>Ga0209698_10000482_pt1 | contig 45914 bp, 41 predicted proteins | sample LitLauG_LLR_2012_FD_187203 | JGI IMG/M metagenome (GOLD analysis project Ga0209698, IMG submission 187203) | Freshwater sediment microbial communities from Pennsylvania, USA - Little Laurel Run_MetaG_LLR_2012 (SPAdes) (version 2) | ecosystem: Environmental > Aquatic > Freshwater > Creek >...
TAATTCTCAGTGCCGCGTTTCGTCAATTCCTCGGTGGCAAGGTCATCGGAAACACCGGTCGGCTGGCCGACGCCCCCGGTTAACTGCCGTTTTTAGGTTTAAGGTCCTGCCAAAAAAAATGACCGCGGCTCTGATCGATCGATCAGTCAGTCTGTGGAAGGTTTTGCGGATCGCATGGACGCGGCGTGACCGACAGCGTCACAACATCAGTGTTCCCACCAGGCTCGCCACTTTGTCAATTCCCTCGTGCTTGAGAAAGGCCGCCAGTTCCTCCGCGATGCGCAGCGGCGAGCGCGGATCCCAAAACGTGGCCGTGCCTACTTGTACCGCAGAGGCGCCGGCAATCAGGAACTCGGCAGCATCCATCCCGGTGGCGATGCCGCCCAACCCGATCACCGGGATCTTCACCGCGCGCGCTGCCTGGCAGACCAGGCGCAACGCGATCGGCTTGATCGCCGGTCCCGAGAGCCCGCCGAATCCAGCGCCGATGCGCGGGCGGCGTGTGTGCGGGTCGAGAGCCAGCGCGATGAAGGTGTTGACCAACGAAAGCGCGTCGGCGCCTCCGGATTCGGCGGCCTGCGCCAGTGGCTCGATGGCGCTCACGTTGGGCGAAAGCTTGACCACCACCGGGCGGCGAGCCACCCGCTTCACCGCGGTCACCACTTCGGCCAGCAGCGCCGGGTCGCTCGAAAAATAGATGCCGCCGTGGGCCGTGTTGGGGCAGGAGACGTTGAGCTCATAGGCGGCCAGGCCCGGGTGGTCCTCAAGCACCCGCACCACTTCCGCGTAGTCATCGGTCTGGTAGCCGAACACGTTGGCAATTACCGCCGTGCGGAGCCTGGCGAGCGCCGGGAGCTTCTGCTCGACAAAGGCGCGCACTCCGATGTTCTGCAGACCGATGGAATTCATCATGCCAGCTTCGGTTTCGTATACGCGCGGCGGTGGATTGCCTTCGATCGGCAGGCGCGACAGGCCCTTCACCACGAAACCGCCGAGCCCGTTCAGGTCCACCAGCTTTTCGAATTCCACCCCGTAAGCGAACGTGCCCGAAGCCGCCAGCACGGGGTTGCGCAACGAAATCCCGCAAAGGGAAGTGGCCAAGGCAGGGTCGCTGGCCCCGCTCATTCAGCAAACGCCTCACCCAGAACGCGGCCTACCGCGGAGGATGGCTGGGCGATTCCCATCACCCGCGCCAGCGTGGGCGCCACGTCTACGGATTCCACCGGCCCTTCGAAAACCTGGGCGCGGAATTGCGGCCCGTAAAAGCACAGTGGAACGCGCACATCGTAGTTGTACAGCGAGCCATACGAAATGCCGCGCCCTTGTCCGAAGTCCTCGATGTACTCGGGACGGTAGGCCAGTATTACATCCCCCGACCGTTTGGGGTGGAAGCTATTGCGGAAGCGCGTTTCCCAACCGTCATACGTGGAGCAGGCGCCGCCCGCCGTGTAATAGCCGGCTACGCCGGGTTGTTGGAGCGCGGCGCGGCCGGCGGCAACGCGAATGGGCTCGGGATCGCGGAATCCGCTGCTGTCCAAGTAGAGGAAGGGGTACATGTAGCGCGATACGCGGCCGGAGCCGGCAGCGGTGAGGACACGGTCCACAGCCTGCGCCACCATCTCGCCGTTGACGGCCATGCGGGCGCGTGTTTCGGCTGCCGGCTCGGGCGGCGCGCCGTGGCCTCCGGCCAGCACTAGGCTGAAGGCGTTCTCTCCAGGCGTAGTGCTCAGCCGGTTCAGCAACGTCTCGAGATCCCGGTCGAGGTGCAGGGTCATTTCCAGGATAAGCCTCGATCGGCCGCCGACCTCGTAGCCCAACAGCGAGTTCGATCCGGCCAGCACGCAGACAAAATCCTCTGTCGGGGTCTGGCCGATTCGCTCGCGCGTCATCAACTCATTGAGGAACGTGAACAGCGCCGTCTGGGCAAAGGGCGAGGCTTTGTAGAGTAACAGAAACTCCTTGGGGCGCTGCGCGTCGTAAGTCAGAACGCGCAGCGGAGGCGCACCGGCACGCGCGCCGAAGGCCATCCAATTCGCATTGCGGTGCGTTTCGATAGGGTGGGTTTGGTTGTAGTTGGTCAGCCAGTCCGGGGTATTGCCGAGGGTGGCGAACTGTCCATTGTCGTCCATCCAGAAAAATCGGGCCTGGCGCGTTCCGGCAAACACGGAAGCCGATGTGAGATCGGTCGAAACCACAAAGACACGATGGTCCTCCCCCGCGGCCTGTTCGCAAAGTGTGGTGGCCAGGAGCGCTTCGCCTGAGGCGATGACCGGCTTGTCAGCCGCCGCATCGAACCAGGTATCCGCGACAATTCCGTGCTGCGACGGCCATGTCCCCGTCGCGAGGGTGGCAGTACAGGTGTGAGGAAAAGTACTTCCGAGGTGCCGGCAATCCGGGAAATGTGCGCCTTTGGACAGTAGCTTTCGCAGCCCTCCCGGACTCATCCGGGCCGAAATCGCGTCAAGGTGGTCGGGGCGAATCTGTTCTAAAACTACTAGTACCAGCAGTTTAGGCGGTCGAGGAAGCGCCGGGAGGACGCCGGCAGCCGCGCCGCCTACCATCCAGGAACCGAACTGGCGCCGGCAAATCCGCATGAAAAAAGAGTTTAACAGACCATTGACAAGGTGGTATAGTGTTACCTTATTTACAACTTAATGAGAGGGGCTCAGTTCCCTTTACGCCCTATAGGAAAGGCAGGGTGATGACAGAGGATACGTCCGTTCTTGGTCTGGCTAATATCCGCAAGAATCGCGGAATCTCACTGGAACAGATTGCCGCCACAACGAAGATTGGGGTTCGCCTTCTGGAGGCCATTGAGGTCGGCGATTTTCGCAAGCTCCCTGGGGGCATTTATAACACGAGTTATATCCGGCAATACGCGCGCGCAATCGATTACGACGAAAGCACTCTTCTGGCCTATTATGCGAACGCGATGGCTGGGCGCGATGCCGATTCGCGGCGGTCAGCGGTCAACGGCAACGGCTCTTACGGCCCATTGAGTCCAGCTTCCACAACCGCCAGTTCGTAGGTAGTGGCGAAGTCGATTCGCCTGCTTCAGGCCCTCTTGGCCGCCAGCCGCGTCGCAAACTTCGAGACGTTGATGATGGCCCGTTCGTGTGCGCCTTCGCCTATTTTTTCCTTTTCGTCCCAGGCTTCCACCCGAAACTGAATGCGGCGGCCATCAACCGCTGTCACCTCCGCCGCAAAGCGGACGCTCATCCCCATGGGCGCCGCACCAAGGTGGGCTACGTTGACATGGGTTCCCACGGTGTCGTAACCCGATTCCAGATACGGCAGCACGGTGTCGCGACAGGTGTGCTCCATGTAGCCGATCATATGCGGCGTGGAAAGCACCCGCGGGCCATCCGCGCCGAGAAAGGTGATGGCGACGTCAGTGGTCACCAGGAGCTTTCGTTCGCCCTTGGCGCCGATGGGGATGTTGGCCATGCGATCCGTTATGCCCCGGCCAGCCCCGCCAGAACACCGCGCATGTAGGCCACGGATCGCAGCGTGCCGGGCAGTGGATCCTTCGCGCTGATCTCGTATTCCAGGTTGACGCAGCCCTGGAAATTTATTTTTTTCAGTTGCTTGAAGATGGCTGGGAACGGCATGATGCCCTCGCCGCAATCGCATTGGCTGTCCCTGGCCTTCTCGCCGGTGGGCTTGTCCATGTAGAAGCGCAGATCCTTGACATGCAATTCGAATAAACGTTTGCCGGCCAAGGCGATGCTCTCGACCACGTCGACGCCGGTGCGCGCCGTGTGGCCGACGTCGATGCAGAGACCTACCCGCGGGTCCATGTCCTTGACCACTTCCAGGACCGACTGCGGCGAGGGGAAATCTTTCTGCTCGGGGCCGTGGTTGTGAATGGCGAGCCGGATGTTATATTCCCTAGCGAACTTTTCCATGGTCTGGATGTTGCTGCGGGTGGGAATGCAGACCGTTTGGGAAAGACCGATGTTCTTGACGTATTCGAAGCGCTGGCGGATATCGTCGGGGTCATCTTTTGCAAAAGGGAGATTACCCACGCTCACGACCTTGAGGCCGGCGGCGTCGAACTCGGCGCGGGCCTGCTTGAGCACCTCGGGAGTGCCGGGAAAGGGGAAGTGGACCCCGTCCTTCACGCCGACCCAGGGCGACTGGACCGCCTTGAGCAATTCAATGCATTTGGCGCGGTCGAAACTACGGAACGTATAAGTGGCGATGCCGAGCTTGATGCCCCAGGGCTCAGGCTCGATCTTGGCGGAAGCTGGGGTGACTCCGGCGGCGCTCAGACCCGCAAACCCGGCAGCGGCACCCAGAAAATTACGTCGCGACGTTTCCATCTTCATAGATCCATTTCTCCGAACCTCCAATTCTACTCCCCAGCTTGCGATTTTGTGCGAGGCAAGCCGGCATCGTTTCCTTTGGCTCCATTTGCGAACTACCGAGCCTTAAGGCTGGTCGGACGACCAAGAGGCCGGACGCGGCGGAACCTGGAGAATCGGCGCACTGGTGGGGCGCGCACCCCGGACTGTTCCGTGGTATTTCTGAAGGGTGCCGAAAACCGCCCGTTCGAAATTGCCGTATACCGAAAAGCAGGGGCAGTATCTCGGATTCATTCACCGATTCATGAAGTCCCGGGGTTACGCGCCTTCGGAATCGGAGATCCAGATGCATTTTGGCGTCTCCGGACCGACTGTCCATCAGATGATCGTACGGCTCACGGAGCTGGGACTCATCGAGCGGATTCCATTTGCCACGCGGTCCATCCGCATTCTGGTGCCAGAAGACCAACTGCCCGCCGCGCGCGCCGCACGCGAGGCTGCAGCCAGCCCGCCTCCCAAGGCGAAAGGCCCCAAACCTCCCTACACCGCCAAGCAAGGTCAGTACCTGGCGTTCATTCACGGCTTCACGCGCCGCAACGGTTATCCGCCTTCCGAGCAGGAGATCCAGATGTTCTTCGATGTCTCCGCGCCAGCGGTTCACCTGATGATTGTGACGCTCACCAAGCGGGGGTTTATCGAGCGGGTCCCGTACACACCGCGTTCGATCCGCATCCTTCTGCCACCGGCATCGCTGCCGCCTTTGGAAATGTGAACGGCGGGGCCTGAGAGAATCGCGATGCGCAGGCAAGACCGCCGCCTGACCCACCCGTGGGGTAGGCGCTTCCGCCAGGGGCGGGCGCATTCGCCGGAGTCTACTGGCCCGGAGCGCCTCGGCCGCCGCCGCCCGGCGGGGGATGCAATTCGTAGCCTTGCGGAGGTTCCGCGCCCAGCAGGTGGCGTACGAAATAGTCCCACCGGCGCCGCACCATGTAGGGTTCGTTGCCGAAACCGTGGCCGCGATTGGGCAGCATGATGAGGTCGAAATCTCTGTTGGCCTTGATCAGTTCGTTCACCACCAACAGCGTGTTGTAAGGCGGCACGTTAGTGTCCATAGTGCCGTGCGCCAGCAGCAGATGGCCTTTCAGATTCCTGGCGATATTCTGGTTCGCCTGGCTGTCGTAGTTGGTGGTCCCGTCCGGCTTGCGCTCCAGCAGCCCTTGCCACTTCTCGGCCCAATCGTCCTCGTAGACGCGGTTGTCGTGATTGCCGGCCTCGGAGATCCCCACCTTGAAGAAGTCCGGGTAGCGGAACATGGCATCGGCCGCAGCATAACCCCCGCCCGAGTGGCCGTAGATGCCAGCGCGGCCGATGTCGATCCAGGGCCACCGGTTCGCCAGTTCTTTCATGCCGGCCACCTGGTCGGGCAAGGTGTTGTCTCCCATGTCGCCGAAATAAGCTTCGTGGAATTTCTTGGAGCGCCAGGGCGTGCCCATGCCGTCGATCTCCACTACGATGAATCCCAACTCGGCCAGAGCCTGGCAATCCGCCCGGCCGGCCGAGAAATTCCGGCTGCCCACACTGCCCGTCTGCGGTCCGGGATAAATGTGGTTGACGATCGGGTACTTCGAGGCGGGGTCGAAGTTGGTGGGCGTGAACATCAGCCCGTAGAGATCGGTCACGCCATCGCGGGCTTTCACGACGATGGGCACGGGCGGTTTCCACCTGGTGGTCAGCAGCCGCGAAATATCGGCACTCTCCAGCGGCACCGCCGCCGACCTGCGGGCCGCGTCGCGCAGCACTGCGACGGGCGGTACGTCCGGTTTGGAGTAGCTATCGGTGAAAAACTTGCCATCGGGCGACAGGTTGATGTCGTGAGTGGCGTCTTCGGGCGTCAGCAGCGCCTGGCTCTTACCATCGAACGAGGCGCGGTAGAAATGCACGAAGTAGGGGTCGCGGCCCTTCTCCTTGCCCACGCCCAGAAAGTACAACATCCGCTCCGTCTCATCCACGCGCAGCAGTTGTGTAACATTGCCCTCGCCGGTCGTAATCTGGTTCTTCAGCTTGCCGGTCTCGACGTCATAGAGATAGAGTTGGCCCCAGTTGTCGCGTTCGGAAAACCAGATGACCTCCTGGGATGCAGGCAGGTACTTCCAGTTGACGCGGCCATTGCCCGACTCGAAGAAGGTGGGGACCTTTTCTGACAACACGTCGCGAACCTCGCCGGTGAGGGCATCGGCGATGCGGAGTTGTTCCAGTTTGTGGTCGCGCGAGGTGGAAACAAACGCCAGGTGGCCGCCGTCCGGACTCCACTGCACGTCGCCCCAATCGCCGCGGCAGGCCAGGTCGTCGCAGAGCGTGGAGCGATGCTGGTCGGGCGGCATCTTCAGCCGCACCACGTGGGGATCGGCCACATCGATGATCGCCCGATGTATCATGGTCACCACATCGTCACCCGGGAGGGGGTACTTCCAGGCCGACAGGTTGGGATGGCCCACGCGGGTATCCACCAGGTACATTTCGCCAACGCCGCGCTGGTCCTGCTGGTAGGTCGCCAGCTTCCTGGAATCCGGCGACCACTGAACGATCGGCCGGTCGCTCTTGCTCCATCCGGCATTGTCAGTGGCGTAGCCGAAATCCTTCACGCCATCCCTGGTGAGTTGCGTTTCGACGCCGGTGGCCACGTCGCGGACCCAGAGGTTGAAGTCGCGAATAAAGGCGGCGCGCTTCTTGTCGGGTGACAGCACCTCATTGCGTCCTCCGCCGCCTCTGCCCCCACGCCCAACGCCGGCGGGCAGCGAGGCGGTTGCATCGGGCATGCATTTGGCGCCACGCACATCACAGCTCCAGGGGCGCTTTTCGACGTTGAACCTGACAGTCTGCCGGTCCTCGGAGAAGGAGATTTCGGTAAACGGCAGGCGGCCGGCCTCGTACTTGGCTCCCGCCGCGGAGGACAAGGCCGAGGCCAGACGCTTGTGATCGAATGCCGGAGCAACCACTCCCTGAGCAGGATCGACCAGCTTGAACTCGCTGCCGGAGGCCGTGGTAATGCGGTACCAGAACCAGTCTGCGTCCAGCCATGTAGGCTGCACGCCGCTGCGGTCCACCAGCGGACTGGTGTTGTAGCTCATGAATTTTTCGGCGCGCGCATAGTCGGCGGCGGTGATCGCTTTTGGTGGTTGGGCAAAGCCGGAGAACACCGTCAAAGCGAGTAGGAGAAGCAAACGGAGTAGCATTACGGCGCAGTATACCAACCTTGCACAACGGTCGCGCCGGCGGTCCGTTAGCAGGGTTGGCGGAGAATTTTGCCTCGCCGCCGGCTTCGGTCGGAAGCCCCATCGCTACTCGACGCCGGATCGGTTGCCGTACAATGGGTTGTAATCTCATTGTAATGCCCACCAGAAGACATGGGATACCCGCGATGGCGGCGGCCGCCGAGACCGGCCGGTTTGCAGCGGACCAGGCGACCAGGCTTTTGGACCGCCTGGCTCTTAGGGTCAGTGCCGCGAGGCATTCGCCCGATGAGAAGGCGGTGCATGACCTGAGAGTTGCCATCCGGCGCTTGACCCAATCCCTCGTGGTGCTCAAGCCCTGTTTTGTCTCCAAGGAAGTGAAGAAGATCCGGCGGTCGCTGAATGGCCTGATGACTTTGGCCGGGGATGTCCGCGATCATGATATCGCGCTGGAATGTCTTTCGAAGATGGACGGGCCGGACATCTCGGCGCTAGACGACGAGTTCTCCCGCCGGCGCCATGCCGCTGAAAAGACCTTGATCGCCGCCCTCAATGACTGGGTTAATCGAAAATTCTCTGCCAAGTGGCGCGACCGTCTGCAATCGGGTCGTGAAGCTGGCGGATTCACGCGCCGCGCGACGGACGTCACGGCTCGCCGCGAACTGCCGCGGGTGGCGGCGCGGTTCTTCCGATGCGGAGACCGGGCTGCCGGTACCTCGACCTCGGCCGCCGAACTGCACCAATTCCGCATCGCCGCCAAGAAGCTGCGCTACACGATCGAGCTGTTTGCCGCCTCTTACGGACCGGCCGCGGATCGTTGGCTGGAACAGGTCGCGGCAATTCAATCCTCGCTTGGCCGAGTCAATGACTGTCGTACGGTGCGGTCCCTGTTGCAGGAAATCGGCGGAAACAAGAGCCTCGACGCTGTGCTGAAGAAAAGGCAGCGCCGGAAGACCGTGGAATTTCAGCGGTTGTGGGCCGCGGAGTTCGGCCAGGCAACCGCCGTGAAGAACTGGATGCGCGCGTTGAGGCGGTCTCCGCGAAAACCGGCCGGCCGCAGCGACACAGTGACGAACCGGGTTGCCATCGCCGGCTAGCGTGCATTATGGAACCTTTTGGGGAGCCGCAGCAACCTGGAAATGGGTTCTGTACGCTGCAGCGGGGGACTCCGGCTCGGAGACCCTGAGGAAAGAGGGGGGAACACCTCACTCCATTCGTCCTGCTCTTAAACGATTGACAAGTTCTGGTCCGGGGGCTATAGTTCTAGCCAGGTTATCTCCGTCAGAGGTTTTGCTCGCTATGTGTGTTTCCCAGGGTCACCCCAGGAAACTCGTACTAAGGGAGCGGACATCTCCCTCCCGCCGCAGGTGGTCAGTTGAAGACTGGCCCAGAGTTCTTTAGAAAGGACGAACTTATGCCGAGCCTGCATTGCTCCCCATTGCTCCCTGAACTTTCGAAACATCCGACCGCAGCCGGTGCTCGTTCGGTTCGGATATTCCACGCCGCTTTCCTGCTGCTGCTTTTGGGAACGGTACTGCGGGCCCAGCAGACCACCGCCGATATCCTTGGTACGGTCATGGATATGTCAGGTGGCGTGTTGCCAGGGGCGCGGATTACGGTCCATAACCTGGGCACAGCGGCGGACTACACAGCTACCAGCGATAACGCTGGGAACTACACTGTGGCGCTGCTCCCGGTTGGCCGTTACAGCATCAAGGCAGTCGCTGCCGGCTTCAAGACCTGGACGGTTCCCGAGGTTTCTCTCGCCATTGGCGACCGGTTGCGGCAGGACGTCCGGTTAGAAGTGGGTGCGTTGGACCAATCGGTGGAGGTCACGGCCAGCTCTCCCGCGCTCCAGACGGACAGTTCCTCGTTGAGTAACCTGATCAACACGAACGCGTTACAGGATCTTCCCCTCAACGGGCGCAATTTCGTCGTCTTGGCGCAACTTACCGCCGGATCCGCCGAAGGAGAGCCGACCGGTTTGCCTAGCGGGACCCGTCCGGATGACCGCCGCCTGACCTCGGCGGTCTCGGTGAACGCCCAGCCTACGAGCTTTAACAACTTCATGATCGACGGCATGGACGACAACGAACGATTCATTGGCACCGTGATCGTGAAACCAGCGATCGACGCGTTGCAGGAAATGAAGGTGCAGACCAGTCTCTACTCGGCCGAATTCGGACGGACGGCGGGCGGCGTCGTCAATTTCGTGACCAAGTCGGGAACGAATGAATTCCATGGCTCGCTGTTTGAGTTTTTCCGGAACCAGCACATGGACGCAAGAAACTTCTTCGCCGGCGTCAAGCCGCCTTACCATCAAAACCAGTACGGCGGCAGTATCGGCGCCCCGATCCGGAAGAACCGGGTCTTCTACTTCGCCGACTACGAAGGTTTTCGCGTCCGCCAGGGGCAGGCGTTCGTCGACACGGTTCCGACTAATGCGGAGCGGCAGGGGAACTTCTCGGGAATCAACCCGATCTTCGACCCGCTCAGCACGACCGCCCAGTCCACCCGCACGCGGTTCCCTGGCGACCAGATCCCCGCCAACCGGATCAATCCGATTGCGATGAACCTGGTCAACCTGTATCCCCTGCCCTTGACTAACGGACTTGTGAATAACTTCACATACCAGCCGTTGAAAGAGCAGAACAACGATACCCTGGACGGCAGAGTCGACTACCGGTTCTCCGACGCCAACACCGCGTTTGCCCGCTATTCCTTTAATAACACCAACACGGTGATCCCGCCGGGGTGCCCGGTTGCGCCGAGCGGTATTAGTCCGGTCTGTGATACCGGACGGTCCGGAACGGCTCGCCAGCGGGCTCAGGGCGCTCAGCTAAACGATGCCCATGTCTTTGGACCGCACCTGATTATGGAACTTAAGTCCGGCTACAGCCGATACGAAGTCTACTCGCTTCCCGTTAACTACGGGAAGGCTGTCTCGCAGCAAATCGGTCTGACCGGCGTCAATATCGACAGCGACAGTTCGGGGCTTTCCATCATCTCTACGGCCGGTCTGACGTCACTCGGCGACGCGAGCTTCATTCCCATCATTACGATCAACAACCTCTTTCAGGAGGTAGTTGGCTTGACTTACCTCCGGGGCGCCCACAGCATTAAGTTCGGATACGATTTGCGACGGCGTCAGACGGATCCTTTCCAGAGCCCTACCGCCAGGGGACAATTCTCCTTCAATTCGAACTTCACCAACGATCCCTCGGGTTCCACATCGGGCAGCGGCAACTCGGTCGCTTCGCTCCTGTTGGGATTTCCGTCCAGCACAACTCGCAGCAAGTACCTCGTCTCCCCCGGGCTGCGAAACTGGGAAATGGGCGCCTATGTTCAGGACGATTGGCGCGTGTCGCGCTGGTTGACTCTGAACCTGGGCTTCCGCTACGACTACTATGGCCCGAATTCGGAAGTCGCCAATCGCATCTCGAACGTCGATCTGGTGCAAGGGAAGATTATCATCGCGGGGCAGAACGGCGTGTCTTCCTCCGCCGGCGTGCTGCCGGACAAGCTGGACTTTTCCCCGCGCTTCGGGTTCGCCGCCACGATTGCGAAGGGGACCGTGTTGCGCGGCGGGTACGGGATTAGCTTCGTCCCGAATATGATTGCCAGTTCAATGGCCTTGCGCAACCCGCCGTTCGTCAGCCTGTATACGCTCAATACCACGCCGTTGACTCCCGTGAATTCACTTTCCGATGGTCTGCCGCAACCCGTGGCCACAAGCCCGGCGAATCCGACTGGCAGCCTGTCGGGCGTGGCGTTCGCCGGGGCCACTCCCTACGTGCAGCAGTACAACCTGACGTTGCAGCGGCAACTGCCGCTGGGCCTGGTTGCAACGGTGGCCTATGTGGGAGCTCTGGGACGGAGGCAATATATTTTTAACGGCGCCGTCAACGTGGACCTGGCCCCTCCGGGCCCCGGTACCATTCTGCCCAGGACGCCGTACTATTCCGTGTTCCCCAATGTGTCTTCCATCGCCATCGCCGCCCCCTGGTACAACACCAGCTACCAGGGCTTGCAAACAACCTTGGAACATAGGTATCAGAACGGACTTAGTCTTCTGGCCACTTATACCTGGTCCCACAGTCTGGATGACGAGCCGTCGATCCGGAACAGCCCGGCAACGGAATATGGCAATTCTTACCTGGATCTGCGACAACGGTTCACGCTGCTGGGCGATTACGCCATGCCCTTTGCCAGAGGCGCAAAGGGTCCCGGGGCCTTCCTGGCCAAGGGATGGGGAATTCAAGGCGTGGTGGTGCTGACCACGGGAATTCCGTTTGACATTACGAACTCCGCGGGCCGCTCGAACACAGGCGGGAGCGACCGTCCCAACGTGGTGGGCGACCCCACTTCAGGCTTCACTCAGAGCATCTACCAATGGTTCAACACCACGGCCTTCGCCTCGCAGCCGCTCTACACTTACGGCAACCTGGGAAGAAACGTGCTGCACATGCCCGGCCGAAAATCGCTCGACCTCGCCATTCACCGTGAGTTCATTCCGAAGGAAGGACTGCACTTGCAGTTCCGCGGCGAAGCGTTCAACGTCACCAACACTCCGCCGTTTGGCTCTCCGGGCGGATCCTTCGGCTCGGCGACCTTCGGAGTGATCAGCAGCGCCGGCCTTGGGCGGAATGTCCAACTTGGCCTGAAGCTGCTTTTCTAAAGGGATGGGAGCCCGCGCCATTAGTTTAGGCGGCCCTTACTGAATTACGTTTTCAACTCGGCCACAATCTCGGTTGCGATGGAGCGGGCTTTGTCCAGTTCGCCCGGCGGGAGGCTGATGGCGCCGACGCGAGCGTGGCCGCCGCCGCCGTAGCGCTCGCAGATGGTCGCCAGGTTGTGCTTGGGCTCTCGCGGGCTCCAGGGGTTCGATCCCACCGAGATCTTGGTCCGGAAGTTCGACGGGGTTACGGAAACCGTGTAAGTGGAATCCGGGAAGAGGTGGTAGGGGATGAACTTGTTATAGCCCTCCACGTCGTACCCGGTGAGGTCGAAAAAGATCACGCCGTGGTCCTGTAAGGCGCGGCCTTTGATCAGCCCGATAGATTCAACGTGCCGCCGGTAAAGCGGTTTGTAGATCTCCTGGATTTCTGGCTCTCCAATGATTTCCGATAGCTGCCGCCGCTGCATCCAGCGGATGATCTTCTGCACGAGATCCGAGCCCTTGGCAGCCTCGATCACCAGCGTCAGTTGCATGGCGGGAGCGCCCAACTCGACTGCGGTACGGGCGTCGGGGTATTGCGCGCCATCGATGACGATGGACCACTGCACCAGGTCGTCCAGATCGGGTGCGCAAAAACCGAAGCGTTCGGCGGCGATGTGGGCAATAAAGGAGGCGCACGACTTGTAATTCGGGTCGTAGAGCTTGCGGCCGCTGTTGTCGCGGCGGAAATGCTCGGCATCTTCGGCGTCGAGGAAAGCGCTCTGGTGGTGGTCGAACCACCAGGTAAGCCGCGGGTCGCTGCAATACTTGAAGTCGACGATGGCATTCTCGTCGCCATCGAACAGTGACGGGTCGAACATCTGGGATGCTTTGTGGGCCATTCCAGTGTAGGCAAATTCGGCATCGGGATGGATCGTCCCGGCAATGAAGCGGCTGAAGTAGGCGGCGGAGGCTGCGCCGTCAAAGCAGTGGTCGTGGTAAAGTACGCGTTCGAGCATCGATTCCTGGGAAAACCTACCAGCTTGCCTGAACCGGAGAAGAAATGCAACTGTAGGGTATGCGCGAGATCCCAAGTTGGGACGAATATTATCTAAGCATTTGCAGCGTTGTGGCCCGGCGAAGCAAGGATCCGAACACGCAGATCGGATGCGTGGTGGTGGGGCCGAACCATGAGATCCGCACTACGGGCTATAATTCTTTCCCGCGGGGAATTCGGGATGACGTTGCGGAGCGCCTGGTGCGGCCGGTCAAGTACCTTTGGATCGAGCATGCCGAGCGGAACGCCATCTGTAACGCGGCACGGGCGGGGACGGCAACCGAAGGCTGCACCATCTACGTGGAGATCATGCCGTGCATGGACTGCGCGCGGGCGATTGTGCAGGCCGGCATCGTGCAGGTAGTGGTTTCCGGCGAGAGGATGAAGCAGTACTCCAGCGACTACTACAACGAGCATTTCGGGATGACGGAGACGTTGTTCACGGAAGCCAAAGTGACGGTGAGACGGGTATAGCAGGTATCGTGCGAGGGGCGGTTACGCTTGCTCCTTTTCCACCTCGCCTACCTCGGCCTCGGCCTTGTGCGGATCCGGTTGATAGAAGCGGCGGCGGCATTGCCGGCAGCGATAGGGCGAGCGGCGGAACATCGTCATGATGTTATCTAAAATGCCGCCGCGCTGAGAGTGGCGGATATCCGAGCTGCCGCAACTGGGGCACCGGACTTTGGACCCTCCTGCTCTCGGCACAAGCTTCCCCTTTAGTCGAGCTTACCAAAGTGGCGAGGCTTTCGGATATCGGACCCGGTACTCCGGCACGGACTTTACGGAAATTTACTTCGTGATCGCAAGCAGGTCCGAGGGTTCGGCAAACTTGTTGCCCGCCAGCCCGGAATCGATATTCCGTAACAGGCCGCACAAAACGCTGCCAACACCGGGCTCGACAAATCGGGTGATACCCTGGGATGCCAGATAGCGAATCGATTCTGCCCAGCGCACGGGTTTCGGCACCTGCTGAAAAAGTCCTTCGCGCGCTTCGCCGCCGGTCCGGATTTCGCGGGCCTGCCAGTTGTTGACGAGCGGACAGACGAGTTCGCCAAACTCGGTGGCGTCGAGATCGGGCCGCAGGCGCTCCTGCGCAGGCTTCATGAGCGCGCAGTGGAACGGTGCGCTGACCGGCAGCAAGACGGCACGCCTGGCGCCAGCCGCCTTAGCCAGATCGATGGCGCGGGTCACCGCGGCTGTATGACCGGCGATTACCACTTGATCCGGCGAATTAAGATTGGCGGCGCTGACGATTTCACCTTGTGCCGCCTGTTCCAGGACGGAATCCAGCTTGCCTGCCGGCAGTTTCAGGATAGCGGCCATGGCGCCCAAGCCGGTCGGAACGGCCTGTTGCATGTACTGGCCGCGTTTACGGACCAGGCGGACGGCGTCGGCAAAACGCAGGCTTCCGGCGGCGACCAGCGCGGAGTATTCACCCAGGCTGTGGCCGGCTACGTAGCCGGGCGTGACGCCCAGTTCCTGAAGCACCGCAAAGGCGGCGGTGGAGACGGTAAGCAGCGCCGGTTGGGTGTTCTCCGTGAGCTTGAGCTGGTCCTCGGGGCCTTCAAAACAGAGACGCGAAATGGCGAATTGGAGGGCGTCGTCGGCCTCCTCGAAAACGCGGCGCGCGGCCGGATAGCTCTCGGCCAGAGCCTTGCCCATACCGGCCGATTGGGAACCCTGTCCGGGGAAGAGAAATGCGGTTTTGGGTGACAAACCCGATTATAAGGCAGGGGAGGCTAAGCTGCTCAAGAAGGCGCGCGCGATAGGCTGTTGTGAAGCAGTAAGAACGCAACCGTCAGAGCGGTCTTCGAACAAGCCGGAGCCTCAACGATTCCAAAAGTAAGCTATGCCGGATTGCACGCCTGGCAAAGCCATGCACGCGGCCACGCCGGCAGCGATGGCCACTCCGTGAGGCAACTTTAACGCGTGCCCGCTCTTGACGTCCAATTCCGGGTGCTTATAATACGGCCGGCGAAAGTGCAGCAATTCCACCGTGAGATAGCCGACATTCCACAGCGTTTGCCGGAACCGTCCTTTAACGAGGGAGAGGCATACCGCCAGAATCCCCGACGCGACCGACGCTGCCAGAAAGATGTTGAACCAAAGAACCGGACCGGCGATAGCCCCTACCGCGGCCATCAACTTCACGTCCCCTGCGCCCATGGCGCGAAGCCAGTAGAACAAAAGGTATATCCCGAAACCGAGCGCCAGACCTTCCGCCGAAAGGCGCAGCCCGGCGAACCCGTGGAGCAGAGTTTTGAGCGCCAGACCAGCCGTCATGCCGCTGAGCGTAAGCCAGTTCGGGATCTTGCGCCAGCGGATATCGAAAACCGCCGCGGTAGCAACCACGGCTAGCAGAATGCCGCCCGTGAGGGAATCCGGTAAGTTGCCTGAACCAATCATCATCCTCCCTCCTCTTCGGCTGGAACGGTCATTTCTTTACCCCTTGATCGCGGGCAGGACGTGTTTCCAGACTTGCAGCGCGGCCGGCCCGACCGTCACCAGCATGATGGAGGGCAGAATAAACAGAAAGATCGGGAAGACCAGCTTGACTGACACTTTGGCCGCGCGCTCTTCCGCCTCGACGCGGCGGCGCACCCGCAGGTATTCGCCATGCGTGCGCAATGCCTGGGAGATCTCGGTCCCGAAACGGTCCGCCTGGACCAAAACCGTCACGAATCTCGAAATGGCTGGCTCCTGCGTGCGGACCGCCAGGTTATCCAACGCTACCTTGCGGCGAGTTCCCGCAGCCACCTCCAGCGTCACGAAGTTGAGTTCTTCGCTTAGATCCGGGTGAACATCGACCAATTCTCTGCCCACCACGCGCAGCGTGCGATCGAGCGCCATCCCCGATTCCGCGCACACCACCATCAGATCCAGCGCGTCCGGCAAAGCCTGCCTCAAACGTAACCGCCGCCGTTTGACGCGCCGCGCTAGCACGAAATCCGGGAGCCGAAAACCGGCCAGCGCTGCTGCCCCGATGTAAGCCGCTTGGGCCGCCAGATTCAGGCGCATTTGAAATTGTAGCAATAGGGCTACCCCGCAAAAGGCGGCCGCCAGAAGCAATTTCGCGCCATAGTACACCGTCGGCGCGCTGGCCGAACGGTAACCCGCGGCAATCAGCTCCGTTCGATACCGCGATCGAATGGCAGGTGCCGGCGGCAGTTTGTTTCCGATGTTTTCCACGAACGAAGTAACGGCATAAAACACGGGTGTGCCGGGAGCGGCGCCGACGGCCGAACCGGGCTCTAAATTCTCATAGACTGTCCCGGGCCGGACATACCGGTGGTAGCCGAAGAGCGCGATGGTGACCGCGATCAGGAAGAACAGAGATACTGCAACTGTAATTGGCATGACTCAGAACTCGATATTCGTAATTTTCCGCATGCACACGTAGGCGATCACTTGCGCGATCACGGCTGCCATCAGCATCATGCGGCCCGATGGATCGCCGGTCATCGTGCGCAGGTACATCGGCGAGATCAGTTGGATCAAAAACAGCACCGCCACCGGCAGGACACTCAGGATGCGGGCCGTCAAACGGCCCTGCGCGCTAGACGCCTTGATCTTCGCCTTCAACTGCAGGCGCTCACGGATCGCCGAGCTGAGTTTGTCGAGAATCTCGCCAAGGTTGCCCCCCGTTTCCCGTTGCAGAAGCACCGCGGCGACGAAGAACCGCAGCTCCAATATGGGTGTGCGCCGGAAAAGTCCCTTCAAAGCCAGTTCCACGGGCGCTCCCAAAGCCAGTTCACGGGTCACGGAGAGAAACTGCGAGCGCACGGGCTCGCTGGTTTCGGCGACCAGCATTTCCAAACTGAGCGAGAGAGCGGTGCCCGCGCGCAGGGACCGAGCCAGGAAATCGACCGCGTCCGGCAACTGCTCCTCGAAGGCCTTCAGGAATCGATTGCTCTTTTTCCGGATGTAGAGAAAGGGAAGAAAGCTGAAAAGCGCCGCGCCGAGAGGTAGCGCGTACGGGCCGAGCAGGCCGCCCAACGCACGGCCGGCGAACCCGCCGGCCAGGGCGAACGCGCCCGAAGCCGCCAGAACCATACCCACATTCGACTTCGTGCCCGGGGGCTGGACCCATTGCGAGAGCCAATCGAAGCGCGGCACGCGCGCCAACAGCCGCCCCACGAGCGACCTCTCGCGCTCCGGCCGGCTGTCGAAAATGGCCGTGGCGGCGATCACTGAGGAACGCGGCTTCTCGTCCTCCAGCATGCGCCGGAATTTCTTGCGGCGTTCGCTGCTCTGCAGGAGCCAGTACGCCGGAGCTGAGATGAGCAGAAAACAAGTGAGAAAGAGCAACAGCCAGATATACATACCTGCCTCCTATCGAATCTCCGCGACGGATTGAAAGAGCGAGCCGGGCAAGTCGAATCCGGCGCAGGCAATCGTGTCGGAACATACCGGCCGGATGCCCGTGGCGCGAAACCGCCCGACCACCCTGCCGTCCCGCGCGACGCCCGCCCTCTCGAACACGAAGATATCTTGCATTGTGATCCCGCCGGCTTCCATGCCCACGCATTCCGAAATATGAGTGACCCGCCGGGAGCCGTCGCTAAACCGGGCGACGTGAACAAACAGGTCGATGGCCGAGGCGATCTGCTGGCGGACCGATTGGACGCTCATGTTGGAGTTGGCCATCCCCATCATCACTTCCAGCCGGGACAGGCTGTCTCGCGGGTTGTTCGCGTGAACGGTGGTCAACGATCCGTCATGACCCGTGTTCATGGCCTGCATCATGTCCAGCGCTTCGGGTCCGCGCACCTCGCCCACGATGATCCGGTCGGGCCGCATTCGCAATGCATTGATCACCAGATCCCGGATGCGGATGGCGCCCGTGCCCTCCATATTGGCCGGCCGCGTCTCCAGACGCACCACATGCGTCTGGCGTAGTTGCAACTCGGCGGCGTCCTCGATGCTGACGATCCGCTCAGTCTCGGGAATGAAGGACGAAAGCACGTTCAGCAGGGTGGTTTTGCCGGCTCCGGTGCCGCCGCACACAACCGTATTGAGGCGTGCCGCCACCGCGGCGTTCAGGAATTCCCGCATCGGTTCCATCCAGGTCAGGTTGCGCACCAGGTCCTCGGCCTGCAGCGGATCTTTGGCGAAGCGGCGGATGGATAGTGAGGGACCGTCCAAGGCTATCGGCGGGATGACGGCGTTAACGCGCGAGCCATCCGGCAGCCGCGCATCCACCATTGGGGAGGACTCGTCGATCCGTCGTCCCACCCTGCCGACGATTCGTTCGATAATGCGCAGCAGATGATTGTCGTCCTGAAACTGGACTGGTGTACGGTACAACTTGCCGGCCCGTTCCACATAGACCAGGCGGGGAGTGCTCACCAGAATATCGGAAACCGTGGCATCCTGCAGCAGGGGCTCCAGCGGACCCAAACCAAACACCTCGTCGAGAACCTCATCCATCAGGCGCCGCTGCTCCACCGAGTTCAGAGCCGCCGAATCCTGTTCGATCAGGCGCGCCAAAACCGTGCGCGTTTCCGCGCGCCTGCGCGCCTCCGGCAGGCTGAGCAGCGCTTCCAGGTTTACGCAGCCCAGCAGCTTGCGATGCAATTCGGACTTGAGCCGCTGATAGGCGGGCCCATTCGTCTCTATTCCGGCCGTGGCCAGACCTAACCAGGGCAAGCCTGCGTTGCCCCCATCGAATACGCCGAACTGCTGCGGAATGGTCATAGAATTTTCCTATCGGAAGAACGCCAATCTCCGGGCCTTCTTTGGTTCCTGCGGCACTCCCGAAAACTTCGCCGCCAGCGCCGCCATGGGGATTCCCAGGGCCGAATCGGGGTCGAGAAGCTTCTGTTCAGCGAATGCGTCCGCCAGAAGCTCGTATTCGTTGGGGATCACGTGGTATATCGGAAAACCCATGATGCGCTCCAGTTCCGGAAGCTGAATCGGCGTCCGGCGCGGCATGCGGTTGATGATCAACTGCATCCGGTTAGGACCGGTGTTCAGCTTGCCGACAGTGGCGACGGTCTGTTTGGCGAGACGAAGCGCGGGCATTTCCGTAGTGGTTACCAGCGTGAGACTGTCGAATGCATTCAGCAGGGCGCAGGTTGCGGGACTAAGTCCATGACCCAGGTCCACCACCGTGTAGTCGTATCGCGAGCGCCAGAAACGCATCAGAAGCGCCAGCGATTCCAGGCTCCCGGCAAGATCGCAAGGTTGCGGCGGCGCCGCGATGAAATCGGGGCCCTCCGCGGTGGCAGCCACCAGGCTCTTCCAGAGTGTCAGGTCTAGCCGGTTCAATTGGTCGAGCACATCCAAAATGCTGTGACGCTGGTCGGTTCCCATCAGCCAGCCGGCGTTAGCGGAGCAGAGATCCAGGTCGGCCAGCAAGACCTGTTTCTTGAATTTACGGTGCAGATAACCGGCAAGGTGGCACGCCAGCGTGGTCGCGCCACAGCCGCCCTTGGCCGACAGAAACGCCACGACCTGTCCAACGGGGTTCGGCCGGGGTCGGCCCTTCGCATACTCCGCGGCAGCTCGCGACAGGGCTTCGGCGAGTTGTTTCTCCAGTGGTGGATACAAAAACTCGCTCGCGCCCGCCCGCATGGCTTGCAGGATCGTTTCCGATTCAGCCGAGCCGTTCACCACCACCACCCTCGGTCCCCCCTCGAGGCTGCGGATCTGGCGAATCGCTTCGATCGGATCCAGCGGCAGACCGCCGAAACCCAGGAGCAGAATATCCGGCCGGACGCGGCTGACCGAGGAAACGAGTTCGCCCAAAGTCGCGGCGGCCGAGAAATCGCCGAGAACGTTTACCCCGGCCGAGCGCAGCGCCTGGAGCGTTTGCGCGCGCAGTACCGGTTCCGCGGCGGCCACCACGGCCGATATCTCGCCCGCACTGCCGTGCACGGGCCGCCCCGCCGCTCTTGGATCCGTCATTTCTTGATTCCCAGCGCAGCCGCGGGTTGGGCCGAGCGGTTCTGTTCGAGCAGTTGGTCGACAATCTTCTTGGCGAGCAGTTCGTCGACGCTCACCCAGGCCTTAGGCTCGATCGGCGCGGCATCCGGTATGCCTGCGCCCGGCGTTGCCGTGCTTCCTTCTTTCATAAAGGACTTCGGCATCTCCAGCCCAGGCGCGGCTGTGCCAGCCGGTAGCGGGCGAACCACCTCGGGTGTTACCACTACCAGGAGCTCCGACTTAGTACGTGCCAGCGAACGCGATTGGAACAACCGGCCGAAGAAGGGCATATTGCCCAATCCAGGAACCTTACTTAAGTTATCGGTGACGCGATTGTCAAGCAATCCCGCGATGGCGAAGCTCTGTCCGTTCCCCAGCTCGATTTCGGTCGCTACCTTCCGCACCGAAAGCCCGGGCACCGTGAATCCCTGGTATCTCAATCCATTCGCATAGTCCAGAGAACTGACTTCGGGGGCGACTCTGAGATGGATCGCGCCGTTCGGCGTAATACTCGGAGTAAAGTTGATCCGGATGCCGAATTCCCGAAACTGGATGGTGACAGTGTTCAAGCCCGATCCAGTGGCTTGCACCACTGGATAAGGGAATTCGCCACCGGCCAGGAAGCTGGCCTCCTTCCCCGCCAAAGTCAGCAGGTTCGGCTCCGCCAGAATTTGAATCAGGTTCTTGGCCTGCAGCGCCTTAATCGTCGCGCCCAGGTTCAGGTCGGGCCGGAAAAGGAACAGATTCAACGCATCCGAAATATTGAACTGCGCGGCCTGGCCTTGCACGAATTGCGGGGTCGGCGACGGGAACTGCTGCGTTGCCGTCGAGCCGATGGTGTTGCCTGCCCCGGTGCTGAAGAAATTGGCCCCTAATTCCGTGCTGGCGCTGCGATCGATATCGGCGAAACGTATCTTCAGCAGGATCTCCGGTTCCGCCGCCGGGGCGGCCACCCGCAGAAGGTTGACCGTCTTGCCCAGGCTACCGGCGATGGCGAGCGCACGTTGCGCTTGCTGAAGGTCTTTGACGTTACCGCGCACCAGGACCATGTCGTTCTCAATCTCGAGATCCACATCTTCGCCGGCCTCGCGTTTGAGTTGGCCGCGTAGTTTCTCAATCCTTGCGGCCGAAGGCATTACCATCACGTCGTATTGGATGCGGTCTCCGGTTTTGGACCAGATCACCACGCTCGTCTCGCCGGCGGCCTTGCCGTTCAGCATTACTTCATTCAAGGAAATGGCAACCGCCTCTACCACGTCGCCGGAGGCTACCGCCACCCGTTGCACGCCGGCGGGAATGTCGAGCACCAGAGACTTACCGAGGCTCAACGAGACCCGCGTGGTTGCGGCGGGCTGACCAGAGAGCCCTGTCGCGCAGAATAGCGTCAATATAGGTATAAGCAGACATTTCATATTGGAACCTCTTCCCATCTCGATTTAGTCCAGGCGGCCGAGTGCCACAGATTCTTTCTTCGCCCCGTGAAACACATCTACCGTCAATGGAACCGGGGCCGGTTCCGGCGGCTTCACCGGCGCGGGAGCCGGCTGCGGGGCCGGACGGCGTGCCACGATTGGGCGCTTGGGCGCCTCCTCCTTAGAGCCATCGGCAAGCAGGCCCGCACTGGAAATCCCGAGGGTCTTCACCCGGACCGTGTCCAGTGGATTCCTTAAAATGAGTTGCACCTTCATCTGACCGCTCGCCAGGCTCAGTTTCTCGGCATCCGGCGGCGTTACCAGCAGGTTGACCACCGGCACCGCCGCCGGCTTGCCTTGCGCATCCCGTTCCAGGTTTTGGCCCGCCGAAAGAACCGCAACGTCTTGCAGGATCATCCGGGTCACGGTGCCCGCTCCGCCTGGGCGCGTGCCGGAGGTCAAGATATCCACGTGCATGCCGGGCAAAACGAAACCCGAGACCCCCACTACGTCGTCAACGCGAACAGCCACTGCCCGCATCCCCGGTGGAATGATCGCGGCCAAACCCGCTCCCGCCCCTCGTGGAGCCAGCCGGTTATCCGCGATCGGCTCGCCCCTATTGACATTCGCCGTGACTCCGCGGCCAATGATCTCTTCCTTGCTCAGGATCCAATGCGGATCGATAGGTCCCGTCCACTCGCCCGTGCGGATGTCCGTCTCCTGAACCAACGACCCAACGCTCAGGTCCCGCGAAGCCACCGGCACCATTGGGCCGGTGACGCGAGCGGGCGCGCGGCCCGCCATCGCGCGGTAAATCAGTGTGCTAGGCACTAGTGCCGCGAGGAGTGCGAATAACATAACCGTAACCATGCGCCGTTTCATTGGTAGTCTCCTAACTGCTCAATCTTGTCGAAATCGTCGTCCAGACCGTTCCTATGGTGCCGCTCAATGTTTGGAGAGCGGCTACCGTCGCCAGCGCGATCAGAGCGGCCAACAATGCGTATTCAACGAGGTCCTGCCCGTTCTCATCGCCATCCAGGTGTGTATTTGGCACTGGGTTCTCCTGAACGCTGGGCAGGGATCCTTGGGGCGATCCCTGCCCAGGGCCGCCCATTACTTCACGTTGGCTGCAATCTTGCCGTTGAGCAGGCCGAACCCTGTGTTGAGGTCGGTTCCGAACACGGTGACACCGGCAAGCACGATCATGGCGATCAGCGCCACGACCAAACCGTACTCGACCATATCCTGGCCATCTTCTTCGTTGAACAGGTTCTTCCATGAAAACATCGTCTTTCTCCTTCTAAGCTGAAATTAGTGAACGTATTCGCAGCCACGCGGCCACGGCAATCTGAAAGGCACTGCAGCAACTCCCGGCCTTTAATCCGGCGCTGTCACCGGACAATTCGTAAAGGCCATCGAGTGAATCGCAAACTTCACTCGCGAATAGCCCTCCGAGAATCGGAGCCGGCCGACTGTCGCGCCACATTCCAGGACCCGCGGAGCCTGCTGTCGGAATGGTGGTAACTCTATGGCAAGGGTCACCTGCCGTCCAGGCCGCAACCAACCCGGAGGGCTAATACTTGTTTCTACAAGCGCGTGATCGCGCGCCAGTTCGCAAGTGAATCCGTCGACCGCTAAGTCGCCGGCGCCGGCACAGTGAATCGCGCACCTCAGTGTTACATTCGCTTTGACCGGTTTGCTCATTCGCGTCTGTTTAGACTGTAAAGCTAACTCGGCGTCGGCGCCATCCTATCGGTAGTTAGTGGAGCGGCAATTTGCCGGGGAGCTTGCGAAGTTACTATAGGTGCTTGCATCCGCTCGGTTGATCAGCGGCGATCCAGGCCGGGCGGGATTGGGCCTCCAAGGCCGAAGGCTTTATCTAAAGCCATCGGAAGATATGGGCCTGGGCATCTGCCTGGATGGAGTACTTTTGGAGTCGCTTAGGCCATCCAACGTACTAGAACTGTTCTCCAAGACTAAGGTAATCCGGCAGGGGTGTTGTTGCCGGCAAATATGTCACGATGCTTATAGATGACAAAAGATGTTTCAGCTCTGAAAATGCGGATCATGATATTCACCGACGAACCGCTCCTGGCTTTGGGCGCGACGTGTCTACTGTCTTCGACGAGTGAGTTTGAGGTCATCGGAGGACCTGCCGGGATCGTAGACCTTTTGCCGTCCGTCAGGCAGGAACGCCCGGAAATGTTGCTGCTCGATCTTAGCCCCGGAGTGACGTTCGCGTTGCTTTGTTTGTTGCAGCAGGCCGTGCCGGAGTGCCGAATCGTGTTGTGGACGCGATCGCTCGGGGAGGAGATTGCCCAGCAGGCGAAGGAAATCGGTATTGCCGGAATCCTGCGTCGTACCGCCGCGAATGAAGAATTCGCCGGATATTTGCGTAAGGTCGCGATGGGACGCGCCGCGTTTGACAGCCCGACGCCGGAACAGTTCACTGAAGTTCAGCTTACCCGTCGGGAGAGCCAGATTGTGGGCCTTCTGGCGCAGGGTCTCAAGAATAAGGAAATCGCCACTTGCCTTGGCTTGACGGAAGGCACGGTGAAAAGTTACCTGGTGAATCTGTTCCGAAAGGTGGGCGCGCGCGATCGATTTGAATTGACGGTGCTTGGGCTCAAGAATTCATACTGCGGCCAAGCCACTTGGGATGGGCACGGGAGCTTTGTCACCGAGCCGGAGGAGGCCCGCGCGCGGCCGTCCTTGAAGTCTCTGGTGCTGGTGGAACCAAAACGCCGGGCCGGCTATCCCGAAGCCATCAGGAACGCGAGAGGAGCTTAGGTATAGGTTATGCGGCGACCGACTGATGTGGGCCGATCGTTGAGGCGCTCCGAGAGCGGATCTCAATTGGTGGAAGCAGGCTTGGGGCTGACGGCCTTCTGTGCGATCCTGTTCCTGGTTTTGGACACCGGCTGGGGTGTCTTCGTGAAGGCCACCTTGCAGCATGCGGTTGCCGAAGGGGTGCGCTATGGCATCACCGGCCAGACTTCCAGCGGGCTTGGACAGACCGCCTCAATTAAGAGCGTGGTTCAGTTACAAGCCATGGGATTGCTCGACGGCGACCAGGCCGGCACGATTATGATTAGGTTTTACGACCCGAATACGCTGGCGCAAACGGCGAGTAATGCCGGGGGCAACCTGCTGGAAGTCTCGATTGAAGGTTATCAGTTCACGCCATTGGCGCCTCTTTTGCGGTCTGGCGCCCCCGTGTCCATCACCGCGCGCGCTACCGACATTATCGAGCCATCGCCCAGGGGAATCGCCCCGCCCATTTGACAAATATGAAACGATCGAGACGACAAAACACAAACGGCGCTTTCTTGCTGGAGTTCGCCCTGGCCTCGGTGTTCGTCTTTATCCCCTTGATCTTGGGGACGATGACGGTGGGAGTGACGCTGGCTCGCACTATCCACGTCTATCATCTCAACCGTGACATGGGTCACATGTTCGCACGGGGCGTGGATTTTTCACAGGCCCAGAACCGGGCATTGGCCGTGCGTATGTCCAACGGCCTAAACATCACCGATTCGGGTGGCAATGGAGTCGTCATCCTGTCGATGATCCAGTGCATCGGCGCGGGCCAGGCCGTGTGCGCGCGCCGGTTGGTTATCGGCAATGCCGCGTTGCGCTCCAGTTCCTTTGCGAGCCCGACGCAGATCGATGCCAACGGGAATGTTAACTTCGCGGCCGATCCCGGCGCCCAGGCGAACTCCTTCTTGAGCGTAATGGCGATGTCCCCCGGCGAGACTGCTTATTTGTCGGAAAGTTATTTCTCTTCCTCCGACTACGATTGGACCGGTTTCCTGACTGGCAACGGAACTTATACGAGGGCGGTATTTTAGGCGGACTACTTATGCGAAAGTGCGAAAATCGGCGCGGCGCCGCTCTGCTGGCGACTGGCCTGTCATTGATTGCGATCATTCCGGCAATTGGTCTGGCAATCGACGGTGCAACCTTATACGCCGTGCGCGTCAGACTGTCGCAGGCCGTCGATGCCAGCGTCCTGGCGGGCGCGCGATCGCTCAGTTCCGGCGCCGATATTGGTTCGCAGAGAGCCAACGCAACGGCGATGGCAACCAAGTACTTCTATGCCAATTTTCCAGCCGGCTTCTTCGGCACCTCCAATGGCACGCTCTCGGTCAGCGTAACTCAGAATGATGTAACCCACGTCCGCTCGGTGGCGGTCACCGCCAGCGTGGATGCGCCGCTCTATTTCATGAGCATTTTGAACCAGCCATCCTCGGCGGTGCAGCTCTCCGGAACCGCGTCGCGGCGCGACGTGAATGTGATGCTGGTGCTGGACCGCTCCGGTTCCATGGTGCGCGGAGGTGCCATCGGGCCCTTGCGTACCGCCGCGACTACGTTTGTGGAACAGTTCGCCAACGGACGCGACAAGGTAGGGCTGATGACGTTTGGAGGCGGCACTTATCTGGCGTATCACCCCTCGCTTAATTTCAAAAGCGATACTCCCAGCGTGGAAACCCTCATCGGCCAGGTTGTGGGTGGCGGCGCCACTAACACCGCCCAGGCTCTGTGGCTGGCTTACCAGGAACTGGTGAATCTGAACCAGCCTGGCGCCCTCAACGCCATCGTTCTGTTCACCGATGGCCGCCCGACCGCTTTTACGGCCGATTTCCAGCCCCGTCTCGCCGTGCGCAGTGGGTGTGACAAATCGACTCCGAAGGTCGGGTACCTGACGTACTTCGTGGACGGCAGCGGAAATCCGTCGTCGCCGGCCGGACTCGCCAGCGCCTTCCCCTCGTCGATCACCGACGTCTCGGAAAGCGTGGCAGCCCCGTACAGTGCAGGGTGCGCCTACGCCCAAAATCCTACTAGCAGTTTCGCTAACGTAGCTCTGGACGTTGCATCCATGCCTAACCAGGATTGGTATGGTAACTCGACAGACAATGGCTATCGCGCGGTGGATCTTACGCAGATCAGCCAGCCATCGCAAATCGAAGCCGCGGCCACGAACGCCGCCGACTCCTCGGCTTCCCGCATACGCGCCGACGCGACATTGCAGCCGATCATTCTGACCATCGGGCTGGGTGGCACCACCGCATATCCGCCGGATAGTGCTTTTATGCAGCGTATCTCGAACGACCCCGCCTCCGCTTCCTACATCGCCACCGAACAGGCCGGTCTTTACATCTTTTCGCCGACAACCGCGCAACTCCAGACCGCATTTCTGCGGATCGCCTCCGAAATTCTCCGGCTAGCCCAATAGCAGGCTCACACCCGGCCTCCGATCCAACACTCCTGGCTCCAATCGTGATACAACTTGGCCTAAAGGCGGTCATTGCGGAAAGGAGAATTTCCATGCAATATCGCACACGGCTTCGCGTATTCATCGTGGTGGGCGCCGTGTTGGGAGCTGCGCCATCTTGGGCCGACACCGCGGCCGGCATGGATGCCTTCAAGAACAAGGATTATCAAAGGGCATTTCGCGAGTGGAAGGCAGCGGCCGACGCCGGCCAGGCCGAGGCTCAGTTCGACATAGGCGTACTCTACGCGCAGGGCTTGGGCGTCCGGCGCGACCTCACCGAGGCCTTTCGCTGGTATCAGAAAGCGGCCAACCAGGGCAACGCCGCGGCGGAGTTCGCTCTCGGCCAAATGTATGCGCGCGGCTGGGGCGTCCCGCGCGATCAGGCCGATGCCTTGCGCTGGTTCCAGATGGCCAACGCGCCCGATGCCGATGGCCCGCCTACCGACTGGACCGTCATCGAAGGCTACGGCACCAATCAGGACCCGAAGCAGGCCGCCTACTGGTATCGGTTGGCGGCCGAAAAGGGCCATCCCGAGGCGCAGTTCAACCTGGGTCGTTTGTACGCCAGCGGGAAGGGCGTGGAGCACGATGAGGAGCAGGCCCTGCGGTGGATTCGCGCCGCCGCCAGCCTCGGCTACGCGCCTGCCCAGGCTGACCTGGGCGCCCGCTACGCCAGCGGTAAAGGCATTGCCCTGGATGGCAAGCGGGCCTATTTTTGGCTGACCCTGGCCTACTTGCACGGGGAGAAGAACGTCGAAAAACTGCGCGCCACCGAGGCTGCCCAGTTGCAGCCCGCCGATGTCTCCTCCAGCGATCAAGCCGCGCAGAACTGGAAGCCCCGGAGGTTCAGCCCAAGCGCCAGGCAGTAAGCGGTGCCCTGCTGCTTCGCTCTGAACGCCCCGCGCCGAAACCGCAAACCAGCGCCATGCGATCTCTCCTGCTTCTTCTTGCCATCGCCGTGGCATCCGGCCAGACCGTGAGCGATCCCAGTGAGTTGCTGGCGCGCGCGCTGGCCAAACTCCGGGAGATGATGCCGCAGCTTTCGCGGTATGCCTGTCTGGAGACCGTGAACCGGAGTTACTATCGGCGCGTCACCGATGCAACAGACGCCCCCGTGGCGGTGGCGGCGCCGCCGGCGTGCAGCCAGATTCACCCCGTCAGCGGCCGCGAGTCCTTGCGGCTCGAAGCCGCCGACCGCGTCCGCCTCGAAGTCTCCGTCTCCCAGGGCCGCGAGATCCACTCCTGGCCGGGCGCCACCCAGTTCGATTCGCGCGGCGTGGAAGAAATCATTCGCGACGGTCCCATCGGCACTGGCGCCTACGGCTCTTACTTGATGGGCGTCTTGGACACTCCCGGCGTCGACTTCCGCTATGCCGGCGAAAAGGCTTCCGACGGCCGTGTGCTGCTCGAATACACCTACCGCATCCCCCTGGAAGCCAGCCATTACCGATTTAAGGCCGGCCTGGGCTGGGAAGCGGTGGCCTACCAGGGCTCCCTATGGCTCGATCCCGAATCTCTGGAACTCCAGCGCCTCACTGTCCAGGCCCGTGACTTGCCGCCCCACACTGCGGTCTGTGAAGCCAACGCTACCATCGATTACCACCGGGTCCGCATCGGCGGCGGCCAAGTCCTGCTGCCCAGCCAAGGCCAACTCCACCTGCTGCGCCGCAGTGCTCGCGAGACTACCAACATCACTACCTTCTCGGATTGTCGAGAGTACCATGCGGAATCGGAACTCCTCTTCGGTGACCGCCCGGATGCGGAAAGTACGGCCGCCCGCTGGGTGGTTCGAATGCCCGTCGCCCTGCCCATCGGCCTGCCCATCACCTTGGCCCTCAACGCCGCCATCGATTCTGGCGCCGCTGCGGCCGGCGACCCCGTTGCCGCTACCGTCGTCAAGCCCGTCAGGCGCCCCGGCTCGAGCGAAATCCTGATCCCGGCGGGCGCCACGGTGCGCGGCCGCATCACCCGCATGGAGCACCACGTTTTCCCCACGTCCTATTTTCTGATCGCCATGTCTTTTAACCGCCTGGAGAGGCAAAACGTCTCCTCCCCCTTTGCCGCCAGGATGGAGCCCAGCGCCGAACTGGCCAGGGAACTGGGCGCCAGCCTTCTGGTCCGCGAGAGCGGCCTGAACTTCTGGGATCTCGGCACCTTCCTGTTCCCTTCGGCCCGGAGCCGCCACGTTCTCCCCGCCGGTTTCCAATCGAAGTGGTTCACGCTGGCCACTCCGTCGCGTTGATTAATTGCCGCTGCCGTTCCGCCGCTTGCTCTCCGCTAACGGCAGCGTCTCAGCGACTCTGCGGTGACGGGCTCAGGACATAATCTTTGAAATAACTCGTGCTGTCTGTTTTCGACCAGAGCCCGACCTTGCCCGCCACCGGCGGCCGCAGCACGGCGTTGTTTGCCGGAAAGAGGTCCGGATTCGGGGGGCCTCGTCTGCCCACCGACGGCTCGCTGCCGAGCGTATACTCCAGCGCCTCGGCGCCGTCGAGCCGTGCCATCAGGCTGGCTCCCTCGATGGTGAGCTGCAATTCGTGCCATGCGGCCCGGTCCAGCAGGAACGGCTTGTTACGGTCGCTGAATTTCACGTTTCGCCGTATGCCGTTGTGAAACTCCCACAGCGCGACGTTGTTTTCGGTGTCGTTGTAGCGCACCGCCAGCCAGTCGCCGTTGGGCTTCACGTTGAAGAGAATGCCGGAACAGCGGTCCGAGTCGCCGGCCACGGTTTTGAATTTCATCCGGATTGTGCCGTTCGAGAAGTTGTCAACACCTTTGAGCACGGCCACCGGGTAGTAGGCGAATTGTTTGGCGTTGTCCATCAGCTCTTCGTTCGATGTGCCGTAAAGCTTGCGAGCGGTTTGTAGCAGCAGCCTGGCCGGGTTGTCCTTGCTGGCCACCCAGGGACGGCCGTCGATCATGATCACTTTGTCAGCCCCATCCTGCGCAATCACCCACGTTCCTACCATCGGCTCGAACGCAACGGGTGGCTTGCCGGGCTGTTCCTTGGCAAGATCCACCTTGATATCCGCCGCGCCAGCGGATGCTACCAACGCAAACACGATCGGGAAACGGAAAGCGTGCATGTGCTCCAGGATACTGGCAATCGCATTCCACTACCAGGAGTAGTAGCGTCGATGGTCGGTTACGTTACCCACCTGGGTCGTTTCTCACCGCTGGTGACCGGGCCTCACATTTTCCAAACACCGGCCGCAAAGAGTGGCCGCCGGCGCTACAAATTCCGCCGCACCAGGAAGCCGGCTGCGACTATCAGGGTTGGCCAAAGCGCGTAAAAGATGACGCCGGCGCCTCGGGGCGAAACCGCGAGCGGATGGCCGCGAAAGATGGCCTCGTCGCTTTCCCGCGGAGGCGTGACGCCGGCCAGCGAGTAAATCGCTTCCAGAACGCCTTCAGCGGTGGTCATGCGGCTCATGGTCTTTTGCCCGCCCAGATAGTACCAAATCTCGCCGTAATGCGCGCTCGTCTGTTCGAACAGTCCGATCGACGTGGCCGATACATATTGCACTTCGATTCCGGGTATGATGCGGCGCAGCTTCGAAAGCGCGTGGTGCTCGAGATCCAGCCGACGCGGATCCTCGGGCGCCAGATGCGCCTCGATACGCAGTGGCGCGTGAATCTGCCGGAGCACCTGTTCGTCGGCCTCCGGGAAGGAATTGCTCCGGTTTTCCGACGTGTCCCAACTGGCAGTGCCGAACGTGCACCCAATGATGACGGCAGCCGCGGCCAGGCCGCACACGATCGATTCGCGCACCCGGCGGCTTACCGCCACCCCCAGCCGCATCCACAGCGCCGCGAGAGCGAGTCCCGCCAGAATCAGGACCACGGCGATGAGCACCGTGTCGAGCCGCACCAGCCCGTGCTGGAACTCCGCCACCATCGCCGTGGGCGTGTAGCCGGCGGCGCGTTCCCACCAGCCGCCCTGCACCGCCGCCAGGAAATTCACAATCCACGTGCCGACCGTAAAGCTGAGCGTGAGGATGGCCGCCGTAGAGGGGTGCTCGGTGAGCGACGCCATGGCCGCTGCCAACGCGATAGTGAGCCCGGCGTTGAGCAGGTGGCCGATGATGAGGGTCGTCAGTTCCGGTGCGTAGGCGACGCCGCCATAGCTTTTCCAAAGCAGAATGGCGCTCACAGGCGGCAGCATCGCCACCAGCCAGCCAGCCAGCAGGATCAGCGCCTTCACCGCGATCCGAGCGAATGCGGACATGCCCTGTTGCAACTCGAGTTTGAGCGCGCCGCTCTGGCGGTCGCCCGCGATCAAACGGATCGCCACAAACGGGAGCAGGAAAACGGCCGCCAACTCGCAGGCGCTGAATGTGGGGGCCCACACCCCAATCAGCGGGGAGAGCGCCTCGCCGACGCCGGCAGCCGTTCCGTTCCAACCGCTCACCTCCGCGTAGGTGCGTACCGCGCCGATGAACGAGACTCCCACCAGGGGTCCCATGGCGGCGAGCAGGATCCACCATGATTTGGACACCAGGAGTTCGCGCCATTCCTTACCGGCGAGCCACACGAACGGGGAACTACGTAAGCGCAAGGAATACCTCTTCCAGGTCTCGGTATGCTTTGGACCCATCGCGTGCGGCAGCCAGCGAAGCGAGTTCTTCCACCGTGCCTTCGCCGCGGACGCGGCCCCCGCTCAGCAGCACGAACCGGTCGCAGATGCGCGCGGCATCGCCGATCTGGTGAATCGAGAGGAACAGCGTCCGGCGGCGCGCGGCGTGGGCGCGCAGCGCCGCGGCAATATCGCGCCCCTGGCGGAGGTCGAGGCCCTCGAAAGGCTCGTCGATGAGGAGAGCCCGCTGGGGCGACAGCAGACCGATGGCGAGCAGGACGCGTTTCCGCTGGCCTTTGGAGAGCGTGCCGATGGGCTGGTCGAGCAACGGCCGGAGATCGAGTTGGTCTACGACCTCATCGCGCAGCGGCGCCCGGCCCCGAAAGTACCCGATGACATAGTCGAGCGCCCAACCCACCCGCTGAGCCGGCCACGGAGCGATGGCGTCTGGGACGTAGAACAGCAGTTCGGCGCGCGCTCCCGCCTGCACCGGTTTGCCGCCCGTGAGGATCGTGCCCCGGTCGGACGGCAACACGCCCGCAAGACATTCGAACAGCGTCGACTTGCCGGCGCCGTTGGGGCCGATCAGTCCGAGCACCTCTCCTTCGCGCACCTGGAAGCTCACGTCGGAGAGCGCAGCGATCTGACCGAACCGCTTGCTAAGACCGCGCACCTCGAAGAGCATAGTCCCTTAGAATAACCGGATGGGGCGCGGGCAGCTCCGACCGGTAGTGCCCTGTAAGCACCGGCCGCTTTGCCAGAAGCCCTCCGGCAGCGGATCGCGATCGAGTCGGCGTCAACTTCGAAGTGTCGCCGCACGTATTCGCGATTTTCGCTGCAAGGCGCGCTCCCTGGACGAGGTCACGGAACGCATTCGCGAACCGATCGAGCTCTGCCTTGAGGTCGCGTTCGCGGAACGCTACGCCCTTGCCGGATCGTCCTTCTCCGTGTCCACGCCCAATTCGCCGAAGGCATCCCTGGCCTTCTTGACGTCGAACTTGCCGTCGCGGGCCAGGCGGGACAGCGCGGCCACCACGATCGATTCGGCGTTGACTTCGAAGTGTCGCCGCAGGTATTCGCGATTTTCGCTGCGGCCGAAGCCGTCGGTACCCAATGTTTCCATGCGCCCGGGCAGCCAGGGCGCGATCTGGTCCGCCACCACCTTCATGTAATCACTGGCTGCCACGATGGGGCCCTCGGCGCCTTTCAGGGCCTGCACGAGGTACGGCGTTTTCTCCGGCTCCTCGGGATGCAGCCGGTTCCACCGCTCGATGCCGGAGGCTTCGCGGCGCAGTTCGTTGTAGCTGGTGACGCTCCACACGTCGGCCGGCACCCCGTACTTCTCGGCCAGGATCTGCTGCGCGCGCAGAGCCTCGTTCAGAATCGGGCCGCTGCCGAAGAGTTGAACCTGGGCCTTGTCCTTGGGCGCGGTGCGGAAGCGATAAATACCCCTCAGGACACCCTCCGGATCGAAACCCTCGGGCATCGGCGGCATGGGGTAATTCTCGTTGTAGAGGGTCAGGTAGTAGAACAGATCTTCCTGGTTCTGATACATGCGGCGGATGCCGTCCTGTACGATGATGGCGATCTCGTAGGCGTACGCTGGATCGTACGCGGCACAGGTGGGACTGGCGCTGGCCAGCAGCAGGCTATGGCCGTCCTGGTGCTGCAGGCCTTCGCCGGCCAGGGTGGTGCGTCCTGCCGTGCCGCCGCACAGAAAGCCCTTGCCCCTCGCATCGCCGAAGGCCCAAACGGCATCGCCCACCCGTTGGAATCCAAACATCGAGTAATAGATAAAAAACGGAATCATCTCCACGCCGTAGTTGGCGTAAGCGGTGCCGGCCGCCGTGAACGACGAAAGACCGCCGGCTTCCGTGATGCCCTCCTCCAGGATCTGTCCGTCGGTCGATTCCTTATAGTAGAGGAACATCTCCGCGTCGTGCGGTTTGTAGAGCTGACCCAGGCTGGCGTAGATCCCGAACTGGCGGAAGAGGGACTCCATACCGAAGGTGCGGGCCTCATCGGGGATGATGGGAACTATGTGCTTGCCGAGTTGCGGATGTTTCAACAAGAGCGTGAGCACGCGGACCATGGCCATGGTGCTCGAAACCTCCCGGCCGGCGGAACCTTCGAGCGATTCCTTAAGGTACTCGAGCGGCGGCGCCACAATCGTGCTGGCGGGAACCGTACGGCTGGGCATGTAACCGCCCAACTGGCGCCGGCGCTCGTGCAGGTAGGCGATTTCGGGGCTATCGGCGGGCGGCCGGTAGAAGGCGGCGTTGCGCGCAGCTTCCTCCGGGATGGGAATCTCGAAACGCGACCGGAAATGCGCAATTTCCTGCTCGTTCAGCTTCTTCTGCTGGTGCGAAATATTGCGGCCTTCCCCGGCTTCGCCGAGGCCATAGCCCTTCACCGTGTGGGCCAGGATCACCGTCGGCCGCCCTCTGGTTTCCACCGCAACCTTGTAGGCGTTGTAAACCTTGCGCGGATCGTGGCCGCCGCGCCTTAACTTGAAAACCTCTTCGTCGCTGAGGTGTGCGACCAGGTCGAGCAGTTCCGGATACTTGCCGAAAAAGTGCTGGCGGACATAGGCGCCATCCTTGGTGACGTAGGTTTGGAACTCGCCATCCACCACTTCGGCCATGCGCTTCTGCAGCAGACCGGTGGAGTCGCGCGCCAGCAGGCCGTCCCAATCCGCGCCCCAGATGATTTTGAGCACATTCCAACCCGCGCCGCGGAACGCGGCCTCCAGTTCCTGGATCACTTTGCCATTACCGCGCACCGGTCCATCCAGCCGTTGCAGGTTGCAGTTGATGACGAAGATGAGGTTGTCCAGTTTCTCGCGCGAGGCCAGCGTGAGCGAGCCCATGGATTCGGGCTCGTCCATTTCGCCATCGCCCAGGTAGGCCCAGATATGGCGCGGGGTGCGCGCAATCACGCCGCGGTTTTCCAGGTAGCGCATGAAGCGCGCCTGGTATATGGCGTTGATGGGGCCCAACCCCATCGAGACCGTCGGGAACTTCCAAAAATCAGGCATCAGCCACGGGTGCGGATAGGAGGACAAGCCGGGATGTTCGCGCAGTTCGTGACGGAAGTTCTTCAAGTGCTCTTCGTTGAGCCGCCCTTCGAGGTAGGCGCGGCCGTAGACGCCGGGAGACGCATGGCCCTGGAAATAGACCAGGTCGCCCGATTCACTGCCGTAACTGGCGTGGAAAAAGTGGTTGAAACCGACTTCCAGCAGGGTCGCCAACGACGCGTAGGTGGAAATATGGCCGCCGATGCCGGCGTCGTACTTGTTCTGCCTTACCACCATCGCCATGGCGTTCCAGCGAATCAGGCTCTTGATGCGCCGCTCCATGGCCCGGTCGCCTGGATAGGGAACCTCGGCTTCCGGCCGGATGGTGTTGATGTAGGGTGTATTTAAGTGGATCGGCAGTTCGGCCCCATTGGCGCGGGCGCGATCGGTCAGTTGCTCCAATAAATATGCGGCGCGATCCGGGCCCGATTCATCGATTACCTGATCCAGCGATTCAAACCACTCTGCAGTTTCCAGTGGATCGGAATCCACTACCCTCTCGTTCAATTTCTGGTGCATGTACCTTCATTATCGCAAACCTCGGGCACAGGCCCCGACATCCGGCATCCGCGTGTTTCCGCGTACAATGTGGTCATGGTCAGACTGGAGCACATTCTCGATTCCTGGAAGACGATTCGCCAGGACACCGCCACCGCTGTGGAGGAATTTCCGGCGGACGAAATGGATTTCAAGCCCACCCCGGACGTCGGAACGTTCCGGGAAATCGCGCGCCACATTTTGGACGCGAGCCACGCGTTGACCGGCATGTTGATGGCGGGCGAGCCGGTCTTCGGTGGGCCGGACTTTCGCGACCGCCTGAGGCCGCATCTCAACCAGGAATTACCTCGCGACCTGGGTGGTGTGGCGTTGGCCGCGGCGCTGCGGGAATCGATGGAGCAGCGGGCGGCCCAGTTAGCCGCCCAGTCTCCCGAGTTTTACGCCGAAACGATCACGCGATTCGGCGCCGTCATGACCCGAATGGAAATGTTGCAGTTTGTAAAAGAGCACGAACTGACCCATCGTCAGCAGTTGTTCATGTATCTGCGTCTCAAGGGCATTGTGCCCGCGACCACGCGCCGCCGTCTGGCGGCGCAGGCGGCAAAATAGAAAGACAAAACCAATTCGAATCGACTGGTTAAAATCGACTTGCTAAACAGGCTGTCTATCGTATAACAGTAATATCTTGGGAGGAATCTCGATGGTCACATGTCCTGCCTGCGAAGGCTCTATCGACGTGGATGAAGAGGATGTCGACGAAGGCGATACTATCAGTTGCGATGAGTGTGGCGCAGCCCTGAAAGTGGTAGGTACCGATCCGCTGGAACTGGAGTCCGCCGAAGATCTGGAAGACGAGGACGAAGATGAGGAGGCCTTCCTCGAAGAAGAAGAGGAAGAGCCCGACGAGGATTGGAAATAGGGCGCGATGAAACCCCCAGGCTTCCAGGCGCATCCAACCAGCGGGAGGACCGCATGAAAAGGATCTGGGCAGTGGGCCTTTGGTTGGCGCCGGCGATGCTCCTTGCGCTGTCTCTTCCGGTAAGCGTCGCGCAAACCACCTACGCGCAGGGTAAACCGAAGAAGGGTGAGGCCGCCACCCGCAGTTTGCAGGGTGCGGTGACCAACTCCGACGGCAGCCCGGCGGTGGGAGCTGTGGTCCAGTTGGAAAATACCAAGACTTTGCAGGTCCGGTCGTTCATCACCAAGGAAGACGGCATCTATCATTTCTACGAACTGGGCACGGATGTGGATTTCAAGCTGAAGGCCGAGGACAAAAGGACTGGCGCTGCCAGCGACGACAAGACGCTGAGCTCGTTCGATTCGCGAAAACAGGCGATTATCAACCTGAAGTTGAATCCGAAGAAGTAGCCTCCGGCCCCTGGCCCTGGCCCCCGCTTACCACAGAAACTTCAAAGCGAGCTGCACGTTGCGCGGTTCGCCGGCGCCGATGCCGGGCGAGTTGCCGCTCTGCGCCGTCCCGTAGATCAAGCCCATGCCAGAGCCCGAACTAACGCTGGCATCGGGGCCTGACAGATTGAGGCGGTTGAAGATATTGAAGATCTCCACCCGGAACTGCGCGGAAATCCGCTCCGCAATGGTTGTGGTCTTGAAAATGGAGAAATCCACCGAATTGAAGCCGGGCCCGTAGAACTGGTTCCGCGCCGTGTTGCCGTAGGTGCCGGCTTTGGGCAGGGCGAATGCCGCCGGGTTGAACCAGCGGTAGCCGTTCGCCCAGTTGCCCGATGCATTCGTCGGCTGCACGACGCCGGCGAAGGGGTCCTGGCCCGAGATGAGATCCGCGCGGTCTCCGCCGCCAAAGCTGCCGCTGATATTCTGACCGGCCCCTACGCTAAACGGAGTTCCCGTGTGGGCGATGAAGATGGTATTCAGTTGCCAGCCCTTTCCCAACCTCGGCATGGACTTGACAAAGTTCGGAATATCGTAAAGAGCGTACGCGCTGAAGGTATGCCGTATGTCGAAATCCGCATTCCCGTAATCGCATTTCAGGCAGTTGTTGTTTTCCGGCTGGTTGTAGCGAGCGCCAGAGATGTCGTCACGCGCGTGAGCCAGAGTGTAAGCCATTTGCCCGGTCAGCCCGTGGAACAAGCTGGAGCGCAGCGAAGCCTGCAGAGAGTTGTACTGCGAGTTGCCCGCCGCCTCCAGCCATGAGATTCCTGCGATGTCCGGGTATTGTGAATTGAAGGGGCGGCGCGGCTGTAACGTCGCGTTCGTGCCCGACGGATCGGTGGAGGGCTGGTTGAGGTTGCGCTTGTCGGCCAGTTTGCGGCCCTGGCTGCCCACGTAGCCCACCTGGACCAGCGTGGACCTCGTCAGTTGCTGTTGGACATTGAGGTTGTAGTTCTGAATGTAGGGAGACCGCAGCGCCTGGCTTACCCCAAACGCGCCGAACGGAGGCTTGGGAGTAAACCCTCCAAAGATGGAGACGCCATTCTGAATGGTCAGGGGACCGGCGGTGGCGCCAAATACCGGCGTCGCCCCAACCGGGTTGCGTGAGATCCCTCTTTCACCCCCGGCGCTGCCATCGATAAACGGATTTCCGTTGATGATGTCGTAATACAGGCCGTAACCGCCGCGAATTACCGTCTTCCCGGCGCGGATCGGCGTGTAGGCAAAGCCAACGCGGGGGGCGAAGTTGTTCTTGTCGGGTGGATAGAGCTGAGAAATATCCTTGCCGACGATGGCGAACCCTGTCGGGGAGCCCGCCAGGAACGTTGAGATTCCCTTGTTGGTCACCTCATGCAGCGGATCGTTATAGTCGTAGCGGACTCCGAGAGTCAGGTTGAGCTTCGGCGACACCTGCCAGTTGTCGGCGGCCCATCCGGCATACGAATTGACGTCGTACACGCGTTGCGGGTCCCCGGTGGCAATCGAGCCGGCGTTGGTGTTGAGCATGCCGGCCAGGAAATCCGACAAAGCCTTGGTAGGAGTGTTCAGGCTGTTATCGTTGGCCCACGGCCCCGCCGTTCCATCGAAAGAGAACGATCCGCGGATGTTGCGCTGGTAATAAACATCCAGGCGCGACTTGCGGTATTCGCCGCCGAACTTGAACGCGTGGCTGCCAAAGTTATAGGACAGGTTGTCGGTAATGTGGCCGGTGGTATCGGTACGGCCCAACTTGGGGGTCTCTCCCACACCACCGTTGTTGAATCCCGAAATGTTGAAGTTGGGAGCGCCGAAATCGCCCGGGTTCGTGACGTTGGTGTTGAAACCGACTGCTCCCAGGTTCTGGCCATGATCCGCATCGTCGAAACGCTGTTGAAAGAAGTTGACACCGAGCAACAACTGGTTCACCAGCCGCGGCGTCATCACCGAGTTCAACTGAACCGAATAGTTGGGCTGCCGGCTGGGAACCGACTGGAAATACTCCTTGTAAACGGAGCCGGCGAACGCGGTGGCTTCACCCGTCCCCAGGTACACGCGCGCCGAAAGCGTGTGCTTTGACGTAAACGCGTGATCCAGCTTGATGATGCCGTTATCGCTCTTGTATTTCTGCGGGTCGTTACTGAAGAAGTTGGGCTGCGTGAGCGGAGCGCTCGCAATCGATGAAGGCCACAGCAGGTTATAGACGCGCTGCATTACCGGGTTGACCGGTACGTTGTATCTGGCCAAGACGGCTTGGGCCGCGCTCATCCAGGCGCTGGATGGAACGGTCGCCTGCGCCGTGTTGCCCGCCGTGAACTTCTGCTTTTCGTAGGTGAGGAAGAAGAAGGTCTTGTTCTTGATGATCGGACCGCCCACTGAAAATCCGTAGTTCTCGTTGCGCAGCAACGGATTGGGCTGGTCGGGGGGCGCGAACGGATTGTGCGCCGCCAGCGCTTCATTCCGGTTGAAGTAGTAGGCGCTTCCATGCAGTTGGTTGGTGCCGGACTTGATCACCACGTTGACCATCGATCCAGGGTTGCGGCCGAAATCCGCATTGCCCGAAGCCTGCTGGTTGAACTGGTCAATGGCGTCGATCGGCAACAACACGCCGGCCACGCCGGAAATGCTGCCTTGATTCACGGCCATGGCGTTATGCCAGAAATCGTTGTTGTCCACGCCATCGATCTGCCAGTTGTTCTGATTGCCGCGCGCGCCGTTCATCGAGCCGGCGTCGTTGTATCCAGGCGTAAGCCGCAGTAACTGCGTGAAGTCGCGTCCGTTCAGCGGGATTTCCTGCACCGACCGGGTACTCACCACCGCATTCAAGGCAGTGGAGTTCGTCTCCAGCGCGGCGGCAGCAGCCTGAACTTCGACCGTCTGGGATTGTTGGGCCACGCCCAGCGTCACTGGTATGCTGGAGATTCTTCCCACGGCCACCTCAACATCCTGGACGAAGTTCTGGAAACCCGGCTTCGTGACGGTAACCTCGTACACGCCCGTAGGCAAGTCCGGGAAGTTAAAATCGCCTGCCTGCGTGGAATTCTGCGAGCGCGCCAACCCCGTGGCCTTATTCTCGATCTTGATGGCCGCGTCAGGCACATTGGCGCCGCTGGAGTCGGCCACACTGCCCGCGAGACCTCCGCGGAATGTCTGGCCGGCCAACACCGCCGACAGTAAGCCATATAGCACGAGTACTCGACTGGTTCGCATAGATTGCCTCCGATTTAGAATCCTCTCACCCTGGTTTCTAGGCAGTCTACAGGAAAAGCTCGCGGTTTGCAAACGGTTTAAGAGCTGGCGATTGGTGTGATTGGTGACAAGCCTTAACTCATCTGCGGACGATGAGAAGGAGCGCCCTCAGCTTCGGCGCCATTATTTCGCCGGCAGTCCCACTACCTCTTTTCCGCAGCCGCCAGGCGCGCTTGCGCCCGTAGCATGGCGGCCAGGGCCTCCGCCGGTTCAACACCCAGCGCCGGGTTGATGGACTCCTCGTTGGCCCGCTGGAGTGCCCGCCTGGCCCGTTCCACGTCGATCTCCTCGGCCCGTTCGGCCAGGTCGGCCAGCACGCGCACGTGGTCGGACAACACTTCCAGGAAGCCGCCATGTATCGACATGTACCGCTTCCGCCCGCCCACTGTGTAGCTCAGGGCGCCGTATCCCAGCAAGCCCAGAAGCGGCGCGTGGCCCGGCAAAATCCCCAGGTAGCCGTCCTTGCCGGGAATCTGCGTCTCGGTCGCTTCCTCGCGGACTAACTGGCGCTCCGGCGTCGCGATTTCGAGCACGAATGCTTCCGCCATCGTCAAGCCTTCTTCAGAACTTCGGATTTCTCCAGCACTTCCTCGATCGTGCCCTGCATATAGAAGGCTTGTTCCGGCACGTCATCGTGCTTGCCCGCCACGATCTCGCGGAAGCCTTTGATGGAGTCGGCCAGCTTTACGTACTTGCCCTTGAACCCGGTGAACTGCTCGGCCACGTGGAACGGCTGGGAGAGAAACCGCTGGATCTTGCGGGCGCGCGCCACCGTGAGTTTGTCCTCGTCGGAAAGCTCGTCGATGCCCAGAATGGCGATGATGTCCTGCAGGTCCTTGTACCGCTGCAACGTGCCCTTCACTTGCTGCGCCGTCTCGTAGTGCTCCTTGCCGATCACCAGCGGGTCCAGAATGCGCGACGTCGAAGCCAGCGGGTCCACGGCCGGGTAGATGCCCAAGGCCGCGATATCCCGGGATAGGTTCGTGGTGGCGTCCAGATGCGCGAACGCCGTGGCCGGCGCCGGGTCCGTGTAATCGTCGGCGGGCACATAGATCGCCTGCACCGATGTGATCGAGCCGTTCTTGGTGGAAGTGATGCGCTCCTGCAACTCGCCCATTTCGGTAGCCAGGTTGGGCTGGTATCCCACCGCCGAAGGCATGCGGCCCAGCAGCGCGGAAACTTCCGAGCCGGCCTGCGTGAAGCGGAAAATGTTGTCGATGAAAAGCAGCACATCCTGCTTCTCCTCGTCGCGGAAATACTCGGCCACGGTCAGGCCGGTCAGGCCCACACGAAGCCGCGCGCCGGGTGGCTCGGTCATCTGGCCGTAGATCAGCGCGCACTTGGACTTGGTGTAGTCGTGCGGATCGATCACGCCCGATTCCTGCATCTCCAGCCACAAGTCATTGCCCTCGCGAGTCCGCTCGCCCACGCCGGAGAAGACCGACACGCCGCCGTGCTTCGTGGCGATGTTGTTGATCAGCTCCATGATGATGACGGTCTTGCCGACGCCCGCGCCGCCGAACAGCCCGATCTTGCCGCCGCGGAGGTACGGTTCCAAAAGGTCGATCACCTTGATGCCGGTCTCGAACATCTCCAGCCGCGTCGACTGGTCTTCGAAGGAAGGCGCCGGGCGGTGAATCGGGTAGGCCCGCTTAGCGTTTACCGGCCCCATGTCGTCCACCGGCTGGCCAATCACGTTCAACACGCGGCCCAAAGTCTCGGGGCCCACCGGCACTTCCACGGGATGGCCCAAGCTGAGGGCCTGCATGCCGCGCACCAACCCCTCGGTGGGCTGCAGCGCGACCGTGCGCACCCGCCCTTCCCCGATATGCTGCTGAACCTCACAGATGATGTCGATCGGTTGGGGCACGTCGAAGCCCTCGCTGATCACCCGGATCGCCGTGTAAACCAGTGGGATTTGCCCTTCCGGGAATTCGCAGTCCACGGCCGGTCCGGACACCTGCACTACCCTGCCGGTGACCACTTCCGTTTTCGTTGCCATAAAGTTCCTTATTCCGCTGCCGCTGCGCCGCTCACCACTTCGATGATTTCCTTGGTGATGCTGGACTGGCGCACGCGATTCATATACAAGGTCAGCTTCTCGATCATCTCGGCCGCATTGGAGGTGGCGGCGTCCATCGCCGTCATCCGCGCGGCATGTTCGGCCGCGGCCGATTCCACCAGCGCCCGGTAAAACTCCGTTTCCACATAGCGCGGCAGCAGAGCAGCCAGCATCTCGGCCGGCGGCTCCTCGAAAAGATAGTCCGTGGGCATGGCCTGTTCCGGCAGTTCCGCCGGCAAGACCCGCGTCAGAGTCATCTTCTGCGAAACCACGCTCTTGAACTCGTTATAGAGAAGATACACCGCGTCGATCGCTTCGTCGCGAAACATCTCCATCGCCTTGCGCGCGATGGCCGCGGTGTCTCCGTAAGCCGGCTTCGCCGCCAGACCCACATGCTCGCCGGAAATCTTCACGCCGCGCTTGCGAAAGAAATCGCGCCCCTTGCGGCCGACCAGTTCCAGGCTGATCGCCATTCCGCTGCGCTCCGATACGAAGCGCTGCGCGCCCTTGATCGTGTTGGTGTTGAACGCGCCCGCCAGCCCTTTGTCGCCCGTGATCAATACCAGCAGCACGCGCTGTTCTTCGCGCCGCGCCAGCAGCGGATTCCGGCCCGCCTGCTCATCCGTCGCCACGGCCGCGGCCACGTTGCCCAGCACCTCGCGCAACAGACTGGCATAGGGCCGCGATGCCATCACCCGGTCCTGCGCGCGGCGCAACTTGGCGGCCGAGACCATTTTCATGGCCTTGGTGATCTGTTGCGTGTTCTTGACCGAGCGGATGCGCCGCCGGATGTCGATCAGGCTAGGCATTGAGTCATCCCGCTTTTTGCTCCGCCACGAACCGCGCTTTGAATTCCTCGACCACCGCCGTCACCTTGCCGCGCAGTTCGTCGTCCAGAACTTTCTTGGTGCGGATCTCCTCCCAGAGCCCGCGGTGCGCGTTGTCGACGAACCGGTACAGTTCCTCTTCGAACTTGCGACAGCTCTCCACCGGGATATCGTCCAGGTACCCCTTGGTTCCGGCGAAGATGATCACGATCTGTTTCTCGATCGGCAGCGGCTGGTATTGACCCTGCTTCAGAATCTCCACCAGGTGCTTGCCCCGGTTCAGTTGGGCTTGCGAGGCTCTGTCCAGGTCGCTGCCGAACTGGGCGAAGGCCGCCAACTCGCGGTATTGCGCCAGGTCCAGGCGCAAACTGCCCGCGATCGACTTCATCGCCTTGGTCTGCGCATTGCCGCCCACGCGGCTCACCGAGATGCCCACGTTGATGGCCGGCCGCTGGTTCGAGTTGAAGAGGTCGGCTTCCAGGAAGATCTGGCCGTCGGTGATCGAAATGACGTTGGTCGGAATGTAAGCCGAAATGTCGCCGGCTTGCGTCTCGATGAACGGCAGCGCGGTCAGCGACCCGCCGCCCATGGCGTTGTTCAACTTGGCGGCGCGCTCCAGCAAGCGGCTGTGCAGGTAGAAGACATCGCCGGGGAAGGCCTCGCGCCCCGGTGGCCGCCGCAGCAGCAGCGAAATCTCGCGATACGCCGCCGCGTGCTTGGAAAGATCGTCGTAAATACACAGAGCGTGTCGCTTGGAATCGCGGAAATACTCGCCCATCGCGCATCCGGCGAACGGCGCCAGGTACTGCATGGGGGCCGGGTCCGACGCCGAGGCCGACACCACGATGCTGTATTCCATGGCTCCGTAATCTTCCAGCGTCTTCACCACCTGGGCCACCGTCGAGCGCTTCTGGCCAATGGCGATGTAGATGCAAATCATATCGCCGCCCTTTTGATTGATGATGGCGTCGAGCGCAATCGCGGTTTTGCCGGTCTGCCGGTCGCCGATGATCAGCTCGCGCTGGCCGCGGCCGATCGGAATCATGGCGTCCACCGCTTTGATGCCCGTCTGCATCGGCTCCTTGACCGGCTGCCGCGCCACCACGCCCGGCGCCAGGCGCTCGATCGGGCTGAACTGCGTTGTGTGGATGGGCCCCTTGCCATCGATGGGCAGCCCCAGCGCATTCACCACCCGGCCAATCAGCGCTTCACCCACCGGAACCGACATGATTCGGCCTGTGCGGCGCACTTCGTCGCCCTGTTTGATTTCGGCGAAGTCGCCCAGCAGCACCGAGCCCACCTGGTCTTCTTCCAGGTTCATGGCGATGCCGGACACGTCGTGCGGGAACTCAATCAGTTCACCCGCCATCACCTTCTCCAGACCATGGATTCTGGCGATGCCATCGCCTACCGAAATCACCGAGCCGGTTTCGGAAACGTCGATCGCCCGCTCATAATTCTCGATCTCCTGGCGAAGAATCTTGCTAATCTCGTCCGCTCGAATTTGAGCCATAATCCCTTCCCGTTACGATCAACCTTCGGCGCTCAGGCGGCGCCCCATGGATGATAATTGCCCGCGCACCGAGCCGTCGTACACCGTAGACCCGATTCTGGCGATCACCCCGCCGATCAGCCCCGCGTCCACCGTAAATCGCGTCTTCAGGCGCTTTCCCGTCAGTGTTTCCAGCCGCTGGTTGAGGCTTGTGCGCTGAGCTTCGGTCAGCCCGCCCGCCGAGGTCACTTCCGCGTGGGCATACCCCAGGCGCTCATCCACGATCAGTTCAAAACTGTGGATCACATCCGAAAGCGAGCCGGTGCGGCGATGGTCGATCAGCACGTAAAGGAAATTCCGCGAAATCCCCGAGAGATGGAGCGCCTGCCCGATGCGCCCCACCACCGCGCGCTTTCGGCTGGCTGGCACGGCAGGAGAAATCAGTGCATTCTGCAACTCGGTGGACGATTTCAGTGCCGCTTCGAAGGCGCGCAGTTCGGCGACCGCCGCCTCCGGCCGGAGCGCTGACGAGTCTCGCGTGACTACGTCGGCAAGCGCGTTGGCGTATCGTGTGGCTACCGCGGAGAGTGTCATTTCAGGTCGCGCACATAACCCCGCACCAGCGCGTCTTGCGTGTCCGGCGTCATGCGGGCGCGGATCTTACGTTCCGCCAACTCCACCGCCAGTTGTGCGGAGTACCGTTTCAATTCCATTCGCGCCGCCTTGCCCGCCGACGCAATTTCCTGTTCGGCGTGACTCTGGATCTTGGCAAGTTCGCCTGCGGTGTGCTGGGCCATCAGGTCATTCTCGGCCTTTGCTTCCGCCTGCGATTCGCCGCGCAGCGCCGCAATCTCCTGTTCCAGGTTGGCCAACCGGGCGTCCACCGCGGCAGCCCGCGCGTCGGCCTCCTGGCGCTTCTGCTCCGATTCTTCCAGGTCTTTGCGGATACTGCTGGACCGTGCCGCGAAGAACGGACCGGCATGCTTGCCGATCAGGTAACCCAACACTCCGGCCAGCATCAGGAAATTGACCCACTTCAATTCCAGTTCGTGTTTCTCGGCGAAACTCTCCGGTTTTTCCGTCGCCTTCTCCGCTTCCTGAGCAAAGGCCGACGGCACGGCGGCGGCCCAGCCGAGCATCAGCCAAATGGCCCAACGGCGCCTCATGCGGCGCTCCGCAGCAGGACCGAATCGGCGATCTGATTCGCCAGCGCGTCGCTATCCCCGGCCAAACTGGCCTTGGCGGTTTCGACCTCCTGGGCCAACCCGGCCTTGGCGGCTTGAATCGCCGCATCGGCCCGTTGGCGCGCCTCCAGCACATGCGCCGCTTCGCGCTCCTGCAATTCTTTGTGCAATTGTTCCTGTGCCAGGTAGATCTCCGCCTTGGCCGCGCGGATGGCAGCCTCGTGTTGGGCGGTTTTTGCCGCCGCTTGTGCCAGGCTCTCGTCGGCCAGTTTGCGCGCGCCCTCGGTGGCCTCGTAGCGCTTATTCAGCACCTTTTCGAGCGGCTTGAAGAAGACGATCTTCAAATAAAAGTGCAGCAGCACCACCAGGAGAAATGTCGGCACCGCTCGCAGCAGTATCCCGCCTAAGGCGTGCAACGTTGCTTCCATGATTTAAAAGGAGAAATCCGTTCGACGTCTTACTAAGAGGAACAGGGTAACATCCCGCTGAAAGGCGAGTCAACCGCAAGTCTTGTCTCGGGTGCACGTCTCTAATGAGGGGGTTTCGTTTGGGGCCGCCTTTCCTTTTTTTAATCTTACGGCATATGATGCTGTAAGATTGAAGCATGGCCATTTCTCCAGAGGTCCCTCCTCGCGTACGCCAACTCGCCGACGAGCTGGCTCACCCCCAACCCATGCGCCGCGGCTCCCTCTCCGATCGCAC
>Ga0209698_10000483_pt1 | contig 45833 bp, 22 predicted proteins | sample LitLauG_LLR_2012_FD_187203 | JGI IMG/M metagenome (GOLD analysis project Ga0209698, IMG submission 187203) | Freshwater sediment microbial communities from Pennsylvania, USA - Little Laurel Run_MetaG_LLR_2012 (SPAdes) (version 2) | ecosystem: Environmental > Aquatic > Freshwater > Creek >...
CTAGCCGCGATCGAGCACATGGAAAGCTCCGGGCTCAAGCCACAACCCGTCCAGCGCGCAGACATCGGCCTGGTTGCTGTCGGAAATCGCAATCAGTGTGGGGATCGGCCCGCGCCAATCCAGCAGCGTGTGAAGTTTGATGGTCGCCTGGGTAGTCCGAAAGCGCGCCCAAGGGAACAAGCTCAGGCACAGGTCGAGGGTGGTTGAATCCAAAGCGTAAACGGTTTGGTCTAACCCTACCCCCTGCGGATCATTGGCATAGAGCCGCCGCGCACGCGCAATGAGCAATTGCGCCGGGTCGGCATAGATGCGCCAGTCCCGCACGCGATTGGCATCGGCCAAGGTGCTATGCGCCACCGGTGCCCGCAAGCCCATCCGATAGAGTTGGTCAGAACGGGCCTGCAGCCAAACTTCGATGTCCGCCTAGCTTTCTCGATAAGTGAGCTGTGCGAAGGTCATGGCCAAGAACTGATCCCAACAAGGAAAACCGGTGGTCGAAAAGCAAATCAGTGTCGCCGCGAGTGATGATTTTGAAACCACCCTGTCGTTGCGGGCGGACGATGTGTATTTCGTATCGCTGACCCGCGATTGAGAAGCCGGATTTCAGACATTGTCCGAGTTTGCGAGGCGCGATATGATTGAGGCGATGCACCGCAGCCTAAATAACCGGCCCCGTTTCAAAGAATTCCGCCGACAAACTCTTCGAGCGTGGTTGTTGGGATTGGGTCTATTTTGCGTCGGTATTAATTGGTCCGTCGCAGATTCAACGCGGGAACAGTTCACAACACTCCGCCAAATTGTCCAGGCGGCGCAGGTTAATCCGCATCTGTCAGGCGATGTGCATTTGACCGTTACCGTTTGTGCCGCGAGCGTCTCGAACAAAGGCATCGTGGTGGTGCGGGACGACACGGCGGCGGAATTACTCGATTTGGGTTCACAGCCGGAAGCCTTGGTCCCAGGTGAACAAATTGTTATTGACCAAACGAACTGTCTTTTGCGTCGCCGCGAGTTCGGTGTGCAAATCAGCGCCGCGCCGGTCGTGGACAACGACGGTAGTCATGTTTTGTCCGAGGCGCAGGGAGAGGCAACCTTGGTGGCCGGACAGCATTCACTGAGAGTCGAATGGTTCAATGGCTACAAGGAATTTGGTTTGGAAGCATCTTGCGCCGGGCCGAACTTTGAGTTGCAGTCGATGACCGCTTCAAGACTTTGGCGTAACTCCAGTGATGGTTCAAATCTGGCGCCGGGGCTTGACGTGGAATGTTACGAGGGAACCTGGAACCACCTGCCCGACTTCAACCTGCTCACGCCGGTCAAGACTGGCGCGGTCACCAACTTTGACCTCGGATTTCGCACCCGGGATGAACGCGTGAGTTTGCGATTCACCGGATTTTTTGACGCGCCGAGCGATGGCAAATATGTCTTTCACGTCCGTTCCGACGACGGGGCGATGTTGTTTCTGGGAAATACTCGCCCAATCGTTAAAAAACTGGGAATGACCACGGCACCCATGCCAACCAATGCGTTCATTGGTGAGCCTTTCGGTAAAACAGAAGCGCAGGAATGGATAGCCATTGAAGGCCGCGTGAAATTTCTCACGCAGACGGGCAAGGGAATGGAGTTTCAACTGCACTCGGGTTACGCCGCGCTCACTGTCCGGGTCGTGGACGCGGCGGGGCTCAACCCTGCGGAGTTGGTGAATGTCCGCGTGCGGGTAGCCGGAGTCGAGCGTGGTATTTTTAACGTCGAAAAGCAGTTTGTGTTGGGTGAATTATCCGTGGCCAGCGGCAGGGACGTGGAAGTGCTGGAGACGGCCACCGTAGTGACCAATGAGTCTCCGCTGCTCACCACTGCTGAACAGGTGCAGGCCTTGCGCGCGGAGGAAGCGGAACGCAAATTACCAGTGAAAATTCGTGGCATTATCACCTGCGCCCCGGCTCGGTATGTCAATGGATTGACCTTGCAGGATGGGACTCGAGGAATTTATGTGGGTCTCGAAAAAATTCCCTATTGGATTGCACCGGCAGAGGCAGAGTTTTGGGAAATCGAGGGTTATACGGGTCCAGGCGATTTTGCGCCGGTGGTGATTGCAGAAAAAATGACCCGGGTCGGAAACGGACAAATGCCTCAGCCGGCGCACCCGTCTTGGAACCAATTGATCAACGGCAGTATGGACGTGCAACGGGTCGAATTCCAGGGACTGGTTACCGGGGTCCGAAGCAATACCATCACCCTGCTATTGCCCGAGGGCACTCTGCATGTGCAAATCGGCGATTCCGATGAACATGACCTGAGCCGGTTCAGAAACGCGGTCGTTCGCCTTCGCGGCACACTCTTCGCCGGCTGGAACTCCGCCACGCGTGAAGTCCGCGTCGGCAGCCTGCGAATGGAAAACGTGAGCATAAGTGTTGATCGTCCGGCACCGACTGGTTTTTCCGACGCTGTTCCCAAAAGCATCCACGACCTTTTGTTGTTCGATGCGCAGGCTGGGGGATTTCAGCGCGTCAAAATCAGCGGCCAGATTGTTCATGATGGCGTGGGGCCAATTTTCTTGCAGCAAGGAGACTCCGGTTTGCGGATCTTGGCGGCGGAAATTTCTCCCACCAACATCCAAGCCGGCGATCTCGTATCGGTCATCGGTTATCCAACCATCGCCGGACCCTCACCGACTTTGCACGAAACTTTTGTGCAAAAGATTGGCCACGCTGAATTGCCCGTCCCCAAACTCATTGGTGAAGCGGACCTCAAAAACAGCTGGTTGGATTCGCTATTGGTTCGCGTGGATGGGAAGCTAAATGGCTGGCATCGGGAACGAAATGCCGTGGTGTTGGAAATGCAAACCGGTTCACAGCCTTTCTTTGCGCGCCTTGAGTCCGATGATAAAAAGTTTACCTATCCGAGAGTCGGGAGTCGGCTGAGTCTGGTGGGCGTATACCTCGCGCAGGGTGGCGACCAGCGGACGGGAAAAAATGTTGCCGCCTTTGAAATGTTATTGAATTCCCCAGCCGACATTATTGTTTTGTCGCAACCGACGTGGTGGACGCCACAGAAGTTGCTGGGCGTCGTCGGCGTATTGGTGTTCGCCCTGGCGCTGACCGGTGTTTGGATCACTCAACTGCGGCGGCGGGTCGAGCAGCGCACGGTTCAACTGCAGCGCGAAATTCGAGAGCGCGAGCAGGCGGAACGATTGCACGCTCTGGAAGCCGAACGGGCGCGCATTGCCCGTGACTTGCACGATGATCTGGGCTCCAGTCTGGCGGAAATCGCAATGCTCTCCAAGACCCGGCCATCGCCGCGGGACGGCGACGCCAGTTCTGCCGGCGTATTCGACCTGATCGCGGAACGCGCCCGCCGGCTCATCGCCGCGTTGGATGTCATTGTCTGGGCCGTGGACCCGGAGGAAAATTCTCTGCAATCGCTGGCCGACTATTTCAACGGCTTCGTGGACGAATATCTTTCCCACCATGGCATCGTCTGCCGCTTCGACATTCCGGTTGAGTTTCCGGAAATCAACCTCGATGGTAATTTGCGGCACGACCTATTTCTGGCCGTCAAGGAGGCATTGCATAACATTGTGCGTCACTCGAGTGCCAGCGAGGTGCAATTCGGCATGGCGCTTGCCAGAGGCGTTTTGGAAATTGTGATTGCCGACAACGGCACGGGCTTTGAAACCGCCGTCGAGCATACTGGTCATGGCGTGAAGAATCTCGCCAGCCGCCTGGAAAAACTTGGCGGCACCTGCCGTATCGAATCGCGGGCTGGCGCCGGCACCACGGTCAGATTTCAGCTTGCGTTGCCATCACGCCGAGGCACGGGTGCTAGCGGCGGCTGATGAGTTTGGATATACAACATATTGATGATTACATTGCTGAGCAAAACGCGCTAAACTGATTTTCAAATGTATTTTCATCAGCGGAAACAGATAACCAGCCGGCCCCGGCAAACCGAACATGGGAACTGACCCGACCACCAAAATTGGCATCGTGGAGGACAACGCCACCCTGCGCCAATGCCTGGTCCGGCTGATTGACAATGCGCCCGGCCTTCGTTGCGTTTGCGACTGTTCCTCGGCGGAGGAGGCATTGGCTAAAATTCCGCTCCATCGCCCGGACGTTGTGCTCATGGATATTCATCTGCCCGGGGAATCCGGCATCGCCTGCACCGCGCGGTTACGCCAGATGCAGCCCAACCTGCAAGTGATCATGCTGACGGTGTATAAAGACATCAAAATGATCTTTGAGGCGCTCAAGGCGGGCGCTTGCGGCTATGTGCTCAAACGGTCGGACGAAACGGAGATACTCGCTGCTATCACCGAGGTGCGCTCCGGCGGTGCGCCGATGACCAGCGAAGTGGCGCGTTTGCTGGTGCGATCATTTCACAATGCGTCCACCGCAGCGGATTCATTCGGGAATGAAGGTCAATTGACTGAACGCGAACTCGAAGTGCTGGCACTGGTCGCCAAGGGTCTTTCCAACAAGGAAATCGGAGCCAAGCTGCATATTACTGAAGCAACGGTTGCTCGGCATTTGGTGAATGTTTTTGACAAACTGCATGTGCGCTGCCGGACGGAGGCCGCTGCCAGGTATCTTCAGTCAAGTTCTAATTTCCATTTATCCAATCGGCAGCCATGACCTTGAGGTTAAATATTACCCCCAATGAAAATCTCCCAGAACACTCCTCAAGAAGCAGATTGAACTTTATCGCGAAAATAGAAACCTCTGGCGTTTTTTGGAACACTGTTTGCGGTCTTTGTCTGCTTACGGCTTCCGTGAACGGGGCCATCGTTGTAGCGGCAAATGGTTCGGGCAATTACCGCGATTTACAATCGGCAATTGACTCGATTTCATCTCAAAACACTTCGCCGGCTCAGATACTCATCAAGCCTGGAAACTATTATGGCCATGTATCCATTCCGGCGAGCAAGTCATCCATTGCATTCATCGGTCAAGGGGCCGCCCCTACAAACACCCTCATCACCTGGTCAGTCTCATCCATTGGTGGAAATATGGAACACTCAACCCTGAGCATCTATGCCACCAATCTTTCATTCGAGAATCTCGCAATCCAAAACACCTGGCCGGTGAATCAGGGGCAGGCCAACGCAATGACCTCGTCCGGTGGCGCTGCCTTTAACCAATTCAAAAATGTGTGGATACTTTCCACGCAGGACACGATTTATTTACAAGGCGGGCCGCTTCAGGGTTGGACCGACACCAGAGAGTCAGAAACGATCTCAGTGGCGTCCGCTATTACCCTTACCAATGTGCTGATGGGATGGATGCCCTCTTACGCTTTGCCAAGATGAAATCATCGTGCGCGGCACGGTAGTCGACCTGCCGACGGGTTATGTTCCATTTTACCATGAGAACTGTGAATAAAATATCCATGGTCATCTGTTTGATGATGCTGCTGGCGCAACCGCTTTTCGCCAACCTCCCTGGCGGCGGCACGAACGGGCCTAATGTCACTTTGGCAGACAACGGCTCGACGGTGACCGTCGGCAACGGCATCGTGTCCATTCTCATTAACAAGGCGGGCGCGTCCATCAGCCAGATCAACTACATTTACAATAACAGCGGCACGACGGTGACGAACCAGTTGCTGGCCGGCGGCTCAAGCGGCGGACAACTGTATTGGACCTTGCTCGGCTCCTTTCCCGGCGGCCCCTTCACCTATTCGCTCGTGGCCGACCCGGCGGCCAACGGCGGAAATTACGCGGAAATCAGCTTGCTGGATACCACGGCCACCAATGGGACGCTGGACGTCCATTTTTCAATGCTGCGCGGGTCGAGCGGCTTTTATGTCGCGTCCATCTGGAGCCATCGCGCCGGTGACGGCGCCATCAACTTGGGCGAGGAGCGGGAAAACATTTACGCCGGCGCGATCTTCAACTGGATGAGCGTGGACGCGCAACGGAATCGCTTGATGGAAGTCCAGCCCGACGCGGCGGCGGTCGGGGTTTTCAACGCGCCGGTGGAAGTCTATTTGTGGACGAATGGCATTTACGGCGGGCGCTATGAGGACAAATACAAATACAGCGCCGACTACGGCGTGACGCGGGTCTGGGGCTGGAGCAGTGTCGGCGCGGGCGGGGCGAATGTGGGTCTGTGGAACGTCACCGCCAGCCCGGAGTATTACGCCACCGGTCCGATGAAGCGCGAAAACAAATGCCACATTGGCACGACCATCCTGAACCTCTTCTACAGCGGGCACTACGGACTCGGCACGGATGACGGATTCGCCTCCGGTGAAATCTGGACCAAGGTTTCCGGACCGTATTTCATTTATTGCAACAACCTCACCAATGCCATCACGGCCACGAACCAGGCGGCGCAGGCGCTTTACAACGACGCGCTGGCGCAGGTCGCCGCCGAGCAGTCGGCGTGGCCGTATGCGTGGTTCACAAATGCAAATTATGCGCCGGCGTCCGGTCGCGGCACGGTCACGGGAACCATGGTCATCGCCGACAGTTTCAATCCGAATGCCTCCGCTTCCAATTTGTGGGTCGGACTAATTCAGCAGCAATCTTCGGTCGAGAACAATTACGATTTTCAGCAGTGGACCAAGCCCTATCAATTCTGGGTGAAGACCGGCGCGAACGGGAATTTCTCCATTTCCAATGTCATCGCTGGAGGCAATTACACGTTGTATGCGTTCGGACCGGGCGCGGCGGGGACTTTTCAATCGCAGCCGCAGTCGGGCGGCAGCGCGCCGAACGAACTGGACATCCCTGCGTCACCGTTCAACGTCACCGTCACGGCGGGCGCAACGAACAATCTGGGCAGCGTCATTTGGACACCCGCGCGGGTCGGGGCGACGGTTTTTGAAATCGGCATTCCCGACCGCAACGCGACCGAATTCCGGCACGGCGAAGACTGGTGGGTTGGCGACATCGGCCCGAGTCCAACCAATCCATTGCCCGTCTGGACCAAATTTCTGGAATACCCGTTCGATTTTCCGAGCGGGCCGAATTATGTCGTCGGCCAGAGCCGCTGGACGACTGACTGGAATTTCATCCAGCCCACGGTCTATGACACCGCCGGAAACATGAACGGCTCGACCTCGACCATCACGTTCAATCTCCCTGCCGCGCCGGCGAACGGGGCAACCGCTTCGCTGTATCTCGCGCTGGCCTCGGATTATCAGGGTCCGCTCATCATACAGATCAACGGCAACAACATTGCCGGAAGCACCGGCTATTTTCCGGCTTATAGCGGTTCATCCAGCGGCAGCGATGCCTCGGTTCGCGAGGGGATTCACGGAATTTTTTCGGACATGAGAATCAATTTCCCGGCGAGCCTGCTGCAAGCGGGCCAAAACACCATCACCCTGACCATGCGGTGGGGAGGCGGCGCCGTCGCCAAGAATCATGCGATGTATGATTACCTGCGGCTGGAATTGCCTGGTTACGTTCCCCCGCCGCCGGCGAGTGTCGCGGCGTATCCGGGAAACAATGGTAATTTAATTTGCTGGCCGGTGACGCCCGGCGCGACCAGCTACAACCTTCTGCGCTCGACAACATCGGGCGGCGGCTACGTTTCAATCACCAACGGGGTGACTGGACCGGTCTGCGGCAGCGGGTTTAATAATGCGACTTTTCTCGACACAACCGCCATGAACGGCACGGCCTATTACTACGTCGTGCAATCCGTGAATCCCGTCGGCGCCAGCACAAATTCGCCGGAAAGCCCCGCCGCCACGCCCGCCGGAAACTTTTCCACCAGTGCGCCCGCCGCGCCGGGCGGTCTCAACGTCAGCAGCGTCGGCCATCACAGCGTAACGCTCAACTGGACTGCCCCTGCCGGCGCGAATTTTTACAGCGTCTATCGTTCCACGCTGCTTGACAATGGCGGCGGCGCCTCCAATGTTTTACGGACGATTGTGCTGGCCAACAATGTCACCGGGACAAGTTATACCGACACGTCGCCCACGGATGGCAGCATTTACAGTTACTATGTCACGGCCACTCGCACCGGCAGCACCAGCGCCAATTCAGCATCCGGTGTTGCCGAGCCCTTGCCGCCGCCGCCAGCGACTGCGCCCGGTTCGTTGACCGGCGTTTTTGTTCAAGGCTTCAGCATCTCCCTCAACTGGTCGTCCGTGTCCGGCGCTGTCGGATACGTCATCCGTCGTGCGACGAGCGCAAACGGTCCTTACATTTTCCTTCAAAGCATCACCGAGACGACCTACACCGACGCGGGCTTAAATACCAACACGACTTACTACTATCAAGTCGCGGCCGTCAATGCGGCTGGCGTTTCCGCCAACGCGTCCGTCAGCGTGGCCCCGCCACCGCCCGGCCCCAGTTTGACTGCCGTGCCCGGCGACGGACAGGTTTTGCTGGCGTGGAACGTTTCGCCCGGCGCGACAAATTATTTGCTGCAAAGTTCCACCAACGACGGCGGGCCTTACAACCTCGTCGCCAGCACCGCCGCCATCTCCTTTCTGAACACAGGCCTGACCGACGGCACGACCTATTACTACATCGTCTTTGCCGAGGATGCCGACGGCGAGGGGCCAGCCTCTGTCCAAGTCAGCGCCACGCCTTTTGCCGGCCCGCCTGGATTTTTTTGGACCAACACGATGACAGGTTCGCCGCAAAGCTGGAACGTCAACAGCAACTGGTCTGGCGGCACGGCCTTTCCGAACGGCACGCAAGCCGTGGCGATTGTGAAATCCGCCATCACGGCGAACCAGACCATCAATTTGAACCAGGCCATCACGCTTGGCGCGATAAGTGTCGGCGCATCCGGCGGTGGCGCGGCGTTCACCCTCACGACCAACGGCGGCTCGCTCACGCTGGACAACACGCCCGGACTGGCCACGCTGTTTCAACTTCCCTCCAGCGCGGGCGACGCGATTGCCGCTCCCATCGCCGTCAATGGAAGCTTGTTTGTGACGAACGCCTCCGCCCACGCGCTCACATTGTCCGGCAACATTTCCGGCGCGGCCGGCGGCGTCACCGTGGCGGGCAGTGTGACTTTGAGCGGCTACAACACTTACAGCAGCGGAACGATGGTGAACAGCGGCCGGCTCACGTTTGGAGCCGCCGCCGCCATTCCCGCAATCGGTGCCTTGACGCTTAACAACAACGCCGCCGTGACCGTATCGCCCGCCACCCCGCTGCCGAATGTCATCTTGACGGGCAACAATGCCATCAGCGGCAATGGCACCAGCGGCACGGGCATTGCCGCCTTGGATGATGAAGGAACCCTGACTCTCTACATCAGCGGCGGCAGCAGTGTGTTTGATTTGACCGGCGCTTTCACCGGCGACGGAACACTCGTTCTCGGAAGCCCGACGATGACGTTGCGCTTCAACGGCACGGCGGGCGACGGCAACGCCATCTTTAATTTGGGAACTGGTTCAGCCATCGCCAATGTCCGTCAAAACACCACTGCGGCAATTGCCTTGGGCGGCCTGGCGGGCGGCGCCGGAACCCAATTGCAAGGCCATAGCAGCGGCGGGGGAAACGTGACTTATACCATCGGCGAAGCCAACGCCGACACCGAATTTGACGGCGTAATCAAGGACGGAAGCTTCGGCGCGGTCAGCCTCATCAAAGCCGGTTCAGGCGCACTGACGCTGACCGGTGCAAATACCTACAGCGCGGGCACCACCGTCAGCAACGGCACATTACTTGTCAACAACCTGACTGGCAGCGGTGCCGGCTCCGGCACGGTAACCGTCGCAAATGGCGGCACACTCGGCGGCACGGGTATCATATCGGGTGCAGTCACAGTAAACTCCGGTGGCATATTCGCTCCCGGAAATCCGCTGGGCACGTTGACCATAAACAATTCGGTCAAACTGGCGGCGGGCAGCACGAACAACTTTGCCATCAGCCAGTTGCCATTGACCAACGCGGTCGCAAAAATATCCGGCGCGCTGACCAACGGCGGCGCGCTCATCGTCACCAACGTCGGCAAGACACAACTGGGGCCAGGCGACACGTTCAAGCTGTTCAACGCGACGAGCTACAGCGGAACCTTTTCCAGCGTGGAACTGCCACCATTGCCCTTCGGCCTCGCGTGGAATACAAATTCGCTGAACACCAGTGGAATGATTTCCACCGTCCTTGCGACGACACCGGTCATCCGCTCGGCATTCATTTCCGGCAGCGGTTTTGCAGTTTCCGGCACCGGCGGCATCGGTAATGCTAATTATATTTTGCTTGAATCCACCAACATTACCACACCGCTCACCAATTGGACGCGGCTCCTGACAAATCAGTTTGATGCCGGCGGCAATTTCGACTTCACCAACGGATTATTGCCGGGAAAGCCGCAGATGTTTTACCTGCTCCAGATACCCTGACATGAAAATAATTAAACGCAGTTCACTGATGATCTTCGGGTTGAATGGGCGGAAAATCGGCGGCATCCGCCATTACACTCACAAATGTGCTGCTAGTTTAGAACCGCCTTACCCGCCTTATGCCGGACAGAGGTGAAATTACCTTACTCTATTCAAAACATATTTGTCAGACCTTTTTCGCATAAAGACAGTGGACGCCACAGAAAATCTGCATAAGACGAAGGCGAAATACCATGTCGAACTTTTGGCTGGAATTGTGTAACAATAAAAATAAATCTTGCATCTTAATCTGGTGAAACGTCATGAAAATTCCTTCAACCCTCATCGCTGCCTGGTTGCTCCTGCCGCTGGTCATGGCCTTGCCAGCGGCGGACACCAACAAGATGGTTAGTGTGGACCTTGGGCACGGGAAGGTCGTGGAAATGCCCGACACGTCGGACGCGGCGAACGGGCTGGATTTGTCGCGGTTGAAGCTGGAACTGCTTTATGCGGTGGATTTCAGCAAGCCGCTGAAGTTCTTCAGGGAGACTGACCTGTTCTCCGGCGGCCAGCGGACGCACCTGCCGGGGGATGTGGATTGGGTTCTGGAAGGCAAGGCCACCGCCCGCGCGGAGGATGGCCGGCTTATTCTGAAAAACGATCCGGGCCATCTCACGTTCTGGAACACGCGCGAATTTCCCTCCAATGTGCTGATTCAGTTCGACGTGTCGCCCGCCGACTCGAACAAAGGACTGAACATCGTCTTTTTCGCCGCCCGGGGCCGCGACGGCGGAGCGTTTTTGCGCTGGACCAGCCGATGCGCGACGGGTTGTTCAAAAACTACACTAGCGGCGCGATCAATTGTTATCACACATCTTATTGGGCGAGCGATCCCGAAGGGGCGGCGCGCGGCACCGCGCACATCCGCAAGAACTTCGGTTCCCATCTTGTGGCGATGGGGCGCGACTTTGTCGGCGGGCATGGTGCCGGCCCGCATCGGGTGCGCGTCCTTAAGCTAGGCAACCGGATCACCGTCGAGGCGGACGGCAAGATCGAGGTGCGTTGGGAGGATGACGGCAAGACTTTCGGCCCGGTCTTGCAGAATGGCTGGATTGGACTGCGCCAGATGGCATACACCGGCGAGTGCAGCTACACGAATTTCAAAGTGTGGGCCGTGAATCCATAGGAGCGAAAACACAGAATCATGAAAATATCTTCACTCACCATTTCGACGCTGTTTCTCACAACGTGCATTCTTCTGCTCGCCGGCGCATCACCAGCACAGTCCCAGCCGGTAACTCTCACCGACAAGGGCCGGAGCGTGGTGCTGGACAATGGCGTGGTGAATCTGGAGGTGGAAAAGGACAACGGTTATTTGCTTTCGATCCATTATCAGGGTGCATCGCTGCTGGCCGAACCGGGTTATCTGGACTGGCAATCAGGCCGTGATCAACATCTGCACGATGCACAATTCCGTGTGGTGGCAAACCCGGCCACCAACGGCGGCGCGCTGGCGGAAGTCAGCGTGGAGCAAACGTGGAACGGCCAGCTTTCGCCCTTTGATGTGGAACAGCATTTGGTCCTCCGGCGTGGCGACAGCGGTTGTTATGTCTTTGTCGTTTTCCGGCACCCGAAAAATTATCCGGCGGGTAGCTTCGGGCAATCCCGCTGGGTGCTGCGGGCGAATGAAGAATTATTCGACTTTATCAATGTTGATGACCAGCGCCGTCACGAAATGCCGTCCGGCAACACGCCGGTCAAAGTGCTGGGGCCGAAGGAATCCATGATGTTCACCGACGGGCCGTTCAAGGGCCAGATCACGGACAAATATCAGTATTTCGTGGACGCGGGCGATCATTTTGTGCATGGCTGGAGCGGGACCCAATCCCGGCTTGGAGTGTGGCTCGTGAATGCGAGCAACGAAGCCCGCAACGGCGGTCCGACCAAGCAGCATAATACCGCTCACTTCGGCCGGATGCTGCTGCAGATTCTGACGTGCGGACATTACGGGGCAGCGGGAGTCAGCGTTGCCGCCGGCGAGGAATGGAGCAAGTTGTATGGCCCGTGGATGCTTTATGTGAACTCCGGCGGCAATCCGGAAGCGCTTTGGACCGATGCAAAAAATAAGGCGGCGGCAGAACGCGCGGCCTGGCCTTTGGAATGGATGCAGCATCCGTTGTATCCGCTGGAAAAAGATCGTGGCACCGTGCGCGGACAAATCCAGTTGCAGGACCCGCAGGACGGTCAGCCCTCGATAAACAACGCGTGGGTCGGGCTGGCGGAGCCGTCGCCGGACTGGCAGCAACAATCCAAAGGCTACCAGTTTTGGGTCCATGCCGGAGCGGACGGGGCTTTCACCATTCCGCATGTGCGCACCGGCAGTTACACTCTTTACGCGTTTGCCAACGGGATTATGGGCGAATTCCGGCACGACGGCGTGGCGGCAAAAGCGGGTGCTGTCACGGATCTCGGCAACCTGTCCTGGCAGCCGCCGCACTTCGGGCGGACGCTCTGGCAGATTGGCACGCCGGACCGCACCGCAAAGGAATTCCGCCATGGCGATGATTACCGCCAGTGGGGGCTTTGGAATAAATATCCCGAGGAGTTTCCGAATGATGTGAATTTCATCATCGGCCAGAGCCGGGAGAATACGGAATGGAATTATGCGCAGGTGAATGTGTTGAAGAACGGCCAGTGGGTGGGCACGACTTGGAAGGTTCAATTTGATCTCCCGCAGGCACCCAAGAGCGGCACCGCAACCCTGCGCCTCGCCCTGGCATCGGCTCAAAATGCGAAGCTTGCCATTGCCATCAACGGTGCGGGCATTGATCGTTACATCACCCGCGCGGACAACGCGATGATTCGTGCCGGCATCCACGGCCAGTATCATCTGCGGGACATACCCTTCAACGCCACCCTGCTTAAACCCGGCCACAATGTGCTAACCTTGAGCCAGGAAGCCGGCGGCAACGCGCAAAAGAGCGTGATGTATGATTGTCTGCGTCTGGAACTTGACGAGCAGCGCGTCTTTAATCCCGTCCGGGACAAGCCTCAGATGACAGGCGGACGCGATCCGAAAGATACGGCGGATGCTCCGGAATCCGTCAGGTAATACGGCGAGAGAAAAATGAACTGGAGAGAATTCATCCGTAACGTCTCCCTTAAAGCTTCAACCTCGTGGTATGCGTCTATGGTGGCTCGGGTGGGTGAAGAGAATTTCGCCGCCGCCGGTTTGTCGCCCGGAAAACCGTCGATGTTTTACCTGCATCAGATACCCTGACCTGAAAATAATCAAACGCAGTTCACTGATAATCTTCTGGTTGAATGGGCTGAAAATCAGCGGCATCGGCCATTTGAAGGACAGCGGTGAAATCATCTGGCTCTGTTGAAAATATCTTTATCCGATCTGTCCCGGTTCGGGGTGAGTGGCGCTGCTTTCGGTTGGCACCGCCACCATTTTCCACAAAACAATTTTTTGGAATATTAATTTTCGCCGCAGCTATTTGAGAAGTGATTTCACATTGTCTTCGCTCCACTCCGAGGTCGGTGTAAACTTGTCGCTCGCGGCATAGTCCACCAAGCTGCGGCGCATTTGTTGCGAGACGGGATCATCGGCATTGCGGGTAAGGTCAAAACCACAGACGATGATTTTGCCCGAACCCACTTTGCCTTCGGCTATCAACCCAAGCGGACGTGCCGTGACCCAGTCGTCAATCACGCGAACAATTGGTTTCACATTGCGCGGCAACACATCCAGCCGCAGCGCGCCAGCGCGGTGAATCAAATACCACCACTGCCAGTCGCTGCAAAAATCCGTCGGGAATTCCGCCAGCGCCGGATGCTTGGGGTCGCACAAAATGCCCAGAGTGGTCGGGGCTTGGCGTCCGGTCCAGGCCGTGTTCCAAAAGATGCTGGAGAAGCCGAGCTTCACCGGCGCGCGATCGTAATTGCGAACCTGGTCGCCGGGAATGGTCAGCAAAACTTTTCCACCGTTCCTCAAGACCTCCCGCGCCTTTTGGTCAAATTTGTCTGTCACAAGAATACTTGCGGGGATTACATCCATTTTCTTTGCCGGATAAACCCAAATGTTCCAGTCGTTCTCGAACTTCGTGCCTTTCAGTCCGACCACCAGTTTGCAGCGCGCCGGCGCCTTGGCTATTTGCAAATCCACTTTTAGTTCGCCGAGCGAAGTGCTGTTGCCAACCGGAATGTCCTGCGGCGTCAACTCACCATTCGCAAGCACTGAACCAGCCTCGTCCAGTAATTTCCAAACCGTCACCGCCGCGGTCAGCGGCTGCGCGCCGAAATGCGCGATTCCGATTTGCGCCGTCAACATTTCACTGGTCGTGAACACGCGCTTGGGCAGTTGCGCCAGCGGCACGGTGGCGGTGCAAAAGCGGCTGTATTCCTTCGCCGTCACATAACCTTTGTCATCCCAAAATGGATCCAGCACGCCGACCAGCGCCGTTCCCTGGCCCGGAAAATCATGCAGGTCGAGCAGTTCAAATCCGCCCATGCCCGGCGTGCGTAAAGCCGACTCGATGTCTTCCTTGTAACACAAGGTTTGCAACCTGCCTGATGCCAGCAAAAATGGTTTCGCGAAACTTCCGAGGCCGTTCGCTTCGAGGCGGTCGCGGAAAATTTCAAAGTTTTTCGGATGCAGGTAGCCAGTATATTTTGGAATCTCCGCAAAGTTCGGATATACACACCATTGGCCGATTTCGTGGCTGATGACGGGAACGCTGCGCTTGGAAATATAATCACGATAGTCCGTAGTCGTCTCCGGCGGCTTGGCGTTGATGCGCGAATTCAAGCCTTCACCCCATGCCTGGATGCGCGGATCGGGCGTGATGTGAAACTGGTTCTCGGTGATTTGCGGCCAACCGCTGCCGCTGGTGTAAAGCCGGCGCGAGTCCGTGGCTTTCCAGTGCGCAACCCATTTGGCCAGCCACGACCCGGAATTTTTCCCGCCCGGTTCGTTGCCGTAGGGCATCAGCACGAAGCTCGGATGATTGCCGTATGTTTTGAGAATCCGTTCGGCCTCGGCGTAAAGCCACGCGTCCACCGGCTTGCCGTCGCCGAGAGTGGTGGATTGATTCGCCCACGAAGCGATCTCGACTTGAAAATAAAAACCCATTTCATCCGCCGCTTGAAACGCCTCTTCCGGCGGACACCACGAATGGAAACGGATCAGATTCAGACCGTAGCTTTTGGCAATGCGGATTTCTCGTTTCCAAGATTCCAAATCCGTCGGCGGGTGGCCGGTCTTGGGAAAAATGCAACATTCAAGCGTGCCACGGAAAAACGTTTTCCGGCCGTTGATGGTAAACTGCGTGCCTTGCGTGGAAATTTCGCGCAGTCCGAAATTGACCGTGCGCTCTGCCTCGCCAAGTTTCACTGTCAGATGCTGAAGTGATGGATGAAATTCATCCCACAGCGGCGCAGCCTCACCCAGCGGCACTTCGCCGGTGAAATATCCGCCGTCGGTCGTCCAATTGGCTGAAACGGTTCCGGCCAATTTCCCTTCGAGTTGAAACATGATTTTACCTTTTCCCGTCGCGCCGGAAACGTTGCCGATTTTACCATTCACGGTCACCGACCGTGTGGTGACGTGTGGACAAATTTGCAAATCTTCAAGCCACACCAGCGGCGTCGCACGCAAGGAAATGTCACCAACGATGCCGTTCCAGTTGCCTTGCGTGTGGTCGGTGATGCTGTGCGAGTTTTCGCCGATGTCAACGATCACGCGGTTGTCCACGCGGATGGTCAGCGTGTGCTGGCCGGGCGCGAGCTGGCCAAGATCATATTGATGCGGCGTCGAAAGCGAGTCGTTTGTGCCGAAGATTTTCCCGTCCACCCAGACGCATGTTTCCCAATGCGGACGTTCGAGCGTCAGCACGACGCGCTGGCCTGACCAGTTTTTGGGAATTTTGATTTCGCGCTGAAACCACGCCACGCCCGCGTAATAAGTTTCCGGCTGCAACCAGAACGGAATTTTTACATGGCCCGGCTGGCGATATTCCGCAAATTCCGGCGCGTTGAACCACGAACGGTCCACAATGCCGCCCACCCAAATCGTGTTAGTCGTAACCGGATAGCCAATACCTTGTTCCGGCAGTGAACTAGGGAGTTTGATTTTGGCGGACAGGCTTTTGGCCGGCCAGTTTTCTTTGACGCCAGCGTCGTTGCGGTCGAGCGCAAACCGCCAATTGCCAGCGAGCGAAATCGTCTCCTCCGCTAGCAACGGTTTCGCCGCCAGGCAAACTATTATTGCCAGCCCAAAAAAAATATTGCGCGCCATAAACATGAAATTGTTTTAATCCACCAAATCCCACTCGATTTGCTCGAGGGTTTTGCCCTTCGTTTCCGGCAGTTTGAAAAAAATAAAAATGAAATCCAGCACGCAAATCTCTGCGTAGAGCCACAACGTGCCCGCCGCGCCAATTAAGAAGGTTCCGACCCGCAGCGCCTCAACACTGAGGGCCGGAATAACCACTGCCAATTTCCGGTTATCCACTTTGACGGGACGCTGGCAATTTGTTCCTCAAGGATAAACCAGCCGGTAGAAGACCGTGCCATTGGCCGCGTTGACGCTGTTGGTGAATGGACTGCTGGCACCGCTCACATTAACCCAATTTGTCGTCAAGCCGGTGGACAAGGCGTTGGTTTGCGATTGCAACTGCCAGCCCAATTCGTTTGGCCAAGTCAACACCAGGTTGCCGCCACTGAAGCTAGTCGTAATGCTCGCCGGCGGCGGCACCGTGCTGACGACGCTCAAAACGCCATTGTTAGTGTTGAACGAATAAGCCAGCCCCGCTCCCGGCGAGCCGGTGACCGTGGTGAAGCTGCCGGAGTAGGCCGGCGCACTGAACAACTGGAACTGGTCGCCAGCCGCGAACGCGCCGTCGGCGTTGACTTGCAGCGTGCCGGCAAAGTGCAGCGTGCCGGCAGTTTGAGTCAACTGTGAGCCAGTGAAGCTGGTCGGTCCGGTCCGGCTAAACTCCATAACCAGCGTGCCCGAGCTGCTCAATGAACTCGCGGCTACGGACAACGTATTGCTGTTCATATCCAGAATGGAATTCGCCGAATTGGTTAAACTGCCGTTCACGATGGTTGATTGGCTCAATGTGACCCCGGCAGGGTTGCTGATGACGAAGTTGTTGACCGTGGCCGGCATGGTGACGTTGTTGTTACTGGTGCCGGTGATTTGAGCCGCTGTTCCGTTGAAAACGTAGTTGGCATTGGTGGACAATGTCACTCTGTTCACATTGAAATTAACGAACACGCCGGGCACACCCTGTCCGCTGGCTCGCGCCTCGATGAGTGTTCCGCCGTCATTCAAGGTGAAAAATGCGCTGCCGGTGCTGTTATTACCATTGACCTGAAGCGCACCCACATTCAGCACGGCGTTGCTGTTGACGGTCAGTCCATGCACGTTGGTTTGCTTGAATACTAAGCCGTCAATCAGACCGGAAGCGTCCAAGGTCGCTCCACCGTCCACTTGAACATCGAGCCGCAGTTGATTGACATGCCCCGATCCGGTCCATGTGCCGCTGGAAGTGAATTCAATCAAGGCGACGGACGCGGTATAGCTTGCCGCCAAACCGCCAATCGCGCTTTGCACCAGATTGCCACCGACTTGCAAAACCGGTGCCGCACCGCTGGTGGATTCTTCAAACATGAGCGTGCCATTGGTATTGATTTGCACCGTTGCTGCTGTGCCATAATTCGTCGCATTGACCGCCCAGGTGTTCCCGGCGTAAATCCAGTTAGTTTGCCCCGCCTGAATGACGAACGTGTCGCCTTCGTTGAAATCTGAGGGATTCGCCCCCGTCCCATTGGTGCCCGTCCACCACGAACCCGTCGCGGTGGCGTCGGCCGTGGCCGCGCCGGAATAATAAACGACGGAATGCAGCGCCGTCGCGCCATTGGCCGTCGCCGGCGAGGCCGTCAGATAATTTTCCGAACCGCCGAAGCCGTTTAGTTCATAAACCGCCACATAGTAGGTGGTGCCAGGCGTCAGGGCGTAGAGCGTCACACTCGTGCCCGAGCCGAGATAGGCCACATAGTTGCCCGTGCCGAGTTGGCTGCCGCTGCCGAAATCTGGATCAGCGCTATAGGTCGTTCCATCTACTGGTGCCGAGTTAACCGATGAGCCGGCTTTCACCAGCACGATGCAATTCGCGCCATTGCCACGCGTCCATGAAACGGTTGCTCCGCCACCCTGCGCACTGCTTAAGCTGGCACCGGAAGCCTGCACGGTCGGTTCGGTTGACAGCGTCAGCAACGAGTCGTCCAGACTGTAACCCGTGCCCGCAGCACTGGTCGCATAGCCGCGGTAGTGCACCACCGTGTTCGCCGGCAAGCCGGTGGCACTGACGGTGAAAATCGTAGGGAATGAACCCAGCGACGTGCCTTTTACCACCTTTGTGCCGGTGGTAATATCCGGATTGGCCGAAGTGCTCCAGACCACGCCATAATTCGTAACGGTTCCGCCATTATTGTTTTCCACCGTCGCCCCCAATGTGGCCGTATTGAAACTGATTGCCGATTTGGTCGGCGTGTCAACTGTGGGCGCGGAGACTGGCGCCTGATTGCCGATTGCTGGTGAGGCGGTGTTGTATTCGGCCAGTGCCGAGTTCAAACCGTTGAAAGAAAAAACCGCCACATAGTAAGTTGTGCCAATGGACAGACCGCCGATTGTGACAGAACTGCCCGAACCTTGATAGACCACATAGTTTCCAGATCCGAGTTGCGAGCCGGTGCCGAACGCCACGTTGTCAGTATAAATGGTTCCATTGACCGGAGAGGCATTGACCGCCGAACCGGCCTTGACTAGGACAATGGAATTGCTTCCATTGCCGGGCGTCCAAGAAATCGTCATGCTGGACGAACCGATTGCGGAAAAGGAAACGCCCGACGCCTGCGTGGTGGGCGTCACATAATATGTGAACTGGACCTGACCGGGTGCGCCGTTGCCGCCGGTTTCAGCCGCTCCCGCACCACCGCTTTTAGCCCCGCTACCGCCGCCGCCAGGAGCAAATCCATTTGTACCGTTGCCTTGGGCTGCTGCACCATTAGCGCCGGCTCCGCCGTTGGCTACCGCCAAGCCTCCCGCTCCCGTAGAACCGGAGGCCGGATTTCCTGGGCCCGTAAAGGCACCACTTCCACCCCCCCCACCGCCGTAACTCGTGCTGGGAGCCTGCGCGCCATTGCCACCGGCATAGTAGGCATTCCCCGTTACCCCTGCTGCGGCCCCTGATCCACCAATCCCAGCGCCATTCGTCGTCGCAAATGTGCCGCTGGAAACACCGATGCCGGCGCCACCGCCGGCACCACCCAAAGCGTCCAGCGTGCCGCTGCTGACAAACCACGAATCACTGCCCGCAGTGCCGTTGTTGGTCAGGACGCCAATACCATTCGTGCCAACATTGTAGGCATAAACACTGGATGGAGTGACGCTGTAGGCGTTGAAACGCGCATAAGCGCCGCCGCCACCACCGCCGCCCATGCCATTTTTTGTGGTTGACGTCGTTTTCAATCCGCCGCCCCCGGCGCCGCCGCCGCCCCAGACTTCTACCTGAGCGAGGTTGACGCCCGATGGGCAAGTCCAATTGGCTGATACCCCAGTTGCATTCGTGTAAGTCTCCACTACTGGCGTGTCGGCCTGCGCCAGATTGGTAAGACACAAGGTGCTGCCGGCGATTAGTAGCGATGCGAGCTTGGAGCCGAAGCTCCTGTTTTGTTTTGGTTTGATTTGGTTTTTCATAGCTTTGAATGGTTGGTTTTGTTCAAGAGATTAAGTGCAAATGGAAAATCAGGGTTCGCAGAGTTGTCATTGCGGGCGCGGGCTGGGGACGACCCAGTTTTTGCCCCAGTAGTAATTCCACAAATTCTCCAGCTTCACCATGTCCACATGGCCGTCCGCAAACCCCATGCTGATCGCCCCAGGCAACGGTTGTCCCGCTGGCACACTTGTCGGGGCCGCTGACGGCGAGGTGATTTTATGCCGTGCAATAGTGAACCGCGCCATATTCGGGTTGTCTGCTCCCAGGTAAAGATTCCGCGCCGGAGTATCCGTCTCCAAAGGGTTCCCGCCAAACCGGCGGCAGTCGGCAAAAACCGGGGTAAGCGTTGGCGAAGTAATGGCGGAATCCTTGCCGTAGCACCGGGTTAAGTCTATTCCGGTAAACGTGCTGTTTCCGGCAAGCTGCGCCGGATTGTAAAGGTAGTTGTTGATGCCGTAGCTGCCATTGACATAGCCATTGGGGAAGATGCTGGTGTCTGTGGCTTTCATTGTCCACGCGGTCGCGGCATTTCCGAGTGTTTGAACGGTCGGCTGGGGACTCGTCACCGTGGTCATGGGACATAAGAAAACATTCTGGTTTTTGCCGCAGTAGGAGTAGAGCGAACCCGCCCACAATGTGCCATCCGGCGCCATACCTGCCTGTTGAAAATCCTGGGTGTAGGAAAACGAGGCCAGCGCGACCTGTTTGAGATTGCTGAGGTCCTGTGTGTCCTTGGCCTTGCGCTTGGCACTCGAAAGGGCTGGAAGCAACATCGCCGCCAAAATGGCGATGATGGCGATGACCACCAGTAGTTCAATCAGGGTAAAGCCTGCGTGGCATTTTTTTTGTAGCGACATAATGTGTCGGTGTTGAGATTGGATCTTAGAATGATAATCGCGGCGTTACAGCCGGCGCGCCATTGACATATTTAATATATTGATTGCCATTTTTAACAAATTTCAGATCACCATATCTTGGTTTTACCATTTGTTGTTTTGCCAGGCGGCCCATTGATAGCAATCGCCTTTTTTGATTGCTACTTCACGGGTTTGGTTTCCATAAAGAACGCGGCACGGATGGCCGTTGAGTGCAAAAATTCGGACAAAGACCAATTTGCCCTGCCGCCATGTCAAATCCACCGAAAAGCCACCGCGCGTGCGCAAGCCGGTCACAGAACCCTCCGGCCAGTTGTCAGGCAGGGCCGGCAGCAATTCCAAAAGATTATCGCCGCCTTCTTGAATCTGGCTTTGCAATAACATTTCGGTCACGCCGGACGTGTAGCCAAAATTTCCGTCCATTTGAAACGGCGGAGCGCTGTCAAACAAGTTTTCGAGCATGCTGGCCTTGATGAGTTCATTTATGAGCTGATGCGCGCGGTTGCCATCCTGAAGTCGCGCCCATAAATTGATCTTCCACGCCTTGCTCCAGCCGGTGGCCCGGTCGCTGCGGGCGTTGAGAGTGACTCTGGACGCCGCCGCCAGATTGGGCGTTGTGAGCGGGCTGATTTGATGACCGGGATACAGCGCAAACAAATGAGAGAGGTGCCGATGCTGATCCTGCGGGTCGTCCACATCCTCCATCCATTCCTGAATCTGCCCCCAATGACCGACCTGCGGGCCAAGCAACCGATCCCGCATAGAGGAAATTTTCGCGCGATACTCCGCGTCCACGCCGAGCGCTTCCGACGCCTCGATGTAATTACCAAACAACTCCCAAACTATTTCCTGATCGTAAGTAACACCGGGGTGCGCTGTCCGGTCGCCGCCCTTGATGACAATTTTCCCTTTCTCCTCGACCGGTCCGTGCTCCGGCGACCATCCGTCGGGCGTAATCAGTTTTCCATCCGGCTGCGCGACCAGATGATGTTCCCAGAACCCGACGATGTCCTTCATGGCCGGGTAAGCCACGCTGCGCAAAAAGTCCCGGTCCTGGGTAAACGCATAATGTTCCCAGAAAGGCTGCATCAACCACGCGCTACCCGGCTTGTTCACCCCCCAGTGCGTGCTGGCACCCATGGGGTTCAATGCGCAGTAATTATACCAGCCGCGTGTCGTCTGCAATTCCGGCTCCTTCGTCCGTTTGCCCACCACGGCAAGGTTCTGCACCCATAGGAAAAAAGGCTGCATGCACTCCGGGAGCGCGGTCGTTTCGGCCAGCCAATAGTTCATTTCAACATTGATGTCGGTCGTAAAACCACAATGCCATTTGGGCATCAAGTCGTCGTTCCAGATGCCTTGGAGATTGGCCGGTAAACCGCCCGGACGCGAACTGCTGATCAGTAAATAACGCCCATATTGGAACAGCAATGCCTCCAGCGCCGGGTCGGCTTTACCCGCTTTGTATGCGGCCAGACGTTCGCTGGTCGGCAAGTCGGCATTTGCCGGTCCAAGATCAAGCCGCACACGATTGAACAGATTTTCGTAATCGTTGGTATGCGTGCTATAAAGTTGGGCGAAAGATTTTGTTGATGCGGTCTCCAACTTTTGCGTTATGCGTTCGTGCGGCAACTTGCCACGCCAATTCATCAGCGGATCGTTGGCAAACGACGTTCCCGCCGCGAGCAGTAGCGTCACGCTGTCCGCCTTGGTGACGACGATGTTATTGCTGACCACCATCAACGCGCCACCATCGTTGTGCACCCAGACTTGCGACTCATAATCCAATCCGTTCGGTAGACGGCCAACAGCGATGAGTTTGTTCCCTACCGCGCGAATATTTGCCCCGTGCATGTCCGTGAGCCGGATAGCGCCGGAATAAGCCCCCGACTGGTTCGCCGTGAATTGAACCACCATCACTTGATCGGGATAACTCGAAAACGCCTCCCGCTGAAATATTATGCCGCTGGCGCGATAAATGACGCGGTGCGTCGCATCGGCAAGAACCAGCTCACGCCGGTAATCCGTCGCTGCCGGGTGCGTCCAATCCAAAAACACATCGCCGAACGGCTGATAGCTGCCCATTTCCGACTCGCTGCCAAGCCACAGCGTCTGCTCATTAAACTGAATGTGCTCGTTGGTTGTGCCACCAAAAACCATGCCGCCAAGACTGCCATTGCCAATCGGCAAAGCCTCTAGCCATTTCGCAGCGGGCTGGGCATACCACAACTCAAGCGGATGCGAAGTTCCGCCGAGGGCGTTGAACGCAGCGAAGGTCAGGAATGACAGCCCAAGGAGTTTGGATTTCATGCTAACTTTCTAAAACTGGAAACCACCGCGCTCACACTAGGCGACTTCAGACCGCATGTTTGGAAACAAAGGGTATCATTGCTGGATTTTAACGGATCGTAATTGCCGTTTTGATAAAACAATTGACAAAATTAACAGAGCTTTCCGCAGCCCGTCTATACAATGAACCTTGTATATCATCGCTTCGGCTTATCCCGTTATCTTGCCATCATCATTCTCATGTCAATCAATTCCCGAACGGAAATATTAGCGCGATTTCGTGGCTAGAACATTTCTGCATCGATGAATAAACCTCCGCGCGTAGCGTTGCTGATAGAAAGCTCCCGAACCTATGGCCGGGGCATATTGCGCGGCATCGCCGGTTACACGCGCATCCACGGGACGTGGTCGGTCTTCTGGCAGGAGCGGGAACTTCACAGCGGCATCCCCGGCTGGCTGAAAGGCTGGAAGGGCGACGGCATCATCGCGCGGATTGAGAACCGGCGGATGGCGCGGGAACTGTTGCGGCTGAAAATTCCGGTCGTGGACGTGCTGAATAACGAAACGTATGCGCACATTCCCGGGTTTGAGCCGGATGAAGAGGCGGTGGCGAGGCTCGCGGCGGATTTTTTTATCAAGGCTGGATTTCAAACCATCGGCTTTTGTGGGTATCGCGGCATTCCGTTTTCAGACCGGCGCGGCGCGGCACTGGCCGCCTATCTCTCGAAACTCAACCGGCACCTGCTGGTTTTCTCGCCCAGGCAATCAAACTATCCACCGAGACACATTCAAGCCATCGAAGCTGCCGGGGTGGCCATGCAGAAACCCATTACAGACTGGATCCACAAACAACGCTTCCCGCTGGCATTAGTTGCCTGCAATGACGTGCGCGCCCAGCAGGTGCTCAACGCCTGCCGAGATTACAAAATCAAAGTTCCAGAGGAAGTCGCGGTCATGGGTGTGGACAACGACGACGTGTTGTGCAGCTTGAGCGAACCGTCGTTGACCAGCATTCAGCCGGACACGGAACGGCTCGGCTACGAGGCTGCCGCACTGCTAGATCGGATGATGAAGGGCGAAACCTTCACACCGGGCCTCCGGAGGATTCCGCCGCTGGCCATTTTTGAGCGCAGTTCCACCGACGTCATTCCAATGGAGGACCCAATCTTAGTGCAGGCAATGCGGTTCATCCGCGAGCAGTTGCACAGCGGCATTGGGGTGAAAGATGTGATTGAAAAAGCCGGGCGCTCACGCACCGATTTGGAAAACCGCTTCCGCCGCCATCTCAAAACCGGCATGCACGGAGAAATTCTGAGGCAACGAATCAACCGCGCCTGCCATCTGCTCAGACAGACAGACTTGCGGATCGAAGATGTGGCCATACGCTCAGGCTTCAACACCAGCACGCATCTTTGCCGTCTATTTCATTGTCATCTCCAAACTACACCTACCGCCTACCGGCTTGGAAAAGGCAAGAGCAACCAGTTGTTGAAGGAAGCGCCTTGATGACCAGAGCGTCTAACCTTCCGAAGCCTATTTATTCCTCGACGGGTGCGGCTGGAGCAACTTTCTTCTCACCCTTTGGTTTCCCATAATTGGGATTGGGTTTCGGCATGATTGCCCCGACATCCTTGCGCCACTGGATGAGTTTGTCGTGCAGTTCCTTGGCTTTTTCGGGATTGGACGCAGCGAGATTGTTTGATTCACCAATGTCGTCGCACAGGTTGAAAAGTTCGAGCCGCCCGTCCTCATACCACTCGATGAGTTTCCAATCGCCGTCGCGCACAGCACCGCCCGGCGCACCACCTTGGTTGCCGTAGTGCGGATAATGCCAGAACAACGGATCGTGATGAGGTAAAGTGTCACCCCGAATCAAAGGCTCCAAACTGACACCGTCCACATGCTGTTGCGGCAAGAGCGGAAGGCCGGCAAGCGCGAGCAGTGTGGGGAAATAATCCGTGGTGACCACCGGCGTATCATTGACACTGCCGGGCTTCATCATACCGGGCGTGAAAAAAATCAACGGCTCACGAATGCCGCCTTCGTAGAGCCAGCCTTTGCCGCCGCGGAGCGGTAGATTACTGGTAGGTTGCCCCTCGGCAGTGCTCAAGCCGCCATTGTCCGAAGTGAAAACAACAATCGTGTTGGTCGCCAACCCAAGTCGATCCAACGCCGCCAAGACTTCGCCAATACCCGAATCCATGGCTTCAATCATGCCCGCATAAACGGGATGGCTTTGCACCAGCCGCACTTTGCTCTTGCCTTCCAAACCAAATTCCGGCCCGGACGGCTTCAGGGTTTTCGCCTTGGCCGCGTATTTTTTCACCAAATCGTCCCGCGCCTCCAGCGGTGTGTGAACGGAGTAGAAACTCAAGTATGCCAGAAACGGTTTGTCTCGATTGGCCTCGATAAATTTAACGGTTTCTGCGGCCAGCCGATGCGGCAAATTTTCGCCCTCCGGTCCGTCAGCTAGTTTCGGATTGCCGTAGGGCGAGAAATAAGTTTTGGGATGCCCCCAACCGCAGCCTGCGATGTTTACATCAAACCCCTGGTTCTCCGGCCAGTAACCTTCCGGGCCGAGATGCCATTTGCCCGCAAAGAAAGTCGTGTAACCCTGCGCCTTGAAGGCCTTGGCCAGCGTGGTTTCGGATAGTGACAAATATTCCTGATACGGCGCGGACAGCAGTTTGGTGCGATGATTCCAAGGCCCGGGCTGGGGTCCGCCGATGTAATCGGTAATGCCCGTGCGCTGCGGATATTTACCGGTCAAAATGCTGGCACGCGTCGGTGAACATACCGGACACGCCGCATAGCCCGAAGTAAACCGCATCCCCTTTCTTGCCAGCGCATCAATATTGGGAGTTTCATAAAACGTGTTCGAGTTGTTCGCGCCAACATCCATGTAGCCCAAGTCATCCGCGAGAATAAATAGGACATTGGGGTGGCTGGGCGCGGTCGCATCGGTGACCGCATTGATTCCAAGACAACCGAGAAGCGCAATTACTGTCATCGTGAACTTCTTCGGCGGCAAAAGGACGCCACGCAACTTGTTCGATGGCACGCTATTCAAGAGTTGTTTTAATTGCATTTGCATCTTTTGTTTTCAATAGCCGCTCAGTCAACGTGGCTGGATTATCGGACGAAAATAACCTGAAGTCGAATGCGCCACCATAGTCAATCCTGAAAATGTGACTACCATATTTAATAACTATGATCCCCCACATCTTCTCATCCATGATGAATTTGCGTTGCTTGCGTTTCGAGCTTCATTGAATTACGACGGACCTTAAAAATTTAGAAGTTAGTGGCGGTAAATCGGCGACCGCTCAAAAACCGTCGGCCTCGGCGTTGGTGCACCAACGGCTTTGATCAACAGGTTGTCAAAGCAGGCAGTGCTGCGTATTGGACGGTCGCCGGTTACGAGTCCGGCCATCCCCCGCGAAAAAAGCCTGTTTGTGACGGAAAGAACCGGCACACCATCCACCAAGCCGGTGAGGGTGGGGCCTGCAAATTGCAGCTTCAGGTTATGCCATTCGCGGCTGGCGATGTTTTTCGCGAAGCCAACAGCCAATTGTTCCTCGCCTTTATCCTCGGTGAAGCCAGAAGCTTTTAGCCGGGCTTGATGTTCTCGGTCTCCCAGAGCTTTCGCGCCGGCTTTGCCGGAAACCGAGAACAACGAACAATGTCCATCCGGTGCCAGCGCCAAATAATAACCTTTGGGTGCGCAACCATAGCCATCGCCGACATTATTTACCCGGCCCATCACGCCCGCCCAGCCGGCGTTGTCCAGATATACGTCGGCGCTGACCTCGTAATCCTGCCAGTGTTCATCGCCAATGACGGTGTAAGGCAGCCAGTCGGGCGCCCAGCTTTGCGGCTGTCTGCCGACAACCTGACGCAGGCATTTTCCCTGCTTGTCCGGCCGCTTGGCAACTTCAAACACACTACTAATGTCTGCCGTATAATGCGGCAGATAGCCCCATTGCGCTGGTTTGGCGTATTCTTCAAAGGTTTCGTAATAGGGGAACGGAAAGTCCTGCTCGGCGGGAACGTTGGCGAATGAACCCTTTTGCTGGCCGCTCGTGGTGGATAGGGAATAAACAGCGTTCGGCTTCAACGCGATGGTGAAGGTTCCATTTTTCGGCTGCAAATCAGGTAGCCGAACAAATTGTTCCTCAACATCGCTGCGCCAAACACAAAGCTTTTTGTCGGACAGGCCGCTACCGACGTTGAAGGTGAGATGCTGAACCGATTTGGCATCCTTGGTTTCTATAATCACGCTGTAATCCTTGTCGAGCGATTTCAAAGTGACGAACGAACCGCCCCCCGACAGATCGCCACAAGCCCCATCAAGATATTGCCATCCAGTCTGGCAAAACTGCCCGTAGTGTGCATAGCCCCACAGCCCTTCGCGGATGATGTAGTGTCCGCTCCACGGTGAATTGGCGATCAGAACAGAAGGATCAACCGAATATGGCTCCATCGGGTAGAGTGCGGCAACGTCATACCAGACCACGATTCGCGTCGCACCACTATGGATGAAATTGTAATTGAAGGTCTGCACCAGACTGATCAAGAGGTCGAATCCCTGTTTGTAAACATGCTCCTCAGTTTCCCATATCGGCTTGCGATATTTTTCCGCAATCGCCCGCACCGCTGGCGGTGGCGAATCATTAAAAATGTGGTTGCCAAGAATATCTACGGAATTGCGCAGTTCCGCGTCTGTTTCCAGGTCCTTGACCCAATCCCATTTGTTCGTCGGCCAGTTGTCGAAGGCGTGAATCTTGACTTTTTCCAAACCATTCGCGTTTAGCGTGGCGCGGAATTGTTTTACAAAATTCTCGTTCACGCCTTTTTCATTGCGGCAACCAATGGCGTCCAGATCCAGCCCGTAAACTGTTTTCAGTCCCTGTATCCACTTGACGTAATAGTCGCACATATCCTGCGTCCAGAAATGACCGTTGCCCACCCAACCGGGGCAACCCCAAGCGCAAGCATCAAGCGTGAGTCTGGGATTCCGTTGCTTGGCTGCCTGCATCATCCACCAGGTATAACCACGATGAAAGTTGAGGTCATCGCGGGTGTGCATATGACTGGGCATTGCTCCTTGCGTGGAATTGCCATCGCCGGGCACCTCGACCAGCAGTGCGCTCATGGACGCACCGAATTTTGGCTTGAAAAGCAAATCCAGAATCTGGCTGCGTTGTGGCTCCGGATAATCCTTGAGCAACACCGAAGTCGCCCCGCCGCCGTCCACCGCGCCGATGCCATCAAACCGCTGGCCGCCGGCGTCCCCGTTGAGAAAGACGGTTTGCTGGGCCATGCCCGATGACATGACTCCTAGCAATAGGGCAAGCCAGCAGAGCGTTTTCATTGATGATGTTTGGAAATTAATTTGAATTTAGCGAGTGGAATAGTTTTCACACCTTCACCACTGATAGAGCCAGACATAGGTAGTGTAGCGGGCGGGCGGTGGATCGTGAAAAACCTTTTCACCAATCTTCTCGCCACAGCGGCAGGTCAGACGCAAACCATTCTGGAAAAACACCGGGTCGTCCTCGTGAAAACGATAGGCGGAAAATTCGTTTTCATTCGCGTCAAAGTGAGTCAAACCGGCCACTGGCGTCGCATATCGGCCTTTGTTAAAATAATAGGTGCCGAGAAAATAATCCTCCAAACCGGACGACAGAAACAGCGGTTCTTTTGCGCCGCCGATGTAGGCTCTCATGCACGCTTCCATGAAACTCAAGTCTTTCCACCGCTGGCCAGGATCTTCCAATTTGCGCAAGCCTTTTGCGGCCATTGTGACTTGGTAAAGCGCGCCATTGCCTTTTACGTCGCACAGCGAAAATTCGTCGAGCGGCTGGGCGGTGTGATTCTCCAGCTTGTAAAGTTTCAATCGCGCGTTGTCTGGCAGGCGCACTCCGCCAAGTTCCACCGGCAAATTCTCCGTGCCGCGAATGATCCACCAAAACAGTGGATTATCCGTCGTGTCCGGACTAAGCTGGGCGGTCACGCGAATGCTTTTGCCAAACGGAATCCGGTAAGTGTCATAAACGTTTGCCCCACCGCCTGTCCGCCCGATGCGGGCAACGCCCCACGGCGCGGCCTCGTCGTCAAAACCAATGCCGTGGCCGAGAAACAATTCCATGTCAATCGAGGCGTTCGTCTCGCCGTCCACATAAATGCGAATGCGTGTTTTATCGCAACCTTTCCAGCCGCCGCCGAACCACATGTGCGTCAGGCAGCCTTTGCCGTCATGGTAAAAAAGCTCGGCCTCCTTGTCGCGGCGGAGTGGCGTAACTTCCTTGCCCTTTGTGCCGAAAGTTTTGAGCGTCTGATCCGCAATTGTGACTGGCGTTTGAGCAATCAGCGGCAGGGCGGCCATCAGCACGGAGGCTACGATTAAAGGGTAAATAGATTTCATGATAGATTGGAATTTGCGGCGACTAAATCGGTCAGGGTTTCAAAGCGTTTTGAATTTCCGCCAGCGGAACTCCCAGCGCGGCGCGGGCGACCGCATCGAGATCTTTCTCCGAACCGGTCAAGTGAGTCGTGCGACGCGTGTGGGTGATACTCTCACCCGGAGCCAGAGCCGCCGCCGGCGAAGATGACTCCATCTCGTAAAATTGGCCGAGTTGTTTTGCGCCCGGCGCGGGCGGGCCGTCATTGTAGCTGTTGATGACGTCGCCGCTGAAGGGATGATCCTGCAACTTCCAAAGGGAATTGACGTAATCCGTTACATCTTTGGGCTGGGAAAATTGGACGATGGTCAGCATCTGGTTGGCGGCATCGTAGCTGCCAAGCACGGCCTTGCTGCGCTTGGGATTAATGCCAATTTTGCTGCGATACTGGCCGTCGCCAGAAAAAAAGATAGCGGCGTCCTTCACGACCAACCGCTCCGCTGGAATGTTGCCAAAATAATCTGAGGTCAGTTTGGTTCCCAGTTCCAATTCTGGTCCGCCTTTAATCGGCACCACAATCGTCGTGGCCGGCGATGAATTAAACTGTCCGAGAATCCAGATTGAAAGCAGGCCGGTGGCCTTCGCCCACGGCTGCGAGCCGGCATTGCTGATTTGGTTGACCGACTCGTAGGCCACCAATTTTACTCCGGCCAACGGCTTTAGATGGAGTTCGCGCCAGGCTTGCTTGGCCGAAAGCAGTTTCACCTGACGGTCCACTTTCACGTCAAACATTGTGCCGGAATAGTTGGTCAAGGAAAACTGCGCGCGAAAATCCACTTCCGTCTTCGACTGCCGCGCCACGATGTAAGGCAGGGTGTCAATCGGCGCGGGCGTGAACCAATGCTCCAAATCAAACGGGACGCCCTTGGTGAAAAAGAGGGAAAATTGCCCGCCCTCCGGACCGATCCAAAACCGGTCCTCACCGCCGAAAACATTGATATGCGGCTGGATTTTGCCCGAAGCGATCAAGTCGCGGTTGATCCAGCCACAACTCGCGCCGTCACCGCCCGCCGCCGTGCTCGTCAGCACCCGACCTTGCCAGACGGGTGACACGACGACTTGCGATTTATTGGCCTGGTCGCTCAAAACCACAATGTCCGTGTGTTGTTTTAGAAAGGCCACGTCATCGTCAAACGTGGCTGCAAAAGAGCGCCCGCCGGCCGCAAGCAGGCCAATGGTGATTATTCCAAAGTGGTGAATTCTCATGATGATTTTGCAGTAATGGTTGACGGTTGATTTGGACTGATGCTGTGATGGTAATCAGAGGTTAGCAGTCAATCCATACCATAAATGTTGTAGGGAAAAATTCTTTTTGCGATTTCCTGACCGGAAACTCAAGGCGCGAGGCGCACGCGGTAGAAGCCCTGGGGACCATTGTTTGATGTTGTGTTGGTCCACAGCATTGGCGGCACCACCGAATAATTGGTCGAGACCGGCGTCCAGACCGCGCAGCTCAGGTTCGTGGCTGTCTCGATGACGTAATCCGGTCCCACATCGCCCGTCACTTGCATCGCAAATGAAATACCAGCCCAACTCGGATTCAGCAATTGCGGTGATCTCGGCTGCAACACTGTCACCTTCACGTTCTGCGTCGCGCTCAACGGCGGCGTGCCATTGTCCGTCACCACCATGTTGAATGTGTTGGTCGAAGGCGACTGCGCTATCGCCGGTCGCCAGCTTATCACACCATTGGTCGGGCTAATTGGGTTGATCGTGACCCCCGCCGGTGCCGACGGCAAACTCCAAGTCAACGTCTGTGCCGGCAAATCCGGGTCGCTGGCGGTGTTGGTGATCAGCAACGTCCGTCCCGCCAAGATCGTGCTGTCAGGAATGGCATTCAGAGTTGGGGCTCGGTTCATGGTGCCGACCACTTCCGCCGCGCTCAAGGTGCGGCCAAACAAGCGCACGTCGTCCAGTGTCCCGGCCAAAAAACCACCCGGATAACCGGCTTGAATGCTTCCCAACCGCAAACTTGGCGGGGCCGTGCGCGTGCCGGTCGGGCCGATGGTGGTGGCCTGCAACTGGCCGTCCACATACAACGCCATTGCTCCTGTCAGGTTGTTCCATTCCGCCGCCAGATGATGCCACTGGCCGTCGTTGATTGCGGTGGTTGACGTAATTGTGGTATCCGGATTGCCGATGCCAAACGCCGCATGGCTCCCAATCAGCGTCAAGCCAAAGTCCGCAACCGCTCCCGGCACCTCGCCATCCACGATCCCCTGGCCGTTCCACCATTGGCCGTTGCCCACGCCGCCGGTCGCGGTAGTCTTGACCCAGCCGGTGATGGTGAAGCTGTTGCTGATGCTCAAGGGGATGACCGCGTAGGAGTTGGCGTTGCCGCTGAACTGGGCGGCCAGCACACCGATTTTGCCCGGCACATAGCTCACGTTATTGACCTGCGTGGCATTGTTGCCATTACCGGTTGCGTCTTGAATATTGCCTTCCATCGGATACCACGCCGCCGGCTGCGTATTCATTACGACGTTCGAAATCACCAGACTAGTCACCGACTGCGGTGCCATATACGTGGTGAACTGCTGATTGGCGACGGGCACCACAGCCAGAGGAAGGCCAGATTCATTGGCGGAGGTCCGCCAGCGGCTGACCTGACTAGCCATGCTACCAAACGCGCTGAGATTGTAGGTCGTGTTCAGAGCGTTGGTTGAAACATTGATGGCGACGATAATCAAATTGTGGTTGGTAGGGTCATAAGCAGCCAGAGACTGGCCGGCATCGCTGACGTTGAGGATTTGAAAACCCGGCCGGATGAAATGGCTGAATTGCCACAGCACGTAGAACTTCTCATTGAACCAGTAGTTGGTGTTCCCGCTACCATCTTCGGGATTATAAACCAAAGCCCAACCGCTGACGCCGTCCACCAATTGCCAGTAGGTCCAGGCCCGGGTCCCGGTTTGCGTGATGTCGTCGCGAATGCGCTGCGCCATGGTCATGCCGCTGCCGTCGCCGTCACCATATTCGGAAATCCACAGCGGCTTGCGCAGCGAAGTGGCAAAGTTTTGCAACCCGGATGGATTATTGGCGCCATAAGTGTGGCTCGCGATCAAGGTGGCATTGGCTTGACCGACGGCATCATAAGAACCCACCGAGTTGATGGTGTCCTGCTCATCCGTATCTTCAGAAGCGCCAATGCCGGTGGCGAGACCGCAAGCCGTCAGATTAGTGCGCAGGTCGTTTACCACCCGGTTCTGCTGGCTGGCACCCATGTGACAGCCTTCCTGCCAGTTGCCCAGCTTCCACCAGGAGCCGGTGGGTTCGTTCATGGGCGTGACGGCGTCAAATTTGACCCCGTCCACGACGGTCAGATTGCTGACCACCATGGACAAATACTGTGCAAATGAATTTTCATAACCGGTCTGTAAATTGTCGCTGGTTCCATCAGTGGAACCCGTGACGCTGCCGCTGACCGTCATCCACCAGGGCGGCGAGTTAGCAAACGCATAAACATGATTCACGCCGAGCGCGATGGCGCGCTTGAGCATCCAACGCTGGTTTTGGTCGGCATTCCAGTCCCAGACGCCATTGCTGGGTTCAAACCCCGGCATCTGCGCGCGAAATTGCATGGTGTTGGGGATGCCGGGATTTTCGCCGCCGCCGATGTTATAACGGGCGATGTTCAATCCCAGCGTGGTGAAGGCCAGTGACGCATAAGTCTCGCGGTTGCTGTAACCACCGCACACATTCGCCCACCAACACAGAGAAACGCCCCAACCATCAAAACTATCCACCAAAGCCTGATTCGGATTTAACGTGGCCTGATACTGCAGCAACGAGGCCGGGGGCACGACCAAAGTAGCATTGCTGCTTTGCAAGGTGCCAAACGAGCCGGTGGCGACACAATAATAACTGCCCGCATCGCCCGGTTCAACTCTCCAGAGATTATAAGTGGCATTGGTGGCGCCCGGGATCGGAGTGGCGGGAACTTTATACCATTGATATAGAGTGGGGCCTCCGCCAACCACGGCAACGGTGAAACCGGCCGAGGTTCCGACAGTGTTGGTTACACTTTGCGGCTGGGCGGTGATCATCGCCCCGGACGGCATGAGCACGCTTACCTGCACATTGTCTATGTTCACCAGCACGGGATAGTTCACGCCACCGAAGCCAATAAATCCGCTGTTCAACTGGTTCAACGCGTAGCCGCCCAGCAAGGTTGACCCGGCATATATTTTCACGATGGAACCCTTCCCGTTGAAAGGCGACCCGGTGCCCGGGGGATCTGAAAAAATCGCCTTGAAAGACTGATACTGGTTTGTCACACCAGTGGCCGACCAAATGGGCGACGCAAACAAAGAACCATTTTTGAATATCTGGCTTCCGCCGTTTTCCCGAAACAACACACAAAAACTGGCGGAACTTGGACCATAGCCGCTGCTCGTGTTGTTCAAATTCAGACTGAACCAACTGCTGGAAACTCCGTTGTCGAAGGAAACCTTCCCATTAAAAGAAACGACCAGCGGCTTGTTGACCGCGTTGGCGGTGGGAGCGAAATCATTTTGCAGATAAGTCTGGCTGCCCGCCAGCAGCAGTTCGCTGTTTCCGCCATTGCCAACCTGGTATTGCCAGGTGTTGGTTCCGGCCCAAGGCATCAAAGCCAATGCCCCGGTCTGACGCCAGGAGAGTTGATAGTTCAGATCGGTTGCGTCCGGCGTGCCGGTGATGGCAAAGGTATCCGTCAGCAGATTGGTGTCCGCCCAGGCTCCACAAACCACGCCAAAGGCGCAGCTCAAGGCAAGGATACTGGTTGTCAATTTTATTTTCATATTTGCTCTTGAAATTTTCGGCTCATGACTGAGACCCGACATTCAAGGTGAGCGGCCAGACCAAACCTGCAGGCAACAATTTTGAAGCGGCATTCCAATTCAAGTGCGTGACAGGCGTCACTTTTGTTACCATACTCTGCTGTCCATCGCCGGTCAACAGGTTGGGCCAGGTGTTGACCCCCTCGAACCGCAGGCAAGAGCATGGCTGCCAGTATCGCTATGCTGGCAATGACCACCAAAAAACTCAATAAGCGTAAAGCCAGCTCAATTATAGGTTCTGCATTTGAAACGAATCGTCATGTCCACATTAAACTTAAAAGTTGCCAGCCTGTAGCGAATCGACTCGCTACAGGCCGGCTGAATTCAACCCAACTATAAGTTGATTCGGTTATAAATTACTGCAATTGCACCCGATAAAAAACCGACGGACCGGTCAGCGGCATGCTGAACGGGCTCGTCGCTCCCGGCACAGCAATGTAAGGGCCGACAACATTGGTTGACGACTGGAGCACGCCCAAAGTCCAGTTAACCTGGTGAACCGAACCAACCTGCGTCATCGTCATCGGGAAGCTGCCGAGGTTCACGTTGCCAAAGGCGCGACCGCTATTCCAACCCTGATTGACCGGAGCGACATAGTAGGTGGGAAACTCCGGGAAAACAAACGGCGGCGATGCATCCCAACTCCAACTAATATAAGTTGAAGTGGCGTTGTTTCCTAGATAGGCGGTATTCCAATCGGGAGTGAAAGCATCCGGAGAATAGTCCAATGTATTCGTGTCCCCCCAGACGGAATAGGTTGTGTTCGGCAGCAAGGTGACCGGATGAGTCAACGGCACCCAACGCCACCCGTAGGCGGCGAACGGAGCTGCCCCCGGCGGGACATATACCGACGCTACCGCACTTGTGCCAAGGAAAATACCCACATTGTGTCCGTTCGTTGTGCCGGTGCCGGTATCATCCCAATAACCCAGATGGGTTACCTGGCGGGCTTTTGGCCCGGTCGTGAAGAACATTCCGACATAATCCCCTGGCGGATTGTAACCATTGGGATTGCCGTTAATCCACCCCCCGATATTTGCATTGGTCGAATACAACAACTGGTCGGACTGCGATGGATTCTGCACCGTCAGAACCGCCGCCGGACTGTTCGTTGAACCATACGAATTGGTGGCCTGCAAAACATAGGCGGTCGTCGCTTCCGGATCAGCGATGGTCAAGCTGGCATTGGTCTGGCCCGTCAGCGGCACATTATTGGCTAGCCACTGGTAAGTAATGGGCAAGCTGCCATTCGCCGTTCCAGACAAAGTTGTCGGCACGCCTGCCCAGACATTAGCGGCTTGCGGCAATGTAGTAAAGAATGGTGAGCTGGTGGTGATGGAAACGCTTGCCGCTGCGGTATTAGTCGAACCGGCGGTGTTAGACACATGGAGATAATAACTGCCGCTGTTTCCGGTCGCTGCCGAAGCGACGGAATAACTGTTGTTGGTGGCCTCCGAAATCGGGCTGTTGTTTTTATACCACTGGAAGGTCAGTGGCGGCGCACCGGAAATCACAGGCGAGAAGACAAATGCGTGCCCCGTGTAATTGGTCACTCCGACCGGTTCAGCAACGACCATAGGCGGCGCGCCAACGGCGGAGGCAAAAAGCGAATTTACCTCGGTCGGCGACAAGGCGCGGCTGAAGATGGTAGTTTCATCTATGATGCCATTAAAACGCCGATTCGAAACGGCCGAATCCCACCCCACCCAGGTGTTTCCAGAAAAAGTGGTGACTCCTTCCGAAGCTGTGTCAATGGCAGTCTGCATGGAATTGCCGTCCTGCAAATACAAAGTTGCGTTGGTCGGGGTGATTACCAAAGCCACGAAGCACCATTGATATTGGGGAATGATCAATCCACTTTGGAATGAATAATGGTTACCAGTGGCCCAATCATAGCTTAAAACGTTGTTATTATTCGAATCCACCTGAATCTGAAGGCCGGACGCATTGCCGCTCCCCGGCCGCTGGAAAAGTATTCCCGAATAACCTGCCTGGACGCCGTAGCAATATATCCACGCGCTCATGGTAATCGTGTTCCCGACACTGCTGGGAAGATTCAACGGCGGAATCACCACGTCCGCACTCGCGCCGTCGTATTGCACCGCCGGATTCGTGGACTCAAAGTTGGGATAGCTTGGAGGCAATGGTCCCGTGGTGGCAACATAATTGCCTTCCGCCGTCCCATCCGCCGCCACGCCCAGCATTCCTTCGTTGAAAACGAAGTTAGTGTCGTTGATATCACTGAAACGTAGATAGACTTCTGGCTGAAGATTGATGGCTGCGGCCTCGTAGGTGCCGGCGGTCGGCGTTATCACCGTCAGAGTTGCATTCGTCGTTGCATTGCCAAACTGGTTGGTGATCGTCACCGAGTAAGTTCCCGCGCTGGCGGCAGAAATGTTGTTTAACGAGAATGAGGAGTTGGTCGCGCCAACCAAGACGACCGAGTTGGAACGCCACTGATAGTAAAATGGCGGCGTGCCCGCAACCGTCACCGAGAACTGCACTGTCTGATTAACGTATGCGCTCTGGGAAACCGGCGCCTGCGTCACGATGGGCGGATTGGCGGGCAGAACGTCAAGCATGGCAGAACCGCTTTGGCTTGAACCATAAGGCCCGGTGGCCACCACATAATAATTGCCCGCGTTGGTCGCATTCAGCGTAGCAAACGCAAGAGAAGTATTCGTCGCGTTTAACAACGGATTCCCATTCTGATACCATTGGTAAAGAATCACCGAGCCGGGACCGGTGGAGTTGGTCACTGCGCCTATGGAGCTCACACTCAACGTGGCCGACGCGCCGGCGTAGTTCGTTAGACTGACCGGCTGGCTGGTGAAATACGGCAGGGCCGGAGCAAGTTGAATCCAATCCACCCACAGCCAGCCACCCCCAACCTCGCCAGCACTGACCGCAATCGTGTCGCCCACGTTGCCCGCAACTGTGTTTGAAGGGATATACATGTTGAATATACGCCAGGTTGTAGTGTTATCTGGGAAATTAAAGTTCTGATTGGTTATGCCAGCCCATCCCTGTGTTACATCTCCCAGGGTGACGCCAACACCGGTCAGCCCACTGGCTGATGCCGACGCCCGAATCGTCATCACATAGTCAATACCAGGTTGAAAAATTGCACCTGTGTTTTGCCAAACATTGCGGCCATCCCACCAACCTCTGGACAAAATGCTGTCTGTTTCAGCACCAACGGTTTGATTGTAAAAGTATGTGCCGCCGGAAGAATCATACGACCAATAAGTGCCACCGCTATCGAAACCGCCGTTTTGAATAAGGTTGTTCTGGGTGATGTTGGATTGGGCCGACGCTTTCAAGGCGATGGTCAGCACAAAGATTTGTGCGCAGGTTTTTACGGAGATGATTTCTTTCATAAATGTGATTTGCTTGCTTATAGTTTTTGGTGAAACGCGTAAATATAGTGCGCCTGCATTTGATTGGTAATGCATAAGCTTATTTCACGGCAACGCCAATTTCGCAGATTTCTTTATCATTTTACCTCAGCCAGACTCCTTTGCCTATACAATGAATGTTGTATGTGTTTTGGTATATTCACGAGCTGTCCACCAAATTGAAGCAGGATATTTCACTTCACGGATAAGCCATCCGATAATAGACGTTGGTTTTGGCAGGGTTGATGTTAATCGTGACATTGGTAACAGAATCTGATCCGGGATAGGTGAACCATTGATTGGTGGTTGTCAATCCCACGCTGTTGGTTTGCAGCGTCCAGCCCAAATGATCCGCCGGCCAGAATAACTTAAGCGTGTTGCTTGAAACAGAAAACGTGAGGTTCGTTGGGTTGGGATTGACCACGGACAGATACAATTCGTTATTGGCTATCTTCAGTGAAACTGCCGTTGCGCTTGAAACCACTCCGCCACCACCGATTGTGACCGCCGGCAAGGTTCCAGCCACCGCTCCATTGCTTCCAGCGGAAATCAGTTTGTAACTGCCGGCAGCCAGCGCCGCGCCAGTGTTGTTGATTTTGAAGACGGTGTTGTTGGACAACGTCAGTGTGCCTCCGGTCACCATCAGTGCGGGAATTCCGCTCGAATAAGTCAGTGACACCGTGCCTGAACCGGTGCTGGCATTGCCCTTGAACACCGCTGTGGCGGTGCTGTTGCTCAATGTTTGGCCGCTGCCCAAGGCAAAGGGAGAACTCAAACCGGAAACATCGAACATCGCTCCGCCGGCGATGGTAAGGCTCGGGGTATTGGCAATCGAACCGCTGCCCGCCAACGCCAGTGTGCCGGCGTTGATCCTGGTGGCACCGGAATAGGTGTTAGCATTGCTCAAAACCATCACTCCGGTGCCGGCCTTGGTCAGGCTTTGTGCGCCAGACACCCAGTTGTTCAGGATCGAGGCTACGCTCAAATCCAAACCCGACGGCGTGCTGCCCGCCGCCACGTTGAAGGTCGTATTTTGCAAACTGACTGAATACGCGTTGATGATCGCCGTGGTTGAACTGGCCAACGAGTTCACCGAGCTCTGAACCAAATAACTGCCGCCATAAGTGTCGCCGACCATGTTCGTGCCTGAACTCAGCGTGCCGCCGGTGAATGTGAGCACCGGTAGCGTGACGCGGAAACTGGCGCCGCCGCTCTGGACCGGCGTATTGTTGGCCAAGTTGGCCGAAGTGACCAGGCCGCCGTTAATGTTCAATTGGGCTGGAGCGCCACCGTAATAGCCCAAGACATCTTCCACGTCCAGCCGCATCGTGCCGCCGCTGTTGACACTGACCGTGCTGCCGCCGGCCAGTGTGCCCGTCTGCCCGTCGTTGGGATTGTAATCCAACGCAAGCACGCCACCGTTGACCGTGGTTCCACCAGAGTAGGTGTTGGCATTGCTCAATACCAGCAAACCGGCTCCGGCTTTGGACAAAGCATAATTACTGCTGATAACACCGGACATATTCAGGCTCTTCCCGCCGTTGACATTCCAGGTCTGGTTGGTGCCCAGCATCACCGGCAAACTTATGGAAAGATTGACCGGAGAAACCGACATATCCACGCCATTGGTTCCCAGTGTCAGCGGGCCGGAACCGCTGATGGCAATATCCGAGGCCGCGCCAACCACACGGATGCCGCCCCACGTAATCGGACTATTCATGGTCAAGCCTGCGCCCAACGAGGTATTCGTCCAACAAGCGAGGTTCCCCGCAATCGGCGGGATGCCACCCGTCCAACTGACTCCCGCCGTCAAATCCGTGTTCGTTGCGGCCTTAACGACGGGGCCGACCCCGCCGGTGGAGGTGATGGTGCCGGTCACGTTGAAATTGGCCCACTTATAAGTCTGGCCGGAGACAGTGATGTTGCCCGACGTGCCGAGGTTGTAGGCCGACAGATTGTTGCCGAGGGTGGCCGGGCTGCCATTGACCAGTTGCAAAACGCCCGTGAGTTGAAAATCCAGGACGTTGCTGCCGCCAAAGCCATTCATCCAACCGACAATTTTGGGCAGCCCGTAAAGATGCACGGTATCATTGCCGGAACCGAGATCCATGGCGTTGTTATTCGGACTGCCGCCCATGACGCTGCCGTAGTTGTAAATCGTGACGTCGCCGGTGAAGTTCTCCGTCGCTATGCCTTCGTTGCCGCCGTAGATGCTGCCGGTGACCGTGTTGGTGATGAAGGCCTTCCCCCCCGGCTTACCATAGACGAATACACCGAGCCCGGTATTGTGCGAGATCGAGCCGCTGTTATAGATGTATATGTTTTCGGCGCGGTCGTTCTCGGTGCCCCAACCCCAACCACCGCCGATGGTGTTGCCAATCACCGTGCCAGTATTGATCAGGTTCACGATACCGCCGTCACAGCCTCCATAAAGTGCTGAACATCCGGCATTGGGACTGTTCGTGGATATGGCGATGATCGTGCCGGTATTCACGAAGGTGAATCCACCGGTCACGTTGGTATCAGCATTTTCCGACCAGGCAAAAACAGCGTTGGCATTGGCAGTATTCGTGGCGCGGGCAATGGCCGTAATGATTCCAGAGTTTGTCAAATTGATTTGCCCGTTGTAGGTGTAAAGGTCTACGCCCACGGCGGTGGCCAAACCCGCCGTGTTGCCCGCCAGCCCGCCGGTCGAAACGGCGGTGGCCGTCCCGGCCTGGGTCATATTAACATCCCCGTAATACGTGGATGCATACAGTGCAGTGGTGTCGTAAGGGGCTAGCGCCGTGGCCGTGGCAAATGAACCATTATAGACAGTTTGTCCGCCATAAAGGGTATAGCCGTTATAGCCTGAGGCCGAGCCGTTGATGCAGTTTGAGGAGCAGCCCAAAACGGAACCGTAATTCGAAAAAGTGATGTCGGGTGTCCGCGCATTGTTGCTGTAACGTGCTTCGCCGTGAACGGCTTCGGCGATTTCCTGACCACTACCCGTGATGACCGAATTGATTGCGGCGTTCGTGTTCGACGGCGACCCGTTGACGATGGTGGCCGGGCCGCCGTATTGCACATTGCCAATGTTAACGAAGACACCTTCACCATGGTAAACATAACGGTTGGTGTTGGGATTCGGCGCGGCTCCGGCCGGAAAAATGTCATACACATCCAATGCTGTGGAGGGCGGCAGGGCATTGTTGGTGTAGCTCAACACCCCGTTATTCGTGAAGGATCCGTGAATGAAGGAAATGATGGGTTGATGATACCATATGTTTGTATAAGTCAGCCCGTTTGTTCCGGTGAAAGTGAAAATATTGTTGGTGATGAATGGCTGGATGTTGGGAGACGATATGTTGGCGCCCGATAAAATGTTGATTGTGTCGGCGCTGTAAATGTTGCCCGGATTTTGCGCGTAGGCACCCGTAAACGTGCCGCTGGCCGTCACCGTGTCATTGCCATAACCCTGCCCCACCACCACGCCGGTCTGCGGCGCGCCATTGTTGACGACAAAGCCAACGGCGGCGTGCAGCTTGCCGCAGATTGGAGCCGCCATAAGCACCATCGCAGCCAACAGGCCAACTCGCAAAAACGGTTCCGCCTTAATGCAGAGCAGATTGCTGCCGGCACGGCTGGGCGCCATTGCACAATCCGATACGAAGATTCTTTTCATGAGTTTGTGCATTGTCAGATTTGGGCAGACGAGAATAAGTTCAATAATATTTGATTTCCGAATCGAGTGGCGGTGCCACCCCAATGAAACCGCCACTTACCCCAACCGGAACCCATGATCCGGTCTTTGTGATGGCAACCCAAAACCGCCACGAAGTTCTTGTGCTGTGTCAGGAGACATTCTACACGCAGACAAACGTGGGTTTCCTCGAAGTGTGATAGTTTTTAACAACTCCAAATCCGATGAAACCCAGACCAAAAATTGCCATTGCCACGTTCACCGGCTCGGGCACGGCGGTGATATCCAGACCCCAGCCATTCAACGTGGCATTGCCGCCGCCGGCAATCGTATCCGCAAAATACAATGTCCAGTTGCCGTTCGGGTTGTCGCCATTGAATCCAGAAAGACCGCCATCGGCCTGATAAGTTCCGCTCAAAACCAAACCGCTGGTCACGTTCTGGATGTTGCCGTTGGCCGCCCCCACATCCTGTAAGGTGATGTTCATCCCTGCGCCGGTCGCGCCAAAGCCGTTGACTCCTACGCCAGGCTGGTTCATTAACGTCACCATCGTGCCGCTGGGATCCACCAAATAAGCATACAAGCCGTTGTTGGCGCCGCCGGTGAGGCTCACAGTCACCGTCAAGCCGGACAGCGAAGATCCCAGCCCCGCAGTGGACAAGTTCATGGTGTTGGCGATGACGTAGGCAGGATTTCCGTCATAAATGGTCGAACTCTGCAGCGCACCTGCGCTGGTTCCGCTCTGCCCAGTTGAGCCTTGAATGAACAGCGACGCTGAGGCGAACGTCCATGTTCCCAACAGGATAAAGCCGGTCAAAATTTGCTTTTTCATTAAGTGTTTTCCAGTTTGTTTGATGGTTTCAGGACCTCACGGATAGGTCAATCGGTAGAAGACCGGATTGGGTATGGGTGTGTTGGTGTCCGTCCAAGTGCCCAGACCGTTGCTGTCACAAGTTACCGTATTGGGCAAGGTCGTCCAGTTAGCTGGCGCCAAACTCGTCGCCCGTTGCATGTGGTAGGTATAGCTGGGCAAACCTTGGAAGCTGATCACCAGATGTCCGTTGCCATCAGTGCCAGTTACTGACAACTGCGGGCCGAAGACGCTTGCAAACGTGATCGTCACCGTGGCCGTGGCCGACACCGTGCCATCACTGACAGTATAGGTGAAACTATCAGTCGCAGGATTACCCGAAGTTGGATAGGTGTATTTGATGTCGCCAGCGTTGTAAGTGACAGAGCCGCCAGCCATGCTGGTGGCGCTGGCTCCGGTGATACTATAAATCGGGCTGGACTGCGAACTCTGCAAACCAGCAGTTGTGATATCGGACAAAGGAATAATTCTTTGCACACTCGGTGCCTGCGTATAACTCAGATTGGGCACGATCAAATTGATGGCCAGACTGAGATTCTTGTTGCCGCCATCCACAGTCAAACCACCGTTGAAATTGGCTGGCAAAGCGGTAATCAAGTTAAAGCTGGACACAGACGGATCTGTTCCGGTGTAATGAATGAGCGGATAAGTGCCCACCGAAGTCCACACTGGCGTGTTGAGCAGACTGATATCAACCGTGCCATTGGCGGTCAGCGCGCCCGAGCCGGAGCCGGTCACGTTCAACGGGGCCGTCGTGGTGCTGGGCGCGTTGCCCTGAAAATCAATTTCCTGATAAGTCGTGCCGCTGTTGTAGGTCAGGCCGTTGCAGGTGAACTGGCCGCCCGGGCCCGCGAGTTGCACTGTGTTGGTCGCGCTGGCTGCCACGGTGACGGCACTACTGGCACAGGAACCGCTCGTGACGCCCACCAGCTTGCCGGCATTGATAGCAATGGGATTGGTGCAGGTGTTGACCGCCGAAAGCGTCATGATCCCGTTTCCGGTCTTCACGATGCTGCCGCCCGCCCTGCCAGCGGTCGTTGGGACGATGGCACCACTGATGAGCAAATCATTGGTGCCGGTGCCGCCGGCCACTTTAAATACCAATGAACCACTGGTTCCCACGCGCAAATCCGTCTGACAACTGATGACGGATGCAAGCGCACTGGAGATCACGTTCACATAAGTGGTTTGGCTCGCCCCGGAACCGGAGTAAAAATCGAAACCGCTGCCGCCATTGTTGGCTTGGATCGTGGCCCCGGTCATTGTCAGATTGGTGCCGGCAAAACCCGTGTCATTCGGATAACTGGAACCACCTGCAAAGGTCAAGGTTCCGCCATTCAAGACAATGTTAGTGACATATCCCTTGCTATATCCCAGCGACCAGGAATCCCAAGACTGAGCCTCCGCACCGCTATTGACGGTCAACAGCCCAATGACTCCACCCGAGGAGCTAGCCGGCTTGTTAATGAGGGTCAGCACACCGCCATTGACCGTGGTTCCACCCGTGTAGGTATTGGTATTTGCCAGCACCAAGGTGCCGTTGCCCGTTTTCGTTAGGCCGAGGTTCGCACCGCTGATGATACCGCCGACGGTCAAGGTGTTGGCCGAAACCGTCACTTGCCGCGAGGCACCGAGTGCGACATTGCCGGAGCCGAGATTAAGATTTTGGGATCCGGCAAAGGTGAAATCAGCATTCCATGCCTGCGGATTGTTATTGGCATTGACCAGATTGGCTGCGGAGCAGTCCAAGTTGCCCCCATTCATGATCAAGGTGCCGGTGCCGAGGGCCGCCGCGTTGCCCAAAACCAGCGTGCCGGTGCTGTTGGTGGTGCCGCCGGAGTAAGTGTTCGCGGTGTTCAACGTGAGCGCATTCGTGCCAAGCTTGGTCAGTGAAATACTTCCGGCGATGGCACCCGCACCAGTGATGGCATAAGCCGAGAGATTATTGCTTACCAAAAGGCTGGCCGGATTGACCGTGCTGTTCAAAGTGACGGCTCCGCTGCCAGTGTCATTGAAAACCACCTGATCGCCATCTTGATAATAAGTCGTGCTGGCAGCGGCGTCCAGCCAAATCAAGTTGCCACTGTTGTTGACATTCCAAGTGCCGCTGGTCGTTGCCCAGTAAAGCTGTGGCGAGTAGGTGAAGGAATCACTCAAGCTATAGCCCGTGCCGGCGGAACTGGTGGCATAGCCGGCATAGTAAACGGTTGAGCCGACCGGCAAACCGGTTGCATTCACCGTGAACGTGCTGGGCGGCGTCACCGATGTGCCGGCGATTAGCTTATGGTCTGAAGTCGTCGGACTGCCCGTCGTGTTCCAGACAATGCCATACTCGGTGATCGTGCCGCCATTGGCCGAACTCAAAGTTGCCCCCAGCGTTACGGAGTTCAAGCCCAACCCCGACTTGGTCGGGGAGGTGAGCGAAGGCACGGAGACAGTGGCTTGGCTGCCGGTGGCCGGCGAACTCGTCAAGTATTCTGCCAGAACCGTTCCGGCACCATTAACCGCATAAACCGCCACATAATAGGTCGTTCCCACCGCCAGACCGCTGATGGTCACGGTGTTTCCTGTGCCCTGATAGACGGCGTAGTTCCCCGCGCCAAGTTGGGAGCCACCGGTGAAAACTGAACTGGCTGTATAGATGGTCCCATTCACCGGGGCCGAATCCACCGCCGACCCGGCTTTGACAAGCACCAAGCTGCTGCCGACATTGCCAGGCGTCCAAGAGATCACCATGTTGGCTGAACCCACACTTGAAAAGCTGACGCCCGATGCCTGCGTGGTGGGCGTCACATAATAGGTGAACTGGACCTGGCCGGAACCGCCCGCCAAACCCGCCGCGCTGGTCCCATTGCCGGTGGCTCTGGGACCACCACCACCGCCGCCAGGAGTATTACCAGTCTGAGGAGTAAGGCTGCCATTGCTGCTGCTAGTGCCGCCATTCCCACCAGCGCCGCCGCCGGTGACTGCCACAGCTCCTGTTCCTATGCCTGTAGCAGGATTGCCATCATTTGAAAAGCCGCCACTGCCGCCGCCGCCGCCAGCATCGGTGCTGTCGTAAGCATTCGCTCCCGCACCACCCGCATGGCGGGCATCACCCGTCGTTCCAACCACGCCACCACCTCCACCATACCCGCCACCCGCCCCTAGCGCCCATGTGCCGGCGGTGCCGATTCCATTGGTGCCGCCCAATCCGCCCAAAGCGTCCAATATGGTGTTGTTGATAAACCATGAATCACCACCAGTGGCACCATTGCCGGCAGTCGTGGGAGTAGCATTACCAGCACCAACAGAGCCAACGCTGTAAGAATAATTTCCAGCAGTAACACTATAAGCGTTGAATCGTGCAT
>Ga0209698_10000484_pt1 | contig 45822 bp, 40 predicted proteins | sample LitLauG_LLR_2012_FD_187203 | JGI IMG/M metagenome (GOLD analysis project Ga0209698, IMG submission 187203) | Freshwater sediment microbial communities from Pennsylvania, USA - Little Laurel Run_MetaG_LLR_2012 (SPAdes) (version 2) | ecosystem: Environmental > Aquatic > Freshwater > Creek >...
TTTGACGATCTCTTCGCGCAGCTTGGGGATGCCCTTCGATGCAGAATACCGGTGGTTGCGCGAGTTGCGGGAGGCTTCGATGAGCTTGTTGACAATGGTCCGCGGCGTGGCGCCGTCCGGATTGCCCATGCCGAGATCGACCACATCGAGCTGGGCCGCGCGCGCCTTGGCCTTCATCTCATTAATGACGGCGAAAACGTAGGGCGGAAGCTTGGCGATGCGATAGAACTCCTGGTCTGGCAGCATCTTTTTAGTGTAACCCTAGGAAAAGGAACGGACCATGAATATCGAATTCCGCAAAGCCGTGCTGCCTGCCGACCTGCGCGCGCTGGTGGCTTTCGACCGCAAAGTTTTTCCCGCAGCCGACCGGTTTGACGCCGCTTACTGGCGCGAAATCGAATCCTGGTGGATGCTGGTGGGCCGCGCCCGCGCGGGCTGCTGCGCCTTCGAAAAACGGGGCAAAACGCTATATCTGAGCACCACCGGACTGCTACCGCGATTCCAGGGACGTGGATTCGGCGCGGTGCTGAAGTCGTGGGAGATCGCCTACGCCCGCTATCATGGATATAGGCGGGTGACCACCCACTGCCGGAAGAGCAACACGCGCATGATCGCCTTGAACCGGCAGTTCGGATTTAAAATACGACGCACCCTGCGCGGCTATTATGTGGACGGCGATGCGGTGCTGATGGAACTGATCCTATAAAATGCAACCGAATTCTCTTGATAAAAGCAAAATCAAAGTTGTTCTGCTCGAAGGCGTCCATCCCACCGCCGTCGAGGCGTTCAAAAAAGACGGCTATAGCGACATCGATTACCATCCGAAGTCGTTGGCGGCTCCGAAACTGGTGGAGGCTCTGCGCGATGCGTATTTCGTTGGGATCCGCAGCGCTACGCATCTGACTGCGGAGGTGATCAACAGCGCGGAAAAGCTGATGGGCATCGGCTGCTTCTGCATCGGCACGAATCAGGTGGACCTGGACGCCGCTCAGCAGCGTGGGATTCCGGTGTTCAACGCTCCGTTCTCCAACACGCGCAGCGTGGCGGAACTGGTGCTGGCCGAAACGATCATGCTGATGCGCGGCATCCCTTATCGCAACGCGCTCGCCCATCGGGGAGGGTGGCTGAAGAACGCCGCTGGCTCGCAGGAAGTGCGCGGCAAAACGCTGGGCATCGTCGGCTACGGCCACATCGGTACGCAGATCGGCTTGCTGGCCGAATCGCTGGGCATGAAAGTGCTTTTTTACGATATCGAGACGAAGTTGGCGCTGGGTAACGCGCATCCGGTGGCGTCGCTGGACGCGCTGCTTGAAGCTGCCGATGTGCTGACGCTGCATGTGCCGGAGACGCCGCAGACGCTGAACATGATCGGCGCGGCGCAGATCGCCAGGATGAAAAAGGGTACTAGGCTGATCAACGCCGCGCGCGGCACGGTGGTGGATATCGACGCGCTGGCTGCTGCGCTGGAATCGAAGCATCTGGCGGGAGCGGCCATCGACGTGTTTCCGAAGGAGCCCAAAACAGAAGGGGAGGAGTTTGTTTCGCCTCTGCGGGGCATGGAGAACGTCATCCTGACGCCGCACGTCGGCGGGAGCACGGAAGAGGCGCAGCAGAACATCGGCGTGGAAGTGGCGGAAAAGCTAATCAAGTACAGCAATAATGGATCTACACTCACGGCGGTGAATTTTCCCGAGGTGTCGCTGCCTGAACATCCGGGCAAGCATCGCCTGCTGCACACGCATCACAACCGGCCGGGCGTGCTGTCGGCGATCAACGCGGTGTTTTCCAGGCAGAAGATCAATATTACGGGCCAGTATCTGCAAACCAATGCGCAGATCGGCTACGTGGTGATCGACATGGAAACGGAAACGCGCGAAGCGTCGCTGGTGGTGAAGCGGGCGCTCGAAAAAGTGCCGGGGACGATCCGCACGCGCATCCTATACTAAACGCATGCTGGTGCTGCGGGCGATTCTGTTTACGATCCTGCTGCCCGGCGTTTTATCCCTGTACGTGCCGTGGCTGATTCGCGAGCGTCCGGCTGGCGCGGTCCACTGGCCAGGACTGATTCTCGCCGTTGTGGGCGCTACGGGTTACTTCGTCTGCGCGCTGGAGTTCCTGCTGCGCGGCGGAGGCACACCGGCGCTCTACCTTACCCGTCCCTTGCGATTCCTGCTTGGCGAGGAGCCGCAAATGCTGATCCAGGGCGCGCTCTATCGATACACGCGCAACCCTATGTATATCTCGGTGGTGAGCGTCGTACTGGGGCAGGCTTGGTTTTTCGGGTCGCTCGCGCTGCTGGTCTACGCGATCATCCTGTGGACGTTCTTTCACCTGGTGGTTGTGTTCGTGGAGGAGCCGCACCTGCGTCAGCGCGAGGGCTACGCGGACTATTGCCGGCGTGTTCCGCGCTGGCTCGTCCCTAAATCGTCATGACAAACCGTGCGAAAATAGCCCTCAATGTCCCAACTCGAACCCGGCGCGTCTTCGAACCCGTTCACCGGCGCCTGGTATAAGGAACTCAACAGCTATCACTGGTTCGTCCTTCTGGCCGCGTCGCTGGGATGGCTGTTCGACACCATGGACCAGCAGTTGTTCACGCTGGCCCGGCGTCCGGCGATGCTGGAACTGCTGCATGTCCACGCCGGCGACCCCAAGGCCGCGGGCATGGTTGCGGACTACGCGGGGTATTCCACGGCGATCTTCATGATCGGTTGGGCCATCGGCGGCGTGCTGTTCGGCATCTTGGGCGATCGCATCGGCCGGGTGAAGACGATGCTGCTGAGTATCCTCAGCTATTCGCTGTTCACTGGGCTGAGCGTGTTCTCCACCGGCGTGTGGGATTTTTCGTTTTACCGTTTCTTAACCGGCCTGGGAGTGGGAGGCGAGTTTGCCGTCGGCGTGGCGCTGGTGGCCGAAGTGATGCCGAATCGAGCGCGGCCCTATGCGCTCGGCTTGCTGCAAGCCGCATCATCGATCGGCAATGTGACGGCGGCGCTGATTGGAATCGGCCTGGGACGCCTGCAGGGCGCGGGCGCGATCAGCTTCGCACCCTGGCGCTGGATGTTCCTGATCGGCGCTCTACCCGCGTTCCTTGTGCTGTTCATCATGAAGCGCCTCAAGGAACCGGAGGGCTGGCAGGCGGCAAAAGACAAGCACGCGCAGTTGGGTTCGATCGGCGAGTTGTTTTCCGATAAATGGCGGCGTAATACGCTGGTGGGCATGACGCTGGCGTTTTCAGGCGTCGTGGGGCTGTGGGGCATTGGGTTCTTCGCGCCCGACCTGCTGAGCTCCGTGCTCGACAAAACCTTCCGCGCCCAGGGAATGCCGGAGAGCATGATCGCCTCGCAGAAGACACTGTGGACAGGCGTCAATTCGCTGCTCCAGAACTTCGGGGCGTTTCTGGGCATCGGAGCGTTCACGCATTTCACCGCGCGCACCGGCCGGCGGCCTGCCTTCGCTGCCGGATACCTGGCCGCGATGCTTGCCACCGCTTTCACCTTTTGGAAACTGCACACCTTCAGCGACATTTTCTGGATGACGCCGATGATGGGTTTCTGCCAGCTCAGCCTGTTCGGAGGCTTCGCCATTTACTTCCCGGAACTGTTTCCCACGCGGCTGCGCTCCACGGGAACGTCGTTCTGTTACAACGTCGGACGGCTCATTGCGGCGGTGGGTCCGTTCGCGCTGGGGACGCTCACCAGCAAGGTTTACGCGCATACGGACGAACCCATGCGATACGCGGGAATTACCATGTGCTCGGTGTTCCTGCTGGGCCTGGCGGTGCTGCCGTGGGCGCCTGAAACCATGGGCAAACCCCTGCCGGAATAGCGGATTTTGCTACACTGGAGAGAATATTATGGCCATCAGCAAAGAACTGCTGGAAATTCTGGTTTGCCCGCTCTGCAAGGCGCCGGTGGAATTGAAACAGGACGAAAATGGCCTGAAATGCGTGGAATGCAAAAGGGTTTATCCCATTCGGAACGACATCCCCGTGATGTTGGTGGATGAAGCCCGCGTCGACGTCTAAAAAAGACGCCTAGCCAGAAAGAGGCATGACCCTGCTCGATCGTTTGCCGCCAGGCTCGCGGATTTGTTTGATCCGTCTGCGATCTCTTGGCGACTGCGTTTTGACCACGCCCGCACTTTCGCTGCTGAAATCCCACCGCCCCGATCTGAAAATCAGCGTCATCGTGGAACCGCGTTTCGCCGCGGTGTTCGACGGCAACCCGTGCGTGGACGAAACGCGTGAGGCGCTGACGCGATCCGAGTTGATGCTGAATCTGCACGGAGGCACGCGCAGCATGGTGCTGACGGCGTTGTCGCGCGCGCGCTTCCGCGCCGGGTTCGCGCATCATCGATACAGTTTTCTTTATTCCGACAAGATTCCGACGGCGCAGGAGATTCTAGGCGTCGATCGCCCCGTTCACACGGCGGAGCATTTGGCGTCTGCCATGTTCTGGATGGGCGTTCCGCGGAGGGAGATTCCGCGCGCCAGCCTTTACGCCGCTCCTCCCCAGTCGCGGGCGCCCTACGCGGTGATTCATCCGTTCGCCTCGGCTCCGGAGAAAGCGTGGCCCGTCGAACGATTCGTGGAAGTAGCGCGCAGTCTGTCTTTGGAACCCGTGTTTTTGGCGGGACCCTCCGACGATCTGACGCCGTTCAAGGAGTTCCACACTTCGCGCGAATCACTGGCGACGACCAAGAGCCTGATCTCCGGCGCATCCTTGTTTATTGGCAACGATAGCGGACCAGCCCACATCGCCGCCGCGTTCGGCGTGCCTGTGGTCGTGCTGTTCGGGCCATCGAATCCGGTGACATGGGCTCCGTGGCGGACCGAAGCGCAGGTGCTGACGTCGCCTGCCATGTCAGGCATCGCCGTGCGCGACGTTCTGGACGCGGTGGAAGCGCTGAAGGTGCGCGTATGAAGGACCTCGCGCGACTGCTGAGGTATTCGCGGCCGTACGTCCCTCACCTGCTTGCGTCGGTGGTCCTGATGGCCATTGTCGGCGCGGCGCAGGGCATGACGGCGATTCTGATCAGCCCGATCCTCGACCGGGTGCTGAAGCCCATGGATTACGAGCCTCCGGTCTCGCTCGGCACGCTGTTTCATCACACTTTCTATTTGAACGATCTGCTGCCGCACAACATCACTACCATCTGGGCGATGGTGGCGACGGCCATTCTGACGGTCTTTTTCCTGCGCGGCATTTGCGACTATTTCGGCAATTATCTGATCAACTACGTCGGTTTCTCTGCCGTCACCGATCTGCGCCAAACCGTGTTCGACCGCGTGGTCCACCAGGACGCACATTTTTTTGAGGACAATTCGACGGCGCGGGTGATGTCGTCCATCATGAACGACCTGGAAAAAATCCAGGTGGCGCTGTCGCACATTCTGGCCGATTTTCTGCGCCAGAGTTTTACGGCGCTGGCGCTGCTGGCCGTTGTTCTGAAAAATGACTGGAAGCTCGCGCTGTGGAGCATTACCGTACTGCCGCTGGTGCTGGTTCCGACCTTGCGCCTGGGCCGCAGAATTCGCAAGACCACCAGACGGGCGCAGGACGATGCCGCCGAATTGAATCAGGTGCTTCAGGAAATGCTCAGCGGCCAGCAGGTGGTGAAGTCCTTCGGCGCGGAGGAAATCGAATCGAACCGTTTCCGCGACCGCGTGCAGCGTCTGCGCCGCAGTAATTTGCGGTATGTGGCCCAGCAGGCCGTCGCCTCGCCCCTGATCGAGTTTTTCGGAGCCATCACCATCGTGCTGCTGGTCGGCTACGCCCGCAAGGAGATCAAGGCGGGCACGATGACCCCGGGCGAGTTCATGAGCTTCGTCATCGCGCTGCTGATGCTCTACGAACCCGTGAAGCGCCTGGCCGGCATCCACAATATTTTCCAGCAGGCGCTGGGCGCGTCGCAGCGCGTATTCGAATACCTGGTGCAGGATCAACAGATCAAGGAAAAGCCCAACGCGGTGCGTCTGCCGCGTTTCGAAAAATCCATTGTGTTCGACGACGTGAGCTTTCACTACCCCAGCGCGCCGGAAGGGTTTCGCGTCGATCGGGTCCGCTTCGAGGTAAAGCGCGGGGAAGTGGTCGCGCTGGTGGGGCCCAGCGGCTCGGGTAAAACCACACTGGCGAATCTGGTGCCGCGCTTTTACGACGCTCGGGAGGGTGCGATTCGCGTCGACGGCAAGGATATTCGCGACGTGCAACTTGGCTCCCTGCGCGAAAAGATCGGTATCGTGGCGCAGGATACGTTTCTGTTCAACGATACGGTGGCAAACAACATCGGCTACGGCCGGCCTGGCGCAACCCGCGAACAGATTAAGATCGCCGCGCGCAACGCTTTGGCCGAGGAATTTATTGAACGCATGCCCGAAGGCTACGACACGATGATCGGCGAGCGCGGCCAGAAGCTTTCCGGAGGGCAACGCCAGCGGTTGTCGATTGCGCGCGCGCTGTTGAAAGACGCCCCGATCCTGATTCTGGATGAAGCGACGTCGCACCTCGACACGGAATCCGAGCGGCTGGTGCAAGCGGCGCTGCAGAACCTGATGGAGCACCGGACCGTAATCGTGATCGCGCACCGGCTCTCGACCATTCGGCGCGCGGATAAGATTGTGGTGCTGGAGCGGGGAAAAATCGCGGAAATCGGGACCCATGAAGAACTTGTATCCGGAGGAGGAATCTACCAAAGGTTGCACGAGATGCAGTTTTTGGAAGATCCTATTGTGAACTCGTAAATGCCCCAACTTCGTTCCATGACCGGTTTCGCGCGATCGCGCAAGGGGCTGGATGCCGGTGAAGTCATCGTCAGCGTGAAGAGTCTGAATCATCGCGGGCTGGATGTGCAGGTGCACGCGCCCTCCGCCGCCGACGAATTTGAAAACGCCATCCGTGCGATGGTGAAGGCTCGCATGGTGCGGGGTCACGTCGAAGTGCGTATTTCCCTGCCGCAAAACGGGGCCAGCGCGGGCGGCGGCCTGATGCTCAACCGGACTCTGCTGGGGCAGTATTTGAAGGCTTTTCGCGAGGCAGCGGAGATGCACGGCATCGACGCCCAGCCCAATCTGGATGCGGCGCTGCGTCAGTCCGGTATGTTGACGGAAGTTTCTTCGGACGCTTCGCCCGCCGCCGAGAAAGATATTTTGGAAGCGCTGGCCGGCGCTCTTGACGGCTTGAACGAATTTCGCGCGCGCGAAGGCGCGGAGATCGGCGAGGAGATGCGCGGGCATAACGCCCAAGTGGCGCTTCTCGCGGCGGAAATGGAGCGCGTGCGTGGCACGGCGCATGTGGCGTTCCAAACGCGCCTCTCCGACAAGCTACGCGACCTGTTAAAAGGTGTGCAGATCGACCCGCAGCGCCTGGCCCAGGAAGCTGCGATCCTAGCCGACCGCAGCGACATCGGCGAAGAACTCGCGCGGTTGAAAATCCATTCAGGGCAACTCGCGCAATTGCTCGACGCGGGCGGAGAAGTGGGTAAGAAGCTCGATTTTCTGCTGCAGGAGATGAACCGCGAGACCAACACCATCCTGTCCAAGACGAGCGGCGCGGGCGAAGCAGGCCTGAAAATCACCGAACTGGCGCTGGCCGCCAAGGCCGCTATTGAAAAAGTCCGCGAGCAGTCTCTGAATCTGGAATGACAACTGTGTTCATAATCTCCGCGCCGTCGGGCTCGGGAAAATCCACGCTGACGGGGCGCTTGTTACAAGAACTGCCGCGTCTTCGCTTTTCCATCTCCTATACGACGCGCGCTCCGCGCGGCCATGAAGTAGACGGTAAGGAATACTATTTCATTTCCCGGGAAGAGTTTGAGCGACGCATCGCGGCGGACGAATTTCTGGAGCACGCCGAGGTGTTCGGTAACTATTACGGCACCCACAAAAGCGAACTGGACCGCGCGGCGGCCGAGGGCGTGGACCTGATCCTCGACATTGACGTCCAGGGTGCGCGACAATTAAGGGATCGTATCCCGGCTGCGGTGTCGATTTTTATTTTGGCGCCTAGCCGGCAGATCCTGGAGCAGCGTTTACGGGCGCGCTCGCAGGACTCGGAAACCGTGATCACCCGGAGGCTTCAGGAAGCCGCGGCAGAGATCGGGGATTATTTGCGGTACGATTACGTGCTGGTGAATCACGAGGTGGAGGCGTCGGTGGAAACACTGAAATCGATCGTCAAAGCCACGCGCAGCCGCCGCGACCGGATGGAGGCGGAAATCCGCCCGATTCTAGAAGACTTTGGAGATGTTTCGTAATGCCTGAAATTTCTGTTCGACACACCGCGCAGAGCACCATTCCGGACGATCCGGAAGCCAGCGCCTATCGGTTCATCATCGTTGCCGCAAAACGGGCCCGGCAGTTACAGGGCGGAGCGCGCAGCTATTTGCCTACCACGTCGAAAAAGCCCACCGTCGTCGCGATGGAAGAAGTACGCCGCGGCCTGGTGCAGTACGAAGATCTGACGCTGCTGGCTGCCGCTCAGGCTGCCGCTGAGTTGGCCGCGAAGCAGGAATAACCGCGCGAGGCGAACGATGAACGTTGCGCTCGGCGTCGGCGGAGGCATTGCTGCTTACAAAGCAGCGGAGCTTGCTCGCGCGCTGATGGAACGGGGCGCAACGGTCAACGTGGTCATGACCCGAGCGGCCGAAGAGTTCGTCCGCCCGCTGACGTTCGCGGCGCTCACCGGCCGCAAAGTCGTCACAGGGCTGTTTTCCGCAGGCAGCTCCGAAGACACGCTGGCCAGTGCGATTGAGCACATTCGCGTGGCGCAGGAAAACGATGTTCTCGTGGTCGCGCCCGCTACCGCGGATCTTCTCGCCAAATTTTCCCACGGTCTGGCCGACGATTTCCTTTCCACCCTGTACCTCGCCTTCACCGGACGCGTCGTGCTTGCGCCTGCCATGAACATGAACATGTGGAATCACGCGGCGACGCAGGCCAATCTGCGCACCCTCCTCGGCCGCGGACACACGATTGTCGATCCAGGCGTCGGAGCGCTGGCCTGCGGGATGGTGGGCGCGGGGCGTCTGGCCGAAATCGAAGCCATCGCCGATGCGGTGCTTCACAAGGCTTCCCCCAAGCACGATCTGGAAGGCGAAACGGTGCTGGTCACCGCCGGTCCTACCCAGGAGCCTCTGGACGCGGTCCGTTATTTGAGCAATCGGTCGAGCGGCAAGATGGGCTACGCCATCGCGCAGGAAGCGGCACGGCGCGGCGCACGCGTGATCCTGGTTTCGGGTCCTGTTGGGTTGGCTGAACCCGCAGGCGTCGAAATGGTGCATGTGCAGACGGCCGCGCAAATGCACGACGCGGTGATGACGCATCTGGAAGAATCGACGATCATCGTAAAAGCGGCGGCCGTAGCTGATTACTACCGTGCCGCCGCGCCTCCGAACAAAGTCAAAAAGACGGCCGCCCGCATGTCGCTGGAGCTGGATCCCACAGTAGACATTCTGGCCGCATTAGGCCGGAATAAAGGCGACCGCCTGCTGATCGGCTTCGCCGCCGAAACTGAAGACCTGGTGGCCGAGGCCCGTCGCAAGCTGGAATCGAAGCATTGCGATATGATCGTCGCCAACCTCGTTTCGCAATCGGGCATCGGCTTCGATTCGGATGAGAATGAAGTCGTACTGGTGAAACGGGACGCCGATCCGGTGAAAATTCAACGCGCGCCAAAAACCGAAATCGCCGCCCGCATTCTCGACGAGGTCGCGGCGCTGCGCCTCGCCGTTCACGCCAAATGACGCCGGATCAACTGCGCGGTTATCTTACTTTTTATCGCGATCTGGGCGTGAAGGAAATTTACCGCCGCGCGCCGCAATTTCAGGCCGCCGCACCCGCCGAAGAAACTCCACCCATGGCAATCCCCAAGATCATTCCGCTGGAGCCTTCGGGCGACACGCTGGCGCAAATTCGCGCCGATATCGGCGACAATTGCCGACGCTGCCGCTTGTGCGAACAACGCAACAAAATTGTGTTCGGCGTGGGCGATGAAAACGCGCGGCTCGTGTTTGTCGGCGAAGGGCCGGGCGCGGATGAAGACGCGCAGGGCATCCCGTTTATTGGACGTGCGGGGCAACTTCTGACGCAGATGATCGACAATACTGCGTCGAAGGAAGGGATCCCGATCAAGCGTGAAAATGTCTACATCGCCAACGTGGTGAAGTGCCGTCCGCCGGAAAATCGCACGCCGCAGCCCGATGAGATGGAGATCTGCGGCCAGTTTTTGTTCCGCCAGTTAATGGCGATCAAGCCCAAGGCTATCTGTGCGCTGGGGTCCACGGCGGCGAAGGCTCTGTTGGCGACGAAAGAAGGCGTGACGAAAATGCGCGGAAACTGGCACAAATGGCACGAGATTCCGGTGATGGTGACGTATCATCCTTCGTACCTGCTGCGCCCGTACAATCAAAACGCCAAGCGCGAGGCCTGGGAAGATCTGAAAAAGGTTCTGCATTTTGTCTACGACTAAGCGCGGCGTATTCATCACATTCGAAGGTCCGGAGGGAAGCGGAAAATCCACCCAGTTGCGGCGCCTGGCCGCCCACCTGCGCGCTGAAGGACGCACCGTGCTGGAAACGGCGGAGCCCGGCGGCACGCCCATCGGCCTGCAAATCCGGCGCGTGCTGCTCGATTCAAAAAATCTGGAAATGAGCCCCACCGCGGAACTGCTGCTGATGTTCGCCGCCCGCGCACAGAACGTCGACGAATGGATCCTGCCCGCGCTTTCGCGTGGCGAAATCGTGCTCTGCGACCGCTTCACGGATTCGACGCTGGTGTATCAGGGCGCCGCGCGAGGGATGGGCCCGGAGGTGGTCTATGAAGTGGATCGCATCGCCTGCCGCGGCCTGGTTCCAGACTTAACCATCGTCGTCGATATCGAAACCGAGCTCGGTTTGGAGCGGGCGCACGGCCGCAACCGCAAAACGCAGGACGTGGAAACGCGGCTCGACGAACAGACGCTAAGCTTCCATCGCAAAGTGCGTGAAGCATATCTGCGGCTCGCCTCCGACGAATCGGATCGTGTGAAGCTGGTGGACGGCGCGCGTAAAGAGGAAGATGTTGAGAGCGAAGTATGGGGCATCGTGGCAGAGAGACTGGGAAAGGGCCAGTAGCCAGAGTGTGGCGCGCTGGCGGCATACGCGGAAAGCCCTCAGAACACGTAATCCGGCGGCTTGATTCCCTTAATGCGGAGGTAGACCTCGGCTTGGCCGCGATGGTGCGCGGTGTGGGTGAAATAGGCCCACAGCCATTCGAATCCGGTCATTTTGCGCGTGCCACCGACCATAGCGTCCATTTTTTCTGGCGTCATGGAGGCCACGGCCTGGTTGCAGAAATCGAACGAGTCGGCCAGAAATTTCACCGCGGCATCCTTATCGACGTCGATCTTTTCGTCGCGCAGGGCCTCGCCCAGCTTGGCGGGGATGGCCATTCGAGACATGCCGCTGGCGGTGGCGCAGGCTCCGACGTTCGCGCCTCCGATCTGGACCATTAACTGGCCGAAGCTCAGCTCTACCGGCACGGGTCGGAAGGCATATTGGTCGGCCGGCATCAGCTTGGCGACGGCGACAGTGAAATCGCCAGTGACTTTCCAGTGCTTCACTAAGGCATCCTTCACCGAAGACTGCGAGAAAGCGGGAGCCGCGAGCGCGAGAGCGAAGAGAGTTTTCCTCATCCGCTCAGGGTATCGTATTTGCATGGACCAAGCGACTGCGCTGAAACAACGAGCCCAGGAAGAACGCAATGCAGGCCGCTTGGAAGAAGCCAGACTTCTTTATGAACAAGCCGCGGCGCTGCAGCGCGAGGCCGGGGACGCTGCGGCGCTGGCACACACTCTGCGTCATGTGGCGGACGTGCACCGGGCGCAGGAGCATCCGGAACTGGCGCTGCCTTTGTATTACGAGGTGCTGGCGATCTATCGCGCGCGTCCGGAAACCGCACCGTTGGAATTGGCGAACACTTTTCGCGGGCTGGCGCTGGTTACCGACGATGCGGAGACGTGGAGGAAGGCTCGGGATTTGTACCGGGAGGCAGGCGTCGAGGCGGGGGTGGAGGAGTGTACGAGGCGGTTAGCCCCACGCTGACGCATGGGGCTCCGTCAAAGAAGTTCTAGCCGATGAGGCGTTCCAGCTTGGAGCCTGCGCGGATAATTGTCTCGGTGCGCTCCGGCCCCGTCGATACGCCGCCGATTTCGATGCCCGTTCGATCTTCTAGGAACTGCAGGTAGGCGCGCGCTTCGGAGGGTAGTTCGTCGTAGCGCTGGATGCCCCGCGTGGAGGTCTTCCAGCCGGGAAGCTTTTGATACACCGGCTCGATCCCTTCGAGAGCGCGGTACGTCGCCGGCATCTCCGTCACTTCCTTGCCATTCAGGCGGTAGCCGACGCACACGGGAATCTCGTCGTGTGTGTCAAGCACGTCCAGCTTCATGATGAATAGAGTATCGAAGCCGTTCACCATCGCCGTGTACTTCAGCAGCGGCACGTCGAACCAGCCGCAACGGCGCGGACGCCCGGTGACGGCGCCGAATTCGTTGCCTTCACGGCGCAGCAGGTCGCCGGCTGCATCCAGGCTCTCGGTGGGAAACGGGCCGGAGCCGACGCGCGTGATATAGGCCTTCGAAATGCCGATCACGCCTTCGATCTTCGTCGGCGGAACGCCGGTGCCGATGCTGGCTCCTCCGGCGGACGCGCTCGAAGACGTGACGAATGGATACGTCCCGTGATCGACGTCCAGCATGGTGCCTTGCGCGCCTTCGAACAAAATGCGTTTGCCAGCGGCCATGGCGTTTGACAGAAGCACGGCGGTGTCGCAGACCATGGGACGGATGCGCTCGGCGTACTGCTCATGCTGGGCGCGGATCTGCGCGTAGTCGATGGTGTCATGCAGATTGAACGTCGCGGCGAGGGCTTTTTTGTCTTCGACCAGCGTGTCGTAGATATCGCGGAAGCTTTCCGGATCGTACAGATCGGCGATGCGGATGCCTCGGCGTCCGGTCTTGTCTTCATAACAAGGGCCGATACCACGCGAGGTGGTTCCAATAGGAATGCGGTTTTCGCGCGCCTCCGACATTTTTTCCACCAGCCGGTGGAACGGAAAAATCACATGCGCGCGATTCGAGATGCGAAGCTGCTTTGTCACATCGATGCCGTGCTTTTCAAGCGCCGCGATTTCCTCGAGCAGCGCCGAAAGGTCCACGACGACGCCGTTGCCGATAACGGCTTCGACGCCGGGGCGCAGAATGCCCGACGGAATCAACTTCAATACAAATTTCTGTTCACCGATATAAACGGTGTGGCCGGCGTTGTGCCCGCCTTGATAGCGCGCGACAACGTCGAAGCGCTCGGCCAGGAGATCGACGATTTTCCCCTTGCCTTCATCGCCCCATTGGGCGCCTAAAACGATCACGTGACTCATTGAGAAGAGAGACCCGTGCTCTATTGTAGCAGTGGACTCAAAACCAGCCGCGCGGAGCCGCCTTTGATCGCCTGCCAGGGGAGATTTCGGTCGAAGCTGACCAGCCGCGCGCCGTGCTTGTGGGCCAGCCCCAGCAGGTAGGCGTCGGTGACAAGTCTGGGTCCGGTTATGAAGGCGGGCTGGAAGATGGATTCGTCGGTCAGCGAGACTTCGTCCGGCCAGAAGTGGTGCAAGGCGGCGTGTTGCGAAATCGTCTCACTCAGCTTGTCGATCACCTGTTGGGGGCGGCTTCGGCCTATCTGCGAGACGATTCTAATCGCGCCATTTTGGGTGAGGGGGCAGGTCGCCCAGCCAAGCTTCGAATGTATCGCGAACCAATTGTGAATCGCGTCAAAGTAGATGTGATCGGGGCTGAGGAGCGCGATCAGGGCGTTGACGTCCAACAACCACGCGGCTTTACTCATCGCGGTCTAAGAGATCTCTCACCATCTCGGTGGTGATGGGCGGTAATTCCGGATGGGAGGGGAGAAGGGACACGCCATTTCTCACGCTTCGCTGAGCAGGCTCCGGCCTGAGGCCATTGCGGACCAAGTCCGAGACAACTCGCCCGATGCTTTGCTTATTCGCCTGCGCGATCTGTTTGGCGGTTCTTAGGATGTCCTCATCGAGGTCGATTGTTGTCCTCATGTCTTCATCTAATCATCATGATGCGATGATGTCAAGATGATGTGAGGCACCGCCGGGTCCGGAGCTCTAACGACGCGGTCTAACTCTCCGTAATCCAGCCAGTTAACGACGCACGGCTCGCAGGTATCGATGACGATATTTCCGGGGCCGCAGTACGGATGCGTGTCCATATCGGCACGGCATTGCGGGCATTGGATGCGGCGCTCCAGGTCCTTCCAGTTGGTCTCATGCGCGGCGTCGAGCGTCGTTTCCCGGCGGGAGCGCAGGCTGGCCACGATCTCCGGAAACAGGTTCATCGAAATCAACATACCGCGGCAGCGCTGGCAGTAGAAGATGCGCTCCCGCTCGACTGACGCATGGACTAGCGCGACCGAGCAGACGGGGCACGCGATCCCCGCCTCGATGCCCAGTACGCGGACGCCGTCGGCATTGGGATCGGGGAAATGCGGCGTCCCGCAATAGTCGCAGAGCAGGTAATCGGCTTCGTTTTTCAAGCTCATTGGCGCGCCGCAGTTCGGGCAGTTCATGCTTATATTGATCGGCGGAATGGCAGAAGCTTGTTACGGTGTAACGAGATGAAGGATAAAGCCGGTGTCGGTGGCAGCCCATACGTGGCTGGCGTCCGGGCCGGCCAGGATCACTTGGCGCGCCAGGGCCTTGTAGTCCACTTTCATTTCCGACCAAGTCTTGAAATCCGAGCTTTGAAGAATATGGATTTTGCCGGGAATCGGCGCGCTGTTCATTTTGCCCGTCGGCTCAACGCCCGCCAGAAACATGCGCGGTCCGGCGAACAGCAGCGCGTCGTTGATGCGCGGCGATTTGTCGCGGTAAACGCGCTCCAGGCCGACGCCAGCCAGTTTGTACACGTCGGAAGGCCATTGATAGGTCTCGTCGTAGCCCATCACCAAAAGTCCCTCGTTTCCAGCGAATCGCGCACTGGCCACCTGTCCCGCCGAAGGTGCATCGACCGAACCCCAGGTCGCGCCGCCGTCCGCCGTCTCCACCACGATCGTCAGCGCTGAGATCTTCTTGCGCTTGGACGCCTTTTCCGGGTCCATCCAGGCGGGCAGCGAGCCTGCCCAGCCCTCATCCGTGCGGGCCGGCTGCGCGCCTCCCAGGATCACGCCGCGCTTGTCGTCGCTAAAAATGATCCGCGTGAACGCCGTGATGGCGGGATTGCCAGGAGCCTTGGCGGCCGCGCCCACCGACGTCCAGTTCCGGCCTGCGTCCTTGGTCTCGACGATGGTTTTCTGCAAGCCAACGCCGTAGCCGTGCGTCTCATCCACGAACCAGACGCGCAGCAGCAGGCCGATGGTGGTGGGAGGGTCCAATTTTTTATCAGGCTTGATCTGGTCGCTCTGCTTTTTCCAGGTGCGGCCGGAATCGATTGTGGCCCACAAAGCCTTATCTGTGACCATCCATCCGAGCTTCTCGTTCAGGAAGAAAATGCTGCGCGGGAACTCCTTGAGGGATTCCTGGGACCAGTGTGCGCCGCCATCGTTGGTCAGCAGCGACGCATATTTTTCGCTGCCTGACACCTGATCGTAAATCGCGCCCACGGCGATGCCGGTCTGCGCCGTGGGGAACGCCAGATCCGTAATCTCCATTTGTTTGTGCAGTTGGTCGTAGAAATACTGGGTGGTCCACTTCTGCGCGAACGCTGGCACAACGGCGAAAACAAGCAGGGCGAAACGCATCAGCTTTTTTGCGCCATCAACAAATCCAACACGCTGACCGAGCGCAGGCGCGCCGGCTCCACCAGCGTCAGGGCGGCCAAGCAGCCGACTTGCTCGCCGACGGTGGTGAGCAATTCCATTTCGCCTCCGCTGTGGAAATGCGGCTGGCGATGCTGCACGTTAATGACGCCCGCCACGCGGTTGCGGACGATCACCGGCGCCGACAAAAACGCTTCGAACGTGTCTTCAGGCAGATCGGTGAATAGTTTGAAGCGCGGGTCCGTGTACGCCTCGCGCGAGATCGATAGAAGGCGGCGTTCGCGCGCCACCCAGCCCGTCAGGCCTTCGCCGAGCTTCAGACGCACCTTGCCGATGGCATCCCGGCGAGGGTTGTGCGAGGCGCAGAGCACCAGTTGATCACTTTCCAGCAAATAGAGCAGGCACGAATCGCACTCCATGAACTCGACGACCAGATCGACGATGCCTTGGAACGATTCGGCGAGGCTCAGGTCGCCGATCATGAACCGGGAAATTTTTTGGAGGAGACGGAGCTGCTTTTCCGTATGTTCGAGCCGTGACTCCAACTCTTTGAAGCGGGACACCGATTCTTATTATCCCAGATTGCGGCCCCTTACGGGATGAATTCGTTGGTATAGGTTTTTGCCAGGTCGATTTTCGCGGCGCGGACCGATTCCATGGACGCGCTCAGCACCTTGTGAACGGCCTCAACGGCGTCGGGTGAGAACTTGCCGTCGGCGGAGTACATCGCCTGCGCGGTCTTGAGGACCTCCAGGTCGGTGGCTTCGTTTTCAGTGCGGAACGCTGCCGGCATTCTTGCCAGGATTTCCGCAGGCGAGTGGGAGCGCAGCCAGGAAAGCGTCTTTGTCATCGCCGCTGCCAGCTTGCGCGCGGTGTCGGGATTTTTCTCCACCCACTCTGTCTTCGAATAAAGCACGGCTGATGGATAGGTATCCACTCCGAAGGCTTCTTTCACGCCCTCCGCGGTGCGTGTGTCGGCGAGCAGGTGCAAGTCCGGCGTCTGCTTGCCGACGATGGCCAGCGCGGGGTCCGTCATCACCGCCGCGTCCACTTTGCCGTGCGTGATGGCTCCGACGGCCGTCGCGCTCATGCCGATCGAGGCGCTCGAAACCTCATCGGGCTTCATGCCGTGAGCGATTAGCAGGTAATTGAGAAACATGTGTGTGGACGATCCAGGCGCGGAGACACCCACCGTCTTGCCCTTCAAGTCCTCCATGCGCGTGATTTTGGGCGACGCCAGCACCAGCCCCGGATAGCGCAGCATGGCGACGAAGGCTCGCAGATCCTTGCCCTGCGCGGCCATCTGGATCGTATGGTCGTAGAAACCGCAGACCACGTCGGTGCTGCCGCCCATCAGCGCTTCGAGCGACTTGGCGCCGCCTGGGAAATCCAACAAAGTGACGTTCAGGCCCGCTTCCTTGTAGAAGCCGAGCTCCTGGGCCATTGTCGCGGGCAGATAAATAAGCTGCGCCTGTCCGCCAATGGCGATCTTCACGTCGGGCGCGGGTCGGGAGCACCCGGCCAGTAGGAAACAGATTGGAGCGATTCGTTTAAACACGGTTATGATACGATGCGAGGTTAGCATGCTCCTCTCCGACAAGTACACCGTTGAGCGAGGCAGCGTCTATCTCACCGGCATCCAGGCTCTCGTGCGCCTCCCCGTCGATCAAATGCGGAGGGACCGGCGCGCGGGCCTCAACTCAGGCGCGTTCATCTCCGGCTACGAGGGCTCGCCTTTAGGTGGATACGACCTTGCGCTGGGCCGTTCGAAGAAGCTGCTCGACGAGCATAGTATCCATTTTTGCCCCGGCTTGAATGAAGACCTCGCCGCGACCGCCGTCATGGGGAGCCAGATTCATCAGGTGGTCGGCAAGTCGAAAGTCGATGGCGTCGTCGGCATGTGGTACGGCAAAGGTCCTGGCGTCGACCGCTGCGGCGACATTTTCCGCCACGCAAATATGGCCGGAACGGGCGTCAACTGCGCCGCACTGGTTCTCGCCGGCGACGATCATGGCTGCAAAAGCTCGACCATTCCGCATCAGAGCGACTTCAGCCTCGCCAACGTGGGCATACCGTTTCTCTTCCCCGGTAACGCGCAGGAAGTGATCGATTACGGGTTGATGGCAGTGGCGATGTCGCGATTTTCGGGCGCGTGGGTGGGCCTGAAACTGGTCACGGACGTGTGCGACGGCGGAGGAACGGTGGTGGTGGATCCCGATCTGCCGCACATCGAAATTCCGAAGGGCTATCAGAAAACGGTGGACCCAAGGCTCGCGCCTCCCATCACGCTGGCCCTGGAGCATGAAGTGAACGTCCGCCGCTTGCAAGCTGCGATTGAGTTCGCGCGGCTGAACAAGCTGAATCGCTGGCGGGGCGCGAAGAAAGCATGGCTGGGATTGGCCAGCGCTGGAAAAGCATACTTCGATTTGGCGCAAGCGCTCCGCGATCTCGGCATCGGCGAGGCAGACTTGGAAAAGCTGGGCATTCGCGTCGCCAAGTTCGGCATGACTTTCCCCATTGACCGCGAGTTCGCGCGCGAATTTGCCTCTGGCCTGGAAACGATCCTCGTGGTCGAAGAGAAGCGCAGCTTCCTGGAATTACACTTGCGCGACGCGCTTTACGGTGGCGCTTCGCAGCCTATTGTATTGGGCAAAATCGACGCTCACGGCGCGCCTTTATTTCCGCCCACCGGTGAGCTGGACCCGGACCGCATCGCGCTTGCGCTCAACGGTATTCTGGACACGCGCAGCACGAAGATCGACCAGCGAATCGATTTCCTCCAGGCTCTCGTCAATAAGCCGCGCACGCAGCCGCTGGCGATCCGCGCGTCGAATTTCTGCTCCGGTTGCCCGCACAACCGCTCCACCATCCTTCCCGAAGGAGCCGTGGGAGGCGGAGGCATCGGCTGCCACACCATGGCGATGCGTCTGGCGGACTCCGGCCGAGCCTTTTCCCATCTGACGCACATGGGCGGCGAGGGTGCGCCGTGGATCGGCATGTCGCCGTTCATCGAACATCAGCACATGTTCCAGAACATCGGTGACGGCACGTTTTTCCACTCCGGCCAGCTTGCCGTGAACGCTCTGGTCGCCAGCGGCCTGAACATCACGTACAAGATTTTGTACAACGGCCACGTCTCCATGACCGGTGGCCAGGATGCCATCGGCGCGTTGCCTGTGCCGCAGTTGACCAAGAAGCTGGAAGCCGAAGGCGTGCGGCGCACGATTATTCTGACCGAGGACCTCACCCGTTACCAATACGTCGATCTGGCGTCGAACGCCGAACTGCGCGACCGTTCGGAGCTCGAGCGCACCATGGCCGAACTGGCACAGGAAAAAGGCGTCACGGCAATGATCTACGACCAGGAGTGCATGGCCGAGGTTCGCCGCAAGCGCTCCCGCGGCAAGTACGCCGAGCCGGTGAAGCGCCTGGTGATCCATCAGGAGGTCTGCGAAGGCTGCGGCGATTGCGTCCGCCAGGCGAATTGCATGAGCCTGAACCCGGTGACGACGGAACTGGGCCAGAAGATGAGCATTCACCAGTCGTCCTGCAATAAGGATTACTCGTGCGCGCTCGGCGAGTGCCCTTCGTTCGTCACGGTGAAGATCAAGGAAGGCACGGGACTCCGCCGCCAGCCTTTGCCAAAGCTTCCTGACGCCGATGTACCTTTGCCGGCCCAAATGGCCGACATTCGTGATGGCTACCGCATCGTTTGCCCCGGCATCGGAGGCACCGGCGTGGTCACGATTAACGCTCTGCTGGCCGCCGCCGGTTGGGCCGACGGGCTGTTCGTCAACACCCTGGACCAGACCGGAACCGCGCAAAAGGGCGGGGCAGTGGTTTCGCACATCTTACTGAGTCGAACCGCGATGGAAGCGCCGTCGCGAACCAACTCCGGCAATGCCGATTTGATTCTTGGCTTCGATTTGATCGGTGCATCCGGCGCGGACGTGCTGAAAACCGCCTATCCTGGCAAGACGACGGCGGTGCTGAACACCAACATCTCTCCCACCATCGACTCCATTCGTTCCCGCGCCACCATCGCTGGTCCCGAGAAGATGCTGGACGCCGTGGAGCAGGTGACCACGCGCGGACGCAACATTATCGCCGACGCGTCGCGGCTTGCCGAAGGCCTTTTCGGCAGCCACATGGCGGTCAACCTTTTTCTGCTCGGGATCGCGTGGCAGGGTGGGCTGATTCCGGTTTCGCTCGGCGCAATTGAGCAGGCCATTCGCTTGAACGGCGTCGATATCGAGCGCAATTTGCAGGTCTTCACTTGGGGCCGCAAGTATTATCACGACGCCGCGTCCGTGGAGGCGCTGCTGGCGCCCAAGCAGGAACGCGCCGAAGCCTTCGACCGCGTCGCGGAACTGACGGCCTATCAAAACGCGGCGTATGCGCGCCAGTACTCCGAGTTCGTGGATCAAGTGGCGAGGAAATCGCCGGAACTAGCCGAAGTGGTTGCACGGAATCTCTACAAGTTGATGGCGTACAAGGACGAATACGAGGTCGCGCGGCTGCTCACTAAGCCTTCGTTCGAGCAGCAGATCAAGGATCAGTGGACGGCGGTCGAATCCATCTCCTACAACCTGCATCCGCCCATGCTACGCAGCGTGTTCAAGAAGAAGATCGCTTTCGGCCCATGGTTCCGCGTGCCCCTGAAGATGTTGGCGTCGATGAAAGGCCTGCGCGGAGGGGCGCTCGATATTTTCGGACGTTCGCAGCATCGGAAAATGGAGCGCGAACTGATCGGCTGGTATCGCGGCCTCATCCTAAGCGCGCTCGAACGCCTTACCCCCGAAAACCTATCGCACGCGCTGGAGATTGCGGCGCTGCCGGACAGGATCCGCGGCTACGAGCGCATAAAAGAAGCCAGCATCGCCGACGCCAAAAAGCGCGCCACGGAAATGCTGAGCCAAATTCAAGCCGGATCCTCGCTCGCGCTTCGAAATTCATAGAGAAGTTACTTCTGGCCCTTGTACGCCAGCCCAGCCTGCTGTACAATCAACCCCAATCTTTTCAACGTACGAGCAGATCGCCCTTTGTCGCGCGGCTTAATTCTCTAACCGGGAGACTCCCATGACAAGACTCTGTGCGCTGTTTTTCCTCCTGTTTGCGTCCCTGGCCTGGAGCCAGACGTCGACAACGGGAAAGATTGTTGGAACCGTCACCGATCCGAGCGGCGCAGTGGTGCCGAAAGCGGAAGTGCAGTTGGTGAACGTCGATACCAACGTGTCCGCATCCCAGACTGCCAACGACGCGGGCGAGTTTTCCTTCCCCAACGTCGCGCCGGGCACCTATAGGCTGACGATCAAGCTATCGGGCTTCCGCACGGCGTCGGTCGCCGGCATCGCCGTCGAGGTGAACAAGAGTGCCACGGTTCCGGTGAAGCTGGAAGTAGGCGCGGAAACGCAAGTGGTGGAGGTGAACGCCGCTCCCACGGCGGCCTTGCAAACCGTCGACGCGCAGATCGGGAACTCCGTCTCGACCGACGCCATTTTGCACTTGCCGACGCTGCAGCGCAACGCCATTGAGCTGATGAACCTTCAGCCGGGCGTGGTGGCGGGAGGCAACGGCATCCAGATGCGCGTCAGCGGCGCGATCGACGACCAGAATACGGTCACGCTGGATGGCATCGACATTACGCAGAACCTGGTGGCGACCAACACGTCCATCCCGACGCCGGCCGACAGCGTGGAGGAGTTCCGCGCTAACGTCGCCAACCCCAGCGCGACCCTGATGCGCGCCTCCGGCGGGCAGATGTCTTTGATCGGGCGGCATGGCGGCAACGCATTCCACGGTGCGCTCTACGAGTTTTTCCAGAACAACGACCTGAATACCAATACTTGGGACAACAATCACCTGCACCTGCCCAAAGCGATTATTCACGACAATCGTTACGGTGGACGCCTCGGCGGGCCGATCAAGAAGGACAAGACGTTCTTCTTCGCCAATTACGAAGCTCGTCGCTTCGTCAGTTCCGCGCAGGTGACGCGCACAGTGCCCACGGCGACGCTGCGCCAGGGGATTCTGCAGTTTCAGAACGGCTCCGCGCTGGAGCAGATCAACCTGAAAACCGCCAGCATTTGCGGACCCAGCGGCAACGCGCCGTGCGATCCTCGCGGCCTGGGCATTTCGCCGTCGGTGGCTGCGCAGTTTGCCGACATGCCTCTGCCGAACCTCGGTGGCGTGGGCGACGGCCTCAATACCAGCGGCTATTTCGCGATTCTCGGCACGCCGATCTCCACCGATTTCGGCGTCATCCGTCTGGATCACTCCTTTACGGACAAACTCACCCTGAACCTGAGTACAACGTATTATCGCAGCGACCAGGTGGCGTCCGGCGACATTTCCATTCTGAACGGCAATGCCGCGTCGGCGATCACCTCTCCTCAGCGGGCCATTGTTCCCACGGCGCAGCTGAGCTGGCAGATTTCGCCCTCGCTGACCAACGTGTTCCGCATGGGCTGGGTGCGCGATACGAGTCAGTCCAACGCCACGTCGCCCACCAAGGCCGCAGGGATCCTGAATATTCCGGGCTCGCAGACGGCGGCCGGGCCCATCGCTCTCACCATCGGCAGCGGCGTCTCGAGCTTTATCGATTCGCCGATCGACATGGATACGCAACGGGCCCGTTTTCAAGCGCAGTGGCAGCAGGACGGCCAGTTGTACGACGACATGACCAAGGTCTGGGGAAAACACCAAATCCAGTATGGCGTGCAGTTTAATAAAATCGATTTCACGCATGCCCGCGCCGATAAGGTGCTGGGGTCGATCACGTCGCTGGTGGCGGCCATCGATCAGGCCAGCTTCCTGACCATTCCTTCGGCGAACATGCCGCTCACCTGCGGAGGCGCGGTGACCAGCAGCTGCCTGCCGTCCAACCAGTTGACTAATTACGCGCGCTACTACGCTTCGGTGCTGGGCCTGGTGGATAACATCGGCGTGCTGGCTGTGCGCAATTCGCAGTTGCAGCCGCAGCCGCTCGGAACGTTCCTGCGCGACGTAACGAATCAGTACGCCACGTACATGTATATTCAGGATTCGTTTCGCATCAAGCCGTCGTTGACACTTTATTATGGCTTGTCGTACGGCTGGCAGACCGCGCCGACCGAACAGAACAACCTCCAAACGCTGATGATCAACGCGGCCAGTGGAGCCTTGATCACCGGGCCCGCATTCCTGGCCGCCAAGCAGCAAGCCGCGCTGGCCGGGCAGATTTACAATCCAACGTTTGGCTTCGAAACCGTGGGTCAGGCGAAGCGGCCGGTTTACAATACCGATTACGGCGACTTGGCGCCGCGCATCGCGCTTGCCTGGAATCCTTCCGTCAAGTCGGGCGTGTTGGGTTCGTTTTTGGGCGACCATAAATCCGTGATTCGCGGCGGGTTCGCCATGGTCTACGACCGCTCGAACACTGTCCAGAGCGTGGAAATCCCCATGCTGGGCATCGGCTTCGATCAGAACATTCTGGTTGCCGCGCCCCTCTGCAATGCCACAGGCGCGGGCGGTGCGGGATGCAGCGCATCGGCCGGATCGGCCAATCCGGGGCTCTCCTCGTTCCGCGTGGGCGTGGACGGAACGCTGCCTCTGCCGACCGCCAGCGCGGCGACATCGCCGGTGATTCCCGGTGTCGGCGCGGAAACGCTTTCGTTCCAGGTGGACCCCAACACCAAGGTGGGCCGCAGCTACAACTTCGATTTCAGCTTCCAGCGCGAACTCAAGGGCGGAATCATTCTGGAGGCCGCCTATATCGGACGCATGTCCCGCCGCCTGCCTCAGGCCGTCAACCTGAACTCGGCACCATATATGTTTGTCGATCAGGCGTCCGGCCAATCGTTCGCTACGGCCTACGACGCCATTTCCAACGCCCTGCGCGCCGGTCAGGCTGCGCCGACCGAAGCTTGGTTTGAGAATCAGTTCCCTGGCTTGGCGAAGCTCCAAGGCGCGGCCAGCGCGACGGCTTACATCGTCTCCGCCAACAAGGCGAACTTTGTCAGCGGGAACGTCGGCAGCCTGTTCCTGAATCTGGATACCTACCGCGGGAAACTCGGCCTGCCGCGTTACGACAGCGACCAGGCGCAGGTGGAATTCATGCGCAGCTACGTCGGCTACGGCAACTATAACGCGGGCATCCTGACTCTGTCCAAACGCATGTCGCACGGCCTGACAGTGAGCGGAAACTATACCTATGCCAAGGCTCTAGACGACGGCTTGTCCAACCAGAACAACGCCGGATTCTATTCGAATAGCTTCAACCCCAGCGTGCAGTACGGGCCGTCTTCCTATGACCGGCGCAACGTGTTCAATACGTACTTCCAATACGATCTGCCCGCCGGGAAAGGCCACATGCTGCACGGAGGGCCGGTGGTGGACCGTATCCTCGGCGGCTGGTATCTTTCCGGGATCTTCTCGGCTTGGAGCGGGTTGCCAGTAAAAGTTTCCGAAGGCAGCCAGGTTTGGGGCGGAGGCACCAACGTCATCGGCGCGACCGATTATATGGTTCCCACGACCTCCTTGCCCGCCGCCAACGGCATCAGCCACAATGTGGCAAACAACACGACCTGCACCAATGGAGTCAACCCCAGCGGCGTCACAGTGGGTGCAGGCGTCGGGGGCGCGAGCGGTTCCAATATGGATATTTTCAGCAATCCTGGTGCCGCCTACTGCGGCTTCGGCTACATCCAACTTTCCGCGTCGGGACGCACTGGGAGCGCCAACCCCATGTACGGCCTGCCCTTCTGGAACTTCGACACGCGCCTCGGCAAGAGCACGCAGATCAAAGAAGGGTGGCAGTTGGGCTTCTCGGCGGATTTCTTCAATTTGTTCAATCATGAAAACTTCGCCAACCCGTCGCTCAGCTATACCTCGCCGTCGTCGTTCGGTGTGATTACCGGCACCTACACGCCACCCAATCGCACCAATGCGGCGCGATGGATCGAAATGGGCCTACGCCTCGATTTCTGAGTCACTTGACGGGCTCCTGGTCGTCACCGGAGCCCGTTTCGTTGCCAGAATAACCCACCATCCGACTGGATTAGCGTTTCCCTATCCAATTTGCAAGTTTTCTTACAAATTTGCTACCCAAACCTCTAGAATCGAGCCCCTCGCTGCTGTAAACTTAATGAAATATCCGTTCGCTCGCTATTTCAGCTGGGGGTAAACCTATGATTCGTCCATCCGGAAAGTTTTTCGCCCTTTTGGCGCTGGCTTTCTTTTTTGCATTCGCTCTCAACGTGGCCCCGGTCGCCCACGCTCAGGTCCTGACCGGAACTCTCACCGGCACGGTAACTGATCCGACCGACGCCGTCGTGCCCAACGCCATCGTTGTGGCCACAGACGTTGGATCGGGCAGGAAGTATACCGAAAAGACCAACGCTGTGGGTGTGTACACCTTCACCAACTTGCCGAACAGCACCTACAAGGTTGTGGTGGACAGCCAAGGCTTCTCCAAGACAGAAGTGGATAACGTCCGCATCGATGTGTCGCAGACGGCACACATCAATGTGAAGCTGGAAATCGCCAAGACTGGCTCGGAAGTTGTGGTGCAGGCGGAGCAGACCGCTGTGCAGTCGGACTCGGCTGAGTTGAAAAACACGGTCGATAGCGCGCAGTTGGGCTCGTTGCCTCTGCCGACGCGCAATCCGCTGGATCTGGTGAAGACGTTCGCGGGTATCTTGACTCCTAATACAACGGCGGTAACGGGCGGTGATGCGTTCGTGCATGGTTTGCGCGGCAACGACGCGAACCTGACGCAGGACGGCATCAACGTGCAGGACAGCACGGTGAAGACCAGCGCGTTTTTCGCGATCAGTGCTCCGGTAGCGGACACGATTGAAGAAATCAACGTCAGCGTCGGCGGCATCGGCACGGACGGCGGCTTCGGCGCGGCGCAGGTCTCCATGGTGACAAAGAAGGGTACCAACGATTATCACGGGACTCTGTACTGGTATCAGCGCACCAGCTTTCTGAACGCCAATACCTGGTTCAACAATGACACCGGGGTGAAGCGCCCCTTCCAGTTGCAGAATCACATCGGCACGACCGTCGGCGGGCCGGCCAGCATTCCCAAGTTATATAACGGTAAGAATAAGACGTTCTTCTTCTTCGGCTACGAGGCTTACCGGGAACCGCGCGCGCAGCCTCGCGAACGCACGGTGATGACACCGAGCGCGGAACAGGGTCTGTTCACCTACACGCCTTCCGGCGGCTCCCCGACGACCGTAAACCTGCTGAATATCGGAACCATTGGAAACTCCGGGCAGAAGGCGGCATTGAACCCCGTGCTGTCGGCGCTGTATTCCAAGATCGTGCCCCAGAGCGGCTTAACGGACGCGGGATGCGGCAACGGCGACGGAATCAATGTTCGCTGCTACGCATTCAACCTGTCGGGCGTGAATAATCAGGATCGCTACACGGTCCGCATGGACCAGCAAATCGGCCAGAAGAACGCGATACAGTTCGTTTGGAACCGGGCAAATTTCAACACCGTGCCCGACCTCCTGAATGGCATTGAGCCACAATTCGTGGGTTCTCCATTCATTGGCGGGCAGGTCTCTTCGCGGGAAGATTATGTTTGGGCGTGGACGGCCACGATCAGTCCGACGATGACCAACGAAGTCCGCGTCGGCTACCAGCATGCGCCGGTAAGTTTCGCTTACGGTTACCAGTTTGGAGATACAGGCGGTAGCCAGGTGGCGTACTCCACCGTCACCAGCCCGATTTTGACGTCGACGAATCTTCCCCAGGGCCGCAATTCTCCAGTACAGCAGTACATGGACAATTACGCCTGGGTCAAGGGCACCCACCAGATGCGGTTCGGCGGCGAGTACCGGCGCAATTTGGCGACGGATTACTTTTACAACACAGTATTCCCGCGCACGGTCCTGGGCACCAACGCCGCCAATCCGGACAACCTGAGTTCGGCGACGCTGCCCGGCATCAGCGCGGCGGAACTGGCGCTGGCCAATTCCGTGTTCGTCAACGATGTCGGCTTGCTCGGCTCCATCAGCCAGGGCTTCAACCACACGTCGCCGACTTCGGGTTACGTGCCAAATGTTCCGGAGCAGTACACGCCGATTCAGCAGAACTTCGCCGGATACGCGCAGGATTCCTGGAAGGTACGCCGCAATTTGACTGTGCAATACGGCGTCCGCTGGGAATATCAGGGTCCGTACGACGCGCGCAACGGCCTGGTGCTGTTGCCGCAGTCGAACCTCTCGGGCCTCTTCGGGCCGACCTCCAGCGCGGGCAGCCCCGTATCGAACCTGTTCCAGCCCGGCAACATCAATAGCGCTACGGATACCATCCTGACGCTGCAGGGCGGCAGTAACGGCAAGCCTGTTGCCAAGAGGGACCTAAACAACTTCGGTCCCTTCATCGGCATCGCGTACACGCCGTTCGCCGATGGAAAGACGGTGATCCGCGCGCACTTTGCGCAGCACTATGTGCAGGACGGATTCACGTTCTGGACGCCGGCGACCACCGGCAATACCGGTTTGTTCAGCACATTCTCCAACAGCACGCCGACCGGCGTGTTCGCCAATTCCGGCCTGCCTCTGCCGACGCCCACGGCGGGCTCCGGCGGCTTCCCCGTGTCGCAGGTCTCCAACTGGTTTAACAGCGGCGGCACGGCCAATCTGGTCAACTACGACCCGAACCTAGTTACTCCATACGTCCTCGATTGGGGCTTCGGCATCCAGCGCGAACTGGTGAAGAAGTTCACCATGGAAGTCCGCTACGTGGGCAACCACGCAGTGAAGCAGTATCGCAACTGGAGCATCAACGAGCTGAACCTGAACAGCAACGGCTTGGTGAATGAATTCAACAACGCGTTGAACAACTACAACATCGACAAGGCTAACGGTATCGGCGGTTCGTTCGCCTACAATAACCTTGCCGGTCAGGTTCCGACGCCGATCCTGGACAAGCTGTTCGCCGGCCTGTCAAACAGCGCCGCCTACGGCAGCAGCACGTTCATCACGAACCTGACGCAGAACAACATCTATTCCATGTTCAACACCATCCGCACGTCGCCCACCTATCGCACGAACGTGATGGGCGCGACGGGCGCGGGCGCGACCAATGGATTGCCGCTGAACTTCTTCGTGGCCAATCCGTGGGCGGCCAACGCCGCGCAGGTGAACAACGCCGGCTGGTCGTACTTCGACGGGCTGGAAGTGGAAGTGAAGCGCCAGTATTCGAGCGGGTTCTTCCTGCTGGCGAACTACTCTTACAGCAAGGTTTTCGCGGACACAACGTTCGCCGAATCGCAGAATGAAAGCCAGAACTATCAATCGCTGCAGAACACGCGGCTGGATAAGTTCGTTTCGCCGATCAACGTACGCCACTCCTTCGGGATGACGACCTCTTATCCGTTGCCCTTCGGACGCGGCAAGAAGTTTGCCACCGGCGTGAACCGGCTGACTGATTCGATTATCGGCGGCTGGGTGGTGAACGGGTTTACGCACTGGTCCACGGGCGCTCCGCTGACCATTTCGTCGGCGCGCCTCACCAACGGCTCGGGCATCGCCGAAACTCCGGTGGTCAAGAATGTGAGCCTTCAGACGCTGCAGAATAACATCGGCGTTTATCGCACCGGCGCCGGCGTGTTCTACATCAATCCGCAGCTTGGCCTGTACACGATGGGCAAGGGCGGCACTTCGACGGCCAACTTCTGCACCGCCGGCCAGACCACGCCTTGCTTTGCCGAGCCCGCTCCGGGCCAGCTTGGCAACCTGCCTTACGACGGCTTCAGCGGCCCGCACTTCTTCGATCAGGACTTCTCGATCGCCAAGGACACTGTGCTGTTCGAGCGTCTGCGGTTCCACATCGCTCTGGAAGCGTTCGACGTGTTCAACAACGCGAACTTCTCCGGACCGAGCACTTCGACGGATTCAACCACCTTCGGGCAGTTGACGTCGACGTTCGACACCGCGCGCGGCGGCGGCGTCACCAGCCGCATCGTGCAGTGGACGATGAAGTTTATTTTCTAGTTCATCCGATTCGTTCCATGAGGCGGTCGCCCAATTCAGCGGCCGCCTTTTTTATTGCGGCCCCGTTCTGTCAGCTAGGGTGACCCGCCAATAGCGATGCGTCGTTCAACCTCGTTACGAGTTTGTGCGGGTTTACGGCGACCCTGGCGGGCTGCGCTCTAATCGATCCGCTCAACAATTGTAGCGGTCGCCATCCCGTAGCCGATGCACATCGACTGCAGGCCATGGCGGCCACCTTTTTCATTGAGGATGTTCACGAGCTTGGTCATCAGCACCGCTCCGGTGCCTCCCAGCGGATGCCCGTGCGCGATGGCGCCGCCGTGGATGTTCAGGCGTCCGGCTGGGGGCTGAATTTCGCGCGTCCAGGCGATGGGTACGCAGGCGAAGGCTTCGTTGATCTCATAGGCGTCGATATCCGCAGCGGTCAGCCCGGCCATCTTCAGGGCTCTTTGCGTCGCTGCGATCGGCCCGGTCAGCATCAGCTCGGGATCGCTTCCGACGACGGCTCGGGCGACGACGCGGGCGCGTTTTTTCAATCCCAAACGATCGGCTGCCGCGCCGCTGGCCAGCAAAACCGCACCTGCGCCGTCGGAAATCTGGCTAGAATTGGCCGCGGTGACCACTCCGTCGGGCCGGAACACGGGCTTCAGTACTCGCATGCGTGCCACGTCTGGATTGGCGCGCACTCCTTCATCACGCGTGAGGCCGTTGACCTCGAAAATCTCGCTGGAAATATCGGCAGCCGCGGCGCGGCAGTGGCTCTCCACCGCGAAGTCGTCCATCTCTTCTCGCGAAATCTTCCACCTATCCGCGATCATCTCGGCCGAAATTCCCTGGTGCAAAAGCGGGATGGGAAAATTCGCGCGGAACTCTTCGGTAAGCGCCGCATCCGCCCCCATCGGCACGCGACTCATGGACTCGACGCCGCATCCGATGGCGAGCTCCATGTCGCCCGCCGCGATGGCCTGCGCTGCGAAATGAATCGCCTGCTGGCCGGAGCCGCAGAAGCGATTGATCTGGATGCCGGGCGTCTCCACCGGAAAGCCGGCCTTCAGTCCAGCTAGTCGTCCGACGTTGGTACCCTGCTCGCCCGTCGCCGTGACGCAGCCGCAGACGATGTCTTCGACTTCGCGCGGATCGACGCCGGCTTTTTTGACCAGCGCATTCAGAGTGCGCGCCAGCAGATCCACGGGATGAATGGCGTGCAGAGCTCCATCCGCCTTCCCGCGCCCGATCGGCGTTCGCACGGCATCGATAATATAAACGTCCATTTATGTCCTCATGCGGACCAGAAAATACAGTCCGGCAAGAGAGAATATCACGTCCGGCGACCACGCAGCCATCTCCGGAGGCAGCTGCCCCAGCGCGCCGATCTGCTCGAACAATTTGTCGAGCGACCAATACGCTATGGCGATGGCTAAGCTGACGCCCACACCCGCCATCGCACCGCGGTTTCCGGCCAGGAACGCGAACGGAATCGACACCATCGCCATTATAAACGCGAACATCGGCACGGAGAATTTCTTATTGAGCTGCACCTGCAGCGTCACCGTGTCGAAGCCCTTGTGCTGCAGGTCGGCGATGTAGTCCTGAAGCTCGCGGAAATTCATCTGGCGGGATTGCTTGGCTTCGCGCATGAAATAGTCGGGCTTCTCATCGAATGCGAAATAGCGGCTCGCAAATGTGTCGAATCCGGTGGTGTGCATGCCATCGATGTCGGCGAACCAGCCGTTTTGAAATTCCCACTTTGCCAACGTGTCGTCCCAGCGCGCGCGCTTGGCGAAAATATGGCGCTTCAGGCGAAACGGCCCGGGGTCGATCTCATACACGTTCACGCCGCTCATCACGCGCGAGGCCGGGTCGAAATATTCGTAGTAATAAATGCGGTTGTGCTCGGTGTTGATCCACTTGCGCTCCGGGTGGAGGTACGTCTGCGGAGGTTTGCCCTTGATGATGCTGCGCAACTGGTCCTGCCGCCGGTCCGCGTCGGGCACCCAGAAATGGTCGAAGGCGAACAGCCCCGCGCTCAGGCCCATGCACGCGATCAGGATCGGCATCGTCAGCCGGTGCGCGCTGATGCCGCAGGCTTTGAACGCGGTAATTTCGTTGTGCTTGCTGAGAATGGCGAACACGACGAGCACCGCCGCCAGCACGCCGATGGGCGTGAAGTCGTAAATCAGCCGCGGCGTGAGGAAGAAGTGATAGGAGAACACCGTGGTCAGCGGAATCGAGTTGCGGATGATATCGCTCAGCAACTGGAAGAATTCGAAGACGTGAAAAATCGCCACGAAGCTGAACAGCAGCATGAAGAAGTAGAACAGGAAGCTGGCCAGGACGTAGCGGTCGATAATCTGCGGGACAAGCGGGAAGCGGCCGCGGCGGACTTTGGTCTGCTGCCGGTCCAGCGCCTGCGCCACACGCTGCTGCTGTTGTTTCGGCAGGTGCGCCAGCGCGCGCAAAAAGCCGTTGATGCGGCCCAGAATGTCGCGGTCGCCAGGAATTTCCAGGCGCATCATCATCACGATGCCGAACACGGCGAAGATCAGATCGGGCAGCCACACGGCCATTGCGGGCGAGAGCTTCCCTTGCTTGGAAATATTCACCAGCGTGCCCAACCCGATGTAGTAAATCAGCGCCAGCGCCAGCGTCAGCACCACGGCCCCGGATTTTCCGGCACGCCGCGTAGTGATACCCAGAGGCACCCCCGCCAGCGAGAGCAGGATACAGGCCAGCGGCAGCGCGAAACGCGTATTCAGCTCGATCTGCGCGTCCAGTTTGGACGTCTTATCCAGCCCGGGCGTGCGGTAGGCCATCGCGTAGAGAGGCTTGGTGTCCATTTCCGTCACGGGTTTGGAAAGGGTGGCCGCCTTCGGTTTTTCCGCGTACAAAGCCTGATCGCCCTGGCCGGAATACTCAGTGATGTGGTAATCGCCGACGTCCTTGCCGGCCTCATAGGTGCTGCCGTTTTTGAGCGACAACTGCAGCCGGTTGGCGGAGGGGTCCGGTAAAGCGACGGCCTCCGGCGCCAGCGTGATCACGGGATTTTCGCCGCGCTCTGAGGCAGACGGGCCGCGCTCGCCCGGAGGCGTGATGTCGGCCACGAAAATCTTGCGCCAGCGCGAGGGAGGTCCGATGGTGACGTCGCCGACGTAGAGAACCTTGTTGGGAAACTGTTCCTCGAACACGCGCGCCTGCACATCGGCGGTCAGTTCGCTGGCAATCAGGACATTGCGTACGCGGATACCTTCGCGGATCGACCACGGCGTTAGCCACAGCGACGCGGCGGCAGCGCAGAGCATCGCCAAAAAGCCGAACAGCAGAATAGCCGGTGTGACGCGCCGACCCGGCACGCCCGCCGCGCGCATGGCCGTGATTTCCCCGTCGGCCGACATGCGGCTGAGCGTGACTAGGGTGCCGATCAACACGCCCAGTGGAATCGCGAACGGCAGCATCACTGGAAACACCAGCGCGAACATGTAGGCCACGATCTTCGGAGGGCCGGAGGTCCGCACGAGGAACTCAAACAGGTGTCGGGCCTGCTGAAGGAACAGCACGAAGGTGAACAACGCCGCGCCCAGCATCGCGGTGACAAAAATTTCCCGAAATATGGTCCGGGTGATCAGGCGCATGAAGCTAAATCATCGAGACGGGCCAACGGTGGGCGCGGGTACAACCGGAAGCTTGGGCAACTGCTCCTGCGGAAGCTCGAACTCCATTTCTTCAAATAATAGAGCGGGCGAAATCACCGACGCTGGCGCGAGCATGCCGCCTGAGCCCAGGATCGACAGCGGCGCACCATTGTTCACATATTCGAATAGCGTTGTTTCGCGCGACGCGGCCACGATGTCGCGCAGCGTGCGCGTCGATACGCCGCGGAAGCGCAGGCCGCGCACCAGTTGCTCATGGCCGTCGGCATAGACGCGGTAGACCAGGATCGGAGGGCTCACGGGGCGCACCGAGCCGCCGCCTTGCGATCCGCTCTGCGCCAGCGCCTGCAACTCGCCTCGTCCGGCGGAAAAGGGAAAATCCAGCTTGCGGACCAGCATGCCGTAGGGCTTGCCACGCTCCTTGCACATGTCGATCAGCTTCTGTTTTAACGCCGCCGTCGAATCGGTTTGCGAGGTTTTCACGAACAGGTTGGAGATCGCTGCTGAATGCGCGCCGTAGCCGCCCGCAAGTCTGGCGTGGCCGTTCGAAACTGTGGACGCCTTGGTGGGCTGGCGGGTAGTGAGGAAGCTCTTCAGCACTCCTTTCTCGATCACCGAGACAGCCTTGCCGGGAACGCCTTCATTATCGAACTGGTAAAAGCCAACCAGAGGCTTCCCCTGCCATGCGGTCTGCGTGGGGTCGTCCACCACGTCCATCCACTCGGGCAGAATGCGGGAGCCGAGCTTGGTTTCGAACTCGCTGGGAATGAAATTCACGTTGCGGCCTGGCTCGGCCAGAGGCTTGCGCGGCAGCCGCAGATTATCGCCCAACAACTGCGCGAGCAACTGAGCGGCGGCTTGCGGCTCGAATAGCGTGGGGCCGGAAAACGCTTCGCCAACCGGCGCGTTTGCCAGTGCGCGGACGTTTTCGGCTACGGCCGCGACACCCTTGCTCAGTTGGGCGTCGGATGTGAATTTATCTGGGTCGAGCGACTCAAACGTCACCGCGTCGCGCACCATCATGCCGTCCTGCGCCTGGCCTTCGGCGCGGGCGAACAGGTGCACCAGGCCGTCCTCGTAGCGCAGTTCCGTGCCCTCGTTATTCACCAGATAGGTTGCGCCGTCCAGCAGTTGCAGGTCGACCCCGGAAGCGATCACTTCCGGGATGTTGTTGAACAGCGCCGACAACTTTACCGTGCGCGCGGTCCAGGCCGCGTCGTCAACCTTGTGATGCGGCAGGTTGGCAATGCTCTTCACCGGCTCGGCGTGCGCGAAATCGGGGAGCTTTTCTGTCTGCGCCGCAGCCGCATTCAACGCCGCGCGTTTGCGGGACATGGATTCCACGGCCGTTTTATAGGCAGTGTCGGTGGCCAGCCAGAGAGCGTCGCGCAATGCCGGATAGCTGTCATCCAAAGGAAAGGAGGCATCGAAGCGCGTGCCGGTATAGCGTCCGCTGAAGATGTGGTTGGTGTTGTCGAAATCGTAGCTGCCGGCGCGGACTTCAATCTGCGGCGCGCGGAACCTGGTGCGGTTCACGAAAATAGGCGAGCCGAACACGGCGGCCACCGCCAGTTCATTTACGTCCGTCAAGTCATAGCCGAAATAGTACGGGACGTCGTCGCCTCCGCCGATGATGCGCAACTGGCGGGATCGCTCCAGTTCATCGCGCATGGCGCGCAGAATCGCGTCTTCGTCCATTTTTTGGGGCAACAGCAGCGCGGCGGTCGAAGCCAGCAGCGCGGTGACGGTCAAAATGCGGCGAATCATTTATTTGGTGGCCTCGCTCGAAGGACGGCTCAGGAATGGAGGCAGGTCTCGCGAACGTTCCTTGCGCTGAATCTCGATCTGCGACACGAGCAGCGCGGGCGCAACAGCGGACACGGGAACATTGCCCGATTCGGCTCCGCAGATGCCGTTAAATACTTCCATCTTGTCCGAGGTCGCCATGATTTTCTCGAAGCTGGCCAGCGGCGTGCCCACAATATCCGCGCCGCGGATCAATTCGTCGGGACGCCCGTCGGCATAGACGCGGTAGACGATTAAAGGGATGACGGTAAACGCCTGCAAACCCCGGCTGGCCGTGGTCGTGTAGCCTCCGGTCACCTGGTCGAAGTACAGGCCGTAGAGCTTGCCCTGCTTTTTCACTTCCTCGATCAGCATCTTGCGTAGCTCGGCGTCGCTGACCTTATTCGTGGACTCGACGATGAGGTTCGACTGGCGGGAAACCACCTCGTTGCCCGGCGAGCGGCGTCCGTGCCCGTTGGAATGGTCGAATCCCGCAATGGGCGAGCGCGACATCAGGAAGGTTTTGAGAATCCCCTGATCGACGGCGGTAATTTTCTGCGCCTTCACGCCCTCGTCGTCGTAGGCGTAGGTGCCGTTCAGCGTGACGCCGTTGTAATCCACGCGCGTGGGGTCGAAAATCACCGACAGAAACGACGGCAGCACCGGTTTACCGACGCTCTTGGTGAACGTCTGGCCCTCGCTCTCATCCTTCTGGCGATGGCCTTCAATGCGGTGGCCGAAGATTTCGTGGAAAAACACGCCGGCGGCGCGGCCGGACAGAATCGCCGGCCCAACGTAAGGATCGGCGGGCGGTGCGTGCTGCAAATCGGTGAGATTCTTCCCGACCCGCTCGACGGCCGAGAGGATCTGTGCGTCCTTGGGCAGCGTCGATGGATCGCCGGTTTCGAACGTTTCGAGCGACGCAAGATCCATGCCGTCCGACGCTTTCCCGCGCGCGCTGATGATCAGGCGGGCGAACAGGCGTCCCGTTTCGACTCGTGTTCCTTCGCTGGTCACCACCGTGGTAAGGACGCGCTGCGCCTCCACCGCGACGTTGGAGTTAATCGCGCCGGGGTATTTCGACATCTCCGCGGAGACTTTGCGCAGACGTGCGGCCCATTCGGCCTGGTTGAATTTGAGCGCGGGAGGCGCGGAAAAAGACGTCTGCGGCTGCTCCTTGGAGAAATCGGCGGACCCATCCAGTGCGGCCGAGCGGAGCTTTTCGTCCGCCTTGATGCGGATCAGGCGCTGCGCCGCGCCGCGGTAGACGCGGTCGGTTGTCAGCCAGACCACTTTACGGATCGCCCCCGCGTTGTCGTCAAGCGCGATCCGCGTCGGCAGAGTGAAGCGGGGACGGTCTGCTCCCACGCGGCGGTAGTTGTCGAACTCCTGCGTTCCGGCGCGGAGGGTAATATCGAGCACGCGGTCGCGCGTATGATTCTGGCCGTCGATGGTGCCGCGGCTGGCCACGATGACGTCCTGCTCCTCGTCTGCGACTTCATAGCCTAGGAAATACGGCGCGGGATCGGCCTTCTTGAGCGCGGAAAAGTTCCGCTCCAGCTCATCGGACAGAATCTTGACCAAGGGCGACTGGGCGCGAGCGCAGACAGCCACAAGCGAAAGGACAACGAGAGTGCGCACTACACCCTAATATATCAGGCGGCCGGAATTTCTGACCGTCGACCCGGTGGTCGACGCGGCACGCCGGGCGGCGCCCGCTACGCCGGGATCGACACCAGGCCGCGATCCTTCAGGCCGTTGAGCGCCAACCCATACCTGCCCCGGACGCCCGTCTTTTCGAAGATGTGCTTTAGGTGGATCTTCACCGTGCCGGGACGGATGCCCAGATCCGTGGCGATCTCCTTGTTTTTGAAGCCTTGTTCCACCAGTTCCAGCACCTGTTGCTCCCGGGAGGTGAGTTCGCTGCGCGGATAGCGATCGGAGCGGTTGGAATCGCGAAACACGCAATCCTCCATCCAACTCCTTCCCAGGGCGACCGTCCTCAAGCAGGCCAGCACCACCGGAATCGCAGCCGTTTTCCTCAGGATGCCACGGGCTCCGGCTTGCAGAAACCGCAGCGCCTCGGCCTCGGTAACCGAAACGCCCCAGATGATAATCGCGGTCGAGCGAGTTTCGCCGCTCTGTAGCTCCGCAGTCTTCAAATCGCCGAGCCATTCGAGAATCGCCTGGATGCCAAACGCTTTATCGATCATTAGCACGTCAGGGGAGGTGCGCCGGAGCAGCTCCAGGGCCTGCGCCAGCGATTCTGCGGAGTCGGCAAATGCCAGATCGGTCGATCCGGAGAGCAAGGTCCGGACTCCTTCCGCTGTTACCGGCTGCGTGTCGCATACGGAGATTCTCTTCATCAGGGAATAGGGGGCCCCGATGGTGGTGGCCGTGGTGATCTCAGTCAGGTTCGTCATGTTTGTTCTCAGATTTGTCGACGCTTGTTTCGCCCGGTTCTTCACCGGACCCGGATTAACCCGTCAAAGTGGTCTCATCGTCCGGTGGTATCACTTTGTTAGTAGAAGGAAGGGCAAATGGCTCTCATGTTATGATCGCCCCCAGCCGATTTACTAATTTGGAACGCATCCCGAAGTGGTCCTCCGGACGCTATGTCGAACTCTGAAGCCCTAACTCCATCCTCGAAACGGGCCATCGTAATCAGCCCTAACCCCCGGATGGCGGAAGAGCTATCACCGCTCCTGTCGGCGCATTTACCCGGCGTGCCGGTGAGCTATGTCCGCACCTATCCCTCTCCCCGGGACGTGATCGCGAACGTGGCGGGCGGCGGCACACCCCAGATCTGTTTCCTGGACGTGAACTCGGATCGTCAACAGGCTCTGCAACTTCTGGGCGAGGTTTCGCGTCTTCACTCTTCCCTCCAAGTGGTAGCACTGCTGGCCGGTTCCGACCCCGATGCCATGCTCAGCTGCCTGCGTGCCGGCGCGACGGACTTTTTGATTCAACAGTTTACCAGCGATCAGATCGAGACGGTGCTGGCCAAACTGGCAAAAGTGCAGCCTGCCGAAGGCGGCGGGAAAGAACCTGCCAAGATCTTCGTGATTATGCCAGCCAAGGGGGCCTGTGGAGCGTCCACCATTGCTTGCAATCTGGCGTTTCAACTAAAGCGGCTCGGCGCGAGAAAGGTGCTGCTGGCGGACCTCGACCCACTTACGGGAACGATGTCGTTCCTGTTGAAAATAAAGTCAATTTATAGCTTTGTGGACGCGCTGACCCGCTCCTATGAGCTGGATCAGGATTTATGGAATTCCATGGTGACGCACGTCCAGGGCATCGATGTGCTGCTTGCGCCGGAGCTGCTTGTGGAGGGCGCTAACGATCTGCATGATCCCGCACCGATTCTGGACTATGCGCGCCATAACTATGACGCCGTCGTGATCGATTCCGGTGGCGTGTACGGCGAATGGAACCTGAACCAGGCGCGGATGGCCAACGATCTGGTCCTGGTGACCACCAACGAGCTGCCGGCTCTCCAAGCCGCGCAGCGAGCGCTCTCTTATTTGGACACCAACCGCATCGGACGCTGGAAGATACGCCTGTTGGTCAACCGCTATATGCGGGACGTCGGTCTGAGCAAGGAAGTGATCGCCACAGCGCTGCACACCGAAGTATTCGATGTGTTCGCTAGCGATTACGAAGCAGTACAGAAATCCCTGATGGATGGCAAGCCCGCGCCGGTCAGCACGACGTTTGGCCGCAGCGTGCAGCAACTGGCCGAAAAGCTGAATGGGCGCGCGGAAACAGCGGCCAAGAAAAAAAGTTCCTCCCTGGGAGGGCTGCTGGGCCTGTTCACCAAAACATCAAAGAGCGCCAAGTAGGAGACGCAGTTCGCGCGCGTTTTGTTCCAGCTTTATTTCCTCACCTTTTGCAACTTTTTGATGACGGATTCGTCCAATTAGCAGGGAGCCAACAGAGAGCCTGGTTCCCCAAAGCCGTTTCCTCTTTCTACGGCCTTTACGATTTGGATTAGCTGGACGCAGTCACCTCCTCAGGGAGCTGTCCAGGCCAATCCGAGCGGCGGTCCGGCCCCCTCCGACCCGGACCGCCGTTTTCTTTTCATCGAGAGGCTAGACCGCATCAAGCGGCAACAACTAGCTGATAAAACCTTTCCAGGTTTTTCCGCGCCCGTCGCGCAGCGTTACGGTGACGTTATCCGATACGCCCGACAAAGTCCTGCCCTTTCCATCACGGAAACGGTAGACGACGGAGTTGTCGTCGTTGCGCTCAGCCGAGCCCTTCCAGATGTTGCCGTACTCGTCCTGCAATTTGATCATGTCGCCGTGGCCGTAGCCCATGACGCGGGTCTTCGTGCCTTCTTCTTCCAGGTGGAAATATCCGCCGGGAACCTGATGCTGCTTGCGACGTTTGCCGTAGATCATAGGACTTCTAACGAATTATGCCCCCGTACGGACGATTTTTCGATCAGGGAATCACCTTAGGACGGATGACCCGAATTCCTAGGGGGGCATACGTGCGTTCCAGTTCCCGGAACATGGTTTCGTCCCGGAAGATCCCGGTGACCGCGCCGCCCGAGCCTGAGAAATTGGACGTTGCACCCACGCTGCGCGCCGCCGCGATCATTTCCAAATTACCCTTGCCGACATTATAAATACTCGCGCGCAGGTCGAAATTCGCGTCAATCAGCTTGCCAAGCGCCTCGCGATCGCCCGTGAGCAGCGCCTTGCGCCCCTGCTCTGCATAGCGGGCCCATTCTTCCATCGCATTCCGTACCGCAGGATCGCCAGCGTTCCAACGTTCCCGAACATTGTTGTGGAACACCTCCGTGCCTTCACTCAGGCTGGTGCGGTAGGCCAGGTAGATGTTGGCCAGTAGCGCCGGGTCCAGGCGCTCATATTCCCCATAGCCGCGCGAAGTCATCAGGTCGCGCTGAAAGTCCATATACACCAGTCCTTCGTAGACCTGAATCACGCGATCCTGCGGACCGGCGGGCACGCCGAGCTCCTTGGTTTCTGTTTCCAGCGCGATCTTGGCCTGCACGGGCAGAGGAATCTCGACGCCGTAATATTCGCAAAGCGCGCGCAGTGCGGCGATGATGATCGCGCTCGATCCGCCCATGCCCAGGCGCAAAGGGATGGTGGACTCGTACTCAATCGTGAAGTTCCGGTTGGGCAGTTCGATACCGTGGTCATGGCAATAATCGGCGAACCGAACGATCAGCGCTTGCAGAATACGGATGCCCCCATAGTAGCCGCGCCAGCGCGTGCCGGCGTGCAAATCGTCGAGGCTTTCGAACACCGGCATATCCGCTTTCGATGCGCAGATTTCCAGGCGCGCGCTTGGGTACAGCAGTACGCGGGCGCGAAAGTCCCTCACCAGGTAGGCAATGGTCTTGCCGAAGTATCCGTCGCTCGGGTTCCCCAAAAGCCCGGCGCGCGCGTAAGCGTAGGTCTCGATCATATCGCTATAGTACTCTGTGAGCCCATGAGAGCAGTGCTACAACGCGTGACCCAAGCGAGCGTCGCGGTGGAGGGAAAGATCGTTGGCGAAATCGGTGCCGGCCTGCTGGTGCTTCTAGGCGTCGCCAAAACAGACGCGCAGGCCGACGCCGATTTTCTGGTGCAAAAAGTCCTGAACCTGCGCATCTTCGAAGACGAGGCAGGCAAGATGAACCGCAGCGTGAAGGAGGAAGGCGGAGCGCTGCTGGTTGTTTCGCAGTTCACGCTCTACGGCGATTGCCGCAAAGGCCGCCGCCCCAGCTTTGACGATGCCGCGGGCGCAGAACAGGCTCGCGCGTTGTACGAATCCTTCGTCGCCCAGGCGCGCCTGGCGGGCGTGCGCGTCGAAACCGGGATTTTTCAGGCGCACATGGCCATTTCACTACTGAATGACGGGCCTGTTACACTGATCGTCGAAAGCCGGAATACATGAGCGAACTCAGCCGCATCGGCGTGGCCATCGACTCCGAACTTCTTGCCCGTTTCGACCAGCACATCGAACAGAGGGGCTACACCAACCGTTCGGAAGCCTTCCGCGACCTCATCAGAGAAGCGCTGATCGAACAAACCGCGGAAAAGCCCGACAGCATTGTCGTCGGCACGCTAACCTTGGTCTACGATCATCACGTGCGCCAATTATCGGACCGCCTGACCTCCATGCAGCACGATCACTTTCACCTGGTGCTATCCACTCTGCACGTGCATCTGGACCATCACAACTGCCTGGAGGTGCTGGTGCTGAAGGGCAAGGCCAGCGCTGTACAGAAAATGGCCGATGCGCTTATCTCCACCAAAGGCGTGATGCACGGCCGCCTCACAGTCACGGCATGATCGTAGGCACCGGAGTCGATCTGTGTGAAGTGCGTCGCATCAAAGCGGCGATGGAGCGCTACGACGACCGTTTTACGCAGCGAGTCTATACCGAGGGCGAAATCGCCTATTGCAACCGCAAGGCGAATCGCTACGAGCGCTATGCTGCGCGCTTCGCGGCCAAGGAAGCGGCGATGAAGGCGATCGGGACCGGGATGCGGGGAGGCGTAAGATGGAGGGATTTTGAAGTGACCAATCTGCGTTCCGGACGACCCACCATGGCGTTTCATGGCAAGGCCGCTGAGTATGCGAAGCGCCTCGGCGTGGCGAACGTCTCGCTGTCGATGACGCACACCGCGGAGCAGGCCATGGCCATGGTCATTCTGGAATCCGCCTCGTGACCTCTCACGGCGCATTGCCTGGGTTCGTTCTGCACCGTTTTGTTGCAAACAAAGGGCCTCTTGGGTTCGTTTCGCAAATTTTGCGAGAGTATCCAGCCCTTCCTTTCATTCGGCGACGTATCCATTCCGTTGCCCAGTGTCCGTCGCAAGGAGCGAAGTAAGCGGCCGTCGAACCTCTATGTTGAGGATTGCCGAGGAGTTATTTGGGCGCATTGTCGAGGGATCCCCGTTCTTCTGGACGGTGGCAGCCAAAGTGGATTACCGCGTGAACACCGCTCGGAAGCGCCTCACCGATTCTTCGTCGATGTAATCCTCGAACGATTCTTCGCGCAGGCCGTATTGCGTGAACAGCAGGAGTTCGCGCCGTGTCAAAGGCCACGGCAGTTCTCCAGGCGGGTCCGTTTCGTCGCGTCCGCGCGCGACCAACAGCAGTTTTCCGCCTGGCTTGACGAACGAAGACGCGCCTTCGATGGCACGCTGCCGGATTGCCGGCGGCAGCGCCTGGACGGTGTAAATCTCCAGCACAAAATCGAACGTTTCGCGCCAGTCTTTGGGAACGTTCAACAAATCGGCGACTTCATAGCGCACTGTGCTCTCTGGAAACCGCTCACGGCATTTCTCAATCGCTGTTGGCGAAATGTCAAACGCGGTGGTCACAAAGCCCCATTTCGCGAGCTGTTGCGCGTCGTCGCCCAGGCCGCAGCCGATGACCAGCGCGGTCTTTCCCTTGCCGTCGAGGGGCAGAAGATTGGGATTGGGACGCAACTCAGCCCAAGGCACGACGTCCAGGCCCTCCCGATAGAGCCGCTCGAACCACGCGGTTGGATCGCCTGCGTTCAAGGATTCCGCAGCCAGTTCCCTGGCTCTTTGCCGCTTGTCCATACTGCGATTCCACCATATATTCGTAATTTCGAATATACTAATATGTAGGTGACCAACGAACTGCGTTTGTTCAAGGCGAGGATCTTTCAAGGCCTCGCGCATCCCACCCGTATCGCCATTGTCGAGGCGCTTGGCGAACGGGAACTTCCGGCCGGCAAGCTGATCCAGAAGCTCAAGCTGGAGCAGGCCAACGCCAGCCAGCATCTTTCCGTGCTGCGGAACCGCCAGGTAGTCGTCGCGCGCAAGGCCGGAAACCAGGTGTATTATTCGCTGCGCGATCCCGTGCTTGTAGAGGTTCTGGCGCTGCTGCGGGATTATTTCTACTCGCACTTGGCCGAATCCGCCACGCTCTTAAGGGAAATCAAAAAGGACGATAAGAAGAAGTGATCGCAATTCCGTGGGACCGATGGAAGCCAAAGCTGCTGGAGGTGCTTCCGAGCTACACACAGAAGACCTTTGTCGCCGACCTGATCGCCGGCGTGACGGTGGGCTTGGTCGCGCTGCCTCTGGCTATGGCGTTTGGCATCGCCTCCGGCGTCACACCGCAAGCCGGAATCTATACCGCGATCCTGGGTGGCATCATCGTCTCGCTGCTGGGCGGATCGCGCCTGCAAATCGCCGGACCTACCGGAGCCTTCGTCGTCATCGTGGCGTCGATCATCGCCAAACACGGCCTTTCCGGCCTGTTGATGGTCACCATGATGGCCGGCGTGATCCTGTTGTTTCTCGGCCTCACGGGACTGGGCGCGGCGGTGCGTTTTATCCCCCGGCCTGTCGTGATCGGCTTTACCAACGGCATCGCGCTGCTAATCGCCTCCACACAGATCCGCGATTTCTTCGGCATGAAGATGGACAATCCCAGCGAGTTCACCGCTCGCATGGAGGCCATCGCCACGCACGCGAAGCTGATCGACTGGCCGTCCACGGCGGTGGCCGTCGCCTCCATTGTCATCGTAATTTTGGTGCCAAAGTTTGTGCGCCGCGTGCCGGGGTCGATCGTCGCCATGGTCGCCGGGGCTGTTGCCGTGGCATTTTTCCACGTGCCTGTGGAAACCATCGGCTCGCGCTTCGGCGGCCTGGCGAGCGGCCTTCCGCCCATTCACATTCCTCCTTTTCGCGCCGACCTGATCCTGCCGCTGATTCCTTCGGCGTTCACCGTGGCGATCCTGGCGGCGGTGGAAAGCCTGCTCTCCGCGGTTGTCGCCGATTCGCTGAGCGGCGATCGTCACAACTCCAATGCCGAACTGGTGGCGCAAGGCGCGGCGAATATTCTGGTGCCTTTGATCGGCGGCATCCCGGTTACCGGAGCCATCGCGCGCACCGGAACCAACTTCCGCTCCGGCGCGAAAACTCCGATCGCTGGATTGATTCACGGCGTCACACTGCTGGCTATCGTGCTAGTGGCCGCGCCGTTCGCGAAATTCATTCCCTTAGCCACGCTGGCCGCCGTGCTGTTCGTGGTGGCGTATAACATCGGAGAATGGCGCGAAATCCCCAATATTTTGAAGCTCGATGCGCCGGAGCGAGCGGTCTGGCTGATCACCTTTGCGCTTACCGTCGCCGCCGATCTGACGGTCGCTGTGGAAGTGGGCATGGGACTGGCGTCGCTGCTGTATATCTACCGCGTCTCGCAAACCACCACCATCGCCGTGGTCACTCCGGATTACGTCGAAGACGGGCGGCCGCATATTTTGCAGGACAAAGAAGTGCCTCCGTACGTGACCATCCTGCGCATTCACGGGCCTTTTTTGTTCGGTACCACCGACAAGTTGCGCGAAGAGACATCCGACATTTCAGGCTACGCGCCGGTAGTGATCGTGCGTCTGCGCAACATGACCGCGCTCGACGCGACAGGGCTGCACGAAATCGAGGTGCTGAACGACCGCCTTGTGAAGTCCGGCCGCACCATGCTGTTGTGCGGAGCGCGCCGCCAGCCCGCGCAGCTGTTGCGCCGAGGCGACTTTATTGAACACATCGGGAAGGAAAATATTCTGCCGCACATCCAGGCCGCGCTGCGGCATGCCGAGCGGATGCACGCTGGAGGGTGAGGAAGAAGGAGCCAGGAGCCAGAATGCTATTCCTTCGCGGCGATTCCTAGCGCTTTCATCTTCCTGTACAGATGACTGCGCTCGAGGCCTAACAACTCCGCGGCGCGCGTTACGTTGCCCTTGGCTTCTTCGAGCTTCTTTAAAATATAATCACGCTCCGCTGCTTCGCGAACTTCCTGCAGGCTGCCGAAGCGATCCACCGGACGGTCGAACACCGCGCGTCGGGCGCGGTCCAGGGGAATGTGGCGTGCGTCAATGCGCACCTGCGGATTCATGATGACGATGCGCTCCATTAAATTACGCAGCTCGCGCACATTGCCCGGCCACGGATACTCGTCCAGCACCCGCAGCGCCTCTTCCGTCAGTTCCTTCGGCTTGCGTCCGTAGGCTGTAGTGAACTCCCGTAAAAAATGATCGGCCAGGAGGCGCACGTCTTCAATCCGCTCCCGCAGCGGAGGCACGTGAAATGGGATCACGTTCAGGCGATAAAACAAATCCTCGCGAAAATTGCCGCGCTCGATCTCTTCCTCCAGATTCTTGTTGGTCGACGCCACTACGCGAGCGTCCACTTGTATGGATTCCGCCGCGCCCACCGGCTCAAAGCGCTGCTCGTCCAGCGCGCGCAGCACCTTGGCCTGCGTTTTTAGCGACATGTCGCCCACTTCGTCCAGAAACAGCGTTCCGCCGTGCGCTTTTTCCAGCTTGCCGATCTTGTCCTCGCCGGCGCCGGCGAAGCTGCCTTTGCGATGGCCGAACAACTCACTTTCAATCAGCTCTTCGGGGATCGCGGCGCAGTTCACTTCAATGAACGGCTCGTTCGCGCGCGCGCTGGCGGCATGAATCGCGTGCGCCACGACTTCCTTCCCCGTGCCACTCTCGCCGAAAATCAGCACCCGTCCGTTGGTGGCGGCCATCAGGCTCAACTGCTGCCGCAGAGCCTTCATCGGGACGCTTTCGCCGATGATATTGGACCGAGCGGCGCCCGATTCCTTTAGTCGCGCCACTTCTAGTTCCAGGCGCCTCTGCTGAATCGCATTGTTCAGTACCACTGTGACTTTTTCGATGGTCAGCGGCTTCTCCAGAAAATCGAACGCGCCCAGTTTCGTCGCCTTCACCGCGGTTTCGATGGTCCCGTGGCCGGAAATGATCACCACCTCGGGCCGCTCCGCGAAGGGAATCTCCTGAATGCGCGCCAGCGTCTCCATACCATCGATGCCGGGCAGCCACACGTCGAGCAGCACTGCGTCATAAGCTTGCCGTGCGAGCTCTTCCAGGCACTGCTCGCCCGTCTCCACCGCGCCACAGATAAATCCTTCGTCACCTAATACGCCAGCCAGGGATTCGCGGATGCCGGGCTCATCGTCCACGATCAGCACGCGCGCGGAGGTCACGCTTTCACCTCGGCTTCGGCAGCCACGGCCACCGGCACCTCGACGTAGAAGCGCGCGCCGGCGGGGCGATTATCCTCCACCCGGATGCGGGCGTGATGCTCGGACAGAATGTGATTTACAATGGCCAGCCCGAGGCCCGTGCCTCGGCCTTTCGTCGAAAAATAGGGCAGAAACAGCTTCTCCTTGTCTCCTGCAGAGATGCCGCAGCCGGTGTCGGCCACCAGTAATTCGACGCCGTCGGACGCGGTGGCGTGTGTCGACACCAGCAGGCGCTTCACCAGCGAATCGCGCATCGCCTCCGCAGCGTTATCGACAAGATTCACGATCACGCGCTTGAACTGTTCCGGATCCACCTCCACCGTGGGCAGGTTTGGCGCAAGGTCCACGCGCAAGTCGATGCCGGTGAGACGGTCGGAAAATACATCCAGCGCGTTGTGGACGATTTCATTCAAATCGCAGGCTACCGGCTGCGCTGCGGGGAAGCGAGAGAACTGCGAGAATTCGTCAGCCAGGTTTTTCACCGATTCCACTTCGCGCGAAATGGTAGCCGCGCAATCCCGGATGATGCGCTGC
>Ga0209698_10000485_pt1 | contig 45809 bp, 42 predicted proteins | sample LitLauG_LLR_2012_FD_187203 | JGI IMG/M metagenome (GOLD analysis project Ga0209698, IMG submission 187203) | Freshwater sediment microbial communities from Pennsylvania, USA - Little Laurel Run_MetaG_LLR_2012 (SPAdes) (version 2) | ecosystem: Environmental > Aquatic > Freshwater > Creek >...
ATCATCAACGGCACCAGCAACTTCATCCTGTCGCGCATGCGCGACAGGATGAAGTTGCTGGTGCCGTTGATGATCCCGGCGATCCACTCGATCCGATTGGCGGTCAGGCCCTCGCGCAGCGCCTTGATGATCGGGATGCCGCCGCCGACCGCGGCTTCGAAGGCCACCATGACGCCGATCCGGCGCGCCGCATCGAAGATCTCGTTGCCGTGCACGGCCAGCAGCGCCTTGTTGGCCGTGACCACGTGCTTGTCGGCGGCGATCGCCTCGAGCACCAGCGTGCGCGCCGGCTCGTAGCCGCCGATCAGTTCGACGACGATGTCGATGTCCGGATCGTGCACGATGTCGTGCAGCCGGTCGGTGAGCGCCACCCGATCGCCCAGCACGGCACGCGCCTTGGCCAGGTCGCGAACCCCGACCCGCGCGATCTCGATGCCGCGCCCGGCCCGCCGCCGGATCTCCGCCTGGTTGCGCTGCAGGACTTCGAAGGTACCGCGGCCGACCGTGCCCAGGCCGAGCAGCCCGACGCGCAGCGGCTTCACGGGCGTCCGGGCGCGCCGGGGGCGGCCGTCGGCAGGCGGCCGCACGCGGCGCCGCCGCCGGGCATTGCATGGAGCTCGCCCAAAACACCCGGAATTGACCGCCGCATGACATCCCTCAGGAACGAAGAAAAAGACCCGCCGCCGCCGCAGCCGCCGCGGCGCGTCCCGAACGGACGCGCGTGGCGCGCCCCGGACGGCCCACGGCGCCGGCAAATAACCTGCATAATTTACCCGATCCGCGCCGGACGACGAAAAACCGGCGCCGGCATCGCGGTCCGCGCGCGTCGCGCCGTCTCCCTGGAGGAGACCGCTGCGCTGCCGGGCCGCAAGCAGCAGGCAAGCCGCAGACCGGAGAAAGTTTGAAGCTGCACGCCCAGGCCAATTCGAATTCCAACACGGTCACCGGTTACGGCCACGATTACGTCGAGATCAATCGGGTCCGCCATGTCGAGTCGCTGATCCTGGCCGGCGAAGGGCCGGTGCAGTCCTGGGCGGCGGCGCGCTTCGATGCGCTGCGTGCGGCCGATTTCGAGGCGGTGCTGGCGCTGCAGCCCGAACTGGTCCTGGTCGGCACCGGCCCGCGCCAACGCTTTCCGGCGGCGCCCTTGCTGCGGCCGCTGGTCGAGCAGGGCGTGGGCTTCGAGATCATGGACACGCCGGCAGCCTGCCGTACCTTCAACATCCTGATCGCCGAGGGCCGGCATGTGGTGGCGGCCCTGCTGCTGACCGGCGCCGATTCCGCAACGGAGCAATGAACATGAACGATGCGAGCCAAGGCGCGACCCTGGTCGGCCGCCAGGTCCCCGATTTCTCCGCCGCGTCGACCGCCGGCGAATTCGTGCTGTCGCGCCAGGCCGGGCGGATCCTCGTGCTCTACTTCTACCCGAAGGACAACACGCCGGGGTGCACCACCGAATCGCGCGATTTCGCCGCGGCCCACCGGGCCTTCGAGGCGGCCGGCGCCGCCGTGATCGGCGTATCGCGCGACACGATCGCGTCGCACGAACGCTTCGCGCAGAAATTCGAATTGCCCTTCGTACTCATCTCGGACCCCGACGAAGCCCTGTGCGGCCTCTTCGGCGTGATGAAGATGAAGAACATGTACGGCAAGGCGGTGCGCGGCATCGAGCGCAGCACCTTCCTGATCGATGCCCGCGGCGTCGTGCGCCGCGAATGGCGCGGCGTCAAGGTTCCGGGCCACGTCGACGAGGTGCTGCAGGCCGTGCAGGCCCTCGCCCGACCGGCTTGATCCGCGCCCTCCCGCTTCCGCAAATCCGACCAGCCCCTTACCGAGCCACGCCGCCGAATGCCCCTGCCCAAGGCCCCGACCAAGCCCGCCACGATCCTCGAACTTCCTGCCGTTGATGCCGTGCCGCCCGGCCCGCCGGAGCTGCCGGCGCCGGCCCGCGTGGCCGAAGTTCGCGATCATCCCGAGCGCTACCCGGCAGCGCCCGCCGCCCCGCCGGCGCGCCTGCCGCTGGCGCCCGCCGTGCCGCCCGCGGTGGCGCGCGGCAACGGCCAGGTGCATGCCCTGCCGCTCGCGCCGGCCGCGGCGCCGCGGCGCAAGCCGCGCTTGCAGGCCGTGCCGGCGCGCCGACGGCTGTTCGTGCTCGACACGAACGTGCTGATGCACGACCCCACCAGCCTGTTCCGCTTCGAGGAACACGACCTGTTCCTGCCCATGATGACCCTCGAGGAACTCGACGGTCACAAGAAGGGCATGTCCGAGGTTGCGCGCAATGCCCGTCAGGCCAGCCGTTCGCTCGATGCGCTGGTCGCGGCGAGCAAGACGCCGATCGAGGACGGCATCGCCCTGAATGCGATCGGCAACCAGGACGCCACCGGTCGGCTGTTCCTGCAGACGCAGGAGATCGGCGCCGCGTTGCCGCCCAGCCTGCCGGTCGGCCGCGCCGACAACCACATCCTGAGCGTGGTGCGCGCGCTCAAGCAGCTGCATCCGGACCGCGACGTCGTGCTGGTGTCCAAGGACATCAACATGCGCGTCAAGGCGCGCGCCCTCGACCTGCCGGCCGAGGACTACTTCAACGACAAGGTGCTCGAGGACACCGACGTCCTCTACACCGGGGTCTACGCGCTGCCGGCCAATTTCTGGGACCGCCACGCCAAGGGCATGGAATCCTGGCAGCAGGCCGGGTCGACCTACTACCGCATCACCGGTCCGGCGGTGCCCGACCTGCTCGTCAACCAGTTCGTGTATCTCGAGGAGGGTGCGCCGTTCTACGCCCAGGTGCGCGAGATCCGCGGCAAGACCGCGGTGCTGCGCGTGCTGCGCGATTACCTGCACGCGAAGAATGCGGTCTGGGGCATCACGGCACGCAACCGCGAGCAGAGCTTCGCGTTGAACCTGCTGTGCGACCCCGAATGCGATTTCGTCTCGCTCATCGGCCAGGCCGGCACCGGCAAGACGCTGCTGGCCCTGGCGGCGGGCCTGGCGCAGACCTTCGAGGCCAAGCGCTTCACCGAGATCATCTTCACCCGTGCCACGGTACCGGTCGGCGAGGACATCGGCTTCCTGCCCGGCACCGAGGAGGAAAAGATGGCGCCCTGGATGGGCGCCCTCGAGGACAACCTCGAGGTGCTCAACCGCAGCGACGACGCAGGCGGCGAATGGGGCCGCGCCGCGACCAACGACCTGATCCGGACACGCATCCGCATCAAGTCGATGAGCTTCATGCGCGGCCGCACCTTCATCAACAAGTTCCTCATCATCGACGAGGCGCAGAACCTGACGCCCAAGCAGATGAAGACCCTGGTGACCCGCGCCGGCCCCGGCACCAAGGTGATCTGCCTGGGCAACATCGCGCAGATCGACACGCCCTACCTCACCGAGGGCAGCTCGGGCCTGACCTACGTGGTCGACCGGTTCAAGGGCTGGTTGCACGCCGGACACGTGACGCTGCAGCGCGGCGAGCGTTCGCGGCTTGCCGATTACGCCGCCGAGGCGCTGTAGGTCCGGCGCCGGCGACCGCTTGCGCTCGCGCGCGCGCCTCAGCCCCTGATCAACCGGCCGGGTCGGCCGCGCCCAGTGCCGCGCAGCCGCCGAGGAACAGCGCCACCGAGCGCCGCGTCCATTGCTCGATCTGCTCCGGCGTATCGGGCTCGCCCAGGCCCAGCGCGCGCAGCTGCGGCGCCGAGACGACGAGCTGCAGGAACTGCTCCGCGGCGAACGCGGCTTGCCGCGCATCGAGCGATCCGGCGCCGGCATGGCGCTGCAGCAGGCCCGCGATCAGGCCGACCGCTTCGGCGCGACCGCCGGCTTGCGCGACGGCGCGGGCCAGCTCGGGAAAGCGCTGCGCCTCGGCGACGATCAGGCGATGCAAGGCCAGCGCCTGGGGCTGCAGGGCGGCGCGCAGGATGAGCCGCGCCAGATGTTCGAGCTGCTGGCGCAGGTCGCGGCCTTCGACCAGCGGTACGCCGGGCGGCGGACGCAGCCGGTCGATCAGGCGACGGGCGACCGCGGTCATCAGCGCGCTCTTGTCGGCGTAGCGGTGATAGAAGGTGCGCTTGGCAACCTGCGCGCGCTGCGCGATGGCCTCGACCGTGGTCAGGCCGTAGCCGTGCTCGAGCAGCATCGTCGTGGCCACGTCGAGCAGGTGATCGTCGAGCTGCGCGGCCTGCGCACGGGTCGGGCGGCCGCCGCGCGGCCGCGACGGGTGCCCGCCATCGGCCGGCGCGACGCGCTCGGGCATGGATGGCCGCGCGGTCAGCTCAGCGGTATGGGGTATAGCCCTGCGGCGGCGGGTAGGAATAATAGGTTTGCGGCGGCGGATAGACCGGCGCCGGGGGCGGATAGTAGGCCGGCGGCGGTCCGTAGTACGTGATGCCCGGCGCCGGTGCGTAGACCGGTCCCGGCGGGTAATAGGACGGCGGCGCGACCGCCACGGGTGGCACCGACCGGGCGACCGAGGCCGCCACGACGAACGGCACGCTGATGATCGCCGCGGCCGTTCCGACGATGGCGGCGACCACGCCGAAGGGTCCGAAACCGTGGCGACCGCCGTGGCCACGCCCGAAATCGTGATCGTGGGCCAGGGCCGGCGAAAACGGCGCCAGCGCAAGCGTTGCCGCCGGTAGCAGCGCCCAGAGGGCTTTCTTCGACGCGTTCATGGTCTGGACTCCACCGTCTTGGTGGCAGGCAAGCTGCCGACAGTCCAGACTCTAGCCCTGATTAATACGCAACGCAACCGTTTCGTTGAGTTAATTCGTCAGCCAGGGAGATGGCCCCATCGGCGACCGTATCCCGCCGGCCGGACAGAAAAAACGCTTTATTTTTAGATAGTTAGAATGAATAGCCGAGCGGCCGCCCGACCACCCGGCGGCCCTGCCCTCAGACCCCGAGATGGCCCAGTACGATCGCCTCGAGTTCCGCGCCGACATCTTTGCAGACGTCGGTCAGTTCCTCCAGAACCTCATAGACCGCCCGCAGCTTGATCAGCTCGCGCACGTCGGGCTCCTCGCGGAACAGCTTGGACATCGCGGCCCGCAGCACGTGGTCGGCCTCCGCTTCGAGGTCGTCGATCCGTCCGCATAGCTCGAGCAGTTCGCGGCTGCGCGCCGGCTCGGCGAGCATCGCCACCGCCCGCTGCACGTGGCGCACGCTCTCCAGCGCGAGCCCGGCCAGGCGCAGGGCCTCCGGCGTGACCGTCGTGACGTGATACAGGTGCAGCGTTTCGGCGGCGTCCTCGGACAGGTCGAGGATGTCGTCCAGGCGATTGATCAGGTCGACGATCGCCGAGCGCGGGTGCGGCGGAAACACGGAGCGGCGAACGGCGGCATGGACCTCGTGGACCAGTCCGTCGGCACGCTTCTCCAGGGCCTCGATCTCGCGCACCCGGCCCTGCGGATCGCTCAGGTCGTCGAGCAGGTGGCGCAGCGCTTCGACCGCCCCGGCGCACAGCTGCGCGTGCAGATCGAACAGCGGATAGAAGCGCCGGTCGCGCGGCCGCAGCCGCAGCAGCAGGTTGCGCCAGAAGCGCGGTTCGCGTGCATCGAGCGGCGCCGGGCGCGCCTCGGTGTCGCGCTGCGCGGTGCGCGCCTGCAGCGGTTCGCGCACGGTGTCCGGACCGCGGCCCACCAGGGACGCTTGCGCCAGAGGGAGGTTGTCCATCTTCAAAACGGGGCGCTCGAAAGGGAAAGGTTGTCGAATCGGGTGTGCTCGCCGCCGAAGCGCAGCTGCACGCGGCCGATCGGTCCGTTGCGCTGCTTTCCGATGATGATCTCGGCAATGCCCTTGTCCGGACTATCCGGGTTGTAGACCTCGTCGCGGTAGATGAAAAGGATCACGTCGGCGTCCTGTTCGATGGCGCCCGATTCCCGCAGGTCCGACATTACCGGACGTTTGTCCGTGCGCTGCTCGACGGTTCGGTTGAGCTGCGAAAGCGCGATCACGGGAACCTGGAGTTCCTTGGCCAGCCCCTTGAGCGAACGGGAAATTTCCGATATTTCGGTGGCCCGGTTCTCGCCTGCCGAACCGGCCGACATGAGCTGCAGGTAATCGACGATGATCATCCCCAGCTTGCCGTATTCGCGCGCCAGGCGTCGCGCGCGGGCCCGCAATTCCAGGGCATTGAGGCCCGGCGTCTCGTCGATGTGCAGCGGCGCCGCGTGCATGCGCTCCATGGCCTCGCTCAGCTTGGGCCAGTCCTCCTCGAGCAGCTGGCCGGTGCGCAGGCGGTGCGCGTCGATCCGCCCGACCGAGCCGAGCAGCCGCATGGCCAGCTGTTCGGCGCCCATTTCCATCGAGAACACCGCGACCGGCATGCCCATGTCGATCGCCACGTGCTGGCCCATGTTCAGGGCCAGCGCCGTCTTGCCCATCGATGGCCGGCCGGCGACGATGATCAGGTCGCCGGCCTGGAATCCGGCGGTCTTCATGTCGAGATCGGTGAAGCCGCTGGGCACGCCGGTGACGTCGCTCTTGTTGCCGCGCTCGAACAGTTCGGTGATGCGCTGCACGACACTGGCCAGCAGCGGCTCGAGCTTGCGAAAGCCGCCGCGGTCGCGCGCGCCCTGCTCGGCGATGTGGAAGACCTTGGACTCGGCTTCGTCGAGGATCTGCTTGGCTTCGCGGCCCTGCGGATTGAGCGCCGACGCGGCGACCTCTTCGCCCACCGTGATCAGGCGGCGCAGGATCGCGCGCTCGCGCACGATCTCGGCATAGCGCCGGATGTTGGCCGCCGAAGGCGTGTTCTGCGCCAGCGAATTCAGGTACGGCAGCCCACCGGCGTCGGCCGCCTTGCCGCTGGTCTGCAGCGACTCGAAGACGGTGATCGCATCGGCCGGGCGCGACAGGTCGATCAGGCGCGAGACGTGCTGGAAGATCAGCCGATGGTCGTGGCGGTAGAAATCCTCGGAGGCGAGGCGGTCGGCGATGCGGTCCCAGGCCGAATTGTCCAGCAGCAGCCCGCCCAGGACCGATTGCTCGGCCTCGACCGAATGCGGCGGCGTACGCACCGCGGCAAGCTGAGGATCCGCTGCCGGCGAATTCATGGTCTCTCCCGGGATGAGCCCACTATAGCAAGGCCCGCCATGCGTTTCGTAAGCCCGCGAGCGACCGGCAAAAGCGCACACCCGGCGCACACCCGGCGCACACCCGGCGCATGCCCGGCGCATGCCCGGCGCATGCCCGCCGCAAGCGGGCAGCATGCGCCGTGCATGAAAATGAGGCACCCTGCTACGCCGCGCTGCGCTGGACGCGCGCGCGGCTACGCAGGGCGGGCCCGTCTGATTCCTGCTACGCAGCTTGGCGCAGCAGGGATCAGACGTGCTCGCCCAGCACCGAGACCGTGATCTCGACGACGACGTCGGTGTGCAGGGCGATCGACACCTTGTGGTCGCCGATGGTCTTGAGCGGCCCCAGGGGAAGGCGGATGTTCGCCTTGGGCACGTCGAAGCCCTGCTTGCCCAGCGCCTCGGAGACGTCGAAGTTGGTCACCGAGCCGAACAGCCGCCCGTCGACGCCGGCCTTGGCCGTGATCTGCAGGGTCAGGCCCTGCAGGCGCTCGCCCTGCGCGGTTGCCTGCTGCAAGCGGTCGGCGTGCACCCGCTCGAGGTCCGCGCGGCGCGTCGCGAATTCGGCGATCGCCGCCTCGGTCGCGCGCTTGGCCTTGCCGGAGGGAATCAGGAAGTTGCGCGCATAGCCGTCCTTGACCCGCACGACCTCGCCGAGCTGACCCAGGTTGACGATCTTTTCCAGAAGTATGACTTGCATGGTGATCCCGGATCAATGAATGTCGGTGTACGGCAGGAGGGCCAGGAAGCGCGCGCGCTTGATCGCGGTGTCGAGCTGGCGCTGGTAGTGCGCCTTGGTGCCGGTGAGGCGCGCCGGGATGATCCGGCCGTTGTCCTGGATGAAGTCGCGCAGCGTCTCCACGTCCTTGTAGTCGATCGTCTCGACCTTCTCCGCGGTGAAGCGGCAGAACTTGCGCCGCTTGAACAGCGCGTTCTGCTGCTGCGAACGGCGGCCGTTGGGCTTGCCCTTGCCCTTGAATCCGGCCTTTCCTTTGCCACTGCTCTTGCGGGCTGTTGCCATGTCGTCGCTCCGTCGTTTCCGTTACGTTTTGCTCGATACCAGGGCGCTGCCGCCCCTCAATCGACTCGATTCGTTGGCCCGGCCGGCGCCGCGCCGCCCCGGGTGAAGGCCTGCACGTGGACCAGCAGGCGGCGGCTGCGCCGGCTGCGCGGTGCCAGGAAGCCGCTCAGCGCCAGCTCGCCGCCCAGGTCCACGCCGGCCAGCTGCTGCGCCGTCGCGCCGATCGCGATGGCGCCGAACGCGAAATCCAGCTGGCGCGGCAGCCCGGCGTCCAGGGCCTGCGAGCAGTGCTGCAATTGCATCTCGATCACGGGGATACCCGCCGGCGTGTAGCGCAGGGCGCTGCGCTCGATGAGGACCGCGTTCAATTGCAGCTGGTTCATCGAGCCGCGCCCGCGGCAACGCGCCTCAGGCGGCCGCGCCCGCCGGCTCGGCCGCGACCGCTGCCGGCTTGCGGGACTCTTCCTTCTCGACGACCTTCATCATCGGGCTGGGCGTCGTGACGGCTTTCTTCATGCCGACCGTCAGGTGGCGCAGCACGGCGTCGTTGTAGCGGAAGCCGTGCTCGAGCTCGTCGAGCGTCGGCTTGCCGCACTCGATGTTGAACAGCACGTAGTGGGCCTTGACCAGCTTGTTGATCGGGTAGGCCAGCTGGCGCCGACCCCAGTCCTCGACCCGGTGCACGGTACCGCCCTGCGATGTGACCAGGGTGCGGTAGCGGTCGATCATCGCGCCGACCTGCTCGCTCTGGTCGGGATGCACGATGAAACACACTTCGTAGTGACGCATTGCCTACTCCTCAGGGATATCCCTTGCGGGAAAGCTGCCCGCTCCGAGGCCCCGGGATTGCATCAGGGCGGTAAGGCGCGGCGGTGCAGCAAGGAAGAAACCGGAGATTCTAGCGCGATTGCTTCGCCTCGGGCAAGTTGTCGCGGCCGCCGCCCGCCCGGCGCTGGCGCAGCGTCTCGAACAGGCAGACGCCGGCCGCCACCGACACGTTCAGGCTCTCCATGCCGCCCTGCATCGGGATGTGCACCCGCTCGTCGCAGCGCTCGCGCGTCAGGCGGCGCAGGCCGCTGCCCTCGGCGCCCAGCGCCCAGGCGCGCGGACCGCGCAGGTCGAGCTCGTAGAGGCTGCGCTCGGCCGCACCGTCGGCGCCGACGATCCAGACCCCGGCCCGCTGCAGGTCGGTCATGGCCCGCGCAAGATTGGTCACGGCGACCAGCGGCACCGCCTCGACCGCCCCGGCGGCGGCCTTGGCCGCCGCCGCACCCAGCGCGGCCGAACGGTCGCGCGGCACGATCACCGCCTGGACGCCGGCCGCGGCCGCGGTACGCAGGCAGGCGCCGAGATTGCGCGGATCGGTGACGCCATCGAGCAGCAGCAGCAGCGTCTGGCCATCGACGCGGTCGAGCAGTTCCTCGAAGGTCGGCCCGGGCCGCGGCGGCCCGGCCTGGGCCACCACGCCCTGGTGCGGCGCGTCGGGGCACAGGCCGTTGAGCCGCGGCGCGTCGACCGCTACGCAGCGCACGCCGGCGGCCGCGGCGCGCGCCAGCAGGTCCTGCATGCGCGCATCGCGCCGCTGCGCGTCGACGTAGATGACCTCGATCGACGCGGCGTTGGTGCGCAAACGCGCCGCCACGGCGTGGAAGCCGGCCAGCAGGATGCGATCGGGCGCCGTCACGGCGCGCTCGCGGGGCCCGCTGCGCATCAGCTCTTGCGCCGCCGCCGCGCGTCCTTGGCGCCGGTCTTGGCGCCCGGCCTGGCGGCCGCCGCGGCCGCCGGTTCGCCGCGCGCGGCCAGGCGCTCGGCCCGCTTGGCCTGGCGCTCGCGGCGCTGCGCGACGCTCTCGCCGATCGCCCCGCGCCCCGGCGTACGTGCTGCCGGCTCGGCCTGGCCGCGCTCCTCGCCCGGCCGGACCAGGCGAAAATCGATGCGCCGCGCCTCGAGGTCGACCCGCGCGACCTGCACCGTGAGGCGGTCGCCCAGGCGATGGCGGATGCCGGTGCGCTCGCCGCGCAGCTCGTGGCCGCTTTCGCTGTACTGGAAGTACTCGCCGCCCAGCTCCGAGATATGGACCAGACCCTCGACGTAGAGCTCGTCGAGCACGACGAACAGGCCGAACGGCACGACCGCGCTGATCGAACCGGAGAACACCTCGCCGACCCGCTCGCGCACGTAGTAGCTCTTGAGCCAGGCCTCGACGTCGCGCGAGGCGTCGTCGGCGCGCCGCTCGTGCGCCGAGCAGAGCAGGCCCAGCTGCTCCCAGACCGCGGCCGGGCCGCCGTCGGCACCCGCGGCGGTTCGCGAGGCGGCCAGCGCCGGCACCAGGCCGGGCGCATCCTGGGCCGCCGGCGCGGCGACCTGTGGCACGTAGCGCCGGCCGGCGAGGACCGCCTTGATCGCGCGGTGCACGAGCAGGTCCGGGTAGCGCCGGATCGGCGAGGTGAAATGGGCGTAGGCCTCGTAGGCCAGGCCGAAATGGCCGGCATTGTGCGGGCTGTACTGCGCCTGCTGCATCGAGCGCAGGACGACGGTCTGCAGCAGCGCGCCGTCGGGCCGCGCCCGGATGCGATCGAGCAGGCGCGCGTAGTCCGACGGTTCGGGCGCCTCGCCACCCGACAGCGCCAGTCCGAGCCCGCGCAGGGTCGTGCGCAGGGCCTCGAGCTTGGCCGGTGTCGGCCCCTCGTGCACGCGCAGCAGCGCATCGTGCTTCTTGCGCCGCAGCAGGTCGGCGGCGCAGACATTGGCCGCCAGCATGCACTCCTCGATCAGGCGATGCGCGTCGTTGCGCGTGCGCGCCACGATGCGTTCGATGCGCCCGTTGGCGTCGCACACGATGCGCGTCTCGGTGGTCTCGAGCTCGAGCGCGCCGCGCGCGGTGCGGGCCCGCGCGAAGGCGCGGTACACCTCGTGCAGCTCGTGCAGGCGCGGCTGCAGCGCGGCCAGGCGCTGCGCCGCGCGGCTGTTCGGGTTGGACAGCGCATCCCAGACCTCGTCGTAGGTCAGGCGCGCCTGCGAGTGCATCACCGCCGGGTAGAACTGGTAGCCGCGCACCTCGCCGTCCTTGGTGACGGTCATGTCGCAGACCATCACCAGGCGATCGACCTGCGGCTTGAGCGAGCACAGTCCGTTGGACAGTTCCTCGGGCAGCATCGGGATCACGCGGCGCGGAAAGTACACCGAGGTCGAACGGCGCTGCGCCTCGTCGTCGAGCCGGGTGCCGGCGCCGACATAGTGGTCGACGTCGGCGATCGCCACCACCACGCGCCAGCCGCGCTTGCCGTCGGCCTCGCAATAGACCGCGTCGTCGAAATCGCGCGCATCCTCGCCGTCAATGGTCACCAGGGCGACATCGCGCAGGTCGATGCGGCCGCGCAGGTCCTTGCGCTGGACCTCGGACGGCAGGGCCGCCGCCTGGGCCAGCACGTCGTCGGGGAAGACGTGCGGCACGCCGAACTTGCGCACCGCGATCTCGATTTCCATGCCCGGATCGTCGATCGCGCCGAGCACCTCGACGATCCGGCCGACCGCCTGCAGGTTGCGCTGCGGCTGCTGCACGATCTCGACCACCACTACCTGCCCGTCCTTGGCCTCGTCCAGCGCCTGCGGCGGCACCAGGATGTCGTGCCGGATGCGCTGGTCTTCCGGCGCCACCACGCGCACGCCGCGCTCGTTGAGCAGGCGGCCGACCAGCCGTTGCGTGCGCCGTTCGGTGACCTCGACGATCTCGCCCTCGGGCCGGCCGCGCCGGTCGGTGCCGGTGATGCGCACCAGGGCGCGGTCGCCGTGCATCAGCTTGCTCATCTCGGCCTCGGACAGCACGATGTCCGGACCGCGGTCGTCGCGGATGAGGAAGCCGAAGCCGTCGCGATGGCCCTGGACCTGCCCGGCGAGGAGGTTGGCGCGCACCGCGACGAGGAACAGGCCCGAACGGTTGCGCACGACCTGGCCGACCCGCTCGAGTTCGGCGAGCAGCGGCGCCAGGCGCGCTTCCTGCTCGGCGCCATCGCCGCGCAGGCCCAGCGCCGGCGCGAGATCCTGCGCCGAGAGCGGTGTTCCGGCGCGCGTCAGCGCAGCCAGCACCGATACGGCGTCGAGCGCCGGCTCGACCGGTGTGGCGTGGCGTTGCGCGGCGCCAGACGCGCGCGGCGCCGTGCCCGCGTGCGCGCTCGCGGCCGGCTTGCTGCCCGCGACGGGCGTGCTTTTTTTACGAGCCATTTGACAAGTCGTTTCCTCGACTTAGAATTCGCCCTCCACTGCGCTGCCCGGGTGGCGGAATTGGTAGACGCACATGGTTCAGGTCCATGCGCCGAAAGGTGTGGGGGTTCGAGTCCCTTCCCGGGCACCAAGAGCGTGTTTCAAGCCGCCGGAGCTTCCCGGCCGGTTCCAGGCAAATCGCCCTGCAACTCTGCAAAACGCAAACGGAACAAGGTCCTACGGGGCCTTTTTCTTATTGCGCACAGCCCCGCGTCGCGCGTTCCGACGGCGCGCCAGGCGGTCGATTCTGCCGCACAAAGTGGAAGGGAGCCGGCGCAGGCGCTGCGCGGGCTCCCCTCATCTTACGTGCGCCGTGGCAGTGGCCTAGGAGCAGGCCTTGCCGTGCTCGGCGTGGTTGCCCTTGGCCTTGGCGTCGGCCTCGGACATGTATTCGCCGGCCTTGGTCTTGCCGTACCACTTGTCGCTCGGGCAATGGTAGACCTTGCTGCTCGTGTTGACCCAGACCATGCCGGGTCCGCCGCCGGGCGCGGCGGTGGCCGCCGGCTCGTGCGCCGAGGTCGTCTTGGCCGGGGCCATCGCCGATGTCGCGGCCGCCGCGGGTGCGGCGGATGGCGCAGCGGCGCCGGCCGGTGCCGCGGTGGACTTCTCGGCCTTCTCGGCCTTCTCGGTCATCTCGGCCTTCTTCTCCGCCTTGCTCTCGTGCTTGGCCGACTTCGCGTCACTCGCGGCGTACCAGTCCTTCACGCCCTTGTGCCCCTTGCAGGCGCCCTTCTTGGTCTCGCCCGAAGTGTACGAACCGTCCTTGCACAGGCCGGTCGTGCCGGCGGGCGCATCGGCCGGCGCGGCGGCGGCAAAAGCGCCTCCCGAAACACAACATCCCAATGCGATGGTCACTCCCTGCAGCAGCGCTCTCATGTTTTCCTTTCGTCGTTTTGCCAGAATCGCGATCGCCATCAGCTCTTGGGCACGACGCCGTCGGGCGTCAGCTTGTCGACCGCCTGCGGCAGCGCCGTGGCCAGCTTCTGCAGCAGATCCTGCGGCTGGATGCCGAATTTCTGCGCCATCTGCGCGACCATGTCGCCGCCCATCACCTGGTGCAACTGCTCCGGACTGATCGCCTGGTTGGCGCCTGATCCGACCCAAGACTGCACCACTCCGCCCAGCCCCTGCTTCTCGAACTGCGCCACCAGGCCCTGGACCCCGCCATGGCTCTGGATGACACCCGAAACCAGGTTGGTGACTTCGGCGCCCAGCACGCCGCCCAAAATGCCGTCGAACAATCCCATGTCTTTCTCCCTCGGTGAACGCCCAGTGATCCCGCTGCCGTGTCCCGGCCTCGACTCGACTCGAGTCGAGTCGACTCGAAGCGGACCGCCGCCCCGCCCGCGGGTCTCGCGCCCGCTTCCCTAACGAACGAATGGCGGATCGCGTTGACCGGCCCGACGGGGTGCTTCCACCCGCTGCGCCAGTGCCCGCCACAAAGCCGAGGCGCAGTGTAGCCGTTTGCCGGCGCGCCGCGCCGCCGCTGCCTTGCCAGCGTCATGCGAATCGGGGAGACTCCGCCCTTCGTTTTTTTCGTCGGAGAACATCTTGAATCGGTCGCATCGCTTGCTCGTGGGTTGTTCGCTGGTCCTGGTCGCAGGCGCGGCGCACGCGGACTGGGTCGGCAAGGGCGAGGCCGGGGTGGTGCTGGCCAGCGGCAATACGCAGTCGCGCACGCTCAACGGCAAACTCGGCCTCGCCGACACCTGGGACGCCTGGAAGGAGATCATCGACCTGAGCGCGCTCAAGGCGAGTACGGCCGGAACGGTCACCGCGGACCGTTTCCTCGCCGCATCGCAGACCAACTATGCCCTCAACGACCGTGCCTACTGGTTCGGCGGGCTCGAATACCAGCACGACAAGTTCAGCGGCTTCCTCTTCCAGGAGAGCGCCTCGACCGGCCTGGGCTACAAGTTCTATGACACGACGAAGACCAAGCTGTCCGGCCAGGTGGGCGTGGGCGTGCGCCGCCTGAAGAACGACGTCACCGGGGCCGATTCGAGCGGCGCGGTCTGGACCGCGGGCATGAACTACGAGAACGCCCTGAGCGCGACGACCAAGGTCGTCGACAAGCTGGCCATCGAGGGCGGCTCGGCCAACACGCAGATCCACAACTTCCTCGGCCTCGAGGTGAAGATGAGCGAGGCGCTGGCGCTCGCCATCGGCTACGACGTGATGCACAACTCCAAGCCGCCGGCGCCGCGCAAGGGCACCGACGATCTCGTCACCGCCAATATCGTGTTCTCGTTCTGAGCGTCCCGCGGCCGGCGCGGCCGGCGGCGGCGCGGGCCGCGACCGCGTCGCCGTCGATGCGGGAGCCCTATCCGCCGTTCAGCGGAGCCAGGAAGGGGTGCCGCAGCACGATCGTCTGGTCGCGTTCGGGGCCGGTCGAGACCAGATCGATCGGCACCCCGGTGAACTGCGCCAGACGCTCGAGGAAGGCGCGGGCACCGGCCGGCAGCCCCTGCCAGTCGCGCACGCCGAAGGTCGACTCGTTCCAGCCGGGAAAGTCCTCGTAGACCGGTTCGCATCGGGCAACGGCGTCGGCGCCGAACGGCAGGATGTCGCTCACCGCATCGCCGCTGCGATAGCCGGTGCACAGCCGGACCTGCGGCAGCCCGTCGAGGACATCGAGCTTGGTGATGCACAGTCCGGTCGTGCCATTGAGCTGGACCGAGCGGCGCAGGGCCGCGCCGTCGAACCAGCCGCAGCGGCGCGGCCGCCCGGTCACCGAGCCGTATTCGCCGCCCTTCTCGCGCAGGCGATCACCGGTCTCGTCGAGCAGTTCGGTCGGGAACGGCCCCGAGCCGACCCGCGTAGCATAGGCCTTGGTGATGCCCAGGACGTAGTGCAGGCGCTGCGGCGCGACGCCGGCGCCGGTCGCGGCGGCGCCGGCCAGCGTGTTGCTCGAGGTGACGAAGGGATAGGTGCCGTGGTCGACGTCGAGCAAGGTGCCTTGCGCGCCCTCGAAGAGCAGACGGTCGCCGCGAGCCATCGCGACATGCAAGCGGTGCGACACGTCGGCGATCATCGGCCGGATGCGTTCGGCCAGCCGCAAGGTCGAATCGATGACCGCCTCGGCATCGACCGCCGGCGCCTGCAGGTAGCGCACCAGGACGAAGTTGTGCAGGTCGAGCGCTTCGCGCACGAGTTCGCCGAAGCGGCCCGGATCGAACAGGTCCTGCGCGCGCACCGCACGGCGCGCCACCTTGTCCTCGTAGGCCGGGCCGATGCCCCGGCCGGTCGTGCCGATCTTGTCGTTGCCGCGCCGGGCCTCACGCGCCCGGTCGACCGCCACGTGGTAATCGAGGATCAGCGGGCAGCTGCCGCTGATCGCCAGACGCGAGGCGACATCGACCCCGGCGGCCGCCAGCTCGTCGATCTCGGCGAGCAGGGCGGAGGGCGACAGCACCACGCCGGCGCCGATGTAGCATTTCGTGTCCGGGCGCAGGATGCCCGACGGGATCAGGCGCAGGATGGTCTTGCGCCCCGCGATGACCAGGGTGTGCCCGGCATTGTGACCGCCCTGGAAACGGACCACGCCGTCGGCGTGATCGGTCAGCCAGTCGACGATCTTGCCCTTGCCTTCGTCACCCCACTGGGTGCCGACCACCACCACGTTGCGCGCCATCGAAATTCCCGTCGTTCGCTAACGAATTGCGTCCCGCTGGCCCTATGCCGTCGTGCGCCGCGGACCGACCTGCCAGCGCCCGTCGCGCAGCGCCAGCTCGCGGTCGACGGTCAGCGCGACGCCGATTTCCTCCGCGCCGTCTGCGGCGGCACCGCGGCCCGATTCGGGCGCCGGCCGGCACACGACCACCTCGCCCTGCTCGCGCAGGGCCTCGATCGCAGCGCGCAGCGCCGCATCCTCGAGGCGCGGGGCGACGATCGCGCGCACCGGCGCCGCCCCGTGCAGCTGGGCGGCCTCGCGCAGGTCGAGCAGCGAGAAGCCGGTCGCCGGACGCGCCCGGCCGAAGGCCTGGCCGATGTCGTCGTAGCGGCCGCCGCGCAGCAGCGGTCCCTTGAGCCCGGCAACGTAGACCGCGAAGGTGACGCCGGTGTGGTAGCGAAAGCCGTGCAGATCGGACAGGTCGATGCTCACCGCGTCGGCCGCGCAGCCCTGCGCCAGCCGCGCCAGGTCGTCGAGCGCCGCGTCGAGCGCGGCCGAGCGCGGCAGTTCGCGCCGCGCCGCCTCGAGCACCTCCAGCCCGCCGTTGAGCTCGGGCAGCACGTGCAGCGCGCGGCGGTTGGCCGCCGACAGCGCCGCGCCGGCGCTGCGCAGCGCGCTCGGGTCCTTGGCGGTGAGCGCAGCCAGCACCGGTTCGACGCCGGCCGGCGCATGCAGCACCTCGCCGAGCAGGGCCCGCAGCACGCCGGTGTGTCCCAGGTCGACCTGGGCGCGCGCCGCGCCGATGGTACGCGCCGAACGCACCGCCAGTTCGAGGATCTCCTGGTCGGCGCCGAAGTCGGCATCGCCGTAGATCTCGGCGCCGACCTGCAGCGGCTCGCGGCTGGCCAGCGGATGCATCGGCCGGGCGTGCAGGGTCGGGCCGGCGTAGCACAGGCGCACCACGCCGGAGCGGTTGAGGATGTGCGAATCGATGCGCGCAACCTGCGGCGTGCTGTCGGCGCGCAGGCCCAGCGTGCGCCCGCTCAGCTGGTCGACCAGCTTGAGGGTCGTCAGGTCCAGGTCGTGGCCGCTGCCGGTGAGCAGCGAATCCAGGTGCTCGAGCAGCGGTGGAATGACCAGCTCGTAGCCGTAGCCGCGGTACAGGTCGAGCAGCGCGCGGCGCAGGGCCTCGACGGCGCGCGCCTCGGCCGGCAGCACGTCGGAGATGTTTTCGGGCAGCAGCCAGCGGGCCAAGGAGTCACTCTTTCAGGAAAGCGCCGCGGCTGCGGTTCGGCCGTCCGCGGTTGCTCAGAGGATCAGCAGCAGCAGTCCGGCACCGGCCAGGATGGCCGCCAGCCCGAAGAAGCGGATCTGCCCGTCGGCCAGACTGCCGATGCGCCGCATCACGGTGCGCCACGTGGCCGGGGCGACGAAGGGCAGCATGCCCTCGAGGATCAGCAGCAGCGCCAGGGCGACGACCAGGTTCAGCACGAGCGGCCTCCCGGGCTCAGCGCGCCGCGGCGGCGGCGCCGCCGGAGTTCTTCATGTACTTGAAGAACTCCGAGGACGGATCGACGATGATCGTGTCGGCGCGGCTCTTGAAGCTCTGCTTGTACGCGTCGAGGCTGCGGTAGAAGGCGTAGAACTCGGGATTGGCGCCGAAGGCCTTGGCGTAGATCGCGGCGGCGCGGGCGTCGCCCTCGCCCTTGACCTGCTGCGCCGCGCGGTAGGCCTCGGCGAGCAGGACCTCGCGCTGCCGGTCGGCGTCGGCCTTGATCTTCTCGGCCTCGGCGCCGCCGATCGACCGCTGTTCATTGGCCACCCGCCGGCGCTCGGCCATCATCCGCGGGTAGACCGATGCGGTCATGATCTCGGGCACGAAGTCGACATGGCGCAGGCGCACGTCGACGATGGTCACGCCCAGGTCCTTGACCCGCTCCTGCACCGCGACGCGGATCTCTTCCATGGCCTCCTCGCGGGCGTGCGAGGTGATCTGGGTCACCGTGCGCCGGTTCACCGCCTGGTTCATGGCGTCGCGCACCAGGGTCGACATGCGTTCCTCGGCGGCGCGCTCGCTGCCCTGGAAGCTGATCCAGTAGGCCTTGGGATCGGTGACGCGCCACTTGACGAAATAGTCGATCAGCAGGTTCTTCTTCTCGGACGTCTGCACGCGGTCGGGCGCGCCCGAATCGATGGTCAGGATGCGCCGGTCCAGGGTCTCGACGTTCTGCACCATCGGCCACTTGAAATGCAGCCCGGGTTCGGCGATCACCTTGTGGATCTGGCCGAACTCGAAGACGATGGCGAACTGGCGCTGGTCGACGACGAAGACCGACGTGCGCAGCAGCAGCGCGACGACCGCCAGGACGATGGCACCAAGGACGATGCGGTTCATGGCCTCAGCGCCCTTCGCGTTCGCGGCTGCGCGGATTGTCGCGCGTTCGGTCGGAGGCCACCGCGGCGTCGGCGCTGCCCGGCGTGACGGTCACGGCGCCCGGCGCGGCGCTGCGCGCCGCCGCGTCGCTGGCGCCCTGCTGCATCAGCTTGTCGAGCGGCAGGTAGAGCAGCTGCGAGTTGCCGTGGCTGTCGATCAGCACCTTGTTGGTGCTGCTGAAGACCTGCTGCATGGCATCGAGATACATGCGCTCGCGCGTCACGCCGGGCGCCTTGGCGTATTCGGCCAGCACCTGGCGGAAGCGCGCCGCGTCGCCCTCGGCGGTATCGACCACCTGGACGCGATAGCCTTCGGCCTCCTGGGTCAGGCGCGCGGCATTGCCGATCGCGCGCGGCACGACGTCCTTGGCATAGGCCTGGCCCTCGTTGATCTGCCGCTCCTTGTCCTGCACCGCCTTGGAGGCGTCGTCGAACGCGGCCTGCACCTCGTCGGGCGGCTGGGCGTTCTGGATCGCGACCTGGGTCACCAGCAGGCCGGTGTTGTAGCGGTCGAGCATGGCCTGCATGCTGGCGCGCACCTCTTCGGCGATCTCAAGGCGCGAACCGAACAGGACCTCGTCCATCTTGCGCCGGCCGACGACCTCGCGCATCGAGGACTCGGCGGCCTGCACCACGACCTGCGCCGGATCGCCATCGCGCGTGTCGCGCGAGAAGCGGCTGCCGTAGATGTAGTCCTTGGGGCCGTCCGGGCCTTCCTTGACGCGGTACTGGACGACGAACTGCATGTCGACGATGTTCTCGTCGTCGGTGAGCATGAGCGCTTCCTTGAGCCGGTCGGCGCTGCCGTGCATGCCGATGTCGACCTTGCGCTGCGAATAGACGTCGACGATCTCGTGGGCCTGGATCGGCCAGGGCGCGCGCCAGCTCAGTCCCGGCAGGGTCGTCGAATCGTAGCGCCCGAAGGTCGAGACCACTGCGTACTGGCCTTCCTGGACCGTGTAGAAGCCGGTGCACATCCAGATGACGAACACGGCGACCGCGACCACGGCGATGCCGACTCCGGCCTGCCGCGCGTCCGGTTGCCGTCCGCCGCCGCCACTGCCGCTGCCTCCACTGGCGCCCCCGAACAGCCGTGCCAGCCGCTGGTTGAAATCGCGCCACAATTCGTCGAGGTCGGGCGGGCCGTCGTTGCCGCCCGAGCGGCGCGGCCGCTGCCCGTCGCCCTCGCTGGCGGCGACGACCGGCGACGGCGGGCGCGCGAACCGTCCGGCGAACCGCCCGGCGAGCCGGCTGAACAAGGCGGACAAGCGATCAGAGGACATCGAGAATATTGCTGCTCTGCCTAGGCGAGGCCGGCAAGTCCATGCGGGATTCCTGGGAGGTTTCGAGCGGTCCGTGCGGTCCCGCCGGTGCGGCCAGGTCCGCAAGGTCGGGCGGCCCGGCCTGCACGGCACCGCGCAGGTCGTCGCGCTGGACGATGCATTGCGCAATCGATGCACGCAGCAGGTCGATGCCCGCTCCGCCCTGCGCACTGAGCCAGACCGCCGCGATCCTACCACAGGCATCGTGGTCGACCCCCGGCGCGCGCCCGATGCGGTCGATCTTGTTGAGCACGCGCAGCACCGGCATGCCGCGCGCGCCGATCTCCTCCAGGACCCGCTCGACCTCCTGTTCCTGCTCGGCGCGCGCCGCGCTGCCGGCGTCGATCACGTGCAGCAGCAGGTCGGCGTGCACCGCCTCCTCGAGGGTCGAGCGGAAGGCCTCGACCAGGGTGTGCGGCAGTTCGCGCACGAAACCCACCGTGTCGGACAGCACGAACCCGAGTCCGGGCGCGGCGTGCGCGCGGCGCGAGGTCGTGTCGAGCGTGGCGAACAGCTGGTCGGCGGTATAGGCGCCGGCGTGGGTCAAGGCATTGAACAGGGTCGATTTTCCCGCATTGGTGTAGCCCACCAGCGCGACCCGGAAGATGCCGCCGCGCAGGCGCGCCCGGCGCTGCGTCCCGCGCTGCCGGTCGAGCACGCGCAGGCGGTCGCGCAGCTGCTTGACGCGGACGCCGATCATGCGCCGATCCAGTTCGATCTGCTTCTCGCCGGGGCCGCCGCGCAGGCCTATGCCGCCGCGCTGGCGTTCGAGGTGGGTCCAGCCGCGCACCAGCCGGGTCGACAGGTAGTCGAGGCGGGCCAGTTCGACCTGCAACTTGCCCTCGCGGCTTTGCGCGCGGCGCGAGAAGATGTCGAGGATCAGGCCGGTGCGATCGAGCACCGGCACGCCGAGGCCGCGCTCGAGATTGCGCTGCTGCACCGGCGAGAGCTGGACGTCGAACACGGCCAGCGACGCCGCGACCTGCTGGCACAGGAGCTGCAATTCCTTGACCTTGCCACTGCCCAGGAAATAGGCCGGGTCGGGACGGTCGCGGCGGGCCTGCACCAGGTGCGCGACGTCCAGTCCGGCGCTGTGTACCAGCTGCTGCAGTTCCTCCTGCGCGTCGGCGTCGAACGAGGCGCCGCGCAGCGCGATCTGAACCAGGACAGCGCGCGGCGGCGCCGTGATCCGCTCGCCGTTCAGGTCTCGGACTCCGTGCCCAGATTCACCGGACGCGCCGGCACGACCGTCGACACGGCATGCTTGTAGACCATCTGGGTGACCGTATTGCGCAGCAGGACGACGTATTGATCGAAGGACTCGATCTGGCCCTGCAGCTTGATGCCGTTGACCAGGTAGATCGACACGGGAACATGTTCCTTGCGCAGGGCGTTGAGGAACGGGTCTTGTAGAAGTTGGCCCTTATTGCTCATGGTGACTCCGGTCAGGATGGCGGCGATTTCATGCCAGGACGGCAGCCCGCGGATTCAATCTACTGGAAAAGCCGTGACCGCGCCAGCGCGTCACTTTTTCCGCTGCAGGCGCGCTTCGGCAAACGGATTGGCGCTGCTGCGGAACTCGATGCGCAGCGGCGTGCCTTCGAGCGCGAATTCGCGGCGGAACCAGCCTTCCAGGTAGCGCCGGTAGCTGTCCTGCACGTGATTGAGCGAATTGCCGTGCACGATGATGAGCGGCGGATTGGAGCCGCCCTGGTGCGCGTAGCGCATCTTCGGACGCGACAGGCCCGAGCGCGCCGGCTCCTGGCGCTCGGTCGCGGCGCGCAGCGCGCGCGTGAGCTTGGGCGTGGCCAGCTTGGCGAAGGCCGCCTTCTCCGCCGCGACCACCGACTGCATCAGGGCGCCCAGGCCGGTGCCGCGCAGCGCCGAGATCTGGTGCGTGCGCGCCCAGCTCAGGAAGTGCAGCTTGCGCTCGAGTTCGCGGCGGATGCGTTCGCGCTGCTCGGCGTCGAGGCCGTCCCATTTGTTGACCGCGATGACCAGGGCGCGGCCGCTCTCCAGGATGTAGCCGGCGATGTGCGCGTCCTGTTCGGCGATCTCGGCCGCCGCGTCGAGCAGCAGCACGACCACGTTGGCCTGGTCGATGGCCTGCAGCGTCTTGACGACCGAAAACTTCTCCACCGATTCGAACACCTTGCCCTTGCGGCGCAGCCCGGCGGTGTCGATCAGCACGAAGGGCTGGCCGCCGTACTCGAATTCGACCTCGATGGCGTCGCGGGTCGTGCCGGGCGCGTCGAAGGCGATCATCCGGTTTTCGCCCAGCAGCGCGTTGACCAGGGTCGATTTGCCGACATTGGGCCGGCCGACGATGGCCACGCGGTTGCGCGGCCGGCCGCTGTCCGCGACCGCCGGTTCGGGCGCCGCGGCCTGCGCGACGAAGGGCGCCAGCGCCTCGTCCATGAGCGAGCCGACGCCCTCGCCGTGCGCCGCGGCCACCGGATGCGGCTCGCCCAGGCCGATTTCGTAGAACTCGGCCATGGCCGATTCGGGCAGGCCCTCGGCCTTGTTGACCACCGTCAGGATGCGCCGCCCGGTGACGCGCAGGCGCTCGGCGATGCGCCGGTCGTGGCCGGTCACGCCGGCGCGCGCATCGAGCACGAAGAGCAGCACGTCGCTCTCGGCGATCGCCTGTTCGGCCTGCGCATTGATCGCCAGCTGCATGCCGCTGGCGTCCGCCGGATCGAATCCGCCGGTATCGATGACCAGGCTGGCCAGCGGCCCGATGCGACCCTCGCCATATTGCCGGTCGCGGGTCAGGCCGGGCATCGGCGCGACCAGCGCGGCCCGCGTCCGCGTCAGGCGGTTGAACAGGGTCGACTTGCCGACGTTGGGCCGGCCGACGATGGCGACGACCGGCTTCATGGTGCCCGGCGGGTGCCGGCCGCCTCGACGGGCGGTGCCGCGCGGAGCGCCGGGCCGCTTGCCACGGTGTCCGGCCGCCCTAGGACTGCGGCACGGCGAGCATGAACAGCCTGCCGTGCGCGGTCTGGAAGATGGCCGCGCCGTTCCAGGTCTGCGGCGTGCTGATGACCGGACCGCCGCCGCCGTCGTAGCGTCCGACCAGCTTGCCGTCTTCGGCGCGCAGCAGGTGGACCTTGCCCTCGAAGTCGCCGACCGCCATCACCTTGCCCAGCACGACCGGCGCGCTCAGCGTGCGATAGGTCAGCGCGCTGTTCTGCCACAGCCCGGCGCCCGAGGCGCGCGCGAATGCGTTCACGTGCGAACTGGCGTCGACGCCGTAGACCGCCCCCGGCGCCAGGGCGATGCCCGCGCCGGCCGAGAACTCGCGGGCCCAGTGCAGGTCGCCCGAGCGCGCGTCGAAGCACCCCACGCGGCCCTGGAACGACGCGGTGCAGACTTCGTCGTCGAGGATGCCCGGCACGCCGAGCACGTCGGCGAGCCGTTCGACCTCGGTCGCACCCTTCGGCTCGGAGACGCCCGCCTCCCAGCGGCCGGCGCCGTTGCTCAGGGCGATGGCGCCCATGCGGCCGCTGGGGAAGCCGACCAGCACGTTGTCGCCGGCAAACACCATCTCGGCCTCGCCGTGCAGGGTCAGTGCCGGCTGCTGCTTCTGGAACACCCAGCGGCGCGTGCCCTTGGCGACGTCGAAGGCCGTCACCCGGTTGTCGGTCGAACGCACCAGGACGAGGCCGTGGCCGACCAGCGGCGGGACGATGACGTCGCTCGGCACCTGCGCCGTCCACAGCGGCTTGCCGGCGGCGTCGAACACGGCGATGTCGCCGCGCGGGCCGGCAACCGCCACCGCCAGGCCATCGCTGCCGACCCCGCCGGCGATGCCGCCGGCCACCGCCACGCGCCAGATCTCCTTGCCGCTGGCCGGATCGACGCGCAGCAGGTTGCCGGTGCGCGACGCCGCATAGATCGCATTCTCGACCACGCAGGGGCGCAGGAAGGTGCCCTCGGAGCCGCCGACATCGAGTTGCCACACCGCCTGCACGGCGATCGGCGCGTCGATCGCCTTGAGGGCGGCCGGGCGGGTCAGTTTTTCCGCGTCGGAAGCGCAGGCGCCAAGCAGCAAGCCCAGCAGCAGGCCGCCCACCCGCGCCGCGCGCCGCGGCACCGCGAGGGACATCATCCGGCCGCCGGAAGCGCGTCGAGCTTGGACTGGATCAGCGGCCGCAGCGGGCTGCGCGCCGCCGCCTGCTCGAGGGCCCGCGCATAGGCCGCCCGCGCATCGCCGGTCTTGCCCTGGGCCAGCAGCAGGTCGCCGCGCCGGTCGCTGACCTCGGCGGCGAGCGCCGTCGGCGCGTCGCCGGCCAGCACGGCCAGCCCCTCGTCATACGACTTCTCGTCGAGCAGGATGCCGGCCAGCCGGACCCGCGCCAGGGCGGCCATTTCCGTGTTGCCGGACTTGTCGATGACGAAATGCAATTGCGCCTTGGCCGCCGTGGCATCGCCGGCATCGAGGCTGGCCCGCGCCTGGCTCAGAGCGGCCAGCGCGGCGTAGGCGCTGCCGCCGTGATCCTGCATCAGGGCACCGGCGAGGTCGCGCGCCTTGTTCGCGTCCTTGGCGCCCAGTGCCTGTTCGTACTGCTCGAACAGCACCGCCGAGGCCTCGGCCTCGCGCTGCTGGTACCAGTTCCAGCCGCGGTAGCCGACCGCCACCGCGGTCACCACCAGCAGGATGCCGATGAGGAGATTGGCGTTCTCGTCGAAGAACGCCTTCATCGCCGAGATCGATTCCTGCTGCTCTGCGTCGTACGCCATGACAGATATCCCTTTGTATCGGTCGGCCGCACCATGCGGCCGCCATCGTGCATCGTGCGGCGCGCCACCGGCGCGGCGCACGGCCGCGCATTCAGCCGGCGCCGCCCGCGTCGCCGATGGCGCAATCCTCGTGGCCGCAATCGGCGCCCAGCGCGTCGACCAGCCGGTCGGCCAGCTGGCCGGCGGCGATCCGCTCCTGGCGGGCGAACGGCGCCGCTTCACTCGCCGCGCGCAGCGCCCGCACTGTGACGGTGCCCTCGGCCAGCTCCTCGGTGCCGACGATGACCGCGTATTCGGCACCGCTCGCATCGGCCTTGCGCATCTGCGACTTCATGCTGGCCTCCGCGGCATGCAGGATCACCTCGATCCCGGCGTCGCGCAGCGACTCGGCGGCACGCAGGGCCGCGTCGAAGGTCGGGCCGCCCTGGTGCAGGACATAGACGTCGCAGGCCGGATCGTCGATCGGCTCCGCCTCGAGCAGCGCCAGCACCCGCTCGACGCCGATCGAGAAGCCGCAGGCCGGCGTCGGCTTGCCGCCCAGCAGCTCGAACAGGCCGTCGTAGCGGCCACCGCCGCAGATCGTGCCCTGGGCCCCCAGCCGATCGGTGACCCACTCGAAGACGGTGAGATTGTAATAGTCCATGCCGCGCACCAGGCGCTCGTTGATCTCGAAGGCCACGCCCTGCTGGCGCAACAGCTGCTGCACGCGTTCGAAGTGGCCGAGCGAAGCGCCGCCGAGAAAATCGAGCAGGCGGGGGGCGCGGGCCAGGCAGGCCTGGGTCGCGGCATGCTTGGAGTCGAGCACGCGCAGCGGATTGTTCTCGACCCGGCGCTGGGCGTCGGCATCGAGCTCGGCGCGATGGGCCTGCAGGAAGGCGACCAGTTGCTGGCGGTGGGCCAGGCGTTCGGCGGCCTGCCCCAGCGTGTTGAGCTGCAGTCGCACCGGCCCCAGGCCGAGGGCCTGCCACAGCCGCTGCAGCAGCAGGATCTGCTCGACCTCGATCTCCGGTCCGGCGAAGCCGAGCGCCTCGGCCCCGGCCTGGAAGAATTCACGGTAGCGTCCGCGCTGCGGCCGCTCGTGGCGATACATCGGCCCGTAGTACCAGAGCCGGCAGGGTCCATCGTGCAGCAGGCTGTGCTCGATCGCGGCGCGCACCACCCCGGCGGTGTTTTCCGGGCGCAGCGTTAGCGACTCGCCGTTGAGCGCGTCGACGAAGGTGTACATCTCCTTTTCGACGATGTCGGTCACTTCGCCCAGGCCGCGGCGAAAGACCGCCGTCGGCTCGACGACCGGGGTGCGGATGTAGCGGTAGCCGTAGGCCCGCAGGCAGGCCGTGGCGAGCCGCTCGAAATGCTCGAGCGCTGCGGCCTGCGCCGGCAGCAGATCGTTCATGCCGCGCACGGCGCTGATCGTGGCCTGCACCATGGCGCTTACGTTGAAACCGCCGGCAGGGCGGCAACGCCGTCGGCGGCGCCCGAAGCATAGCGCCGCAGCACGTACTCTTCGACCAGGGACTGGAACTGTTCGGCGATCGCCTCGCCCTTGAGCGTGAGCGCGTGGGCGCCATCGATGTAGACCGGCGCCACCGGGCTCTCGCCGGTGCCGGGCAGGCTGATCCCGATGTCGGCGTGCCGGCTCTCGCCGGGGCCGTTGACCACGCAACCCATGACCGCGACCTTCATCGACGCCACGCCCGGATAGCGCGCGCGCCATTGCGGCATCTGGGCGCGCAGATGCGACTGGATCTTCTCGGCCAGCTCCTGGAACACCGTGCTGGTCGTGCGGCCGCAACCCGGACAGGCCGCCACCATGGGCGCGAAGGCGCGCAGGCCGAGCGACTGCAGGATCTCCTGCGCCACCACCACCTCGCGCGTGCGGGTCTCGCCCGGCTGCGGCGTGAGCGAGACCCGGATCGTGTCGCCGATGCCTTCCTGCAGGAGGATCGCGAGGGCGGCGGTCGAGGAGACGATGCCCTTGCTGCCCATGCCCGCTTCGGTCAGGCCCAGGTGCAGCGGGTAGTCGCAGCGCCGTGCCAGCTCGCGGTAGACCGCGATGAGATCCTGCACCCCGCTGACTTTGGCCGACAGGCAGATGCGCTCCGGCGCCATGCCGGCCGCCACCGCCTGGGCGGCACTGTCGACCGCCGAACGCACGAGCGCCTCGCGCAGGACCGCGGCGGCGTCGCGCGGCACGGCCAGCCGGGAATTCTCGTCCATCAGCCGCGCTAGCAGCTGCTGATCCAGGCTGCCCCAGTTGACGCCGATGCGCACCGGCTTGTCATGGCGGCAGGCCAGTTCGATCAGTTGCAGGAAATTGTCGTCGCGCCGCGCCCCGCTGCCGACGTTGCCGGGATTGATGCGGTACTTGGAAAGGGCGGCGGCGCATTCGGGAACCTGGGTCAGCAGCCGATGGCCGTTGTAATGGAAATCGCCGATCAAGGGCACGCTGACGCCGCGCGCGTCGAGCCCGGCCCGGATCGGGCCGACCGCGCGCGCCGCCTCGATCGTGTTGACGGTGATGCGCACGAGTTCCGAACCGGCCAGCGCGAGTTCCTCGACCTGGGCGATCGTCGCTGCCACGTCCGCGGTGTCGGTATTGGTCATCGACTGGACGACCACCGGTTCGGCGCCGCCGACCGCGACGCAGGTCCGGCCCCAGCGCACCTCGACGCGGCGCGCCGCCCGGCGCGGCGCCGCGGCCGGCGCCGCTTCGGCGGCGGCGTCAGGCGGTGAGCCCGCGGCGCGCCCGTCGCGCGCGACAAAACGTACAGGTTGCGGCTCGGATGGGTTCATGGCGGACGCACTCATTGGACGATGCACGGTTGGGGCGCTGCGCTCAGCCGAGCGCCGCCCGCGGGCGCCGCGGCGGGCATGGCCGTTTGCGGGGCCAGCGGCTCATTGCAGCGTGAACCGGGCAACGCCATTGGCATTGGCATGCGACGCCAGATCGACCGGCGCGCCGCGGAACATGGCGTCGACCGCCGCGGCATTGCCGATGACCACGCGCAGCGGCGGGATGCCGCGGATCGTGTGCTCGGTACCGGGCAGGCAGATCTGCGAAAAAACCGTCGTTCCGTTGGCTTGCGCCACCTCGACCCAGGAACTGGCCCGCACGCTCAGGATCAGGGCGTTCGGATCGACCAGCGGCGGCAGGGCGGCCAGCGCGGGCGTCTCGACTGGCGCCAGCGCCACCGGACTGGCATCGGCCGCGGGCGCCGGCTGGGTTCGTGCGGCCGCTGCCGGCGGCCGCGCCGTAGCTGCGCCGGGCGCCCCCGGCGCCGCCGACTTCGGCCGTTCAACCGGTGGCGAAGCGGCCCCGGGCGGACCGCCCGCTGCGGCGATCGGGCCTGCGGTTGGCGCCGCGGCTGGCGCCGCGGTCGGCCCCGCGGCGGGCGCCTCGCCCGGCGCTTCGCTGGCCGCCGGCTCGGGCGCTGCCGTCGGCGGCGGCGGCGAAACGATCACCGGCGCCGGATTGACGGGCGACGTCGTACCGTGGCGCGGCATCCAGATACCGACCAGACCGGCAACCAGCAGCAAGGCCAGGCCGGCGACGATCAGCAGCCGCGATCCGTCGCCGAAGCGCGACAGCTGCAGCGAACCGCCGCTTGCCGCGGGGGGCAGTCCGGGCTGCACCCCGGCACGCCGATCCAGATCAGCGAGCAAGGGCGCCGGATCGATGCCCAGTTCGCGCGCGCAGCCGCGCACGAATCCGCGCACGTAGATCAGTGCCGGCAGAGCATCGAGGTCGGCACGCTCGAGCGCCTCGACCTGCTTGACATGCAGGCGCAGGCGCTGCGCCAGTGCCGGCACGCTGACCCCGGCGCCCTCACGTGCGGCGCGCAGCATGCCACCGAAGCCGCTCGCCGGTGCTACGGCCGGGGCGCCGGTCGGGCCGGCATCGCCCGACGACGCATGGAGCGGGCCGGTGGCAGGTGCGCCAGCGATCGGCAGCACGGCCGCCAACTCGGCCTGCGGCTCCGCCGCGCCAGGCGCTTGAGGCTCGGCGTGCGGCGGTTCGGACTCCCGGGCCGGCCCGGAGAACAGCCCGGCATGGGTCTCGCTGTCATTCATCGTAGCGTCCGCGGTGCATGGCATCGGCCTGCGGCGAGGTCGGGAAGCGCAGCTGCAGTTGCTCGGTATACGTGTGCTCGGCCGCGCCATCGTTCTTCGCATGCGCGATGCGCGCACCGAGCCAGAGCGTCTCGGCGTTGGCCTCGACCGTGCGGGTCAGGAGGTCGAAATAAAAGTCGCAGCGGTCGAAGCGGCGCTGCCGCAGGTACAGCTGGGCCAGATGATACTTGGCGACCGGCGAAGTGGCATCGACGGTGAGCGAGCGCAGCAGGTATTTCTCGGCCGAGGCGTCCTCGTGGATGCGCATCAGGCAGATGCCGGCGTTCTGGAACGCGCGCCCCGGCGAGCGGTACATCGGGCTGGCGCTGGCCCGATCGAAATAGGCGATCGATTCGCGTTCCTTGCCGGTCTGGCACAGGAACCAGCCGTAGTTGTTGATCAGGTCGGGGTTGTCCTTGTCGAGCGCCATGGCACGCTGGAAGTTCTCCTCGGCCTTGACCGGCTGCCCGGCCTCGAGCAGCATCAGGCCGAGCAGGCCGAAGGCGACCGACGAGGTCGGATCGAGCGCCACGGCGGCGTTGGCGGTATCGATAGCGATCTGCAGCTGGCCGCTCTGGTAATAGCTGCTGGCCAGCTGCAGTCGTACCGCGGCGCGCTTTTTCGCATCGGCCTCGTTGGCACCGGGCATCGCCGTCGACGTATTGACCTGGACGCCGTCGATGGTGGTGGTCGAGCGGCAGGCACCCAGCCCGGCGACCAGCGCCAGCGCCAGTACTACGCTGTGCGCCGCGGAAATCGCCCCGGCGGCCGCCAGGGCGCGCCGAGGCGCACGCCCGAAAACCGCGGTGCGGCCCGCTGAAAGCGCGGTGCGCGGCACGGGATGGCTCGTCATGATGGTGCCCCGCCGTCGCAGGATAGGCCGGGCATCAAGCCGGCGGCAGCGGAGCGCCGGCCGCGGCTGACGATGCCGGCCGCACGACCACCGGCACGCCCCCCAGGCGCCGCGCCGCGACGTCGGTGCGATCACGCACCGCGCCCGCCAGCTGGCCGCACGCCGCGTCGATGTCGTCGCCGCGCGTACGCCGCACCGTGGTGACGATCCCTCCTTCGGTGAGCCGCGCCGCGAAATCGCGCACGCGCTGCGGCTCGGGCCGGCGCAGGCCGGAGCCCGGGAAGGGATTGAACGGGATCAGGTTGATCTTGCAGGAGAGGTCGCCGATCCGCCGCAGCAACTCTCGCGCCTGGTGGTCGGCATCGTTGACGCCGGCGAGCAGGACGTATTCAAAGGTGATGAAATCGCGCGGCGAATGCGCCAGGTAGCGGCGACAGGCGCCAAGCAGTTCGGCGAGCGGATACTTGCGGTTCAGCGGCACGAGCTCGCTGCGCAACGTGTCGTTGGCGGCATGCAGCGAAACGGCCAGCGCCACCGGGCAGTCGCGCGCCAGCTTGTCGATCATGGGCACCATGCCCGAGGTCGAAACCGTGACCCGCCGGCGCGACAGGCCATAGGCGTCGTCATCGAGCATCAGGCGCAAGGCGGGCAACACGGCATCGTAGTTCTGCAGCGGTTCGCCCATGCCCATCAGGACCACATTGCTGATCGCCCGCCCGGCGCCGGCGGGCTCTTCGGCCGTACCGGCGGCCAGCACGCCCGCGGCACGCAGTTCGTGCTCGGCCAGCCACAGCTGGCCGATGATCTCGGCCGTGCTCAGGTTGCGGCTGAATCCCTGCATGCCGGTGGAGCAGAACCGGCAATTGACCGCGCAGCCGGCCTGCGTCGAGATGCAGAGCGTGCCGCGATCGGCTTCGGGGATGTAGACCGCCTCGACCGCTTCGCCGGCGCCGACGTCGAGCAGCCACTTGCGCGTGCCGTCGGTCGACTGGCCGCTGCGCCGCACCGGCAGCGCGCGGATGCAGGCGTCGCGCGCCAGATTCTCGCGCAGGCTGCGCGCCACATCGGTCATCTGCGCGAAATCGTGCGCACCGCGCCGGTGGATCCAGCGCAGCACCTGGCGCGCCCGGAACGGCTTCTCCGAGCGGGCGGCGAACCACGACGTCAGGGCATCGCGGTCGAAATCGAGCAGGTTGACGGCTGACATGGGGGCACGCCGGTCGGCGTGGCTAGCGCCGATGGATATCGACCGCCGGGAAAAAGAACGCGACTTCCGCCGCGGCCGTCTCTGGGCTGTCCGAGCCGTGCACCGCATTGGCGTCGATGCTTGCCGCGAAATCGGCGCGGATGGTTCCGGCCGCGGCCTTCTTCGGATCGGTGGCGCCCATCAGGTCGCGATTGCGGCCGATCGCGCCCTCGCCTTGCAGGGCCTGGACGAACACCGGACCGGAAATCATGAAGCTGACCAGGTCGCGGAAGAACGGACGTTCGCGGTGCACGGCGTAGAACGCCTCGGCCTCGCGCTGCGACAGATGGACCATGCGCGCGGCGACGACCTGCAGGCCGGCCTGCTCGAAGCGCGCGATGATCTGACCGATCACGTTCTTGCGGACGGCGTCCGGCTTGATGATCGACAAGGTGGTTTCGATGGCCATGAGCGACATCCGCGCGGCGGACCCTGTATGAAAAAACGCTGGAAAATGAAAGGCTTGGAGGAAAAAGACGAAACGAAATCATAGCACGGCACGGCGCCCGACGAGGGGCGACGGGCGCCGGCCACGGGGCGGCCGCGCCGGACCGTGAACCGCGGCTCAGCGGTGCAGGCGCAATTCCTGCATCGATACGCGCTTGCCTCGCGCGCCCAGGACCTGGGTCCCGACCTCGACGAAACCGAAGCGGCCATGAAAGCGGCGCGACGCCTCGTTGGGCGGGTCGACGTCGAATTCGCAGGTGACGCTCGCCATCCCCGCCCCGGCGGCGCTGCGCAACAGGTCCTCGTAGAGCAGCGTTGCCAGGCGCGCCCCCCGGGCCGCCGCATCGACCACGACGCGGTCGATGTAGACGAACCCCGTGTAGCGCGTGGCGAACCAGCGGTAATTCGGACTGTCGTAATCGGCGCCTGCGGCCAGCGCAAGCAAGAAGGCGTCGACCCGGCCGCCGCGGCACGCCACCCGGTGGATCCAGGCCTGCCGGTGCAGGGCGGCGAGGCGCGGCGCCGACAGGGGGCTCAGGACCGCTTCGGATTCCCGGTTGAGCCGCAGGATGGCCGGAAAATCGTCCTCGGTCGCCGCGCGGATGCGCGCCTCCGGGGCCGCTGTCGGCGTGGCATTCACGCGTTCACCAGGCTGACGATGTTTCATGCCGATGGCTCGAGCACTGCGATGCTCTCGACATGGCTGGTGTGAGGAAACATGTTGACGATCCCCGCCGCGCGCAGGATCCAGCCGCCCTGGTTGACGAGCCAGCCGCAGTCGCGCGCCAGGGTCGCCGGATTGCACGAAACGTAGACCAGGCGCCGCGGCAATGGCGCCGCCCTGCCCTGTTCCGCGGCCTGGCGTGCCGCGTCGACCAGGGCCTGGACCACCGCGTAGGCGCCGTCGCGCGGCGGGTCGATCAGCAGTCGATCAATCGTGCCGCCGGCGCCCGCGCACAGCGCGAGCCAGTCCGCGGCGCCCCACTCGAACAGGTTGCGCAAGGCAAATTCGACCCGGCCGCCCAGGCCGGCTGCCTGCGCCGCCGATGCGGCGCGCGCCAGCAGCGCCGCATTGCCCTCGATGCCGAACACCCGCCGCGCCTGGGTGGCCAGCGGCAGCGTGAAATTGCCCATGCCGCAAAACAGATCGACCACCACGTCCGACCGCGCGACCTGCAACAGATTCAAGGCACGGCGCACCAGTACTTCGTTGGTCGCGTGATTGACCTGGGTGAAATCGGTCGGCCGGAACGGCAGCTGCAGGCCGAACTCGGCCAGCGGCAGGGCCAGTTCGCCCGGCCCGGCCGGGCCCTCGAGCGGCACCGCGGTATCGGGTCCGCCGCGCTGCAGCCAGAGTTCGACCCGATGCCGCCCGGCGAAGGCGAGCAGCTTCTCGTGGTCGTTCTGGTCCGGTTCGGCGAGGACCCGCAGCACGAGTGCCGTGCGGCCCTGGGCAATGGCCACCTCGATCTGCGGCAAGCGGTCACGGATCGACAGGCCGCCTACGAGCTCGCGCAGCGCCGGCAGCATGTCGGCGACCGGCCGCGCCAGCACCTTGCAGGTCTGCATGTCGGCGACATAGCTGCTGGACCGCTCATGGAAGCCGACCAGCACCCCGCCCTTGCGCTCGATGTAGCGCACCGACAGGCGGGCGCGGTGCCGGTAATGCCAGCTGCGCCCGGCGATCGGCCGCAGGATGGTCTCGGGCCGCACGTGGCCGATGCGGGCGAGCGATTCCTCCAGCATGCGCTGCTTCACCGCGACCTGGGCGCGGGCCTCGAGGTGCTGCATCGAGCAGCCGCCACAGCTGCCCTGCGCCAGGCCGAAGTGGGGACAGCCTGGCGTCGTGCGCAGGCTGCTGGCCCGCAGCACCTGCACCACGCGGCCGGTGTCGAAGCGGGCCTTGGCACGCTGGCGCGACCACAGCACGCGCTCGCCCGGCAGCGCGCCCTCAATGAAGGCGACCTTGCCGTCGACCCGCGCCACGCCGTTGCCTTCGAGGTCGAGCGATTCGATTTCCGCGACCAGCGGTGCGGCGGGCGGTCCGGGGTCTTGGGCGAGCCGCGCGCGGCGCGCGGTTCGCGGCGGCGTGCTCACGCGGCGGCTTTGCGCGCCGGGGCCGCCGCTGCGTCATCGCCCGGCGCCGGCCAGGCCGCAAGATATTCGCGCCAATGCGGGCCGGCGGCCTGGGCAAGGCTGTCGCGCACCAGGGCGATCTCGGCCGCATAGGCTGCGTCGTTCAGGCGGCCGCGCATCTTCTGATAGCGGCAGTACAGCAGGTAGGTATTGACCACATCAGTTTCGCAGTAGTTGCGGATGTCTTCGATACGGCCTTCGCCATACGCACCCCAGACCTGGTCGCCGGACATGCCCAGCTTGCCCGGGAAACCGCACAGCCGGGCCAGCTCGTCGAGCGGCACGGCGGCACGCCCCTGGTACATGGCCAGAACGTCCATGAGATCGGTGTGCCGCGCGTGGTAGCGGCTGGTGTAGTTGTTGTAGCGGAACTCGCGGTCGTCGTCGCCGTTTTCCCAGTAGCGCGCCGCGGCGATGCCGTGCACCATCGCGCGGTAGTGCAGGACGGGCAGGTCGAAGCCGCCGCCGTTCCAGCTCACGAGCTGCGGCGTATAGCGCTCGACCAGCCGGAAGAAATCGGCCACCAGCCTTTCCTCGCTATCGTCGGCAGCGCCCAGGCAGCGTACGCGCAGACTGTTGTCATCGCGAAAGGCGCAGCCGATGGCGATGATCCGGTGCTCATGCAGCGGCAGGAAATCGCTGCCACCGGTGCGCTCGCGCCGCTCGGCAAAGGCCTCGGTTGCCAGTGCCCGGTCGTCGAGTGCGGCCCACTGCGGCCGCAGCCGGCGCAGGCCGGCGACATCCGGTACGGTTTCCAGGTCGAAGACGAGGATCGGGGTCATGGATCGGGGTCATGCGCGCCGCGCTCGAGCGCGGGGCGCGGCTCAGCGTCGCGGCAGGTACTCGAGCGGATCGACCGGCACGCCCTTGAGCCGCACCTCGAAGTGCAGCAGCGGCGCCGCGCTGCCGGTCTTGCCGGAAAGCGCGATGGTCTGGCCGCGGGTCACCGTCTGGCCCTGGCTCACTTGGATCGACTTGTTGTGGCCGTAGACGGTGCGCAGTCCGTTGCCATGGACCAGGATCACCAGGTTGCCATAGTCGAGGAAACTACCGGTGTAGCTGACGCTGCCGTCGGCCGCCGCACGCACCGGCGCGTCTTCGGTGGTGCCGATGTCGACGCCCTTGCCGTGCGCCGCATCGAACTTGACCAGGACCGGGCCGTCGGCCGGCCATGACCAGGCGGCCTGCTGCGCAGCGGCCCCGGCGGGCGCCCCGGTGGCCGACGCGGCCTCGGTCGGCGCGGACGGTCCCGCCGCGGGCGGCGCGCCGGCGTCGGCCGGCGCGGTTGGCGCCGGCGCCGCCAGCGGCGCGGCCGGCGGGCCATCGAGCGGCCGCGCGACGACCGCCGGCGCGGCCGCCAGCGGCACGGACTGCACCTGGGCGTCGGCCTGCGCCGCATTGTCGGCTTCGCCCATCGGCGCCACGCCGGACGGTGCCGGTACCACGGCCGGTGCGGCCGCCGGCCGGCTGGCGGCCGAGGGCGGGTTGTTGCGCGCGCTGTTGGGTCGCGACAGGTCAATCACCGGCGCGACGTTGAGCGAGGTCGAGGAACAAGCCGCACAGGCCACGGCCGCGAGCCACGCCAGGGATCGCATCGCGGCGGATCGACGCCGCATCGCGCGGGCGGACGAAATGGCTGGAATCAATTCGGCTCTCCTGCGGCGGCATCGCCCGGATTCGCGCGGGACGTTCGGTTCATGCGCGGACCTCAGGCGGCGATGACACCGCTCAGCAATGGAACGAAGCGTACCGGCTCGACTTCGCGACATACCCAGCGCCCCTGCCGGTCGCGGCTCAGGACCGACAGCTGCTGCTGCGCCTCGCCGACCGGTGCCACGATCACGCCGTCGGGCGCCAGCTGCTCGGCCCAAGCCGGCGGCATGCTGGGGCCGGCGGCGGCCGCGATGATGGCGTCGAAGGGGGCATCCGCGGCGAGTCCTGCGGCACCATCGCCATAGACGAGGCGGACGGTGGCCAGGCGCAGCGGGCGCAGGTTGCGCCGGGCCCGTTCGTGCAGCGCGCGTACCCGTTCGATCGAATAGACCTCGCCGAAGATGCGCGCGTAAACCGCCGCGGCGTAGCCGCCGCCGGTGCCGATCTCGAGGATCTTCGCGGTGCGCGGGTTCATCATCGCCGCCAGCGCCAGTTCGGCACTGCGCGCCACGATGTAGGGTTGCGAGATCGTCTGGCCGTGCCCCAGCGGCAGCGAGCAGTCGTCATAGGCCCGGCTGGCCAGCGCCGGATCGACGAAGGCATGCCGCGGCACGGCGGCCAGGGCGTCGAGCACGCGCGGGTCGCGCACGCCCAGCTCGCGTATCCGGTCCACCATGCGCTGGCGCACGCGCGGCGAATTCAAGCCGGCGTTGTCCATCCCGTTCGCGCCGTGCCCGCTCACGCAGCCAGCCACTGCTCTAGGCCGTCGAGCTGTTCGACGTGGGTCAGGTCGATCTGCAGGGGCGTCACCGAAATGTGGCCGGCGGCCACGGCATGGAAGTCCGTGCCCGGACCGGCGAGCCGCGCCTCGCCCGCCGAGCCCACCCAGTAGATGGTCTCGCCGCGCGGGCTCGTCTGGCGGATCACCGGCTCGGCCTGGTGGCGCTTGCCCAGGCGCGTGCAGCGCGCCTCGCGCAACTGCTCGTACGGCAGGTTCGGTATGTTCACGTTGAGCAGGAAAGGCCCGGCGAGCCGGCGCCGGGTGTAACGCCCGACCAGGTCGGCCGCGACCCGCGCCGCGCTGTCCAGGTGCGCGTGGCCCTTGTCGACATGGGAAATGGCGATCGACGGCAACCCGAAGAGGTAGCCTTCCATGGCCGCCGCCACCGTTCCCGAGTAGATCGTGTCGTCACCCATGTTCTGGCCGTTGTTGATGCCGGACACGACGAGGTCGGGCAGCCGATCGAGCAGGCCGGTCAGGGCGACGTGCACGCAATCGGTCGGCGTGCCGTTGAGGAACAGGAAGCCGTTGGCCGCCTTGTGGGCCGTGAGCGGCCGGGTCAGGGTGAGCGAATTGCTTGCGCCGCTGCAGTTTTGTTCCGGCGCCACCACGGTAATTTCGCCGAACGGGCGCAGGGCCCGGACCAGCGCCTCCAGGCCCGGGGCCAGGTAGCCGTCGTCGTTGGAAACCAGGATGTGCATTGCCTGCGCCTGCGTCTGCCCTGGCCGGCGGCCGGGCCTGCGGGGTTCACGCGCAGCCCGCATTTTCCGGCCGGCCCCTGGCGCGGCGTCCTGCGCGATGTTCCCTCGATGCGCCAGTATATCGGAGGGCCTGGGCCTGCGTGCACGTGGCGTGCAACACACACGGCTGCGCGGTAGGACGCCGCGATGCGCGCGCACTTCGGCCATACCTGCATATAAACTGCGCGGCGGATTGCCCATACCGATGCTGGTTCTGGCGGCGCAGCGGCGCCACGCAAGCGGCACCGCAGGGCAGGCGGGACGAGGCCCATGCCGGGTTCACCAGTATTCGCCAAGACCGAACTGGGCGCCGGTGCCCTGCATGCGGCGCGCGAAGCCATGCCCGCGCCCGCGCGCCGCCTGCTCATCCTCGTCGACGGCCAGCGCGATCTCGAAGAGCTGTCCACGATGCTCGGCACGGAAACCGTGCAGCTGTGGCTGCCCAAGCTGGCGCAGGACGGCTACGTCCGGGCGGTCCAGCGCGCCGCGCCGTCGACGCTGCGCCAACCGTTGCCGCCGTCCGAGCCCGCCGTACCGACAGCGCAAGGCGCCGGGGCCGATGCCGCCCCGCCGCGCGGCGTCTCGCTCGCCGGCCTGGCCGCGCGTGCGGCGCTCGTCTGCGCGGCGGTCGCCGCGATCTGGTGGTGGTACAGCGGCACCGCGCCCGAACAGGGCGGCCTCGGTACGGCCGATCGCACGTCCGACACGGCAAGGAACCCACCCGCGCCGGACGCACAGCCCGGGGTGCCGCCGACGAACCAGGTGCCGGCGCCATCGCTCGCCCCGTCCGGCGCGTCCGCGCCGCCGGCTGCGCCACCACCGGGCAGTGCGGCAGCGGCATTGCCGGCGCGCGATCGCGCGGCGCGGGCGCTGAACGAACGGCCACTCGAAGCGCGGCGAGCCGGCGCGGCGGACGCGTCGAGCGCGGCGCCAAGCGGAGCTCCGCGCGGAATGCCTGACGGAGCGCCAAGCACAACGCCGGCCGTTGCGGCGCGGTCGCCGCCGGCCGGCGCACCGGAGGCGGGCCGCGGCGCGCCTGCGGCGGTCAACGGCACGGCGGTCGCGCAGCCGGCCGCCGTCCCGGTCGCGCCGCCCGCGCCGTTGCCGCGGGCGACCCTGCCCGAGCCGCCGCCCAAGGTCGCCGTCGTCGAGCCACAACTCAACGCCGCCGCGGCGCCGGATGCCGCGCCGGCGGCCGCCGCCGTGCCCGCTGGCGGCGCCGGCGCGGCTGCGCCCACGGGTGAGCCGCCCACTCGGCTGCGCGTGCGCGAGCGCGCGCTGCCGGTGATCCCGCGGCGGGCGATACGCGCCGGGATCGACCGCGGGCGCGTGGTGGTGCGCCTGCATGTCAATGCCGCCGGCAGCGTCGAGCGGGTCGAACTGGTGCGTGCCGATCCGCCGCAGATCTACGACGTCTCCGTGCAGCGGGTGTTCGAAGGCTGGACGTTCGATCCGCCCGGCAAGCCCGCGGTGCAGGTGTTCGAGATCGAGTTCAAGCCCTGATCGATGCGGCGGTGGCCGCCGCAAGCGTTGCCGGTGCGTCCAGCGAGCATGGGTGGAAGGTCGGAAATGCGGTGTTCTCGGCTGCCTTTTGGGCCGACTTCACCGGTTTGCGGCCGGCCGGGGCATGTTACGGTCGTGGCGGCTCGGTGCGGCGCCAGGAGGCCGGGGCCGGCCGCGCCCTGGTGTGGCCCGTCTGGCACCATGTGGCGCCGCCCGATCGGCCGCGGCAGCCGGCGGCTGCGGTGCCGCGTCACGCACATTTGCGTACAGCTTGCCAGGCCAGCGGGCGGTGGCGTGGCGCCGGGCGAGGCCCGGTGCACGGCCGGATGGCAGGGTGCAATGCACCGGTAAGGGCGATGTTGGACGACCAGAGACTCATGGCAGGCGTACAGCCGGCGCCGGGCGATCGCCGCGGCGCGGGCCCGCTTGCGCCGCGCGGTCTTGAAGCGGGCCAGGTTCGCCGGGCGTTGCGGTGTGCCGTTGCCGCCTTGCTTTGCCTGGGCCTTTGCGCCGGCGCCGCGTACGCCGCGGTGCCGCGGCCCTGGCGCCTGGACGGCGACGGCCTGTTCCTGCGCGAAGCCAAGCTCGACGCCGGCGCGGCCACGGCCCTGGTCCAGGATCAGCAGGGCTTCCTGTGGATCGGCAACCAGGCCGGTCTGCTGCGCTGGGACGGATACGTCGCGCGCTGGTACGCGCCGGATGCCGATACGCCGGGTGCACTGCCCGACAACTATGTCAGCGCCCTCCTGGTCGATGCGCGCGGCCGGCTCTGGGTCGGCACCAGCAACGGTGGCCTGGCGCGCTACGACGCCGAGCACGACAACTTCGTCACGCTGCCGGTCGGTCCGGGCGGCTTGCGCGATGCCAGCGTCTCGGCGCTGTGCGACGACGGCGCCGGCGGCCTGTGGGTCGCCACCGGGGCCGGCCTCGATCATCTCGATGGCACCACGGGCCGGATCGAACCGGTCGCCATGCGCCTGCCAGGGGGCCGCGTCGAGGCGCTGCTGCGCGACCGCAGCGGCGGCATCTGGGTCGGCACGAGCGGCGCCCTGACCTACCGCGGTGCCGGGCAGGCCGGATTCGTCGAGCAGCGGCTGGACCATCGCGACGGCACCTTCCCCGGCGCGCTGGCGCTGTTCGAGGACGACGACGGCCGGATCTGGGTCGGCACCAACGCCCACGGCGCCTACGTGCGCGAACCGGGCCAGGCCCACTGGCGTCAGGTGGTCGAGAACCAGGTTGGCGCAGCACCCATGTCCGACATGGTGCGGGCGATCGTCCAGGCGCGGCGCGGCGAGGTCTGGCTGGGCACCGGCAATGGCGGCATCGTGCGCGTCAACACCGTCACCTGGCGCACGCGGCGCGAGCGCCACGACGATACGCGCGCGAGCAGCCTGGTCAGCGACGAAGTCCTGAGCCTGTACCGTGACCGCGACGGCTGGATCTGGATCGGCAGTGCCGAGGACCTGTGCGGCTACAACCCGCAGCCCGGCGCGATCGACACCTACTTCGGCGGCGGCAGTCCGGCCCGGCTGGTCGCCCACAGCAGCGTCCTGGCGGTGCTCGAGGCGTCCGACGGCCGCATCTGGCTCGGTCTGGGCGCCGGTGGCGTGCAGATCATCGATCCGGCGGCCGGGCGCCGCGGGCAGGTGAGCGCCGATCCGGCCCGCCCGGAGCGGGCGCTGCCGCGCGGCCGCGTCACGGCGATGGCCGAGGCCGCCGACGGCCACGTCTTCCTGGGCACGCAGGCCGGCCTGTATCGGGTCGATGCCGACGGCCGGCGGGTCGAGCGCATCGCGATACCCGGACGCTTGCCGACCGCCGAGATCCGTACGCTGCGCTTCGTCGACGGCGCGCTGTGGATCGGCGGACGCGACGGCGTCTGGTCCTTGCTGGTCGCGCCGGGCGAGCCGACGCGCGTCCTGCGCCATGTCGAAAGCGAGCTGGGCGACGGGCGGATCAACATCATCGAACGGGCGAGCGACGGTGGACTGTGGATCGGGACATTCAGCGGACTGGTGCACATCGATGCGGTGAGCGGCGCGATCGCCGCCGTGGCCCTGGACGGCGAAGACAAGGGCACGCAGCGCGGCTGGGACGTCAACGCCGTGCTCACCGACCGGGAAGGCCGGCTCTGGGTCGGCACCTTCGGCCGCGGCATCCAGGTCGAACGGCGCCCCGCCGGCGTAGGCCCGCGCCGCTTCCAGCGCCTGAGCACGCGCGACGGCCTGCCGCAGAACGGCATCGACATGCTGCTGGCCGACGCGCTCGGCAACGTCTGGGCCAGCACCGATGCGGGCATCGCCCGGATCGACGCGAAGAGCCTGGCGGTGCGGGTGTTTCGCCAGGCCCAGGGCGTGGGCCTGGGCAGCTTCTGGACCGGATCGGGTACGGCCACTTCCGAAGGCGAACTGCTCTTCGGCGGCATCGGCGGCCTGGTGGTGGTGCACCCCGAGCGGGTCGCCAGCGACGAACCCGTGCGGCCGCTTGCCGTCACCGATGTCCACGTCGGCGCGCACCCGCAGCCGGCTGCGGCGCTGCCCGGCGCCGCGCCACTGGTGCTCGACGCCGACGATCGCAGCCTCATGGTCGAATTCGCCGCACTCAACTACGCCGACGCCGAGCACCAGCGCTACAGCTATCGGCTGCTCGGCTTCGATCGCGACTGGGTGACGACGCCGGCGTCGCGCCGGCTGGCCACGTACACCAACCTGCCGCCCGGGCGTTACACGCTGCAGATGCGCAGCGCGCCGCCGCAAGGCGGCTGGTCCGCGCCGACCGAGATTCCGGTCCAGGTCAATGCCGCCTGGTACCAGCGCGACAGCGTGCACGCCGCCGGCATGCTGCTGCTCGTGGCCGGCATTTATGGCCTGGTGCACTTGCGCACCCTCTACCTGCGCCAGCGGCAAAGCGAGCTGCAGCGCCTGGTCGCGGCGCGCACGATCGAGCTCGAACAGCGCGGGCGCGAGCTGCAAAGCAGCCACGAGGAACTGCGGCGCAGCCAGGACCAGCTCGAGCAGATGGCCTACTTCGATCCGCTGACCAGCCTGCCCAACCGCCGCATGTTCAACGACGACCTGCGCCACCTGATCGCGCGATCCTTGCGCGGCCAGGGCGATTTCGCCCTGGTGCTGGTCGACCTCGATGGCTTCAAGCTGGTCAACGACCAGCGCGGCCACCAGGTCGGCGACGCGCTCCTGGTCACCGTCGCCGAACGGTTGCGCGCGGTCGTACGCGATTCGGATCGCATCGCCCGGCTGGGCGGCGACGAATTCGCCGTGCTGCTGGCCAATGCGTCGACCAACGACGAGGTCGAGGCGATGTGCGCGCGCATGATCGTCACCCTGCGCGAACCGATGATCGTGCTGGGCCAGGAGCTGCGCATCACGGCCAGCCTGGGCATTGCGCCCTGCCCACGCGAGGGCGAGACGCCCGACGCGCTATACCGGGCCGCCGACATGGCGCTCTACGAGGCCAAGCGCAACGGCCGCGACACCTGGCGCTGGAGCATGACCCGGGCCTACACCTACACGGTCTAGGCGCGCCGCGGCCTACAGCTCGTCGTCGGCGACGAAGGGATCGAGCAGCGCGGGCAGCGCGCGCTGCAGCCAGTCGGTCTCCGGATCCGCGCCGGCCGCGAGATCCTCCTCGTGTTCGGGCACGCTCCAGCGGATGTCGTCGTCCGGACCCAGGTGCAGCTCGTAGAAGCTGCCCTCGTCGACCAGGGCCTGGAACTGGCGCACCAGTTCGGCGCTGTCGGCGATGATGCCGACTTCGGTGTTCTTGTAGGCCGAGCGCAGATCCAGGTTCATCGAACCCAGGAAAATCCTGCGGCGGTCGGTCACCACGACCTTGGCATGCAGGCTGCCCGAAGAGAGCCCGAACGAGCCCAGGCGCCGCCGCTCGCGGGTCCGCGTCGGGCTCAGCTCGCGGATCTCGACGCCTTCGCGCAGCATCGCCTTGCGGTAGCGCATGTAGCCCAGCTGGGCCAGCGGCGAATCGGTCGAGGCGAGCGAATTGGTGACCAGCACGATGCGCCCGCCCTTCTGCCGTGCCTCGTGCATCATCTTCATGCCCAGCTCGCCGGGCACGAAATAGGGCGAGATCATGGTCGCCTCGGTCTGCGCGTCGGCGAGCATGGCGAGCACGCTGCGTGTCACGGTCGGGAAGGCGCGGTCCGCCTGGCTGGCGGACTTGTCGGGCCGGTCGACCACCACCGTGCAGGGCGCGATCACCAGTCGCTCGATGCGGCCCTGCGCGATCTCGCCCGGCAGGGTGCCGAACGACTGCAGCTCCGGCGGCAGCGCCTGCAGCGCGGCGGCCTGCGCCGCGCCGGTCGCGCGATCCAGTTCGCGGTCCGCCTCGACAAGTGCCGGCGCCGGTCCGGCAAGCCGGCCGACGGGAATGGCCAGCTCGCTGTTCCAGAATTCGTCGAAGGCGCGCGACAGATCGCGCACCGCCGGCCCGGCGACGAAGGCGTCGATGTCGACGAAGTTGCTCTGCGCCGATTGCATGAAGTACTCGTCGCCGATGTTGCGCCCGCCCATCACGGCGGCGGCGTTGTCGGCGATGTACAGCTTGTTGTGCATGCGCCGGTCGATCCGGCCCAGTTCGAAGGCCGCCCCGACGAATCGAGTGAGCCGGCTGGCGCGCCCCAGAACGAAGGGATTGAACAGCCGCACCTCGGTATTGGGCTGGGCCGCCAAGTCGAGCAGCAGCGCATCCTCGCCGACCGTGTACAGGTCATCGACCAGGACCCGCACGCGCACGCCGCGCCGCGCCGCAGCGCGCAGCTCGCGCATCAGCACCTGGCCGGTGTTGTCGTTCTTGAGCAGGTAGTACTGCACGTCGAGCGACTTCTGCGCCGCCTGCGCCAGCGCGAGCCGCGTGGCCATGGCGTACGAGGCGACCGGGAGCAGGCGCAGGCCGGAGCGGCCATCGTCCGGCAGCTGCGCCTCGGTCATGCGGTAGAGCGCGGTGCCGGCAAAATCGTCTACGGCATGGCTCACCGGCGGTGCAACCGCCGTCGGCAAACCAGCGCAGCCGGCCAGCAAGACGAGGAGCAGGCCGCGAATGAGGAAACCCGATGGGGATTGCGCAATGCATGCCGAGGCACCGCGCGCGCCGGGTGGCGAAGCAACAACTCGACGATGGCGCGCCGCCACGGCAGCGTGCCTAGCCCATGCCGATGCCGTCAATAGCTGATGCCGCCCGTCGCGGTGATGCCGGAGACGGCGCCGAGCCCGTTGCCGGACGCCGTGTTGTTTCCCGCGGAATCGATGACCCCGCCGCTGTTGAGTAGGCCGTACTGGCCATTGTTCATGGCGACGCAATTGCCCGCAACCAGTGTTCCATTGGCGGTCGCCTCGAAGCCGCTATCCGTATTTCCGGACGCCACGACGTTGCTCGCGTACGCGTAGCCTGTTGCCGTCGAACTCGATCCGGACGCCGTCACGCCCGCTGCATTGCCATTGACCAAGGTATCGCTGAGGTATGCGATCGTCACGCTGCTGCCGCCCGTGTTCGTGTTGGCCACGACGATGCCGGTTCCAAGATTCCCCAGGACCTGGGACTGTGCAATGGTCGATACCGCTCCTCCATCGAGATAGATGCCGTTGAAATTGTCGCGCACCAGGACGTTGATCAACCTGGCTTCGATTCCAGCCTTGACATAGATCCCGGCATCGGCCGCCGCCGAGTTGCCGAAGCCCGCGATCACGCAGTTCACCACCGTCAATGCCGAGCCGTTCGTCATGTAGATGCCGTACGTACCGCCGGTCCCGTTGATGGTCAACCCCTTGAGCGCGACACTGACCCCCGCCGTCGCGACCGTGATGCCGGCCCCGGCGGCAACCGATATGCCCGCGTAGATGCCGTCGGGCGCCGTGATCGACACCGACTGACCGATGGTCACCGGACCATAGCCGCCCGACGAGAGCACGACGATCTCGCCGCCACTGCTGGTGACCCCAAGGGCCGCCGCGAAGGTCCGGCACGGTGTCGTCGGCGCACAGTTGACGGCCGTATTCGCATCGCTTCCGGATATCGATACGAAGGTCCTGGCAGTCGTCGCGCGCGCGCCATCGGCGCAGAATAAGCCCGCCGAAGCGAGGGCCACGAGAACGATGGATCGAAACATCTGAATCTCCCAAAGGAATGGCTGGGCAGTGCTTTGCTGGATTGGCCTGGCGTGTGTCCTGTCCTGACGTTATCCGGCGGCGCGCTCAGAACGTGATCCCGCCGCTCAGGATGGTTCCCGAGGTCGGCGCCGCGACGTTGCCCGACAGAATATTGTTGCCCGCGGAATGGAATGTTCCACCGCCATTGGCGAACCCGTAACCCGAATTGCGCATCGCGGCGCTGCCTTCGACGACCAGTGTGCCGTTGGCCGATACATCGAATCCACTGGAGGTGTTACCCGATGCGGTGACCTTGCTGGCGTACGCGTAACCCAGCTGACTGGCGCCGCCTCCGGATACGACGATGCCCGACCCGTTGCCATTGACCACCGCAGTGTCGATCCGGGCGATTGTCGTCGTACCCGTTGCGCCGTTCGAATTGGCTACGGTGATGCCATTGCCCGCGTTGCCCAGAACCTGGACCTGCGAGATCGTGGCATTGGCACCACCGTCCAGATGGATACCTTCGTGGTTATCGCGAACGATGAGATTCCTGAAAGCGAGTTCGGCGGGCGCATCGACAACGACTCCTGCCACCGAATTCGCCGAACCGGTGAATCCCGAAATTTCGCAATCGACGACCTCGACGCTGGCCGCGGCCGCGACCAGGATGCCTTCCGCTCCGCCGCTGCCGTTTATGGTCAAGCCGCGCAGCGCAACATGGACCCCCGGCAGGGCGATCGTGACGCCCGCACCCGATGGCACCTCGATCCCCGCATAGATGCCCTTGGGCGCCGTGATCGACACCGATTGCGCAATACTCACCTGCCCGTAACCGCCCGAATTCACGACCACCACCTCGCCGCCGCTGGCGGTCACGCTGAGCGCCGCGGCGAATGTACGGCAGGGCGTCGATGGGCCACAGGACGCGCTGCTATTGGCGTCGCTGCCCACCGTTGCGACGAAGGTCCGGGCGGCGGCACTTGCGAGGACCGGGAACGACTGCGACACCGCAGGCGCGGCGGAGTAAAGGCTATTGCCCGGCTGTGCCGCCCCGATCGTGCACACGCCAGCGGCGAGAATGCTGACGGTATCCCCGAGCACTGCGCAAACCGACGGCGTAGAAGAGCCAAAGTACACCGGGAGGCCGGAACTTGCGGTCGCCTGGATGGCAAACGGCGCGGCGCCGAGGATCCTGGCCGGCAGGCCGCCGAACGTGATCGTCTGCGCTTGGGAAAACAGAGGAGTGTTGGCCGACACGGCATCGCTTGCCGACGATGCGGTATTGGCGCCGTCCAGGGCGGTCACGTTCAGCACGATCACGGTGCCACTGGGCGGCGGATTGGCCGCGTCGACGAGCACCGAAAGCAGCATGGATGTACTGGCACCCGCGGCCAATCCGGCCGAGAAATTCCAGGTCAAGGTCTGGCCGGGCACGCAGGACCCGGTGTTGGTGCACGTCGACCCGAACAGGCCCGGCGTGACATTGGCGTAACTCGTTGTCGTGTAAGGCGGCACCACTGCCGTCACGGTGAAGGCACCGCTTGCGCTCGAGCCTGGATTCGTCGCCGTGATTGTGTAGGTGAGGATCTGCCCTGGAACGGCTGCGCTCGAACCCGCTGTGACGGACAACAGCAGCAGCGCCGGCGTGGCCGCGCTCACCGTGGCCGTGTTGCCGGCCCTGGCATAGCTTTGCTGCGACGCCGTGTCGAGCAAGTTGGCCTGCGCACTGACCAGCGTTCCAATGGCCGCG
>Ga0209698_10000487_pt1 | contig 45678 bp, 35 predicted proteins | sample LitLauG_LLR_2012_FD_187203 | JGI IMG/M metagenome (GOLD analysis project Ga0209698, IMG submission 187203) | Freshwater sediment microbial communities from Pennsylvania, USA - Little Laurel Run_MetaG_LLR_2012 (SPAdes) (version 2) | ecosystem: Environmental > Aquatic > Freshwater > Creek >...
CGGCCTCCAGCTCGCCTCTTCGAACCTCAAGCGCATGGAACTTGAAAAGCCGCAACCCGAGCAGGTTGTCATCGATACCGAGACGGAACCAAGATCGAAGATTGCCATGGCCGTCCGCGACGGCGCTCCTCCCGAAAGCTCGGAGCCCGCGGAAGTGTGGCAGAACCTTCTACAAGACGTCGAACCCGACGCTTTCAAAGTCACTGACGAAGAGAGAGCTCGAATGGAAAAAAAGCCTCCAGTCGGGACGATCCAGGCTTGTTGTCAGCCTGGATCGTCGGTTAGTGTAGCGAGAGCACCCGCGCCCGCGAGACTGGGAACCGCTACTCGATCTTTTGGGCGATGGTGACCGTGTAACCGTCAACGTCTTCGAAGGCGAATTCCCTCATGCCGTAGAACTGATCGGTCACAGGCATGGAGATCTTCGCGCCCGCCTTCTGGACGCGGTCGAGCACCGCCTGAAGGCTATCGACTTCCATGTAGAGAGTCAGGCTCGCGCCAATGGTTGTGGCTAGCTTGGGATATTCGGCAGCGACAGTCTTCTGGTCGTTGAAGAAGATTTCGACCAATCCATTCGAGACCGACGCGAAGACGTAAGGCGACTGCTCGGGAACGGTTATCGCTTTTTCCAGACCGAGGATCTCGCTGTAGAACTTCAGGCTGGCTTCGACACTGCGAACGACTAGATTGGGCGTGAGTTTCTTGATCTGCATGATTTCTCCTCTTTTCGTAAATCGGATCGTGAATTAGTTCCGGACAGTGTGTCGTGAAGGACGATGGCACACTCTTCCGGTGTGCTCGCATCGCCTCCATCCACGACCCTTGCGAGGAAGGACGTAGGTAGGGACCCTCATTGTCGGCCAACATGGCCGTTGGCGCCGGAACTCAATCTACCGAGATCAGCGCGCGGGCCCCGCGAGGTACGAGGAGAATGGTAGCACGAAGAGTCAAGGGCTGCAGCCAGTTGCGCAGAGATACAATAGCGCGTCACTGGCACACGCGCGGGAGGATCAATGGCGAATGCGGGGATTTTATCGGGAGTCAACCGGGACTCTGTTCTCGACTCGGTGCGAACCACTCTGGCAGCAGTGGCTGCTTTGCTGCTGGCTCGTCTGCTGAAGCTGCCCGAATATTATTGGGCCCCGATCTCCACCATTGTCATCATTCAATCCACCATTCCGCCGCACCTGCTGGGATGGCAGCGCTTTGTCGGAACAGCCTTGGGAGCGTTGCTAGGCGCAGCTCTGGCTAGCTATTTCAGTTCGAGCCTGGTGGTTTATGCGCTAGGGATTTTTGTGTGCGGCATGCTGGCGTGGCTGTTGCGCGTGGGCGGCGCGTACCGGTTTGCCGCCATTACGCTGAGTATCATTTTGCTGATTCCGCGGGACCGACCTCCGTGGATCACCGGATGGCACAGATTTCTGGAAGTGTCGCTCGGAATTGCGGTCGCGCTGGTCGTGACCACAGTTTGGCCACTGCCGAAGAAAACGGCGTAAGCGCCGGGGCTGTCAGAGCAATTCGCGGTAAGTGTTCAACCACTGCTGGCGGACGGCTTCCCAGGTGTAGTTTTGCGCTTCGTCGTGAGCATTCTTTGCCAAGCGACTGGCGAGCGCGAGGTCGCGTAACAGACGCATGACGTTGGCGGCGAGCGCTTTTGCGTCGCCCACGGGTGAGAGCAATCCGGTGCGTTCGTGCTTGACCAGATAGGGCATGCACTCGGGCGAGGTGGTGACGACCGGAGTGCCCACGGCGAAGGCTTCGATGATCGACAGTGGCATGTTGTCGAGCCACGAGGCGTTGATGAAGATGTCGGCCTGGTCGTAGTACTTGCCGATTTCCTGACGCGAAGCTACGCCGGTGAAGTTGACTCCGCCGAGATTTAACTCCGCAACAAGCTTGCGGATGTCGCCTTCGAGCGGGCCGTTGCCGACCAGATCGAGCTGCGCTTTGGGATATTCTTTTTTTACTTCGGCGAAGGCGCGGACTACGACATCCACGCTGTAGTAAGGAGAAAAGCCGCGGGTGCAGACCAGGTGCGGTCGCACCGAAGTGCGTTCGCGATAGCGAAACTGCGCGAGATCGACGATGTTCGGCACGGTCGACGCGGGCAATCCGAATTCTCGGAAGACATCGACCAGGTAGCCGGAGGGAACGACAATCTTGTCTGCGCCCGAGAGCACGAATTTGGCTGAGCGGAAGCGCTGGAGATGATCGCGAGCTTCGCCGCTGTGGTAGTTGATCAGCGTCTTGGTGCCGCGCGTCTTCATTCTTGCAAGTAACCAAGCGGGCGCGGGCGCGAGCAGGAAGGACCAGTAGGACGCGGAGAAGATGTGCGCAATGTCCACGTCTTTGAGGCCGCGCCAGAGGTGCCAGAAGTAGATGGGCTCACGCAGAATGGTGCGCAATCCGGGAATGTTTTCCGCCCAAGCGAGGACGCGAGGCAGCGGCGGATCGACGGCCAGGAAGCTGATGGCGATGTCGGGATCGTTCTGCCAATGCTGCAGTAGCAAATCGGCCTGAGCGGATTGTCCGCCGACATAGCGCAGGCTGGGCGCAACGATGGCGACTCGCAGGCGCCTGGACGAGCTTTCCTTATCGGGCTCGCTCATACGGCGGAATTCCTTCCGCGCTTTTTCTGGAGAAGGGTGACGTAGAGTTCGGCATAGCGCTGGCGCATTTGATCGAGGCTGAAGTTTTCTTGCGCGAACTGGCGGGCGTTGCCGCCCAGTTGCTCACGAAGCGCTGAGTCAGCCAGAAGTTTCTGGACCGCGTCGGCAAAAGCGGTTTCGTTGCCTTCCGGAATCAACGCTCCGCGCTGGTCGCTGCACCTGCAATCGAGCAGCTCGCCGTTGCCGCCGACTCCATAGGCAACTACGGGCAGGCCCGCGGCCATGGCTTCGAGAATTACGTTGGACAAGCTCTCGGAGCCGGAAGGGTTGACCGCGACATCCATTGAGGCGAGGACGGCGGGCATGTCCTGGCGATCGCCGAGAAAGATCGCGGAGGCGCCAAGGCCGAGGCTGGCAGCTTCCCTTTCCAGGTCCTGGCGCAGCGGGCCGTCGCCGACTAGAAGGAATTCAACATCGGGCATGAGCTGATGAATTCGGGCGGTGATGCGCAGGAATCCGGAATGATTTTTGTAGCGATGATTCATGCGTGCAACCATGCCGACGCGGAGCGCCCCAGGACGCGTCGGCAACGCTGGCTGCGCCTTGGCGAATGCTTCAGTGGGCAAGGCATTTCCGATGACTGCGATTTTGTGGGGCGCGAGTCCAGCGTCGATGAGTCGATCGGCGGCGGCTTGCGAGTTGCAGACTACGGCGTCGCACCAGCGGAAGGCAGCCGCCTGCACGCGAAACTGCGCCGGGGTCATCAGATCTCCCAGTTGGCGATGGCTGCCGATGACGACCGGCACTCGGGCCAGCCGAGCGGCGGGAATCAGCGTGAGGTTGGCGTAGAAATCGAAGGCGTGGGCAACTTGCACTTCGCGCTGGCGCAGATGGCGGCGCAGGTTGAGGCGCGTGCGCAGCGACTGCCATCCGAAGAGGCTGCCGCCGAGGGGAAATTGTGCGGCGTCCGGGAAGTTGTGGGCAAGGGGACCGCGCCGGCTGACACAGCCAAGATGCATCTGGAATTGGGGTGGAGTTAGGTTTTGCGCGAGGACGGTGAACTGGCGCTCGGAGCCTCCCGTTTCAAAGGTATTGATCATTAGGAACAGGCTGAGCGGGGAAGCGGAAGGATCGCGGCGATCCTCAGCGGCTAAAGCCGCATTCACAAGCGCGCCGTTATCGCAGCGCTGATGCGCTGCGCCACCCAAACGGCCGGAAACTTCGGCGGTTTGTCTGTCAGGTTCCGTGGCGCGCACCCGGTCATCCTCCCACCGGAGCGGAGGCTAGCGCGGCGGCGGAATTCGGCGTCTGGCGCCGGGAGTCGGCGATTACGGGAAGCGTGAAGAGGCCAGCGGGCTTGACGTATTTTTCTAGGAAATTGCGATGCCAGAGCTCGAACATCAGCAAGCGCCAGATGCGTCCGGTCATGGTTTTGCCGTGCACCAAGTGGTCGTCCATGAGCTTGCGGACGCCGGCGGCAGCGAAGTAGCCGCGCTCGAGAGTGCGGGGTTCGAGCAGGATCATCAGCATGTCTTTGAGTTCGTTGCGCATCCAGTGGACGAGCGGCAGGGAGAATCCCTGCTTCTGGCGATAGAGCACTTCGCGCGGCACGCCGACGCGCTCCGCCAGTTTTCGAAAAATGTATTTTTGCCGGTTGCCGCGCAGCTTCCATTCGGACGGCAGGCTAGCGACCCATTCGACGAATACATGATCGAGGATGGGAACGCGGACCTCGAGTGAATTCAACATGCTCATGCGGTCGACCTTGGTCAAGATGTCGCCAACCATGTAGGTCTTGGTGTCAACGTAGAGGAGCTGGTCCACAGGATCTTGGGCTGGCGCCTGAGCAAAGTAACGGCGGAAAACATTCGCGGGATCGTCACTGCGGTTCAGGATCTCGCGGAAATCGGGCGAGAGCAGCGGCGTATCGCGTTCGAATGCAGGCAAGAAAGATAGATGGTCGATGTATCGCTCCTGCCAAGGCAGCGAAACGTTGTAGCTGAATTTGCGGCCCTGCATGCGGTTCGGCAGCCGCGGGAAGACCTGGTCGCGGAAGAACCTGCGGGCCCATCCGGGAATGTGTTCGAAAATGCGGCGACCTTCGTGGATGCGGTAGCGATCGTATCCGGCAAACATTTCATCGCCACCGTCGCCGGAAAGAGCCACGGTGACGTGCTGGCGTGCCATCTGCGAGACGTAATAAGTGGGCAGCATGGAGGAATCGCCGAACGGCTCTTCCAGCGAACTTGTGAGATGCTCGACGGTCTGAACCACGTCAGGCTCGAGGATCATCTCGTGATGATCGGTGGCAAATTTTTGCGCGACAATCCGGGCCCAGTGGGCCTCGTTGAAATCGTCCTTCTTGAAACCGATGGAAAACGTCTTGACCGGGCCGGAACTAGCGCGTGCCATCAAGGCAACAACGGTAGAGGAATCGATGCCGCCGCTGAGAAAAGCGCCTAGCGGCACGTCGGAGATGAGGCGCATTTTCGTTGCCTCGAACAGGCGCTGTTCCAGTTCTTCAAGACATTCTTCTTCGTTCTTCGGCGGGTGCGTGTTGTATTCGGGAAGGTCCCAATACTGGCGGATGCGGATCTTGCCATCCTGAAATTCGAGCAGGTGTCCGGGAGGGAGCTTGTGAATTCCGGTAAACGCGGTAATGGGATCGGGGACGTATCCGTAATAAAGGTATTCGAGCAGGCCCTGAGAGTTGACTTCGGCCAGTTCGGGGGCGACGGCGAGGATCGACTTGATTTCCGAGGCGAAGTAGAGACTGCCATTGTGGAGTGCGTAGTGCAGCGGCTTCTTGCCGAGGCGGTCGCGGGCGAGCGTCAACTTGCGCTTGGTCTTGTCGTAGATGGCCATGGCGAACATGCCACGTAGCTTCTTAACGCAGTCGGCGCCCATTTCTTCGTAGAGATGAATAATGACTTCGGTGTCGCAGTGGCTGCGGAAGCTGTGGCCGCGGCCTTCGAGCTCGGGGCGAAGCTCGGGGAAATTGTAGCTCTCGCCGTTGTAGACGATCCAGGCGCTGCGGTCTTCGTTGAAGACGGGCTGATGGCCGCCGGAGAGATCGATGATCGAGAGGCGGCGCATCCCGAAACCGGAGCCGTCGGCGACGTAGATTCCTTCGTCGTCGGGGCCGCGGTACACGATCTGCTCGCACATGTGGTGGACGAGAGCTTCCGTGATGTTGCTCTCGCGAGTTGCGCTCACCACGCCAGCGATGCCACACATGACTTCTAGCCTCTCCAGCCCTCAGCGGCTAAAGCCGCATCTACAAGAATGCAGTAACCGCAGGGGTAAACCGCTCCACCCCATCACGCCAAAACCAGGCGTGCTGGGGACCCCGGCGCTGCGCCACCCAAAACCGTTGCGGCACCGGCTCTTCCGCACCCCTGTGAACCAGTGCCCTACCCAATCCCTACGCGGACCGAACTCGGTTTCTCCGCCAATAGCGGCAGATCGGCACTTTTCCTGAAGCGATAGTCGCGGTAGCCGCCGGGATTGCCTTCGCGTCCGTCGCAGGCGGCGAGCAGGATGTTGGCCATCTCGCGCGCGGTCACAAAGTGCAGCGTTTCTTGTCTATGGGCTGCGTGGCCGACTAAAGCTGCAAGAAAGTTGCGGAAGCTGTCGCCGATCACGGCGTCTTTCTGGGTCGGATCCATGCTATGGCAATGCAGTTTGATGAACAGCCAGTCGGGGCGTCCGAGCACGCGAACTTGCGCCTGCTTCCACAGCGAGAGCCGGCGCGCAGTCGGTGGATTAGACCCGGTGACAGCTCCATTCTCGAGAACCGGCCGGACGGAGCGCAGCGAACGATGGAAGTCGGTCACGAGCGGACCCTGGATCATCAGCGGCAGCGTTCGGGGCGCGCGCCCCGACGTCAGGTCGTATCCCTGACGATGCGGCGCTGCTTGGTCGAGCGGCAGAGCGCATTCGTAAACGGAATTGATTTTTTCGATCTGGGCCGGATGCCAGAAGCCGCTGGGCATGGTGAGGTCGGCATAGCAGCCGGTATCGGCAAGAATCTGCATTTCCGAATCGACGCCGCAAAAGCATCCGGCGGCGGAGTTCGCGAGCGCAAAATTTCCATGCACAAAAGCAAAGCGAGGACGAGTAGAACCTTCTTCGAATGCGAGGCAGCGATGGTGAAAGGCCAGCCGGTCTCGGAATTCAGTGAGCGTGCGGCAAGTGTTTTCGGCGGTGTCGGGACGCGTCGTACCGTGGTGCAGGTGGACTTCAACTTCTCCCCAGCCAGCATGACAATGGTCGGCGAGCCTCTCGAGCAGGCCCTCGTCGTATTGTTCAGCGGGATAGAAGTAAGTATGGACGAGCGGACGGCCATCGTGGTCGCGCCAGTTGTCGACGACCTTGGGATATTCGCGGGTCCACCACTCCAGGCGGCGCTCCTGCTCGGAACGAGGGACGCGCTTCTGCCCATCTTCGGGATCGATCGCCGGCTCGAAATGATCGGCCAAGGCAATGATCATGTGGACGGGGCCGCGCACCGGCGCTTGCAACGCGCGCCAGGTCGCGGAGGGCAGGACCTTTCTGGCATAGGCGAGTTGTTTTTCGAGCCCCATTTTGCGTTCCGGATGCCCAGCCCCTAAAGGGGCATTTTCTTTTGCCGTCTTTCGGTATCCCTAAAGCGATACCCTGATACGAATCCGGCTGCCAAGACGCTGTTCGGAGATGCAACTCCCGTTTCTTGGCGCCGGCTAGCGGCCTCTTGCCGGCTTGCGGCCGCGGACGGCGATGGAAATCTCACCCACGCGCATGTCTTCCATGCCCATGGCTTCATACCATTTAAACACCTGCTCGTAGGTGTGCTTGGACTGATACTTCGGAGAATACCAGTCGAAGGTATCGAGCATGCGGGCCTCCGGAGTTTTCTGGCGGTTCACCGGAAACACGTGATGAACGGCGCCCGCGAGCGGTGGACCGATCAGCGGCACGCGCTTCAAGCCCTGGTTCAGGTTATAGAAGAACGGGACGGCAAATTTCAGGATGCCGTGCAGCGTCTCCGGCTTCATCTTATGGGTGTAGCGGCGCCAGAAATCGCTGAAGCGGTACCACTTGTTGTATCCGCTATAGAGCCAGACGACGAGCAGGCCGCCGGGCTTCAGATATTTGTCGAGCGTCTTGACGGCGGCTTCGCAATCCGGCGTGTGATGAAGGACTCCGATGCTATAGATGACGTCGAAGCTTTCGGGGGCGAAGGGCAGGGCGAAAACATCGGCCTGAAACGCGGTGAACTCGCGGCTGGCCAGATTCTTGGCGGCCACTTCCGCGGCAGCGCTCAAGTCCACGCCGACTACGCGCGCACCCCAGCGGGTGGCCACTTCGGCGAAGCGCCCCATGCCGCAACCCACGTCGAGGACCAGTTTATCTTTGAGGTCCTCGGGGCGCAGAGCGGTCTTTGCCAGGAAATGGCGTTCGGATTCGCGGAGTTCGTCGTTATCCAGCTGTGTCTTCTGGTAACGATGCCACTGAAAACCGAAGCTGGCGGCATAGTGCTGGGCGTCGACGAAGCGGGCGATGCCCTGCACGTTGGGATAGGCGCGCTTGCAGGACGGGCAGAGGTAGCCCGCGGCCTGGTCGCTTTCAAGTTTCGAGCCGCAACTGAGGCAACTTAAGATCGCCAGCAAGTCAGCGGACAGAGGAGACTGCACCGGTTGTTCTGCGGTCGGCATAAACCTCCAGGAAATGACGCGGCTTTTCAGGCGGCGGGGGCGCCGAGCCGGGTTCTTGTTCTTGCTCTTTGATGGTCTGCAACAACGTGGCTGTAAAGGCCACGGCAAAATAGGGGAAGAACTGGTAGGCCTCGGGGGCAAAGCACGCGCCCACGACGAAACCAACCAGCGAGGCTTGCAACGCTCCTATGAACAAAACAATATCGGGATCGAGATTCTTCGCCTGCCGCAAGATTTTCAGGTTCTTGAAACCGCGCCAGAAAAACATCAGGTAGATCACCAGCACGGCGATGCCGCCCTCGGCGCAGATTTGCAGGTAGGTCATGTGCACGTCGTGCCAGATGAGCGACCAGGTGGGGAAGTTGCGAACGCCAATGCCCAGGATGGGATAGTGTTCGATGGCTTGGAGGGCGCGGAACATTAGGTACTTGCGGTCCTCGTAGGAGCCGTAGGCGGATTGCTCGGTCGCGCTGTCGCCGGACAGGGCGGAAAAGCGGTCGTAGAGTCTCCCGCCAAAAGCGCCCATCACGACCACCCCGACCAGGACCGTGGCCACGAGCAGGTAAGTGCGCTTTCCTTTAATGGCAAAGAAGTAGAGGGCGACACTGCCGGAGATGACGAGGTCGATGAACCCGGCCCGGGACGCGGTCAGGAAAATGGTGACCGCCATGATCAGCATTCCGCCCAGATAAGCGACTTTGACCAAGGCATTCCTGGCGCTGATCATAAAGGCAAAGGCAAAGGGCAGCGACAGCACGATGGCGAAGGCAAGATCGTTGGGGTTCGAATAGATGCCATTTAACACCTGATCGAGCCGGGGAACGCTGTGGCCCTTGACGACGGCGGCGGAGCAGGCGACGATCACCGAAATAACCTGGATAAAAATAATTCGCCGCAAGCGGTCGAAGGTGGTAATCAGCAGGAAAACCAGGACCCACGCGATGTAGATCTTGGAAAAATCCATGGTGCGGGTCAAGGCGCCGCCGCGCCAGATGGGAGACAGAAACGCTCCCACATACAGCAGGCCGATCATGGCCAGAAGGAGTTTCGCCTCCTTGGGCAAGTCCTTGAAGTTGCGCTTAGTTTTGCCGAGGGCGGTGAACAAGCCCCACATCGCCAGGATGGCGGTGATCTTGGCCATGGGGAGATACTTGAGCCCGGGAATATAGTCTTCCGGGCGGGCGCAATACACCACAAAAAAGCCGCTGAGCCAGAAAAAGGCGTTCTTGGTGGGGTCGGCGATCCGAGTGGACAGGCGTCGGCCAGTCGCTTCCGCCCCTGCCAGGTTGCCGTTGCTGCCGTTGTCGCCGATGGCCACAAATTCCTCTTTTTCTCTTTCTCTTATGCCTTCTTTTCCACTAAGCGCGCCGAATAGACGGGCACCGCTCCCGATTTTTTTTCCGCTACCGACTGCAGGACGGCGCTGAAGCGCTCTCCGATCGCCGGCCAGTCATAGCGGGCGGCGGTCTCGGCCGCGGCCTTTTCATAACGGCGGCGCAGTTCCGAATCGCGCAACAGCATGATCACGGCCTGGGCGAACGAAGCGGGATCGTCGGCCAGAACAATGTCGCGGCCGTGCGCCACATCCAGTCCTTCGGCGCCGATGGTGGTGGAGACGACGACCCTGGCGGTGGCCATGGCTTCATAGATTTTCAGGCGCGTTCCGCCGCCGATGCGCAAGGGCACGATGACGACGGCGGACTGGCGCAGATGTTCGACCACCGAGGGCACGCGGCCGGTGACTTCGATCGTCCCGCCGTTCGAGGTGCCATTCGAACTGTCTTGCGAGGACGACGCCCACTTCTGAACCCGGCGGTCCGGATTGCGGCCCACAATGCGCAGTCGCGCCTGCGGCACTTCGGCCTTGATCGAGGGCCAGACCTGGCTGCAAAAATACTCGACGCCATCGACGTTCGGCTCCCAGTCCATGGCACCCACGAAGGTGATGAGCGGCGCGGATTCGGAAGGATCGGATTCTGCAGGAGCCGGGCAATACTGCGCCAGATCGACGCCGGTGGGGACAACCGTTACGCGGTCTCGATCCACCCACTGCATCATGATGCGGCGATCGTTTTCAGAGACGGCAATCACATGCTGGAACTTGCAGACGGCGGCGCGCTCGTAGCGCAGCATCTTGCGGAATTCCATGTCGTACATCATTTTTTTGGCCGGATTGCCGGCGGTGGCGGCATGGCGGCGCCAGATTTCGCTTTCCACGTTGTGCTGGAAAAGCACGCTGGGGACGGTGAGCTTGCCGGGAAAGTTGACGGCGGCGTCCAGGAAGTCGCAGACCGCGATATCGAAGCGCTCTTCGCGAAACCAGGCCTGTATCTGCTTCTGGACGGCAGTGTGCGCGAAGCGGCTGACGGCATAGGGCGGCTGAGCGCGGAGATGGGCCAGATAGTCGAGGCCGCGTGCAGCTCCCGAGAGTGCGCGCTTGCCGGTCGAGACCGCCACCGAGCCGGGCAATTGGCGCTGCAACTCGCGTTCGTAATCCGGATCGGACGCTCCTCCATAGTACGAGTAAAACGTAAGCGCATGCCGTGCCGACAGATATCGCAAGACGTGGTACGTGCGGATATTGCCGCCGTTCTGCACGGGAAGCAACTTATCGGATTTGACCCAGAGGATTCTCATGGCAGATCTTATAGCGCAGCGACTTATGGAAGGATCAGCGGGCCCACACTGCCTTTCTGCCCGTCACAAAGTTGACGAACGCAACCATCGCGGCGGAGTTAAGGACGACGAACGTGCGCGCCGGATCGGCAATGCGCGCGAGCGGGCCAATCCTGAGACCGGCCATCGCGATCAGGCTGAGCGTGTAAAACGCCAGCTGCGCTCCGAGGGCAGCGCGATAGAGCGGCTGCGGCAGCAAGGCGGAGGCGATCAAAAGCGCCAGTAACGCAAAGGGCACAACCAGGCGCGAGAGCTTGTGGCTGATGAATTCGAAGCGAATCGCGTTTTCCGAGCTTAACAGCCAGGGCGCAAGCTGCAGAAGCTGGTAGTTGCCCGTCAAGGTGCGGACCTTGCGCGAAAACTCGCGGCCCTCACCCAAGTCGGGCGAATCCCAGGCGCGGGCGCGAGAGTCGAACACTACGCGAAGTCCCTGGCGCACGATCTGCATGGGCAACAGAACATCGTCGAGGATGGTACCCACAGGCAACGGCAAAGACGAGGCATCGAGCAGGCGGCGGCGGGCGCAGTACAGTGCGCCGGTGGCGCCGACGACCGAACCGGAGGCCGACTCCAGTTCGCGAATCTTCTTTTCAATACGCCAGTACAGCCCCATTCCCTTCCCCGTCTCTCCGCTGGCGGGATCGCCAAGCATCAATTCGCCGCTGGCAACGCCCACTTCGGGGTCGGTGAAATTCTCGATCAGCAAACGCAGGGCCCCGGTTTCGATCTGCTGACGCGCGTCGGTAAACAGCAGCACTTCTCCGGTTGCCAGTTGGATCGCCTCGTTGAGGCCGGCGGCTTTGCCCTGGGAATCGGGCTTGATCAGAGTTCGCACCCGGGAATCGCGAGCATAGCCGGCGAGTATCTCGGGCGTGCGGTCGCTGGAGCCGTCGGAAACGACGACCACGTCCAGTTTGTCCTGGGGATAGTCGAGCGTCAGCAGATTTTCGAGCTTGCGCGCGATGAACGCTTCCTCATTGCGGACGACCATCACGGCCGAAACAGCGGGGGCGGCAGCAGAGCCTTGTTCAGAGCTTTGGTCAGAGCCTTGGTCAGAGCTTTGTCCGGCATTCTGTCCGGAGCTTGGCAAGCTCTGCCCGGAACTGCGGCGCACCGGACGCGGCGACCATCGGCTGCGCAGCCAGAGCCAAACGGGATAGCCCAGGTAGGAGTAGCCGACCAGAGCGGCCGCGATCCAGAAGATAGATTTGATCTTCACTATGGTCATGATTGCGCCCCCACTTACTGGGCACCCCGGCGCAACAGAACCGTCTTGACCGTCTGGAACATGATGAGCAGATCCAGACCAATCGACGCGTTCTTGATATAGAACAGGTCGTACTGAAGTTTTTCGCGTGCGTCCTCGACCGTGCTGCCGTACTTGTACTTGACCTGCGCCCAGCCGGTGAGGCCGGGCCGCACCACGTGGCGCACTCCGTAATAGGGGATCTCTTTGGACAGCCACTCGATGAATTCCGGCCGCTCGGGCCGGGGGCCGACGAACGCCATATCCCCTTTGAGCACGCACCACAACTGGGGAATCTCATCAAGACGCGAGGAGCGGAGAAACTTGCCGACACGGGTGACTCGGGGATCGCCGTTGCCCGCCCATTTCGGACCGCTGGCCGCTTCCGCGTCCTGGCGCATGGTGCGGAACTTCACGACTTTGAAGGTGCGGCCGTTCTTGCCCACACGGGTCTGGGTATAAAACACCGGCCCCTTGGAATCGAGGCGTATGGCGAGCATGATCAGCGGAATCAAGGGCAGCGCCAGGACCAGACCCACCAGCGAGATGCAGACCGACAGCGCCCGGCGGATCATCATAAAGGCGGTGCTGCGGTGAAAACCCTCGCCAAACACCAGCCAGCTGGGATACAGATTCTCGACTTCGATCTTGCCCGAAATTTTCTCCAGCCAAGAGGTGGCTTCCTCGATCTTGACCCCATGCATGCGCAGATCGAGCAGCTCCTGCATAGGAATGGTGCCGCGGCGATCGGGCATGGCGACGATGACGCGGTGCACTTTCTGCTTGTGGACAACTTCCAGCAGGTGCGCGGCCACCGACTCGCGGGTGATCGCGCCTTCCACCTTGCCCGTCCAACTGGCAATCTCAACCCCGATTTCGGGATTCTGGCGAAAGCCCTGCACCAGGCGCTGCGCGCGCTCGCCCGTGCCCAGGACATAGACCCGCTCCACCAGAATGGGCAACTGGACCAGCCAGGTAAAGGCCAGGCGCCATCCGATCAGAGCCACCGTCAGGATCAATAGCCCCACGGTCAAAGACCCGCCCCCCAATAACAGGTCGGGCTTGAGCCAGGCGATGCCCGCCAGAAGGAAGGCCATCACGCCGGAAAGCAGCAGCAGGCGGAAATACAGTTCGCCTTTGGTATTGAGGCGCGCCGTGTCATACAGGTCAAGCCCGTGGGAACACAGCAGTACCAGCAAGGTCAGCCCGAAGATCTTGTAGAAGCCGTCCTGGTAGTGGAGCTCAATGTAGCTGTCCTGAAGGACCAGCACCGCCCCCAGCAGGAACGAAGTCCAGACGATCAGAGCTTCTCCGATCAGCAGGACCAGGGTCCGGATTGGGTAATAGACATTGAAGAGCCGGATCAACGTGGCCTCGGTTCCAATTCATCTCGATGTTAGGCGTGGCTGCTCACGGCCTCGCCATAGTAATACTTGGTCTGCGACAGTTCGCCCGACGGGATCCCGTTCAGCACGACTCCGATCAGCAGCTTGTCGGGAAACTCTTCGCGGGCACGGCGCGCCAAATCGGAAGGCGTGGCGTTGGACCGCACCACCATGAGGACGCCCTCGCAGACATTGGCGACCAGGGTGGCGTCCGATACCGGAATCACGGGCGAGGTATCGAGAATGATCCAATCGAACAGGGGCTCGACGCGCTGCAGGAACAGCTTCAGGCGGCCGTTAGAGAGCAGCTCGGCGGCGCTCGCAACCACCCGGCCGGCGGGCATGAAGAACAGGTTTTCCATGGGCCCGCGCTGCAGAGCGGTGAACTCATCGCACTCGCCCATCAGGTACTCGGACAATCCAGGCGCTGGTGCGGTCCCCAGATGGCGGTGCATGCCGGGATTGCGCAGATCGGCGTCGATGAGGAGGGCGCGGCGTCCCTGCTGCCGCACCATGACCTGGCCGAGGTTGGCAGCCACGAAGGACTTGCCTTCCTTCGGAAGCGCGCTGGTCACCATCAGCCGTTTCAGCGGCATCTTCTCGCGGATCTGGTAGAGGCGCGAGCGCAGCGTGCGGAACTCTTCCGCCCCGACCCGGTTTTCTTCATCCTTGAAGAAGAGCATGGTGAGCGGGTCCGGGCTCCATTCTTTACGGGGGCAGCGGGCCAGCAGCGATTCGTAATTGAACGCCGAGCCCATCGCCGGCATGGCGGCTCCCGCGGTTGGCCGCGACGACATCGCGGGCATGGCGGGCATCGCCGGCATGGCCGGCGCGCTCTCGCGTTGCACTTCGTGGCGTAATTCGGGTTGGTCGAGACCGGGCTCGGGAAAGGTGGTCTCGACGTGCGTCCCCGTGGAGGTTGCTCTTTCCTGTTCGGCTCGTTTCAAAGCGTCATGGATGCGGCTCATAGTTTCCCTTCTTTGGGGAGATCTTCTGGTTCGGGTTGGCGGAGGCGGTCGGCCAGGGTCGCCAGGGTGCGTAAGGCTTCCACCAGATCAAACTTGTCGGACGCGGGCACGGGCGCGGTCATGGCCCCAGCGGCGTTGCCGTGGGTGAGATCGAAATCGCGGGCGACGGAATCGACCACATCGGCCGCGACCGTCTTCTTCTGATCGACAAAGGCGCTCACCAGGCAGTGCTCGCAAAGCAAATTGATAATGCGCGGGATGCCCATCGAATACCGGAAAAGGGCGACCGTGGCGCTGGAATCGAAGATCGGCTCGCCGTTCGATCCTGCGATGCGCAGGCGCTGCTGGATATAAGACTTGGTTTCCTCAAGATTGAAAGGATGGGTCTTGGCCCGCAGAGTCAGGCGCTGCCGCAACTGGCGCAACTGGGGCTGCTTCAAGCGTTGCTCGAGCTCCGGTTGTCCCACCAGAATGATCTGCAGCAGCTTCTCGGTGAAAGTTTCCAGGTTGGTGAGCATGCGAATCTCTTCCAGCACTTCATCGGTGAGGTTCTGGGCTTCGTCGACGACCAGCACCGCGGTTTCACCGGCACGATAGCGATCAAGCAGCCAGTTATACAGGCGTTGCAGCAACTGGCTCTTGGAGGTGGCATCGCACGGGATGCCGAAATCGGCCATCATGAAATCGAGAAACTGGGGCACATCCATGCGCGAGTTGAAGATGAAGGCCGTGGCCACTTGCTGCAGCCGTAGCCATTCCATCAATTTATTGATCAGCGTCGTTTTACCGGTGCCGACTTCGCCGGTAAGCAGGACGAAGCCCTTGCGGCTTTGAATGCCGTAAGTAAGGCAGGCCAGCGCCTCTTCGGTGTGCCGCGTCAGAAACAAGTAACGCGGATCCGGATTGACGTTGAACGGGTTGGCGCGAAGTCCAAAAAATTCCTTATACATAAGCTTTCGTTAGACCTCGACGTGCTCTTGTTCCTTGGGTGCAGGCTCACCCCGGCCCCAGAAACTGCGCCGGGATTTGCCATTGCCGTTGCCGTTGGCGGTGGTCTCGACTGCTTCCTCACCCAGCCAGGGCACGGAAATCAGAAGCGGCAGATCCATGACGGCGGCGGCATCCTTGGCGGTGCGGATCGACTTGTCGCTGAACTCCAGGAAGATAGCGATGATCAGGCCAAGTCCCAGGCCGACACCCAACCCGCCAGCGGCGAAGATGGGGCGGTTGGGAAAACTGGGAGAATCGGGCAAGCCTGCCGGCGACATGATGTGCATCTGCTCGCCCTCTTGCTGGGTCTCCATGTTGTAAGCCAATCCGGAAGAGCTTTTCTTGGCCAGCAAGTCCTTATAAAGAGCCTGGGCATTATCGTTGTCGCGGGTGAGCAGCTTGTATTGTTCCTCCACGTTCGGGCTCATGGCGGTGCGGCTCTGGTACACGCCAATCGAGCCTTGCAGTCGCTTCTGGTCCGCCGTGGCCTGGTCGATCACACTCTGGTACTGGTGGATCTGCAGCTGCATCTGGCGGATTTCGGGCGGTTCGGGGACATTGGCCTTCTCGGTGCTTTCGCCGGCGCTGGCGGCCGTGGCGGCAGCGTTGTTCTCCTTTCGCTTCTTTTCGACCTCGGCGATGTCGGCCTTGACTTTGATCACATCGGGATAGTCGTCGGTATAGCGGGCCTGCAGTTGCCGCAATTGTCCCTGCAGCTGGGTCAATTCCTGATCGAGGGTCTGCGGATTGGTCGTGACCTGCGCGGCCTTCCAGGCGGCGGTTTGCTGCGCCAGCATGCTTTCGGTGTAGGCCTTGTCCTGCTGGGCGCGGTTCAGGGTCTGGGTGGTGGCGTCGAGTTGCGAATTGAGCGACATCAGCATGCGCATGTTGTTGTCGGTATCGGTGGGCAACTGGCCCATGTATTGTTTCTTGAAGTTGGCGAGCTTGGCGTCCTGCTCGTCGAGGGCGCGCTTGGCCTCGTCGAGCTGCCGGCTGAGAAATTCGTTGGTGCCCTGGGCGATGGCGGCCCGCTCGCGCAGGTTTTCATCCACGATCAGCGAGGTCATGGCATTGCATATTTTCTGGGCCCGTTCCGCGTTGCTGTCGGTGTAGTTGACGTTGAAGCCAGGCACCGGCTCGTCGGTCGCGGAGGGCTTCTTCTTCTTGGCGCCGGAGATGCCCGCCCCGCTGGCAGCCGAACTCATGGAGGTAATCACCGGCTCGACCGACATATTCTGCTGGATCTCTTCGATGAGCTTGTTCTCGTCGTCCGGCTTGACCAGCCCCAGGCTCTCAATCACCGGGCGCAACCGGGTCGGGCTCCGGACCTCCTGGCTGAGAGTCTGCACGCGCTGCGTAAAATCGGCGGTGATGACCGGCGTGACATAACTGTCGGGCACCTTCTGGCCTTCCACCAGCACAGTGGATTGCGAGGTATATTTCGGCGAAAAAGCATAGGACACCAGGAAGCCGGCAATTGGGGCGAGCAGAGCCGGGATCAAAATGACTTTCAGTCGCCGCCGCAGCATCGCCAGATAATCGTCCATCGAAAGTTCGCGATTCTCACTCATACAGTTCACCAATCCGGCCGCTTGGGCGGCCAAAAAACATTATTCGATTCGAGTCGGCGTGGGGTGCCATTCCACCCCAATGGTGCCGACGTGCCGCTGCGAAACCCGGCCCGTGCTGCCCCGCAAGTCAACCGGGACGCCGCCCGGAGTATTGAAAGCCACTTCGCTGAAGCGATAAGCGGCAAAGAAATCGTAGGCCCGTCCCAGATGTTTGCGGAAAACGGCGCCGGCCGAGCCTTCGTTATAGCTGGAGGCATTCACCTCCACCGCCGTAAACTGGAGTTTCCGGTTGTGGGAGTAGCTCAGATCGGCATAGAAGTCCCAGGTCCGTCCCAGCGGGCGTTTGAGCCCCAGCCGCGTCGCCTGCGTGTCGGCGCCGGCGAAGAAGCCGGAGCCTGCGGAAGTGAATTTTTCGTAGGTTGCAACCAGCGAGGTGTGGCCCACTTTGTACCGTAGCTGCATCCGTCCGCTGATCGACCAGTGCGAAAGATAGCCGCCCTCTTCGAGTTCGGTGTACTGCGGCCCAACTCCGGCCACCACGCTCAACCGCCCGGTGATGGTGTGGCTCCAGCGCAGATTGACAATGTGGTTGTAAATCTGGCCGCCGGTATCCTGCGGGAATTGAAACAGCTGGAAACCGTAGATCACGCCGACCTGATCGTGATGGGCAAACAGGTGGCTGTACCCACCCTCCAGTGTGACCTGGTCGCTGTTGACAAAGGCCGTACAGCCCGTTTTCAGAAGACAAGTCTGAGGATTGCTGGAGTCGTAGAAATGCGCGTTGCTGAATCCGCCCGCCACCGTGACCGCCGAGCGGGGATTGATGGCCTGCACCGCATCGAGGATGGCGGTGTTGGCGAGCCGGGGAATGGTTCCAACCGCCCCGAATTGACCGGTGCCGAAGCGCTGGCTGCCGGGCAAACCGCCGCCCGTCTCTCCCGTGCCCATGCCACCGGTGGCCAGCCCCAACCCCGGGGCGCCGCCAAAAGTCCCGATTTCGAAGGAACCATCGGGCAGGTAGCTGAAGCTGTCACGCAGCGTCGCCTGGCCAGTTCGCCAGCGCGTCACCGCCTCCAGTCCGGCGGCCTGCAGTTGTTTTACGTCGTAAGGGCTGCCGTAGAACGCTCCGCCGCCGAGGTATTCGAGAAACAGATCGCTCTTGGGCCAGAATTGCTGCAGATCGAGAGCGCCGAGAACGCGGGTGACCGACTCCAAACCAGTGGTAGAGGTGGTGCCGATCTGATTGCCCCCGTTCGTGTCCGCCGATTCGCTGACCTGTATCGCGGGCGACACGAAGCTCCGGCTGGCGGTACGCAGTTCGAGCCCGGGTTGGTCCAAGCCCGTGACCGGCGGGTTCTCGGGGTTCAGCACCGGCGCATTCTGGCCGAAGGCGGGTGCGGGAGCCGGATTCTCGGGCTGGGAGTTATTTTGGGCGGCGGCGCATCGGCCCAAGGCAAAAACCAGTAGCGCCAACCAAACTGTTCGCATTCGTAACATACGCTTCACCGTCGGTCCCGATGGGGACCGCATCTCCCTTTAGGGGACGACAATTGTGTCTCCCGTCTGCAATAGATAGTTCTGTTCGATATCGCCTTTAATGAGCCGGCGGTAGTTCACTGGCAGTTTCTGCTGCTTGCCGTTCTCGGTACGCAGGACGTAGATGCCCTTGGTCTTCGCGAACTGGTTCAATCCGGCGCTCGACAACGCTTGGAGGACGGTCATATTCGGTAACATCGGCATGGGGCCGGAGTGCAGCACCTCGCCATTGACGTAAATCCGCTTGCTGTTGATGGCCGTCACCACCACGGTGACACGCGGGTCGGCAATATACTTTTTCAGCTTCACCGTCAACGAATCCGACAACTGCTGCGGCGTCATGCCGGCGGCCTGCACATCGTTGAGCAGGGGAAGCGAGATCTTGCCGTCGGGACGCACTGGCAGCGTTGCCGTAAGATCGGATTCCTTCCATACGGCGACGTGGAGCACATCCTCGGGCCCAATGACATATTCGGGTCCGCCCTGGCTGTCGGGAACGGCCTTATCGGCAGCCGGACTAACGGGGGCCGGACTGGCGGCGGCCGGGGCGGGCGCATCCTGCGCCAGCGCCAGGCTGCCGGTAAGGAGTAGCGCCGCTAGCGCCGCATGCCATGCTGATTTCATATCGATTCCTCTCCGTTCAATGCTTCCATCACTCAATCTCTCAGTTTCTACGCCCCGTACTCTTCGTACCCGATCTGCTTCAGCTTGTAGAGCAAGGCCTTATAGCTGATCTGCAACTCTTGCGCCGCCCGCCGCCGGTTCCATCTGGTGCGCGTCAAGACTTGGAGAATGATCTCCCGTTCGGCCTCGCGGGAAGCCGCGCGCGCCGCGTCTTTTAAAGAGATTTTTTCGCCAATGCCGCCGACGCGACGCATCAGCGAGCGCAATCCTCCCATGGCCAGTGTTTCATCGCCCAGCGCGACAATGGCCCGCGCGGCGTCTTTCAGCTCACGAATGTTTCCCGGCCAGCTGTATTCCAGGAAGAAGTTTTGGGTTTCGGGACTGAGCACGGGCACGGCGCGGGAAAAATCGCGGGCCGCGGCCGACAGGAACCAGTCGCGCAGCACCGGAATATCCTCTTTCCGCTGGCGCAATGGCGGCAGCCGCAGACAAACCCCGCTGATTCCATAGTAAAGGTCTTCGCGGAACTTGCCCGCCTTGACCTCGGGCTCCAATTCGCGCGATGTCCCACAGATGAAACGGGGCACGCGAGGCTGCGCGTCGTCATTGCTATTGACATTGCCGTTGCCATTGCCGTGCAACCCGATCTGGCGAACCAGTTCCTTCTGCGCCCCCGGCGTCAGATCTCCGACCTCCTGCAAATAAACCGTTCCGCCATGGACTTCACGAGCCGCGAGAGTGTTTTCGGTGGCTTCACGCCCCTGAAAAACGTGGAAAGACTCGGCTGCGCGGCTGGACAAAACGTGGATGCGGCCCGCCGCCGCCGCTTTGCCGGAACCGCGCTCGGCCACCACGAGCATCGGAACATCGTTCTGCGACAGCTCGCGGATCACGGCTTCGACCGTACGCATCCCCGCGCTGACACTTTCGACCCAGACCCGGCCGCTGCCGTTCTGCGAACTTGTGTCGGCTACGAGGAGTTCGGTTCGGTCCAGATTCATACGGTTCGGCTGTGCTGTTCCGCGGCCCAAGACAGCGGGGGGATGGCGTCTTGGGAAAATACTTACTCGGGTCTGGAGCACACTGGCTGCCAATCCCGCGCCCATTATTTTGTCAAGTTACCAAAATAATATATCCTACTCCGTCAACGACTTGCGCATGAATCCGCGAGTTGTGACGCAGCTCATACCTTACCACACTGCGGAGAAATGGGAAAATTATTGCCCAACACTTTGGTAATGTGTGGGAATTACTTCCCCCTTGCCTTTGGCACTAAACCCCTTACCTGCGTGAAGGCAGGGGTGAATTTGGGATCCATTGGAGCGTGGGTGCCTATGCGATGGGCCGCCCGGTGGCAAATGTTTTCCCTGTTTCTCTTTTTTCCAAGGTTCCCTCATTGATTACTGTATTCCTGCGGATTCCAGGATTCGTGCCAGGGTATGCCTTCAGGCATACCGCAAGTCGCTGAAAATGGTTTCGGCTTCACAGTTTGCTGAAAAACTCCTTCCGCAAACTCATGATCTAAAGTCGCAAGTTCGCAGCCGGGCACTTACCCGGAAGTTCACGCCGTTTCGTGCTCCGAAGTGCTCCTCCGGCTGGGGGTTTTACTTTGCGCCACGCACCACTTTCGCATATTCTCAAATCCAAGCGCGCAGCATGGATAACTCGTTCCAGATAGCCCCGCAGCTCTCGATTCGCGAGGGCCGCTTGTCCTCCCGCCTGCCCCACTGGCAGGCCGGGGCGCTGGTGTTGCTGACGGCCTGGCTCTACGCCTCGATCCTCGCCCACCTTTTTCTGCAGTGGGTGGGGCCGCACAGCGATCCGAACTTCCAGCATGGCATCTTCGTCCCCCTGTTCGCGTTGTTTGTTCTTTGGCAGGACCGCCAGAAATTGAAAGCCATCGCTCCCGCCCCATCGTGGTCCGGTCTCCCGCTCGTGTTCCTGAGCCTGCTCATGCTGGTTCTGGGAGTACTGGGCGCGGAGTTGTTTTTCTCGCGGGTATCGCTACTGATCCTGCTGGCGGGCCTGCTCATCCTATTCGAAGGCTGGACGTTCTTTCGCGCCGTCCTCTTCCCCTGGGCCCTCCTGATCCTAATGATCCCGATCCCTAACCTGCTACTGCAGCAGGTCACGTTCCCGCTGCAGTTGAAGGCGTCACAACTGGCCACAGTGCTGCTGCAACTAGTCGGAGTCCCGGTGTTGCGGCAGGGCAATGTGATCGTTCTGGCTTCGATGCCGCTCGACGTGGCGGAAGCCTGCAGCGGCATCCGGTCGCTGCTCACCCTGGTGACTTTGGCGATCATCTACGGCTATCTGATGGAGACTCGGATATGGGTGCGGGTGGCGCTGGTATGCTCGGCCATCCCCATCGCGGTGGCCGCCAACAGCTTTCGCATCTTTGGCACCGGCTTGCTGGTGCAGTACTGGGATCCCGATAAAGCCGAGGGCTTTTACCACGCCTTGGGGGGATGGCTGATCTTCGTGGTGGCATTATTGATGCTGTTCGCGGTACACCGCGCGATCTCGCTGATCTGGAAGAGCGCGCCTGGTCCGACCAGTTCCAAGGCGGCGGCCGTATGAATACGGGTTCGCTTCGCTTTGGCATTACGGCCGTGCTCATGCTGGCTACGGCGCTCGTTCTCCAAGCGCATTCGCGCACCGAATACTTTCCGGCGCGCGCGCCTCTGAGTTCCCTGCCCTTGCAGATTGATGGCTGGAACGGAACGGACGAACCGCTCGACCAGCAGACCCTCGACATTCTCGGGCCGGGCGAATTTCTGGTACGCGATTACGAAAACACCAGCGCGTCGCCGCCCCGCTCTCAGCCCTGGGTCAATCTCTATATCGCCTACTTTCCGTCGCAAAAGGCCGGCGATACCATCCATTCGCCGAACCACTGCCTGCCCGGCGCGGGATGGGTCCCCATTTCGCGCGAAATCGTGCAGATTACGCGCCCCGACGGTTCGTCGTTCCCGGTCAACCGCTATGTGGTGGCAAAAGGTGAAGACCGGCAACTGGTGCTCTACTGGTTTCAGGCGCATGGACGCGTCGTGGCCAGGGAGTGGTGGGCCAAGTACTATCTGATCGCCGATTCGGTTCGCATGAATCGCAGCGATGGCGGACTGGTACGCCTGATGACTCCGATGCTCGACGGCGAATCTCCCGATGCCGCCGAGGCGCGCCTGATGAAGCTCGGGTCGAAGTTCCTTCCTATACTCGACAACTACATTCCGCGCTGACGCCCCGCGTAAAGGACAGCCGCCAGCGTAGGGACACTAGGCGTGAAGGCGAGTCCCCTCGGACTTCTGATCCCGCGTCTGCGCGAACGCCTGCGGCAAGAAGCGCATCAGATCCGTTGCCACCATGCAATTCTCGCCGACCGATTCACTAGCCAGATCTCCCGCCAGTCCATGAAGATAGACGGCCAGTGCCGTAGCTTCGAGCGCCTGTTGCGGATGTTGCGCGATCAGGCCGGCGACCATTCCCGTCAGAATGTCTCCAGTGCCTCCGGTGGCCATGCCTGGATTGCCGGTCGGATTCACCCAGACTGTACCATCGGGCGCGGCAATTAAAGTGCGATGTCCCTTGAGCACGACGATCAACTCATGCTCGCAAGCGAAATTGCGCGCCACTTCCAAGCCGTTCGCTTGAATTTCCGGAATGCTCATGCCGGTTAAGCGCGCCATTTCTCCCGGGTGCGGGGTGATGATCACCGTCCGCCCGCGGCCGTTCAGCTGGTCGGCCGCTCCTTCGAAGGCATTCAGCGCGTCCGCATCGACAACCAGATTGACGACCGACGACTTGTCGCTGCCCTTGACGATGGTTCGCACGAAATCGGAGGTCTCGGAATTGCGCGAGATGCCGGGGCCAATCGCGACCGTCTTGCGTGCAAGCAGCAAGTTGAGGCCTGGTCCCAGCGCTCGCAATGAGATCGTGCCACTCTCGGTTTCCGGCAGCGGTTCGGTCATGAGCTCGGGATGAAAACCCGCCACGTTTGCGAGCACGGTTTTCGGTGTGGCCACCGTCGAAAGCCCGGCGCCCGCTCGCAGCGCCGCAAATCCCGCCATCGCCGCTGCGCCCGCTTTGCCGACCGATCCGCCGATGACCAGCACGTGTCCGTAGCTGCCCTTGTTCGCGTCACGCGCCCGGGGCGCAAGCAGCGGCGCGAAATCCAGGGGAGTGCTCAGATGCAGTCCGAGCTGAGAGACGATCGCTTCCGGCGGAGAACCGATCGGTGCAATCACGGTGGGCCCCGCAGTCAGCGCCGCGAAAATATGCGCTGGACGCGGCGCGGTGAAGGTCACGACGGCATCGGCGCGTGCTTTGTCACCGGAGCCAGTCTCGGTTTGCGGCTGCATAGCGTCGGCATCGGTGCCGGAAGAAATATCGACGGCAACAATCGGAGCCGACGCCGCGTTCATCTTGCCGATCGCCGCCGCATAAAGCGGGCTGACCGGCGGACGAAAACCGGTGCCGAGGATTGCATCCACAATTACGTCGGCTGAGAGAATCTCCGCCGCACCGGGGGCATCCAGCCCGCTCGCCTCGCGCACGATCATGGGCGCGATGTTCACGGAGTGAAGCGATTTCATCAGGGTCTGATACATAGCCGCTGCGTCTCCACGAAGCTCCGCACGATCGCACAACAACAGAACGCGAACGGCACGGCCCGCTTCGACGAGCTTGCGGGCGCCGACGAATCCATCGCCGCCGTTGTTGCCCTTGCCGCAGAGAATGCCAACGCGCTCCGCTTGCGGGTACTCGGAGAGCACGAAACGGGCGACGGCCGATCCGGCGTTCTCCATCAAGGTAAGGGAAGGGACTCCGAAGCGCTCCGAGGTCGCACGATCAATCTCGCGCATTTCCGCCGCGCTCACGATTTTCATGATTGTAATCCGGACGCTTGCGACCCGGCCGTCTGCTCGAGTTCGCGGAGTTGATGCGGTTCGCCCATGGCGATCAGAAAATCGCCGGCTTCGATCGGATCGTCAGGCGCCGGGTTGAAGTGCATGCCCGCCTCACGTTTGATGGCGAGGATGATGACGCCGCGGTCCTGGCGGATGCGGGAGGTCTCGATGGTCTTACCGGCAAAGGGACTGCGCGGGGTGATTGGCACTTCGCCGATTTCGAGGTCCATGCCGAGATGCGTGGTGGCGGTGTCGAGGAAACTGACCACGTGCGGACGCAGAAAGGAATGGGCGATGCGCTGTCCGGCAAAAACATAAGGACAAACGACCGCATCGGCGCCCGCACTGCGCAGGTGCTTCTCCGCCATATCTTCGCTGGCGCGGGCGATGATGCGCAGGCCCGGATTCAGACTGCGGGCGGTGAGCACGATATAAAGATTCGTGGCGTCGGTGGTGGTGGCCGCGACGAGACCGCGCGCACGGTCGATTTGCGCTTCGCGCAGAACCTGCTCCTGGGTAGCATCCCCGATCAGCACCAGCCAGTTTTCGCTGGCGAATTTCTGCGCCTTGGGCTCGTTGCTTTCAACGATCACGAACTGCGCCGGACGGCGCGCCAACTCGCGGGCGGCACTGCGCCCGACGCGTCCGGCGCCGCAAATGATGTAGTGGCCATTGAGTCGGCCTATGTCGCGCTCCATGCGGCGCCTTCCAAAAAAGCTCTGCAGCTCAAATTCTAGCAAAGCCTGGGTAAGGGCTCCGATGGCCAGAAACACCAGCGCGACTCCGCTTATGATAATGACGATATTGAACACGCGCCCGGCATGTGACAGGGGATGTACTTCCTGATACCCGATGGTGGTCAGCGTAATGATGACCATGTAGAAACCGTCGAACCAGGGCCATCCCTCGATGTAGTGAAAGCCCAGCGTGCCGAGGCCGACCACGAAGGCCAGCGCGGCAGCCAGGAGCTTAAGATTGCGGGAAGTCCTCATCTGTGATCTCTACTGACAGTCTCTGCACTTGGCAATGATGACCGTGATGTCGTCGTACTGTTCGCTGGAACTGAAGTGCCCAACCTCCTCCACAATCGCCGATAGCAAATCCCGCGAAGACAATTCACGATGCCGTCGCAACCCATCGATCAGGCGCTGCTCTCCAAACTCTTCTCCCGCTCCGTTGAAGGCTTCGGTGACGCCGTCGGTGTAGAGAGCGAAGGTATCCCCTGAGTGGAGGTGGCATTCCGCGATGCAGCAATCCCATTCCTTGAACAGACCCAGTACAGTGCAGGTGGAGGCCAGCCGTTCCAGTGTATTGTTCCCGCGCAGCAAAAGCGCGGAGAGATGTCCACAGTTGGCGTAGCGCAAGCGTTGCGCCTGGTCGTCATATTCGGCGAAGAAGAGCGTGGCGTAGGCGCTGTCGGCTGTGTTGTCATAGAACAACTGGTTGACGGATTGCAACAGCAGTTGTGGCTCGTGCCAGGCGACGACGCACTGGCTGCGCAAATTCGCCTGCAGATTCGCCATCAAGAGCGCACCGGCAATTCCCTTCCCGGCAATGTCACCCAGCACCAGCCCGAGCCGATCCTGACCCAGATGGAGAAAGTCGTAGTAGTCTCCACCGACCTGGTGGGCCTGGATGCATACCCCCGCGTAGTCGAGTGTTTTTAAGGGCGGAAAACTTTGCGGGAAGAGTCTTGCCTGTACTTGTTTGGCAATCTCCAGTTCATGAACAACGCGGCGCTCGGCCTCCAGCTTTGCTGCTTCGCTGCGCCGCTGTGTTTCCACGGCGTGGGTCATTTCGTCGAAGCTGACCAGGGCGAACGAATTCCGGTCGATGTCTTCGAAACGGGTGAATACTCCACCCCAAACCGGTGGCTGCTTCCCGAGCAACAACGATGGAGAAGCCCCCGCCCCGTCCACCGCCTGCTGTTCATACTTCACCCGCCTCAGCTTCGGAACATGGCGAAAGCGAACACCGCGCCGTCTCCACTGGGTGTAGGTGGCCACGACATCTTCGGCAACAAAAACCGCTTGCGTAGGCTGGCCGATCAACTTGTAGTCATCCGAGTCGGGATCGGGTGCGATCAGGGTGAGGACCGCCGTGCCGTGGGGAGGCGCAACTCCTACCCAGCGTTGCCCCGATTGCAGGCGCACATCAAAGGCCAGACTGAATCCAAGCTGATCCAGGTAGAACTTTAGGCTTCGATCCTGATCGCGCACGAAAACGTTGATGGCATGGACGCGCAGGTGGGCGTTCTCGCGGTCGAGAACCGGAGCGGACTGATCCGCCGGACCGAACGAAGAGGAACTGGCCATGGCGGCTATTATAAGATCACAAACATCCGCATTCGGTTCGCGGGCCGATTGCGGCCCACTATCCCATGTCGAAGCGCCGTCGCAATACTACCGTCCACCCGCTGGAAGACGCCACGTTCGCCGTCAAGCGGCGCAAGCCGGTCCCGCATGAATTCGTGCTTGACGCCATCGCCCCGCTGTCGCCCGTTACCCGGCCCATGTTCGGCTGCCTCGCGATTTACGTTCAGGACAAAATCGTGCTCATCCTCCGCGACAAGCGCGACCAGACAGCAGATAACGGGGTATGGCTCGCTACTATCCCGGAGCACCACCAGAGTCTGCGCCGGCAGTTTCCCAACATGCGCTCCATCGAGGTGCTCGGAAAGCAGGCCGGGAAGAAAATAACGGGCTGGCAGGTCCTTCCGGCCGATGCGGAGGATTTCGAAGAGGCAGCCCTGCGCGCCTGCGGGCTCATTCTCGCAGGAGATCCTCGAATCGGGAAGGTGCCGGGCGCGCGGCGGTCTTCGCGATCGGTGCCAAAACGGGCGGCAGAACCCTCCAAGCGGGCGAAGGCACCAGAGAGGGTCGCGAAGGGTCGCGCGCGCTCGTGACTTAAGAGTCCTCGCCGCGGTTGCTTCCGAATTTACTCATGCCGCAGTTGCTGCCGCCTGAATCTTCGGCTTGGCAGCTTTTGGGAGTTCAAATTTGAGTAGTCCCCCCTGCCATTCCACCACGGCGTTGTCCACTGCTACATCGTTTTCCAGATCGATGATCTGCAGGATCTGGTCGGGATACCACGCGACCGCCTGAGTGTTACCTCCCTCAGTTTTCGTTGCGCTCGGCGCTTTTTCCCCGAGAACCGTGATGCGTCGCGGCTCGATCCCGACTTTCAGTTCGTTGGCCTCGAAGCCGAGTACATTGGCGCGAACACTGATCCGGTCTTCGGACTCCGATATCGTGACCGAAACCGGACGCAGCAGTTCCGATTGCGCCCGGAACCAGTCTTCCCAGTCGTGGCCGTGTTCCCGGCCGCGAGCTTCAAACAGTTCGTAGGCGCGCCGCCCAATCGCCAACTCCAACTGTTGCATCTCCCGCTGGAGATCCTCGGGACTGTGCCGGCTCAGCAGTCGAGCGCTTGGTTCGGGTTGTTGTCGGGGCGCTCTTGGAGATTTCATACCACCCTCCTTCGGATGTTCAACGCTTACACCCAATATCGCTATCTTGCAGCGCCGCTTGCTTTAGAGTCCACTGGTTTTGGCGCGCTGCTCTTCCGGGTCTCCTTCAATGACCCACCGCGGCACTCCGCCCACGATCGCTCCAATCAGCAGCGCGCCGAGAAACGTGTATCCCCCCTCAATCCACAGCAGCCCAGGCGCCACGGGCGACGAGGTGACCGCCATCAACGCTGCGAGAATCGCGGCGAAGATTACCAGCCACAGCGCAACCGCTACTTCGACTCCGTGCGTCAACGTACGCGAGCCCAGCCCGCGCAGCAGTCCCGCGACGCCGTAAGCGAACAGCAGGCATGCGCCCACGCTCAGCAGATGCGGCGCCAGCGCACGTGCCAGCGTCTGCGTTTGGGGATCGCTCAATCCGATCGCCGCCGCCCATTGTGGCCGGAACAAGTATTGCGAGTGCCAGGCCATGCCCAGAACCCACGCCGCCGCGCCTGCCAGCAGCACGGGTAAATGCACAACTCTCCGCGTTCGCCACGGAACATTGTCCACCCCGGGCGCGGCTTTGGCGCACAGCGCATCCGGAATGCACTCCTGCCCGCAATCGGCGCGCTCCGGCCAGCGCGTGCAATCGGCGAGCCGCAGGTTCGGGGAGCCAGACAGGCTGCTCCACGCCGCCCGCAGCGCATTGAACCGCACCGACACCGGCGCATGAGTCTCCGGACAATTCACCGTCCGCCCCGCGCGATAGGTGTGGTAAGTCTGCTCCGCCCAAAGCGCCGGCAGCAGCAGAAGCAGGCAAGTTCCAACCAGGAAGAGTAACAACAGGAAGAACAGCAACATAACGTGCCTCCTATACTCGCACCGAGAATTCGTGTCGAGCGGAAGGTCTTACCGAATGCTTGCCAAAGATCGAGCGATCTCAAGATCTTAACGATCTCAAACGTGCAACATCAGACGAGCGTCGGATGCTGCAGCCAGTTTACTCGCCACGCTACCCACGTGCAGTGACCGTAATCACAACTGCCGGGTGACCTGCACGCCAGGGGATTGCCGGCCCGCGTTCTCGCCTGGCACGTGCATCCTGGCCGATAGTATTGGCCGCAGTTGTTGATGAGAGGAGATGTCTCGTCAACTTGTCCTGAGAACTACGCACTGGGTTCGATGACGCAAGCGTCAGCGATCAGGCTGAAGCGCGACGGTAAACGAGGAGTACAAACAGAGATCGGTGCCTCAGTTCGATCCGCCGGTCGAACTGGCCGGTTGCAGGCCGGCTTCCGGCACCTCGAGCGGGATGGGCTGGTTGTAATCGGAGTAGAAATAGTGCCCGCCGTCCATCGTCATCTCGTACGGCAGATGGTCGTCCACTCCGAGGCAGATCGCACCTTTCCGCGAAGAGAGCGGGGTCCTGATGTCGAACTTCCATTCGCGGCAGCGCACGCCGCTGACCGTCTTCTTGTCGCTCTTTTCGGTGATGCCATGGCTGAGCAAGGTAAACATATCCGGCAGCAGGCCGCTGGCCGTGCCTTCCGCAATTCTGTTGCAATACCATTTGGCGGTGGAGCGGTCTCCCGCATATCCGGTGTTCTCCCACGATCCGTTGCTTTCACGGATGTATCTCTGCTCCCCCACCAGCAACTCATCTTCTTTCATCTCGAAAGGAGAATCCGTGTTGCTTTGCGAATCCTGAGCGTGCTCGTGGACAACGACCCGATTGCAATCCACCTCCCAGAGCCTTTCCGAATGCCCAGTACTCGACTCGCCCGCGGTGAACGCGACCCGAAAGCTCTTGACCTGCTTCATCGATGCCTGGGTTTTCCGAAACTCCGTGTCCCCGCTCGTCGGCCCCACAGCCTCGCCCACTCCCCAAAAGATTCCACCCGCAATCAGCAGACACGCGCCGATCCAAAGCCAACGACGGTCAACCATAATAGAGTCCTCGCCCCACTCTCGCGCCTAGGTTAGTGGACAGAATCGGAGCGTCAAAGTTACGGACGTACCTGTGCGGCGGGTTCTCCGTCTGTTCGCCCGAAAGAACAACGATTACAAGAACAACGATTAAAGGACTAAAGAAACGGGCAATTCAATAATTCAATATTCAACCTAAAATTCCGTCACCACTCTTGAATAAGTGGTTCTAGGATCGCGCTTATAAAGTTCGACACCAGGGTATTGAAGGAGAGACGGGCGTATACTGCGGGGTCTTTTGAAATCAAGAAGGAGATTCCAGAATCATATGACTGCGCTTATCACAGACTTGGCTTCCTGTGTACGTCGTCCATTCCTATCGACCTCTCTTAGTAGCGTGCCGCATGAGGGCCGGGGCTTGCGCCCTCGAGGCAAGACTCCGCGGCGGACTGCGGTAGGGGGCTTGGCCTCATTGTGCACGGCGCTATTGCTCCTGGGAACGCTGGGCGTCCCGGCGCACGCGCAGCTTTCAAGTATCACCTTCGCCGGTTTCACGACCACGGTTCCGACCAGCGGGATTGTCGCGCCGAACGGCGTGGCGGTGGATGGAGCGGGCAATGTCTTCATCGCGGACAGCAGCCTCAACACTGTCATAGAGGTGCCAGTGGGCTGCACCAACAATGCCTGCCAGAAAACGGTGGGCACCGGACTGAGCGGCCCGTTCGGTGTGGGGGTGGATGGAGGGGGCGATGTCTTCATCGCGGACACCTTTAACGGCCGGGTGGTGGAGGTGCCGGTGGGGTGCCTGCCCAACTCCTGCCAGACCATAATAGGCAGCGGGTTGAGCTTGCCGGACGCTGTCGCAGTGGATAGAGCGGGCGATGTCTTCATCGCGGATTTCGGCCTGGGCCAGGTGGTGGAGGTACCGGCGGGCTGCCTCCCTAGCTCCTGCCAGAACACGGTGGGCAGTGGGCTCATCTCTCCTTTCGGTGTGGCGGTGGATGGAGCGGGCAATGTCTTCATCGCGGATACCGGGCTGGGCCAGGTGGTAGAGGTACCGGTGGGTTGCCTCGCTAGCTCCTGCCAGACTGTAGTCGGCAGCGGGTTGAGCTTTCCGGGGGCTGTCGCAGCGGATGGAGCGGGCGATGTCTTCATCTCCGATGAATTCAACAACCGGGTGGTGGAGATACCGGGGGGCTGCCTCCCGAACTCCTGCCAGACCACGGTGGGCACCGGGCTGTTCAGCCCGAACGGCGTGGCAGTGGATGGAGCGGGCGATGTCTTCATCCTGGAAGCAAGCCAAAGCCAATTGCTTGAGGTGCTCTCTGCGGTCAATTTCGGGAACATCAACCTTGGCATGACCATGACGATCCCACTGACCTACAACATCAACTCCAATGTCACCCTGGGAGCGACCGTGAGCGTCCTTACCCAGGGCAAACCCAACCAGGATTTCATCGTGTTCGGCACGCCCACCTGTAAAGGCAGCCAGACGGCCCCGAGCACCTGCACGGTAACGGTTGCGTTTGCGCCGAAAGCGCTCGGATTGCGCAAGGGCACGGTGCAGATCAGCGACTCCTTGGGCCACCTGTTGGTCACGACCTCGCTGAGCGGCACCGGGGCGCCTGCGGGGACGAGTTGCAACGGCACTTACTATGGGACGTTCGAGGGTGACATCACGATTTCGGCCGGACAGGGTTGTAACTTGTTGGGCGGTGGCACCACTGGGAACGTTACGCAGAATGGTGGCAGCCTCTTTATCAACTTCGGAACGATCGGCAATAACGTAACGGTCAGCGGTGGGGGCGCGTTCTTGATCGGCGGATCGACGATCAAGGGCAACTTGGCCGTCCAGAACCTTCCCGCGGGCACACTGGAAAACGGAGTCTGCCAGACGACTGTGGGCGGCAACCTGCAGTTCCATAATAATGGGACACCGGTGCTGATTGGCTCGTCCGTTTCCTATTGTCCCGGCAATACGATCAGCGGTGACCTGCAGGCAGCGAACAACACCGCCCCAATCGAGATGTCCTTGAACACGGTCCAGGGGAACCTCGTGGACCAAAGCAACACGGCCTCGACCCTGATGGTTCAGAACACGGTGGGCGGGAGCCTCACCGACCAGGGCAACACGGCGTCAACCGAGATGGATTTCAACATCGTGCGCGGGAACCTCACGGACCAAAGCAATACGGGGGCAAACACGCTGTTTGTCAACAGCGTGGGCGGGAATCTCACGGTCCAACAAAACCAGGGAGCCACCGCGCTTTACAGCAACACAGTAACGAAAACCTTGCAATGCCAGAGCAATAGCTCGATTACAGGGTTCGGAAATACGGCGGCTCAGAAACTGGGCCAGTGTTCGGGTTTCTAGTGGCCTGTGGCAGTGAGTTCGTTGCTGCGGAGGCGGCGGGTGGTGCGGTCAGTCTGGCACCCACCCTTCGCAAGAAACGCGAAGGATGGGGCACCCGCTTCGCGGTTGTGCCGGCGGAAGGCTGGGCCCACCCCGCCCGAAGAACAATAAGGATCAACGTCAAAAACAACGGCAGCGGGCGAGGGCGCCCGCTCTACACGGAGTTCCGGAACTCAATATCCCTTTCGCTTATCCACCACTGCCAGGAGCGGCTGACCGCTCAGGTGGCGGCGGAGATTCTCCGAGAACAGCGCGTAATGCCGCTCCCATAACTTGTCGGTCAGCGCGGCGGTGTGTGGAGTGATCAGCAGATTGGGTACGTCCCACAGCGGAGAATCGGCAGCCAGCGGCTCTTTCGGAAACACATCGAGCGCGGCGCCGCCAATTTTCTTTTGGCGGAGCGCGGTGGCGAGCGCGGGTTCATTTACGAGCTGGCCGCGGCCGACGTTGATCAGGCAGGCATCCGGCTTCATGAGCGCCAGGCGCTCGGCATTCGCGATTGCCTTCGTGCTCGCGGTCACCGGCGCGGCGAGCACGATGTAATCGGCTTGCCGAAATACTTCGTCGATTTGGGCCGGCCCGAAAACAGCATCTGCGCCTTCGCTTCCCTTCTCTGGATGCTCCCGCACCGCGATCACCCTCATGCCGAGGGCCTTCGCGCTTTTCACCACCGGGCGCCCGATGCTGCCCAGGCCGATTATGCCGAGAGTCGCGCCCGCCACCTCACGGACGCGCGGCAGTTCGTCCCACAGGATCTGCTGTCCCCAAATGTGCTTCGCCTGCAGAAGCGCCGAGGCCGGAATTTTTTTTGCCAAGGCAAAGATAAGCGCGATGACGTGCTCCGCCACGACCGGCCCGTGCACTTCGCGCGCGTTGGTAAGAATGATGTCGCTATTGACGAGTTCAGGGAAGATCAGCAGATGGACGGCGGCCGCGGGCGAGTGAATCCAGCGCAGTTTCTTTGCCGCTACGATCTGCTCGGGGCGGATCGACCAGGCAACGACGATCTCGGCATCGACGATTTCTCCATCGACGCGCTTGTAGTCGGGCAGGTTGACAACGCTGATTTGGGCAAATTCCTGCTGCAACCGTTTCGGGAACCAAGCTGGGGCGTTCCATTGATCGAAGGGATGATGGACGGAAATGAGGAGCTTCATGGCAACAGCGACCTGCGCAAGAAATCCGCAAGAAATATGAACGGTAACTTTCCCAGATTTGCAGATGGGAACCCAAACTGCAACTTCGGAGTCTACATTATCGAGACGCCGGCAACATCCAGAGCACGGCGTTCGGAGAAGAGCGGAGGGACCAATGAGAACAGTTGCTCTAGTATCGCTGGTGGCTGCTAGTCTGGCTTTGGCTACCGCACAGGTCCCGCCACCACCGCAAACGGCACGCCAAGCGCTGCTGGAGATGTTGTTGGCAAAGTCTCCCGACGCGCTTGAGAAGCATCTGCCGGAAGCAGCCCGGAGCGCTCTCCTCCGTAGCGCGGATACATTTCCGACGCCGATACTGCGCGAGTTGAACTCTTTTAGAAACGGAATATTGGGAAGCGATGAACAGCTTGAGACCTTCGATTCTGGATCCGTTCTTCTCACGGTTGATGACGAAAGAACACACCGCAGAATAGAGATTCTTGTCGAGAGCGACAATCTGATGGGCGATGCCGACGAGATCGAGCTGTCGTTTCATCCCTACGTCGACGGGAAACCCGAGCCATTGCCCGTGAGGCCGCGCGTCGTTCTCTCGCTGCAACAGGAGAAAGAAGTCTGGAAGCTGTACGAGGTCACAGTGGCCATGCATGCACCCCTCGCGGACCCCGACTTCCTGAAGGATCTGCAGAAGAGCCAGAATCCCGCCTCGGAGAGTTCTGCAGTCGGGAGTCTGCGAACCCTACTGACGGCCGAAATTTCATATAGCGCCACTTTTCCAGGAGGGGGATTTACCTGCAACCTCTCAGAACTTGGGAGTAGCGGCGCTCAGAGCGAACCCGACCAACAGCACGCGATGCTGATCGATGACGCACTCGCAAGCGGTAAGCGCGGCGGCTACATTTTCTCGATCAGCGGGTGCGACGGACCGTCAGCTTCCAGAATACAAATCACCGCAGTGCCCGTGGAACCGGATTTAGAGCTGCGCGCATTCTGTTCCGATGAGTCCGCAACCATCCGCTACTCGGCTGACGGACAAGCTGCCACCTGCTTGAGCCAAGGGATGCCATTGGAATAACGAGTTAGACCTTCTTCGTTCTCAAATCCGTGCCCGTCATTTCTTTCGGCTCGTCAATTTTGAGCATGCCGAGAATTGTTGGCGAAATGTCGCGTAGCGAGCCGTTGGGCTTCAGGGTGTACTGTTTCGCATCTTCCGCTATCACGATGAACGGCACCGGATTCGTGGTATGCGCCGTATGCGGACCGCCGCTGACGGGGTCGATCATCATTTCGGCATTGCCGTGGTCGGCGGTAATCAGCATGGCTCCGCCTTTGGCGCGCACCGCTTTTTCGATCTCGCCCAGGCATGCATCGACCGTCTCGACCGCCTTGATGGTGGGCTCAATCTTGCCGGAGTGCCCGACCATGTCGGCATTGGCAAAGTTGACGATGATCACGTCGAAGGTGCCGTCGTTCGTGGCTTTGACCACCGCCTCGGCAATGCCGGCAGCGCTCATCTCCGGCTTCAGATCGTAGGTTGCGACCTTCGGCGATTGCACCAGCACGCGTTCTTCTCCCGGAAAAGGCTGCTCCACGCCGCCATTAAAAAAGTACGTCACATGCGCATATTTCTCCGTCTCCGCCACGCGCAGGTTCCGCATGTTCAGCCCGCCCATGACGTTTGCCAAAATGTTGGACATCGTTTCCGGTGGAATCACCACCGGCAGGGTGAAATTCTTGTCGTAGCGGGTCATGCAAACGTACTTGAGGTTCTTCGGAACACGGTCGCGCGGGATGGCGGCATCGAGTTCGGCCGCGCCCGGTAAATCGCTGCCGCCTTTTTCGTTCAGGCCGCTATTGCGGCACAGGGCGCGGGTGATCTCGCGCACGCGGTCGGCGCGGAAGTTGAAGCAGATGCAGGAATCGTCGTCGCCGATCCTCGCAACCGGCTCGCCGCGCGCATCAGTGCAGACGAACGGTACTACGAACTCGTCGGTCACGCCTTTGTTGTAGGACTCCTTCATGCCCTGCACCGCATCGGCGAAGGCGCCTCCCTCAGCCTTGCCGTCGACTATTGCGCTGTAGGCTTTGGCGATACGCTCCCAGCGGCGGTCGCGGTCCATGGCGTAGTAGCGACCGTTGACGGTGGCGATCTTGCCGGAGTTGTACTCCCGCATCTTCTGCTGCAGTTGTTCAAGGTAACCGGTGCCGTTGGTAGGAAGAGTGTCGCGGCCATCCATGAAGGCATGCACGAAGACGCGATCGACTCCCTGCTGCTTGGCCATTTTCAGGAGCGCGTACAAATGCTCCTGCCGCGAATGCACGCCGCCGTCCGACACTAGTCCAAAGAGATGAAGTTTGCGGCCGCTGGTGCGGGCATTCTTCATCCCTTCCACTAGCACCGGATGCGAGAAGAATTCGCCGTTCTGGGTCATCAGGTCGATGCGCGTAATGTCCATGTGCACAATGCGCCCGGCGCCGATATTCAGGTGGCCGACCTCGCTGTTGCCCATCTGCCCTTCCGGCAGTCCGACGAACAGGCCACTGGTGTGAATCAGCGTGTTGGGATACTCGCGCAACAGACGGTCATAGGTTGGCTTGCGCGCCAGGGCAATGGCGTTGGCCTTGGTTTCGGCGCGGTATCCCCAGCCGTCGAGGATGATGAGAACGAGAGGCTTAGGACGGGACATAGTTCGCTGCTGGCTCCTGCGTAAATATATAAATATAAAGGAGAGGGTGCTGGTGTTCCATTCCAAATTGAATCTCTGGGAAGCGGAGACGATGATTTTCCGCTGGCACCAAACTAACCAATAATTGAGTCGTGGGCGCGATGCTACGCTGGTGGGGCTCTGGTTTCTCGCAGGCACCTCCGCACGAGGCATTGCAGGGAGCCAATCTCAAGAAGCTGTTAAAAACAGTCGAAGCGTTGGCGGATCTCGGCCCCGAACTTACGGCGGATCGCGACTTCCGCCAAACCGCTCGCGCCATGCTGACCGCCGTGATGGAAGCGGCGGGCGCACGCGAGGCCGTTTTGTTTTCGTTCGGCGAGCGGCCTTCGCTGCTGACCTCGGTTGACGCTCAGGGATTCGCGCTGCTGCCGGAACCGGCGGTCATTCCTGTGCTTGCCCGACACGTGCACACTCTGGTCGCAGCGGCCGGGCCAGTGCTTGTCAATACTTCCAACTACGATGCTTTTGTCAGCTCCAACGGCAACGTCGCTCCGGAACTGTTCAAATGCATTTGCCCTCTAAAAGTCCGGGGAAGGCTGGTTGGCTTGATCGCCCTGGGACGCCGGGAAGGCGATGCGCTGTACGAGGAAGACGCGCTCGACGCTTTCGAAATGCTCAGCCACTACGTGGCGCTGGCCATTCAGAATCACTCTCTCGGCCAGACGCTCGCACAGAGAGTATCGGAAAACCTGCGGCTGCTGGCGTCGCTGCACGGCTTCTACGACAACGCGCTCGAAGCTTTCGCCACGGCCATCGACGTCAAACACGTCAACATTCATGGACACTCGCTGCGGGTGGGCCGCTACTCCCAGTCGATCGGCGAGGCACTCGGCATGGACGCGGGCGCGGTGGCGTCGCTGCGGTCGGCCGCCTATCTGCACGACATCGGTAAGGTTTCCGTCGACCGGCGGCTGTTCGAAAAAGCCTCGAAGCTCGACGCTGAGGAGTCGCGTGAGATGCGGGACCACACGGTCGTGGGCCATCAGATCGTCAGCCACGTTCAGTTCCCGTGGCCGCAGATTCCGGAAATCGTACGCTGGCATCACGAACGGGGAGATGGGTCGGGGTACCCGGACGGATTGCATGGCGAAGAAATGCCGCAAGCGGTGCGCATCGTAGCGCTGGCCGACACCTTCGACGCCATGACCAGCGAGCGTCCCTACCGGCAGCGGCTGCCGGTCGGAGCCGCGCTTCAGGAATTGATCCGTCTGACGCCGGAAAAATACGATCCAGAGGCGCTGCAGGCTTTGCTGATCCAGGTGCGGCGGGACGCGGTCGGGACCAACCGCATCCCCATGCTGGAGCCGGAGGTGATGCACCTTTCGGCTACTGATGTGGACGAACTGGCCGCCACGCTGCAACACCGGATCACCCAGAACAGGACCTTTCTCACCTAAGGTTCCCAATCGGTCCGACAGCAGACGCTGGCTCGCCCCGAAGACGCAGAAATCCCCGCTTTTAATGAAAACAAAATTTGACTATCGCAGTTTTGGGTGTACAATCGCGCCTCGATTTGTTTCTCGATCAGAAGTGAACTTGGGGCGGTCGGCGCCGTGATCGTTGGCGCTGACTTCATCTAAATAGAAAAGGCAGCGCCTTCCGATTGCCCACGGGGAATCGCGCGGCAATGCCCGTTGAGACCGGGCAGAACATCCTAAGGAGCGAGGAGATCGCCATGTGTGCAGCTCGTCCAATCACGCCGACGTTGACGCAGACGGAACTTGATCAGCTGTGTATCAACACCATCCGCACGCTTTCGATCGACGCTGTCCAGCAAGCCAAGTCCGGACACCCGGGCACGCCCATGGCGCTGGCGCCGCTGGTTTACACCCTCTGGAACCGGACCATGCGTTTCGATCCCAAGGATCCGATCTGGCCGAACCGGGACCGCTTCGTGCTCTCGAACGGGCACGCCTCGATGCTGCTGTGGTCGGTGCTCCATCTCACCCAGACACAGGCGGTCAATGCCGACTATGAGTCGCTGGGAAAGCCGTCCGTCTCCCACGACGACATCCGTAACTTCCGCCAGCTCGACAGCCGGGCTCCCGGCCACCCCGAGTACCACTGGGTTTCGGGCGTTGAAACAACGACCGGCCCCCTCGGGGCAGGCGTCGCTACGAGCGCTGGCATGGCCATTGCCCAGAAGTGGCTCGCTGCCCGCTACAACAAGCCGGGCTTCGAGATCTTCGACTACAACATTTATGCCGTCTGCGGCGATGGCTGCATGATGGAGGGCATTGCCTCGGAAGCGGCGTCCCTCGCCGGCCACCTTGGCCTCGATAACCTGTGCTGGATTTGGGACAACAATCACATCACGATCGAGGGGAACACCAACATAACGTTCACCGAGGACGTTGCGGCCAGGTTCCTGGCGTATGGGTGGAACGTACTGCGGGTGGGCGACGCTAACGACATCGACCGCATCGAGAACGCTCTTGAGGTTTTCAAGAAGACGAAAGGCCGCCCGACGTTTATCGTGCTGGACAGCCACATCGGCTGGGGCTCCCCCCACCGGCAAGACACACCGGAAGCTCACGGCGAGCCCCTCGGAGACGAGGAATGCCGCTTGACCAAGCGCTCTTACGGGTGGCCGGAAGAAGCTAAGTTCCTCGTTCCCGACGGCGTATACGAACACTTTCAGGCTGGCATAGGGGCGCAAGGCGCGTCGGCTCACCAGGAGTGGGTGAAGCTCTTCGACGGATACCGGGCGAAGTATCCCGACCTCGCGGTCGAGATCGAACAGATGCAGCGGCGCGACCTCCCGACGGGATGGGACCGCAATCTCCCCGTTTTTGCCGCGGACCCGAAGGGCCTCGCCGGCCGCGAAGCTTCCGGCAAAGTGCTGAACGTACTGGCCCAGAGTATTCCATGGTTCCTTGGCGGCTCGGCCGATCTTGGCCCCTCGAATAAGACCTTGCTCACCTACCCCGGCGCGGGAAACTTCCAAGCCGATAATCCAAGCGGGAAGAACCTGCACTACGGCATTCGTGAACACGCGATGGGGGCGGTTGTGAATGGGCTATCGCTATCCAAGCTCCGGCCCTACGGCGCAACCTTTTTTATCTTTAGCGACTACGCCCGACCGGCAATTCGGTTGTCGGCCCTAATGGAGTTGCCCACTCTCATGGTCTTCACCCACGAGGCCATGAGTGACGGAGAAGATGGCCCAACCCACCAGCCCGTGGAACACCTTGCGTCGTTGCGCGCCATGCCGGGGCTGGTTGTGATGCGGCCCTGCGACGCCAACGAAGTAGTTGAGGCCTACCGCTACATCATTCAGCTGCGACACGAGCCGGCGGTGCTGGCGCTTTCACGCCAGCCGCTGCCGACCCTTGATCGCACCAAGTATGCCTCGGCCTCTGGGGTCTCCAAAGGCGCTTACGTGCTGGCGGACGCTCCCGGTGGCAAGCCGGAAGTAATCCTCATCGCCTCCGGCAGTGAAGTCCATCTGGCGGTCGAGGCCCACGAGAAACTGCTGGCTCAGGGCATCAAGTCGCGGGTCGTCTCCATGCCGTCGTGGGACGTTTTCGACCATCAGAGCAAAGAGTATCGGGACAGCGTGCTGCCACCGGATGTCACGGCACGCGTTTCGATCGAGCAGGGTTCGACTTTCGGATGGGAGCGCTACACCGGCACTACGGGACGGACCATAGGCATGAATACGTTCGGAGCGTCCGCACCGCTCAAAGAACTCCAGAAAAAATTCGGATTCCATCCCGAAGAGGTGATCACGGCGGCAAAGAGTCAGTTGGGCAGGAGCTAAGTCGAGTAAGTACTCTAAGGAAGCGAAGTATGGGTGTCGTGCTGGATCGCGAGATCACAGTTCCGGATCGGGAAAATGCCCGTCCAGAGCGGGCGATCGCCATGGATCCAGTTGAAAGTCGCTCCCATCGAGGATTGTTTCGCGTTGACGCGGACCGCGATTGGGCTATAATGGCAACCTCTTCTTGGGGTCAAAAAGGAAGTCCCGAATTGATGGCCGTTAGTGACCAGTCCGTCGCTACCACGGGTACACAACTCGACCAGTTGTGTATCAACACGATTCGCACTCTTTCGATGGATGCGGTGCAGAAGGCGAATTCCGGGCATCCCGGTACGCCGATGGCGCTCGCTCCCGTCGCCTACTGTCTGTGGCAGCAGTTTCTGCGTTACGATCCGGAAGATCCGATCTGGCCGAACCGCGACCGCTTCGTGCTCTCCAACGGACACGCTTCCATGCTGCTCTATTCCCTGCTGCATCTGGCGGGGGTAAGGGAAGTAAGTCCCGACGGCAAGGTCCTTGCAACGCCGGCGCTCTCGCTCGATGAAATCAGGAATTTCCGGCAACTGGGCAGCAAGACGCCTGGGCATCCCGAGTACGGGTTGACTTCGGGTGTCGAGACCACCACCGGACCGCTCGGTCAGGGCGTGGCCAATAGCGTAGGCATGGCCATCGCCGCGCGCTGGCTGGCGGAGTATTTCAATCGTCCGGGATTCGAACTCTTCGACTACAACACTTGGGTGATTTGCGGCGACGGCGACATGATGGAGGGAATTTCCGGTGAAGCCGCATCGGTTGCGGGACACCTGAAGCTTTCGAACCTGTGCTGGATATACGACAACAATCACATCACCATCGAGGGCGACACCGATCTTGCCTTCGACGAAAGTGTGGGCGACCGGTTTCGGAGCTATGGCTGGGACGTCGCGCACGTCCACGATGCCAACGATCTGGGTGAACTGGCCAGCGCTTACAACCATGCGCTCGGGGTGACCGATCGCCCCAAGTTAATTATCGTGGACAGCCACATCGGTTACGGCTCGCCCCACCGCCAGGATACGAAAGAAGCGCACGGCGAAGCGCTCGGCGAAGACGAAGTCAAGCTGACGAAGCGCGTCTACGGCTGGCCGGAAGACGCCAACTTCCTGGTGCCCGACGGCGTGCGCGAAAACTTCCGCGACGTTTTGGGCAAGCGCGGGCGGCAATTGAGCACCCAATGGAACGCGCTGTTCAGCCATTACAGCAAGCAGCATCCCGATTTAGCTGCGCAATTCGAACGCATGCAGCAGGGCCGGGCCCCCGACGGATGGGACAAGGAACTGCCGACGTTTGCTGCCGATGCCAAGGGGATGGCGACCCGCGATTCGTCTTCGAAGGTCCTCAACGCCATTGCCAAGAATCATCCCTGGCTGATGGGCGGCTCAGCCGACTTGTATCCTTCCACCAAGACGCGGCTCACTTTCGATGGCGCGGGCGATTTCGAAGCCGGCCGTTACAATGCGCGCAACTTTCACTTCGGCATTCGCGAACACGCCATGGGCGCGATTGTTAACGGCATGGCACTGTCGAGAATCCGCGCCTACGGTTCGACCTTCCTCATCTTCAGCGACTACATGAAGATGCCGATCCGCCTCTCATCGATCATGGAAGTTCCGTCAGTCTGGATCTTCACTCACGATTCAATCGGCGTCGGCGAAGACGGGCCGACCCATCAGCCGATTGAGCAATTGATTACGCTGCGAGCGGTTCCCGGGCTGATGACGCTGCGTCCCGCCGATGCCAACGAAGTTGTCGAGGCGTGGAAAGTAATTATGAGCCAGCGGAAGGAACCGGTGGCGCTGATCCTCACCCGGCAGGCCCTGCCGACATTCGATCGCACGAAATACGCGTCCGCCTCAGGTGTGGCTCGCGGCGCTTACATTCTGGCCGACGCTGAAGGGGGCAGCCCGCAGGTCATTCTTATGGCGACGGGCAGCGAAGTTTATCTCTGCCTCGACGCCTACGAGAAACTCAAGGCGGACGGCATCCGCGCCCGCGTGGTCAGCATGCCGTCCTGGGATTTGTTCGAGCATCAGGACCAGAGTTATCGCGATCAGGTGCTGCCGCCCGATATCACGGCAAGGGTTGCGGTCGAACAGGCTTCGATCTTTGGCTGGGCGCAATACACTGGACCGCGAGGACGCATTATCGGCATGCATACGTTTGGAGCTTCGGCGCCACTCAAGGATTTGCAAAAGAAGTTCGGCTTTACTTCCGACGCCGTGATGCAGGCGGCGCGCGGACTGCTCGGCAAGTAACGGTTCGTAGAGACGGGGCTTGCCCCGTCTTTGGGACGCAGCGACGGAGACGCGGCAAGCCGCGTCTCTACGAGGAATTTAGGAGATAAGTATGAATCCAGTAGGCACACTCGAAACCGCAAAAGCCGCCAATCCCCTCACCCAGCTTACTTCTCTCGGCCAATCAATCTGGCTCGACTACATCCGCCGCGATCTGCTGACGGGCGGCGAACTGCAGCGCCTGATCGCAGACGGGGTGCGCGGCGTAACTTCGAATCCCTCGATTTTCGAGAAAGCCATCGACGGCTCGACGCTGTACCAGGATTTTCTGGATGTGCTCGCCACCCGATCCGACCTCGACGCCAAGGGCCGCTATGAACTGCTGGCCATTCGCGACATTCAGGACGCGGCCGACGTACTTCGTCCCCTGTACCAGAGTTCGAAAAAGCGCGACGGCTATGTCAGCCTCGAAGTCTCTCCGTATCTCGCTCATGACGGGAGCGGCACACTCGACGAGGCGCGGCGTCTGTGGAAGTCCGTGGCCCGCGAAAACGTGATGATCAAAGTTCCGGGCACACCGGAGGGGATTCCGGTGATTCGCCAGCTCATCAGCGAGGGCATCAACGTCAATGTGACCCTGCTGTTCGCCCAGGCAGTTTATGAAGAAGTCGCCGCGGCTTACATTGACGGGGTGGAGAAATTTGCCGCGACCGGCGGCGATGTGAGCAAGATTGCCAGCGTGGCCAGCTTCTTCATCAGCCGCATCGATTCGCTGGTCGACTCCATGCTGGACGAACAAATAAAGAAAGAGAGCGACCATATCCGCACGGTGAAATTGCAGAGCATCCAGGGGAAGGTCGCAATTGCCAACGGCAAACTGACCTATGAAGCCTACCAGCGCATCTTTTCTACGCCGCGCTGGAACGCGCTGGCCGCCAAGGGTGGGCAGACGCAGCGCGTGCTCTGGGCGAGCACCAGCACCAAGAATCCGCACTACCGCGATGTGGTTTACATCGAGGAATTGATCGGACCCGACACGGTCGATACCGCTCCTCCGGCGACGCTTGAGGCCTTCCGTGCTCACGGCAATCCACGCCTGAGTCTGACTGAGAACGTGACCGGCGCGCGGAAAACCATGGCCGATCTGGCCAGCGTTGGCATTTCCATGAAAGAGGTCACCGACAAGCTGACGGCCGATGGTGTGAAACTGTTCGCCGATGCTTTCCGCACCCTGCTGGATGCGGTCGATAAAAATACGAAGCGCAAGGCGTCGTGACGGCACTCGCCTTCGGACCGCCGTTCTTGCACTTCAATGGACGAGCGCATTAAGGGTGGCCGCATTAGATAAGCGAGCTTGTGTGCGAAGCGTTGTAAGCGGTGCAGACGTTTGCTGGCGGACGTTTCAAATAAAGAACAGAGCCGGCGAGTAGCGCGGCCAATTAAAAGGAGCTCAAATGCAACTAGGAATGATCGGGTTAGGGCGCATGGGCGCCAACATGGTTCGCCGCTTGGTGCGGAACGGACACGAATGCGTTGTGTTTGACCACAATGCGGCGAGCGTCAAACAACTGGCCGGCGAGGGCGCGGTCGGCGCCAGTTCGCTGGATGACTTCATTGGCAAGTTGAAAGCGCCGCGCGCGGTGTGGCTGATGCTGCCCGCCGCGGTCGTGGACGGCACGCTCAAAGGGCTTGCAGCCAAGCTGCAGAAGGATGACATCGTCATCGATGGCGGAAACTCCTATTACATTGACGACATCCGCCGCGCCAAGGAACTCGAGCCTGCCGGCATTCACTACGTGGACGTCGGCACCAGCGGCGGCGTCTGGGGACTGGAGCGTGGCTATTGCATGATGATCGGCGGTCCAAAAGCTGCCGTGCAGAGGCTCGATCCGATTTTCAAGACGCTTGCCCCGGGGCGCGGCGACGTGCCCCGCACTGCCGGCCGCGAAAAGGCGGCGGGCGGCACCTCCGAAGATGGCTACCTGCACACCGGGCCGGTGGGTGGCGGGCACTTTGTCAAAATGGTGCACAACGGGATCGAATACGGCCTGATGGCGGCTTATGCCGAAGGGCTCGACATCATCAAGCACGCCAACGCCGGCAAGCAGTCGCAGACGGTGGATGCGGAAACTACCCCATTGCGCAATCCGGAGCACTATCAGTACGATTTCAACCTTCCCGACATTGCCGAGGTGTGGCGCCGCGGCAGCGTGGTTGCGTCATGGTTGCTCGATCTGACGGCGAGCGCCCTGATCGATCAGCCTGACTTGGCTAAGTTCTCTGGACACGTCTCCGATTCCGGCGAGGGCCGCTGGACGATCTTGGCGGCGATCGACGAGGGCACTCCTTGTCCTGTGCTGACCACCTCGCTGTACGAGCGCTTCAGCTCGCGCGGAAACGGGACCTTTGCCAACAAGCTGCTGTCCGCCATGCGATTCCAGTTTGGAGGACACCTGGAAAAGGAAGAAGAACCTAAAGCAAAGATAGCGTAAAAGACCGGGCGGATACGAGCTTCGAGCGAACGCAATATCTGGTTTGCTCGAAGCTCCAAGCCCGCAGCTCACGATCGCGAGGAACCCATGGCTCAGATAGAAGTTGTGCCCCCCGTAATGAAACCGCCAGTCGGACGCGTAGGCGATCCGTGCGTCATGGTGATCTTCGGCTATGCCGGCGACCTGACGCGCCGCAAGCTGATTCCCTCTCTCTACAACCTCGCCAGCCAGCAATTGTTGTCGCGCGAGTTCGCGGTGATCGGCATGGGCCGCACTCCCATGAGCAATGAGGAAGCGCGGAAAACGCTTTCCGACGATATCAAGAAGTTCGCCACTAACCCCGTTGATGCCGATCTGTGGCAGGAGTTTGTCCGGCGCGTAAATTACACGACCGGAGAATTCGACGATCCCGCTACCTACGAGAATCTGCGAGCATTGGTGGACAAGGTTGACAAGGAAAACAATTGCCACGGCAATGTTTTCTTTTACCTGGCGACCTCGCCCACCTTCTTCGGCAGCATCGTCGAGCACCTTGCCAAAGTCGGCTTGATGACTGAAGAGAATGGCCAGTGGCGGCGGGTGATTATCGAAAAGCCTTTTGGCCGCGATCTGGAATCCGCCAAGGCATTGAATCACCAGCTCCTGAAAGTCGCTACCGAAGACCAGATCTACCGCATCGATCACTACCTGGGAAAAGAGACGGTCCAGAACATTATGGCGCTCCGTTTCGCCAACGGCATTTTCGAGCCCATCTGGAATCGCCGCTACATTGACCACGTGCAGATTTCGGTCGCGGAAACCGTCGGCGTCGAGAAACGCGGCGGCTACTACGATACGGCCGGCGCCACGCGAGATATGGTGCCCAATCACATCATGCAGCTCATCACGCTGACCGCGATGGAACCGCCGATTTCGTTCGAGGCCAACGCCGTGCGCGACGAGCAAGCCAAAATCCTGCATGCCATCCAGCCCTTCACCGACGAGGACGTGCTCACCAAGACGGTCCGCGGGCAATATGGAGAAGGGATCATGAACGGCCAGCGCGTGCCCGCCTATCGCTCGGAACAAGACGTGCCGGCGGACTCGCGCACGGACACCTATGTCGCCATGCGGCTGATGATCGACAACTGGCGTTGGGCGGGGGTTCCCTTCTATCTGCGTACCGCCAAGCGCATGCCCAGCCGCAATACCCATGTCGTAATTCAGTTCCGGCAGGCGCCCTTCATGCTCTTCCGCGAAACCCAGGTCCAACACCTGATGCCCAACCAGATG
>Ga0209698_10000488_pt1 | contig 45636 bp, 42 predicted proteins | sample LitLauG_LLR_2012_FD_187203 | JGI IMG/M metagenome (GOLD analysis project Ga0209698, IMG submission 187203) | Freshwater sediment microbial communities from Pennsylvania, USA - Little Laurel Run_MetaG_LLR_2012 (SPAdes) (version 2) | ecosystem: Environmental > Aquatic > Freshwater > Creek >...
CTGTAATAAAGATAATTATGATAATATGTATGGCTTTCTCAAAAGAAGAGGTAAAAAGGATTAGTAATGAATTGGGAGAATAGACTGGTCAAAAATTGACCTTGAATAATTCCAAATAGGTCTAGAAGTCGAGCTGGAGCAGCATGGAAAGGCATATCCGAAAACAAACGTGACTAACAGGGATCCAATTTTGACAGGTAAGATTGCAAGGGTGTACCTAAATGAATTGCTTGACTATGCCAGACAAAAAGATGGAAGAAGATGATGTGAAATGAAAATTTAAAACAAATAAAATTTTTAATTATCTGAACAAAAAAAGACCATTCATATTTTCAATCATGAAAACCTACTAGTCTGTTTATATGATCTTGCAAAGGACAAACTACTATGGCAATTGAAGTTCAAAAATCCCCTGCATGGCTCCGAATTCTTCAGTTTGTAACTGGGGGAATTGCTATTGCTCTATCTGGATATGTCATTGCTAATCCTGTAACTACGGCATGGTTTTTCCTTATCTTTCTTGGCATATCTCTATTGGTAGTTGGAGTCTCTACCCTGTTAAACGGATTCTTTCATAGAACCGCCTCAAAAGGAACTAGGGCAATTGAGATAGTTGTTGGAACTGTTGCAATAATTGGGGGCTTCTTTGCTCTTGCTCATCCAATTGCTGCATTGGCCTCTCTGATTTGGTTTACTTCGTTATTTGTGCTTATTTTTGGTGCAGGACTTGTTGCAACGGGTATAGCAAGGCATGATCAAAGCAAAGGCGCAAGGATTACCAAAATCATACTTGGAATTATTGTTGTAATACTATCCGGAACTTTATTGGAATATCCAGGATTGACATTATCAATGATTGTAATTCTCTTGTCAATGAGCTTGTTCATACAAGGAATAGAAAGAATCATCTCAGGTGCAATAGGCCACAGAATAATTAAAAAAGAATGATTTTATGAAGCGATTCCTGTTACTATTGGCATTGATTTTGGTTGCAAGTTTTCTAGCGTCCAGTATGACAGCTTCAGCACAATTTGTGACATCGCATCATTGTACTGCCAGTCACCCCTGTGTTGACATATGTGGTGATCATGTTTGTGCTCCAGGTGAACTAAGCCCTCAACAACAAAAACAACAAGCACCAGTTAACAATACAGCAAGACCTAGTACATCGGCAGTGTCAATTCCATCAACAGGCATCAACATTGGCGGAGTGATATCATACATGGATGTAGCTTCTGATGGAACCGCCGTCATAGTAAGGACAGGTCATCCATTAAGTGGGCAACCATTGGCAATAGGATTGGCATTCAAAGATACGAACGAAAACTTTGTACAAGATCAGAATTATGCTATTACTGTTACACAAGATAATAATGTGCTATTGTCAAATTCAACAGGGTATACACATTCTGGAACAGCTAGTCTAACTACCATTACTCTCTCATCTAACGATCCCGTTAACATTAAAGTTATACTAAATGGAGTTGGATTACCTACTGTAGACCCATCAACTAGGACAGGTGTTAAAGGCGAAGTTCTAATCTTTTCCCAAGTTTCAGATATACATGCACCACCACCAACAGCACCAATTGCAAATATGACAAATGCTACAAGTACATCAGCAGAAAATTCACCAATACCGGAGTTTGGCTCAATCGTGGGAGTAGTTGTTGCAATATCTGTAATTGGAAGCCTGATGGTATCAAGAAGATTTGTTAAAGTCTAGTCGATATGATTTCTAAATAGTCATAACCTGCAAATGTCCTTGGGACAAGTCTTCGTATTTACTTGTACATTGAAGTTATGTCTATGAATTTTATGACATTCTTAAAGAAATTATTTTCATCTTTTAGCTGGCTTGTAGTTTAGTATACACTGTAAGGTATCGAATAAAAATTAAAGAAATTTTGGAATCTAAGATGTATTAAATGAATGGCCACAGGAGCAGGACTTGGTTACGTTTGGATTGTTGATTTTAAATCCAGCACCCATTAGACTCTCGATATAGTCAATGTTTGCACCTTTTAGATAGTCAGCACTGTAACTGTCAATTATCATCTTTACACCATTTTCTTCTACTACAAGATCATCTTCCTCGGCTGCCTTTTCAAATCCCATTCCGTAGGATAATCCAGAACATCCTCCGCCTTGTACGTATACTCTGAGAAATTGTGGCTTTTCGGCTTCTTCTGCCATGAAAGCTGTTACTTTTTCTGCAGCCTTTGGTGTAATTGTGACCAATTTAGTGGTCTGTGTGTTGCTCATTAAACCTAGTTTGTGCTTTAAATTATAATAATCTTTTCCTATCGAACATAATAGGAATTGAAGATTAGGTCAAGCTTACTTTTTTGACTTGTTTACAAATGCAGTCATTCGTTCAGATCTGTCAGGATGTGTAAAGCATAGGCCCCAAGTGTATAACTCTAATGCCAGACCTGTATCAATGTCAGAGTTTCTTCCCTTGTTGATTGCAATCTTTGACATTCTTACTGCCATTGCAGAATTCTGGGCAATCGTCTTTGCAATGTTAATGGTTTCTTCCATTAATTTTGCAAGCTCTACTACTTTGTTTACTAGACCCATCTCTTTTGCCTCGTCTGCCTTTGCCATTCTTCCAGTAAAGATCAAGTCTTTTGCCTGGGAAATTCCAATTATTCTCTGCAATCTTTGAGTCCCACCCCAACCTGGACATACACCAATTGTTACTTCTGGTTGTCCAATTCTTGCAGTATCTGCAGCTACTCTGATATCACAAGCAAGTGCAAGCTCGCATCCTCCACCTAATGCAAACCCGTTGATTGCTGCAATTGTTGGCTTGCTACAATTTTCAACTGTATAAGTCAAGAGATGGCCAAGTTTTGCGTAGGTCTCTGATTCTATTGGTGTAATTGTTGACATGTATGCAATATCTGCTCCTGCAGAAAATGCCTTGTCACCCTCCCCTGTAAGGATTACAACTTTGACAGAGTCATCTGTTTCAATTTCTTTGAATACTTTGATGATATCATTTGCAACATCCATGTTCATTGCATTGAGTTTGTCTGGCCTGTTTACCTTGATTGTGCATATTCCATCTGATTTTGATACTAGTACTAGAGACATCTCAGGACTCCTTTGGTTTGTGTTTTCCCCACTGGTGCAAGGCAGATGCTGCTGCAACCCAGTCTCTCAAGTCATCATAGACTGGAACATTGTGCTTTTCAATTAATCCAGCTACTTTGGCTGTGTAAGGACCACCATTTCCACCTACGAGTAATGGTTTTTTGGCTTGCTTTGAGAATTCTCCAAGATAATCAATTATTGTCTCTTCAAGAGGATCATCTTGGAAGACAAACCATGGCATTACAATGTCGATGTTTGGATCGTCCATGAACTTTTGTATGGAATATCTATAGTCATCAGCATTTGCTCCTCCAGTTACATCTGCTGGATTGCCGTTTCCTATCACATATGTTGGAGGATAGTGTGCCTTCATTTCCTTAAGTGTTGCTTCGGTTACTTTGCCAAGTTCTAGTCCGTATTTTTCAAATTGGTCTATTGCACCAATCATTGGGCCTGCACCATTGCTGACTAGACCGATTCTTGGACCTTTAGCTGCTGGTTGCCATGCTAGTGCCTTGGCATTTGCAGCAAGCTCTTGGTAACTTTCTACTGAGATTATGCCTGCTTGTTTGAATGCACCTTGGATGATTGCATTAGAGCCTCCTAGTGAGCCTGTGTGTGAAGCTGCTTGTTTTGCTCCAAGTGTACTTCTTCCACTCTTCCATATGAGAACTGGTTTTTGCTTTTCTTTCATTACTTGTTTTGCCGTTTCAATGAATTTTCTTCCATCACCAAAACCTTCTACGTATAAAGCAATTACTTTGGTTTGAGGATCATTTGCCAAATACCATATCATGTCGGCTTCGTCGACATCTGATCTGTTGCCATAGCTTACCATCTTGGATAAGCCAAACGAGTCTGCAGTCTCCAAGAAACTGATCCCCATTGTTCCACTTTGTGACAACAATGCAACTGGTCCAAGTCTTGCTCGAACCATTCTCTCTTGGCCTTGGAATGCACAGTCTAGTCTGTTTGCGGCATTGAACATGCCTATGCAATTTGGACCAATAATTCTGATCTTGTGCTTTTCTGAGAGGCTCTTAATTTGTGATTCAAAGTCAGCTCTTTCTCCTCCAAGTTCCTTTCCACCGCCTGATACTATGACGACATTGTGAATTCCCTTCTTGGCACATGATTCCAGAACTGGTGGAGTAATTGACAAGTCAACACATACTACAACTAGATCAACTTTGTCTGGAATTGCTTCAATTGATGGATAACATTTTAATCCCAAAATCTCCTCTGCTTTAGGATTGATTGGATACACCTTACCCTTGTAATCATGTTTTCCAATACTGGCAAGAACCGAGTTTCCTACTTTGCCTGGAGTTGAAGATGCGCCGACCAATGCAACAGATTGTGGTGTAAAGAAAGTCTCCATAAACTCGATGTTTGGTTTTGCAGTAGAGATTGCATCCTTTTTAATCTCTTTTCTTAGAATTATTTTTGCGTCAACAACATAGTATGACTTTGGATATACTACAATTGGATTAAAATCAATACTATCAAAGTAATTTGCATTGTCAACACCAATTTTTCCAATCTGAACGATTGCTTTTGCTAGCATGTTCAGGTCAATTGGTTTTGTCCCTCTATACCCGGACAAAATCTTGGACCCCTTTAGCTCTGTAAGCATTGACTTTGCATCATCAATTGTAATTGGTAGCATTCTAAATGCAACGTCTTTGAATATCTCAGTCAAGACACCACCTAGTCCTACCATTATTACTGGACCAAACTGTGGGTCATTTTGGAGTCCTATGATTAGCTCGACTCCTTGAGGTACCATCTTCTCAAGTAAAATTCCTTTTACTTGTACTCCCTTTTTCTTGGAGAGTCTTGGATACATCTCAAGAAATGTTTTCTTGACATCTTTTTCATTTTGTAGTCCTACCTTTACTCCGCCGACATCACTTTTGTGGAGTATTTGTGGTGAGACTACTTTCATTACAAGTGGAAAGCCTAACTTCTTGGCAGCTTTTGCAGCATCATTTGCACTTGTAACAAGTGCATAACCTGGAACTTTGATACCGTATTTCTTTAGCACGGATTTTGATAGATCTTCGGTAATTACCTTGTGCTCTGTTGCAAATGTCTCTTCAAAAATTTTGGTTACTGGGTTCAAAAGGATCGCTCCTCTTTATTTTCAGATCGCAATGACGGGATCTGGGCATTTTTTTGTATCATGACGATATCCGAAGGTCATAGTGTTTTATATTAAACTTTTGACAGAAATTGAGCCATTTTTGGCATATGCCAAATCTCTTGCTAGTAAAACTTTCTAGTGGTTATCAGACTTGAGACACAGGTCTAACCTTTTATTTTGAGAATAAGAAATAATATCAAATTGGTAAGAATACGTATCTGCTAGACTTCTCATTGGCTTACTGCGCATGCTGTAACTCCAAATTGGTCTTCTCGGCAAATTGTTGAGCAAGTAATACATGTGTTCTGTTATACTCTGACATGGCAAACGGGGATGCCGGGGCTTTTGGATTTTTCAAAGGATCTGTCTGAAGCCATGAATCTACTGTCACCTTCATTCTGGGGTAAATCTTTGATAGTAGAAATTACTAAGGTTCTGATCATTTTTAATTAGTGCATTTGGAATATTGGGTAAATGTCATTGCATCTATAACAGTATGTTGTCCTTGGGTCAACTCCTCCTTTGCAGTTTGTAGACTGTCCATGTTTACATCTCAAAGTAAAAATGTCTGAACCCCCTAGCCATAGATGAGATTTGTAAGAACTGAAGATATGCCAACCCTGATAATCCCTAACATTATTACCGAAGCCACCTCAATCCATTTACTTTTCGATTCTTTTTTGTTGCTAATGCGATCATCCGCTAGATCTTTTATTCATAGTTTTAGTCTTGCTCGTTTTCATTTTCCTATCTTTGAGACTTGACAGTTTGATAAAATTGATTACTATGAAGAACTTTGAATTATTTTATGACTGATTGCACTTGCAATAACCTCGATTCCAATTATGAGTATATTTATCGATAGCAAAATAGTAATCTCTGCTATTGGTAAATCATGTAATTCAAAAAATGTACCTAGTAGAGATACCATGATGCCAGCTCCGATTATTATTTTTGGAATTCTTGTTACTTTTGACTTTTTACTTTGAGCAATTCCTGTGGCCATAAACCCAACACTCTGAATGATGAGAAATAGAGAAACGAGCAAAGTAAAACCGGATGATGTATCGGACGCGAATGCTTTAACAAATACTCCTACGACTATCCCGCTAATTCCTATGCATGTCTCAATTGTTCTTGTAATTTTAGAATCACCTTTGCTTAAAATTCCTTTTAGTATGTTGACAATTCCAATTATCAATACAGCTAGTCCAGGATATGTAGTCCAAATTGGTGATGCACTAGTGATATTAAGAAAACGATAGCCCGAAAAACCAACGAGAATTCCTCCTATGATGAATTTGATGATTCTTACCCGTTTAGATTTTTTAATATCCATTGTCATATCATACACCGAGTGTTAATGCGGATCACTAGCATTCTAATTTTCGCAATTGATAACGGTATATTTCTTTTTATTACCTCGAAACTCAGATTATGCATGACATCAATTCCTAAGGAAGAGAGAGCCCTTGTTCTTCAAGGAGGTGGCTCCCTTGGAGCGTATGAAGCTGGAATTTTTAAAGCGGCTTATTCATTTCTAAAACACAAAGACAAGCAAGAAGGCAATGCAGGCAGGGCAATGTGTGATATTATTGCAGGCACTTCAATTGGTGCGATTAATTCAGCTATTCTGGTAAGTCATGTGGTTGAGAACAAGACATGGGAAGGATCAGCCGAAAAATTGATCGAGTTTTGGAACTATATTTCTACCGAGCCAATTCCAAAAGTATTTGAAAACTATTGCATGTCATGGTGGAATTATTTTAGAAATTTTAATCCATATATGGGGACAGCAGAAGCTGCACGAAGATATTATTTGACAAAACAATTATTGTTTATAGGGGCCCCAAAAGTCTTTTCATTGCCTCATAGTGAACAAGATAAGAAATTCTTTGATCTAACAAATGCATGGTATCGGTTTGATAATGAACCACTAAAAAAGAGTTTAGAAGTGTTTGCCAAATTTCCAATAGCTACGCGTCAGGAAGATAATCAACCAAGATTACTTCTTACCGCAGTAGATGTAGCGGAAGGTTTTCCAGTAGTGTTTGACAGCTATCCAAAGAATGATGGCACTAGAAAAACAGAATATGGACGATACATTATAGACAAGAGAATTTCTAATGATGATGAAGCTGAAAATACGACAGAAAAGGAGGTAGGGTTTGAGCATATCTTAAGATATGATAAAGGAATAACGGCTGATCATGTGATTGCAAGTGCCGCAGTACCTGTAAGTTATGATTATGTAAAACTAGAGGCTGATAGCTATGATCCTAAAACAGGAAACTACCAAAAAAAAATTCGCCATTTTTGGGATGGCGGCCTACTAAGTAATACTCCCTTGATACAGCTTATCGCATCACAAAGACAGTATTGGTACGGTGTTAGAGGGTTAAAGGAAACTCTGCCAAAGATGACTATATTGATAATAAATCTACAGCCGTCACGTTCTGATATTATTCCTTGGGATAAGGATGGAGTCCAGAACAGAAATATGGACATTACGTTATCGGATAGATCAAAAAATGACGAAAATGCTGTATTGTTACTATCTGATTTAGTTGATCTTTCAAAGAAGATACTTCAACTTGCAAAAGAAAACGGTGTAAAACCCAAACTCTTTGATGATTTACTTGATAGCCGTCCAGCTAGCCATGGACGATTGCATGGAATAAGATCACTTAGGTATAGAAACATGCTGGAGGGACAATTCAACATAGGACAAATATATCGATTTGAAAGAAAACATGATGAAAATGCAATCTCCCTCAAAATCATGGATTTTTCTTCAACTACAATAAAACGCTTGATTCAAGATGGCTACAATGATGGGGTAGATTATGTCAAGGCACAATTTGGCAATGAGACTGTACTTGCTGCAGGTCTTGAAAATCAAAAAGAAAACACCTCTTGATAAACTTGCAAGATATGTAGAAAAATGAAATTGCTTTTGTTACATCATATCCATATCTTAAATCAAATATCATGATGAAATATAGAATCAAAATTATTCCTCGAATTAATCTCTTCCAAAATCTTTTTGCTGAATAATTCTCTAAAATCTGATTAGACTGATGAAGGGCAGAACTTTTGTTTTACATCTGATGGATTTTTTGTAAACTATTTATTAAAATAATTAGACATCGGGCACATCTTTGAAAAATTGGAAATATTATTACTCATCATCTGATCATAAAATTCTAACACTGTGAGCCTATTATTCACATAGGATTTGACTATGTTTTCATTTATGTCTATTTGGAGTAGAATCATTTTCTTGACCGATCTCAAATAGGTATCAAACATTACAAGTCCTGCATCGCTTACTCCAATCTTATCATAGAACTTTTTTTGACTCGAATAAGTGACGTCGCAGAGATTACTTGCCATATGTAGATATTTTTTGTACAGATCAGAATAAAGCTGAACGTATGAAGGAATTTTCGAATCAATCTTTTCGATTATCTCTGAAGTGTTGTCTTGTATGATGCTAGACATGGAAGTAATTGATCTTTGTTCTGGTTCATATTCCTTTTTGCTTGGCTTGATTGTCTGAACTAGTTGTTTTCGTGCCTCATTTTCAATTCTTGTTGATTTCTCTTCCATTTCTTTTGACATTTATTCAATTATGTAATAGTGGAAATTAAAGTTAATCATGATTATCATTTCTGGAATGGCAAAAAATTGATTCCTACTGACTCCACTAGTGAAAATCTAGACAATATTTTATGTCACTTTATTAAATTCAATTGAATTCTCTAGTTCTTCTTTCTAACACATTCTGCTCTCATCATGATACCTATTGAGAACACTTGAGAATATCGGCTAATTTACAAAAATTACTCGAGTTTTTACCATAAATGTGAGCAGAGGCAGATTTTGGATAGGAAAATTAAATGATGTGAGAAAAAATGAGACTAATTATTCAGTATTTTTTCGTTCCGAAATTGATTATTTTAAAACATTAAATTTACTTGAAGAAGACACTACATAATTATGAGATACAGTCACTGAATATGATCCTAGTTCCGAATTCTGTCCGAGTTTATAGATACTTTGAAATGCGCCAAGATATGTTCCATATTCAACCATCTGGACTACCTTGCCACTGGGTGATTTTATTTTAAGAATTATTGGTTCTCCCAAGTGATAATTATTGACATTGCCATGAATTACAACGCTTGCACCATTGCCTGACATTAAAGAATAATCTTTTTGACCAATTGAAACTGTGCCACCAGAGGTTAAGATCCCATTGATGCCGGTAAAAGGATTGGTAAAGGAGATGACTTTGGAAGCTCCTCCCCTGAAACCGGGCTTTGTTGCATCGGCATACCAAATGTATTGGCCTTGATCTAATGTATTTTGGTTTAGCAGTGTAAGACGTGCATAACCTGCCGAATCAGTCATTGTTAAAAAGGCATTATGCATTTGTGCATCTTGCGAGCCTCCCATCATCCAGAATTGGACTCTGGCTCCTTGTTCGGGAAAATCGCCACGAGTTACCTTGATCTCAAGATTGGCAGGAAAGTTAGTTAGCGCGGCTCCATCTTGAGGAGATATTGAAGAAACTTTTAAGGTCATACTTGTAGCCCGGCTTGGGCTGGATATCATAGCAGAATTGGTGGATGATGATGCTGATTCATATGATAACGGTACCTCTAGTTGGCAAAGGCACACGCAAATTACAAGTGATATCATGCCAGCCGATAGAAACCTTTTTTGAAGATAGGATTTGGGTTTCTTGTTCTTTGATAGCACGAATAATGATACACAATTTCTTAACTAAAAGCTTCTTACTGGAATCAGGCATGTAAGCAATAGGCCTGCCTAAAATTATTATAATCTCATGCTAGATATTGTTGACAGTTGGTTTTTCAATCTAGGGCTTTGCAGATGTCAAAACAGTTCTTTAAAACAGTCTTTTAATCTTTGATTTTAATTGAGAATACATAACCTTTGAGAATCTTTATGTTTTTTTAATTGGAGAACTAGGATCTGTTGAAGGGCGGCGACTTTTTGATACTAGGAAATAGATCAACTTGAGAACTCCTTCTAGAATGCTAGTAAATGCAATAAAGATTGTCAGTTCAAGTAGTATTACTGGAAAGTGTTCCATGGAACTAATAATTTTGTTAGTATCTAAGACTGGATTAATTAAAAGTGTAAAAAGTAAATTAAATGGCAAAAATTTCATAATATCTTCAGCAAGACTCTCGTTCCAATGTGCTGCCATTCTTGATGCCATGATGATACCCACCATGATGAGTGTCAACGTTCCAAAGCTAAGCGATGTGTTAAGGGCATACATGAAAAAGAAGCAGACAACTACCCAGCCATATAACATAGTTGGAAAAATTATTAGATACTTTACAACATAGATAATTTTTCTTTTTACTGGAGAGATCTTGGTTCCTTCTGCAGTATACCTACTTTTTGACAGAAAGACTTCACGTTTACTTAGAACTTTGCCAGACTTCCAGATAAAATAACTAAATGCCAAAATCCCTATTGCCACAGGTATCACATCTTTGAATTTTATTCCATGTTGATAATCGAAAGCGACCTGTTCAAAGATATTTTGTGATGATGTACTGTTAGTATGTGTGATGTCTTGAACTGTATTTTGTTGACCATAAACAACAAGAAACCCTGGTATGGCAAAAAGACTTGCGATAAATAAGATAAAAATTTTGTTCATATGGTATGTTTTTCTTTCAGTTTAAAAATATTGTAGAAAAAAATACGATTCAATTTGTCATGTTCTTGTGCATTTTGCCTAGGGCTAACTAGTTGCTAAGGTAAGAAAAGGTGATTTTACTCAAAACCTATTTTGCTTGAGTAAGATACATCTTCTGGGCTGCAACTGTAAGATACGTAAACCCCACAAAGAGGAGTGTATATGTTATGACAAGATCCAGAATTTCTACAATAATGATATTGATAGGAAGAAGCAATTCTATGAAATCAAAGATAAAGATAACAATAGTACATGCTAAAAATACCACAAAGGCTTTGATGAGATTTTTCTTGGCATGTTCAATTAGATGCGTATATGTAGAATCTTCGTTGCCATTTTTACCTGTTCTAGTTAAAAATGTGGCACCGGTTAGAGATAGTGCAGTCAATGGTGCAGTTATGCCTATATTCAAAAGATGATCAAACGCATTAAGTCTTTGATCAAGTCCTGATTTCTCTTGGCCAGAATTGGTATTGACGTCTTGAGCAAATGCAGAATAAAACCAAAGCACACTAGAGATTAATAGTACTAAAATGATTAAGATTTTTTTATTTACTCTTGGATTTACTGACTGTTGACTTAATTACATTATGATGTCCTCTCTATTGAAATTACTGTAGCTGTAATTGCTAACACGGAGGGAATCTGGATTTGTGTTGAATTTTCTCTCAATTGATACTTTTTTCTCAACTTTTCCGTAATATCCAAATTGAATGAAATTGATTTATTTGGCACTGTAAAACGTTTAGACAAATCTTATTACTAACTTTACCATTGGTCGGTGTATGTCCAAGATGGTTGAGTACAAACCAGGAACACAGTTCCCGGGAGTCATTGGACGAACATGGGACAAATCTACCCCGGCCTGGCCTGAACCTCTTCGAGCAAGACAAGGTACACCCAATGTTCTGTTTATTATTCTTGATGATGTAGGTTTTGGGCAACTGAGTTGTTTTGGTGGACTAGTCCAGACTCCGAATCTAGATGCACTTGCAGCAAACGGTATACGCTATAATAGCATGCACACTACGGCACTATGCTCACCCACTCGAAGCTGTGTCCTTACTGGACGCAATCATCACTCTAACGCAATGGCAAGTATCACGGAAGTGTCCACTGGTTATCCTGGTTACAACGCAAACATTCCATTTGAAAATGGATTCTTGTCTGAAATGTTATTGCAGAAAGGTTACAACACATATGCTATTGGCAAATGGCATCTAACCCCCGCCGAACAAATTTCTGCAGCTGGTCCCTATGAGCGCTGGCCACTTGGCAGAGGATTTGAACGCTATTACGGTTTCTTGGGAGGTGACACAGACCAATATTATCCAAATCTTACATATGATAATCATAGGGTTGTACCAGACAAGACACCAGAAGAAGGCTACCATCTAACACCTGATCTAGTGGATAAAGCGATCAGCTTTCTAGTCTCCGGCAAACAAGTTGCTCCAAACAAACCCTTCTTCATGTATTTCTGCACCGGTACTGCACATGCCCCCCACCAAGTTCAAAATGAATGGGCTGACAAGTACAAGGGAAAATTTGATGATGGCTGGGATGCATATCGTGAGAAAGTGTTTGCCAACCAAAAGAAGATGGGTATAGTTCCAGCAAATGCTGAACTTTCTCGTCATGATCCAGATGTGCAGGAATGGGATTCACTCAAGCCTAATGAGAAGAAACTCTATTCTAGAATGATGGAAGTATTTGCAGGCTTTGTCACTCATGCCGATCACCACATTGGTAGATTGCTAGATTTCTTGAAGAGTATTGGAGAGTTTGAGAATACTATAATCATGGTTTTATCAGACAATGGAGCAAGCTCAGAAGGCGGAACTACCGGATCTGTCAACGAGAACCTCTTTTTCAACAACGTACCCGAGTCACTGGAAGAAAACTTGAAGGCAATTGATGAGATTGGAGGACCAAAACACTACAACCATTATCCATGGGGCTGGGCTAATGCTGGTAACACGCCATTCCGCCGCTGGAAACGTGAAACTTACCGTGGAGGTGTAAGCGATCCATTTATCGTCCATTGGCCAAAGGGCATAAAGGCAAAGGGCGAAGTACGAAACCAATACACTCACGCTATTGACATGGTTCCAACAATCCTTGATGTATTAGGAATTGAATCACCATCTACCATCAAGGGTGTAACTCAATCCTCTATCCAAGGCGTTAGCTTTGCTCATACTTTTGTTAATCCTAAAACATCCAGTAAACACATTACACAATATTTTGAGATGTTTGGACATCGATCCATCTATCATGATGGCTGGCGAGCTGTCTGTCCATGGCCTGGTACATCCTTTACAGAAGCAGGCAAAGGATTTGGTCAACCAATTCCTGCAGACTTGCTGACTGAGCTTGATGCAAAACATTGGGAGTTATATCATGTAGAAGAAGATTTTGCTGAGAATCATGATCTTGCTTCAGAAAACAGACCAAAACTTATTGAAATGATTACTTCTTGGTACGTCGAAGCTGGAAAGTATAATGTACTTCCAATAGATGGTCGTGGAGTTCAACGCTTTGCGGATGAACGACCAGTTATTGCAGTAGATCGTTCAAGCTATGTTTACTATCCTGACTCTGAGCCAGTACCAGATAATGCGGCTGTCAAAGTGCTTAACCGTTCGCATACTATAACAGCTGACGTTGAAATTCCAAAGGGTGGAGCGGAGGGAGTACTGCTTATGCACGGTGGCAGCGATGGAGGCTACTCATTGTATGTCAAGGAGAACAAGTTACACTATGTACACAACTATGTATCAAAAACCATCTACCACTTCGCTTCCAATACATCTGTGTCAGAGGGCCGTCACAAACTTGCCTATCAGTTCCAGGCAACTGGAAAGCCTGACCTATCTCACGGTAAAGGTTCCCCTGGTAGAGGACAGTTATTTATCGATGGCAAACAAGCCGGAGAGATTGAGATACCGGTGACTACTCCAATAGCTCTGGGTCTGGCTGGTAGCCTAGTCTGTGGAGAAAATCCAAGTTCCCCAGTAACTCCAGATTACAAATCCCCCTTCAAATTCACCGGTACTATTCATAGTGTTACCGTAGACGTGAGTGGCGAAATGATAACGGACAAAGAGGCAGAGTATCGTGCAATGATGGCGCATCAGTAAGCAAGGAATAAGGACTGTGTTTATTCCAAAATCTGAATTATCAAAATCATCAACTATACCGAACAAACGTCCTGCAAATGCGCCTCCGGCATTTCATATTCTAGCAAAACCAACAGGTGCTATTTGTAATCTTGATTGCAAGTATTGTTTCTATCTCTCCAAAGAAGAACTCTACAAAGGTAGCAGTTTTCGAATGACAGACAAAATGCTAGAAACATACATTCGTCAATTAATTGAATCACATGTAGTTCCAGAAGTGACTGTGGCATGGCAGGGAGGAGAACCAACTCTTATGGGCCTTGATTTTTTCAAACGCTCCATTGTCTTTGAGAAAAAATATGCAAAACCTGGAATGAAAATCAATAACACTATACAGACAAATGGAACGTTGATCAATGATGAATGGGCTGCCTTTTTCAAGGAAAACAATTTTCTTGTTGGACTTAGTATCGACGGCCCACGAGAGATGCATGATTTTTATAGAATTGACAAACAGGGAGAACCTACATTTGATCAAGTTATGCGAGGCTTGAGCTTTTTACAAAAGCATGGCGTAGAATGGAATGCACTTACTACACTTCATCACGCAAATGCTGAACATCCTGTTGAAGTATATCGTTTCCTCCGTGATGAATGCAAGGCAGAGTTTATCCAGTTTATTCCAATTGTTGAACGAATTGCATCTGATAATGAAACGGTTTCGGAGAGGTCTATAACTGCAGAGCAATATGGCAAGTTTCTTGTTGGGGTATTTGAAGAATGGGTGAAACGGGATATCGCCAAAGTATACGTGCAAATGTTTGATGTTGCTCTTGCAAATTGGCACGGTGAACCATCAGGATTATGCGTTCACTCTAAAACATGTGGAGGAGCATTGGCAATTGAACATAACGGAGACTTGTACTCATGTGACCATTTCGTTACACCTCAAAACAAGCTTGGTAATATCAAAGAAAAACACATGCTTGAACTAGTCGGCTCCAAGCAACAAGTTACATTTGGAAACGACAAGTTTGACACGTTGCCAAAATACTGCCGTGAATGCAAAGTACGCTTTGCATGCCATGGAGGATGTCCTAAAGACAGATTCATTAAAACACCTGATGGAGAACCTGGTCTGAACTATCTCTGCGCTGGATTCAAAATTTTCTTTAACCACATTGACAAGCCTATGCGTATGATGAGCCAGTTACTCCTACTGAATCGTGCTCCTTCTGAAATTATGCAGACATATGAGTGAAAAAGAATCCGAGCACAAAGTGGTGATGGCTCTTACCCTGGTAACGATGGGAATGGCAATGATTTCAATTGCTTGGTGCTCTTATCAGTCAAATCAGTGGAACGGAGTCCAGACGTTTAAACTGCGTAAGGTAAACAACGGCAACGTACAAGAAGCTATTGAGCTAAATCTTCAACAAGGACAGCACACTTCAGTAGATGTCTAAATTTTTACACATTATGCTGATGCTTTATTTAAAAATGACACGAAATTGGGTAAATTTTACTATGATCGATTCCCTCCAGAATTAAAAGTGGTTGTAAAGGCATGATCAAAGACCGCCCCTTTTAACAATCCTGATGCCTCACTCCATCCATTCGAAATGAAAGAATACAACAGAACCTTTGCGTTAGAATTTCAATAATTTTTAAAAAAATGCAGCTAGATCTACAGGAAGCTCGTGACGCAAGTAATACTTCAAGTAGCTATATTTTGATGACAGTGATGTTTTACAACATATGGGAATAAAGTCTGAAGCATTAGAAATTGATGCTGACGATGTTGAAAAGGACGACTATTATGGCAGAAATTTTCCCAATACGCCAGCGATGGTTACAAATTGCGGTTGCATAAAGATAGGAAATACTAGCATTGATGTAGTGCAGATAATTCAAAAAGGTTAAGGCATCGGTTTTTTCAAGTCCTGTGAGACTAGCTACGTTATGAGATATGTTGCGATTTGTTGATTTTAGTGACCACTATTTCTTGGAAATATCATTAACACATGTATTTGACAAGAAGATTCCTAGTAATTTTCATTAAATCGATTTTATTGTATGATCAAAATAGGCTTGAATTATGCCCAACGCTCAATTAAATTATATAAATGACAAGATGTAATGTTGAGTCAAACTTAGATGCATGATTTTTACTACATGATCCTTATATTTTGAAATTTAACACATGGATTGATTGAATAATTATCTAATAATATTTTCAGCAGCGTTTGCCGTCTTTGTAGCATCTGTCTTTTTTTCTCAATTTGCCTTTGCAGACTCGCCACGTCTATCAGGAATAATAGACGTAGTTAAGGCAGATCCGTATTATTTCTCTGAGGGAGGTTTTGGAATCCGCGTACTGAAGTTTTATGGCATACCCCTAACGCCATATCTAACACCTGGAACAACTGAAGAATCCACCCTTACAGATATTCTAAATTCATACAATACAGCAAATGCAAAGGCTGGTGTAAGACCAATTGTTGATGATAAGGACCGTGCCAGATACTATGTTGTTCATTTCTGGGACACCTCAAATGGTTCCAAGACCTTTACAACATTTGGAAAATTTCAGCCAATCATTACAAAAAGTCCCATATCCCCAATAGGCACCACAAAATACAGCACAGGATTTGCTTTAGAATCGCTGACTGGAAAAAGTAATCAATGGTACTACAATAATATAATTAACGATTACATCAATCCAGGAAAGGTACTCCAACCATTTAGTGCTGACATTGATGTGATTTCTGGAGATGGAAGTTTACTTGAAACATACAAGTACAAAAAATGTCAATTAAATGAATATGTCCCATTTTTGTCTGATAATCTAGTAAGACTACAATTTATCAAGCAATTCAAATCCGAAGTCAGAGACCGAGCTGATTTTACCTGTGATGGTTTTCGAGTTAACTTTGATCTTGGTAAACCGTCGCCAGATTGGGCATCCATTCAAAATACGATTGATTCTATTCCAGATAAAAAAGATACTGTACAAAAATATGTGGTAAAAATATCAAGTGACATATTCAAGTCTGGTCAAACATATCAAACATTTGCAAAGTTTACTCCTATGGGATTGCAAGAAGATTTTCCTCTGTCAATTGCTACAAATCCTATCTCTGTACAAACAAAAGGATTTTCCTTGGAATCATTGCCAAGCAAAGACAAGCAATTATTCTATCAATATGTAATTGACAAATTAAATAACAAGAGACATGTACAACCAGTTGATTTTTCAATAGATCTTGTAAATGGAGATGGTTCTATTCTTCAAACATGGAAGTATCCAAGATGTGATGTCACAAATTATAGTACATATCGCCAAGAGGTTAGTGCAATATTCAAATTCACTCAAGTAAACAAGGCCGAAATAAGAGACAAGACCTTTTTTTCATGTACTGGTTTGGCAGTAAATTTCATGCCTAAAATGACGATTTTATCCAAAAATATGACTGCAGGTCTCGTAATCCCATCTGATGGTGATAGAGCCCAAGTCTTTACAGTTCATTTTTCAAATGGCTACTTGGAAAAACCATTTGACTATACGTTTCTAAAATTTGCACCATTCTCAAAGACCTATTCGATATTCACACTACCTGATTACAAATTTAGTGATAAACCGCAATTCTATCTAGAATCAATGCCAAGTAAAGACAAAGATCAATTCTATCGATTGGTTAATAGCTATGTCAACCTTGGTGATAAAACACCACAGCCATTTGATGCATCAGTGGGTCTTACTAGCGGAGATGGAAGTATTATGCAAACATGGAAATATACAAAATGCAATATCTCCCAATATCAACCATATTTTCAAATTGTCGTAATTGTAAATACATTCACTGAAAAATTCCAACCAGAGATTAGAGAAAGGACAATCTTCCAGTGTTCTGGATTGTCTTTAGATGGTTACAAATCCTCTGCAAATACAAACAATACTTCAATTCAGGCAATCAACTTTGTTCCAAGAGATGCTGATAGAGCTCAAGTATTTATTACAAAATTTTCAAATGGTGATTTTAAGACACCGCAGACATACTATACATTTGCTGATTTTCAACCTGACTTGAGCGCTAGTAATCAAGTCAAAACTACATATCCTCAAATAAAATCATCATCATTTACTTTACTTTCATTACCAAGCAAAGACAAGACGGAATATTACAAATTTATCAGTAGATATGCAAACCCGACCTACAAGCCTGAACCATTTGATGCATCAATAGAGACCGTATCTGGAGATGGTACAATAATTCAAACTTGGAAATATCAAAGATGCCAACTAACTGATTACAAGACGTATCTTCAAAGCTCCCTTCTTTTCTATCCTATAACCGGAAAGAATGGCATCTCTGAGACTCAGGACCGGTCAACGTTTCAGTGTACAGGCTTTTCAATAGCCTTTGGAGGCGGACAAGAGGATTTGTCAAAACACCAGATCATACCAAGCGATGAAGATAGAGTAATGGCATATGTAACTCATTTGACAAGCAATGAATTAACATCAACACGGACAAACGGGCTTGTACAAGAATTCACCACTCTTGGAAATCAAAAATTCCAAATTGAATCGCTTCCAAACAAATACCACAGAGATGGATATTATTTAATGGGCAAATACATCAATCCCAACGCAAAGCCGGAATTATTTGATGTTAATACTGAACTAATTACAGGAGATGGAACAAAATTGTATTCTATAAAATATCCGAAATGTTATGGAACTGACTATTCAATATTTTTAGATGACAATATTGCTAATATCAAATTTGGTACTCCAATAAAATCTGAATTTAGAGATAAAGCAATAATTCAATGCTCGGGTGTAAATGCTATTGTACTCCCAAAAGACCAACCAACTAATATCATCGGCCCCATTGTGCAAAAAGCAATTGGTATACCAGATAACAAGATTGCATGCAACCAAGGATTCCAATTGTTGGTAAGACCACCACATGAAATTATCATCTGTGTAAAATCTGATCATGTATCAGATTTGATTAATAGGGGATGGCAAAAGGCAACGACAAATCATAATCTTTCCAATCTAATAAAACCAATCATTCCAACAGTTGATGAGCGAGCCATGTCATTTAGAGTAACATTTCAGGGAACAGATATCCCAACACAAACAATTGGGACATTTTCAAAATTTGTTCCCATATCTGAGAGTTCTTCAACTGACCCCTCTTATTCGCTTTCTGGAGGCAGTGTAACTCCCAGATTCTATCTAGAATCATTACCAAGCAAAGACAAGAAATCTGTATACCACTTGGTAAGCATGTATCTCAATCCTGGAGTCAAGCCAGAATTATTTGATGTCAAAGTGAATATACTAAATGGTGATAATAGTACACTACAGACATGGAGTTTTACCAAGTGCCAAATTACAAACTACGAGCCATATCTTGATGAAAATACATTTAATTACAAATTTCATATGAAATGGCAATCTGAAATTAAAGACAGGGCTACATTTAGCTGCTCTGGCCTGAATTTGGGTCTTGGATAATTTAGTAGTAACAAAACTTTTTACAATTGACTGACAATAATAGATATTGAAAACTCGTCTTCTGATTATCTTGATGATATTATCTCTAGTCATTTCTACAAGCCTTGTAAATGCGTCTGCGATATGCAGTACAGGTTCGGGAGGTGCAAGCCTCTGTGCAGGAGCAGATTTTGGCGCAACATTTGATAAAATAAATTCTCAAAATACTGATTTCTCAAGAATTATCATATCTGGACCGGATGGCAAAGTACTAAGTGTCAAAATTCTTGATAGCACATTACTTGAGAAAATTTCTGATACAGTAAAGATAGGGCGGAATGGAAAAACAACCTATGCATTTGATATTGCAAAATACAGCTATGGCAAGTATCAAGTTCAAGTAAGTGACGGTATAAGCATAATAAAACTAGATTTTTCTGTGGGGCCAACTACATCTACTGGCACGTTAAATTCAGACAAGGCAACTTTGCTGATTTATACCAATGTCTCATGGAAGGCAGACATTCAGACATCGTCAAACTTGACATCAATTAGCGGAAATACCGGTGCACAATATTCCTTTACATGCACAGATGATGATTCATATGATATTACTATATACAGCCCATCAAGTCACGGAAACGGAATAGCTTTATGGACTGTTGCAAATCTAGTTCAGAACAGTCAGATGCTAAATGTGGGAGTAAACCATGTGGCAAACGGGAAAATCAATCTCTCAGGAAAATGTAATGTTGCACAATATTCGCTGTCTAACAATGGAATGATATTTTTTACAACAGACAAGTCGGTATACCAGTATGGTGATCCCATTCAGATCTCAGGGTATGTATTGCCTGATTTGCAAAAAACTCATGAAGTTTTGAGTAGTACTATCATAAACTCTGCAGGACAAGCCATAAAAAAAGACAGTACAACCTTTGGAACTCATAATACCTTTTATTTTAATGTAAATACTCACGGAGGGCTCTGGAAATCTGGCAAGTATAAAGTCGTATTAGATATTTTTGGCTCAAAGGCCGAGAGTGAAATTGTGATAAATCCAGCTGGCCAAAAGCAGTCTAATTTGCAATCGGCAAATCACATTCCTATCTGGTTCAAAGGCACTGCAAAAAAATGGTCAGATGGTAAGATAACTGATTCTGAATTTATGCAAACAATACAATACTTGACAAAGCAAGGAATTCTCAAGGTTCCATATTATTACTCGCCTGCAACTTCAACACCATCATTACTATCATGGATTAAGACAAGTGCATCAGCGTGGTCTGATGGAAAGATATCTGATGATGAGTTTGTTAACGCATTAAAGCAATTTAATTTTGGATAATCGCCTTCAGACTGTCTATAGAATATAGATTTGCCATATATTATAGGTGCCAATATCAAAGAATCTTGATGGATTTGAAAAAAACTCAAATTAGGAGGAGGATTCTTCTTGCTCTTATAATCTTGATAACTCCCCTAGTATCTTCACAGGCATTTGCTCAACAGCTCAAAATGGGAGATCAGATACATGAAAATATCCGGGTACGAATTGACGAGAATGGAACCGCACATGTAGTGCATATGGTGCAAGGAAACTCCAATTCTCAAGTATCTGTTGAAACAATTCGCGGAAATTTAACCAATCTCTCCGTTACGGATATGTCAAACAACACGATACAGTATGTCACAATTCAACAATATCCAATTTCAATCATGATTACCCCTTCTGACAGAAATATGACTGTAATAAGATATGACCTTACTAATGTTGTCACACTAGATGACGGAGTGTGGATGTGGAACTATCTTACACCGTCTGATACAGCTTCAACTGATTTTTACTTTCCAGGCGGAATAACTCAGATCTGGGAAAATGATAGGCCTGTCTATATTGGCGAAACTGGAATTGATATGCATGGGGATGGTGCAAAATTGGAATATGCCATTGAAAAAACCATCATACAAAACATACAGTGGCAAAATTACACTCTGCCAGTAGAAATTGACAGTCTCTCAGATCTTGGAAATTACACATTTGACCAGCCTTCGGCATCATTTCAATTTCAAATTAGCAAACCTCACTCCTTTATAACTATAGTAATGCCAAAAGTTCTCCTGGGTGCCAAGTATGTCGCGCATATCAACGGAAATCATTTGTTGACTACTGTATTTCATGAAAATGACACTCATGCATGGATTGGGTTGAGACCTGGTACAAATGGCACAATCCAAATATCTGGAAGCACAGTAATTCCAGAATTTCCCTTGTTTTTGCCTCTTGCAATTGGACTATCAATGATATTGATTTTGCATTTTAGATTATGGTCAAAGATTAAACTCTGACTTGAAGTTTTTGTAAAATATTTCAAGATTTTTCTTGACTGTCTCAATATGCTGGGATATCTGTTCTTCAATAAGGATGGGGTCTATGTATGAAATATTGTCAAGTTCTTTTCTTGATTTTTCTATCCATAGTTTTACTATGGATTCGTCTACTTCAAGATGAAACTGGACTCCAACAGCGCTTCCAATCTTTATTGCCTGATTCTGATAGTCCTTTGAATGAGCTAATCTAATGGCATTTTCTGGCAGATCAAATGTGTCTTCATGCCAATGAAATACTATAGCAGGACTCTTTATTCCACTAAATAACATGGACTTGGCAATATTATCAAATTCTATATCCTTGTAAAACCCAATCTCTTTTTTTGGTCCCTTGTATACTCTGGCACCAAACGCCTTTGCAATCAACTGGGACCCAAGACAGATGCCCAGTACTGGAATATTTTTTTCCACGGACTGACGTATCAACTCTATTTCTTTTTTCAGATATGGAAGATCATCATTTGCGCTCTCAGATGCCCCCAAAATTATTATCGCATCAGGTCTGATCTCTGGTATGTCCTCACTTTTAGCAAGGACTGTTTTGATATCTGCACCGTCTTTTCTTAGCAGTTCGCCTAGCACTCCCATGCCTTCAATCGCTGCATTTTGAATCACTAGAAATTTTGACATGTAATCTGAAAATTGCTTAATACTCTAGCTTGTAAATAAGTTTGTGAAAATCAAAGTTCAGGATATATCCAAGGTGCAAGAATTTGTCAAGTCTCTAAATTCAGCACATAATAGTATACTAGTTGTTGAGGGAAAACGTGATGAGGATGCCTTGAAAAAATTAGGATATTCTGGCAAGATTTGTCAGTTTCACAGCTTCAAAGGACTGGCAAAATTTGCAGACAGTATGCCCAAGTACAAGAATTTGGTACTATTGCTAGATTCTGACAGAAAAGGAAGGTATCTTACAAAGAGGATAATTGCTCAGCTTCAACACCGAATGACAGTAGACCTTTCATACAGAAAAGAGCTAACTATTATCACCAGAGGAAGGGTCAAGAATGTAGAGGATCTCTCCATATATGCAATTGATCTGTGACCACCATGAAAAAAGAATAAGCACTTATATCGAACTATTGGGGAAAATAATTGATCAAAAATTAAGAGGATAATGATTTGGTATACACAGGAATTGTCAAGTATCATGTTAAGCTCAGCTTCGAAGTCGACGGACTAGTTGAAAAGGCAGATATCATAGGCGCAATTTTTGGCCAGACAGAAGGTCTGCTTGGTCCAGAGATGAACCTAAACGAACTCCAAAAGATGTCGAAGGTAGGACGAATAGAGGTCAATACTACGGCATCGTCTACTCAAACAAAGGGAGATGCCTTGATTCCTATGAGCACTGATATCAATACAGCCGCACTCATTGCAGCTGCAATAGAGAGTATAGATAAAGTAGGCCCATTCCAAGCTAACTTCAAATTGGATGCCATAGATGATGTTAGAACTGCCAAGAAAAAAGAGATAGTGGATAGAGCAAAGGATATAGTCCAAAAGTGGTCTACAAAGACAATCAGCGAAGGTGAAGAGATGCTCAAGGACGTATCAGATATTGGCTCTGCTGGAAAGATTGCTGCATTTGGAAGAGAAAAACTTGCATGTGGTTCTGGTGTGTTTGATTCACCGTGGATAATTCTTGTAGAGGGTAGGGCAGATGTAATAAATCTGCTAAGGGCTGGTTTTGATAACGCGCTTGCAATAGAAGGTGCAAGAATTGACGAGTCAATAAAATCACTTTGCGATTCTAAATCAAAGGTTGTTGCATTCCTTGATGGGGACAGGGCGGGCGGATTTATACTAAAAGAACTAAAGTCCCTTGTTAATGTTGATGTGGTACATAGAGCACCAGAAGGTGTAGAGGTTGAAGAATTGACTCCTATGCAGATTGCAGAAATTCTAAAAGATACCGCCGAAGACATGAAAAAGGAGACTGCAAAGCCTGCACTCAAGGATGTAAAAGATGCACCTATTGCCGATGTGGTAAAGAAGGTATATTCACAACTCAATGAATCACTAGAAGCAATTGCACTTGATGATGGTACAAACCAAGTATTCAAGGTACCAGTAAGTGAGGTCGTGGGAAAACTTGCTCCAGGTTCTGGAATAAAATATCTTATACTTGACGGAATTATTACACAAAGGCTAGTAGACTCTGCAAAACAAGCTGGAATTGGGTATCTAATTGGTCATAGAATGGCTAATCTAAAATCCACTGATGGAATGACACTCAAAACATTTACAGAGCTTGGCGTTGCATAAAATTAATGTCAGAGCTAAAGATTCAACATATTCTAACTCTTGCAGAACTTTTTACAAAAGGCGCACGATATAATTTCATCCCAATAACTACATCTTCTCTTGGGAAAAGTATTGGCAAATCACAGCAAGCTGCATCCAAACACCTTATGGATCTTGAAGCAAATGGCTATGTAGAAAGATTGCGAAGTGGCCAAAATGTATCTGTTAGAATAACAACCAAAGGTCATGCCGAGATGGTAAAAATATTTTCTGTACTAAAATCAAGCCTTGAATCAATTCCAGCCTATCTGGAATTTAAGGGAACGATCAGCTCTGGGATGGGCGAAGGGGCATATTACATGTCGATGAAAGGATATACAAAACAATTCAAGACAAAGCTTGGCTACATTCCATTTCCTGGAACTCTGAATGTAAAACTAAAAGACAAGGAATCAATCGAGGCTAAACGTTCTCTTGATGCATATAATACGATACTAGTTGACGGTTTCTCAGATGGTAAGAGAACATATGGCTGGGTAAAATGCTATCCTGCCAAAGTTGGCAACATAGATACAGCACTGATTCTATTGGAGCGTACTCATCATGACGACTCTATAATTGAATTGATCTCAAAAGAGAATGTCAAAAAGGTAGCAAAGCTTTCCACTGGTTCCAAAATATCAATACGAGTTCCATTAAGTATAAAGTCTACTAGAGATTAAATTCCATAAATTGACTTGCCATAGTCATTTTCTATTTTCGAACTCTTGATGTCTGGTATTGGTGACTGTAGTCTTGCAATGGATACATTGACTCCTATCTTTTTGCAGCCATCCACTATGAACTTCTCCTGATGAACCTGATCGTATCCTAGTGCTATGACATTTGGCTTGATTATCTCAACTGACTTGAAGATGTCTCCTTCATATCCTACTACTGCATAGTCTACCATTGAAAGTGACCTGACCAAGTCTCTGCGAAGATCCATGTTGTGAAGTGGGATTCTATTCTTCATTTTTTGTGCTGTCTTGTCTGTTGCAATTATTACAACTAGTACATTGCCAAGATCTTTTGCTGCTTTGAGGGTGTGAATGTGTCCGGGATGAATGATATCAAAAACCCCTCCTGCTAGAACAACTCGCAATGCATTTCTTCCAAGTTCAGTGAGGTTTTTTCTGTTATTTTCAATAAACCCTTTCTCTGCAAGATGTTTGATCCGCTCTTCGAGATATTCTGGACTGAGGGCAAGTTTTTCTCTTATTATTTCTATAGCAGTTTTGCCTGACAGTGATGCCACGAAATAGGCCGCAATTATTTCTTTATCAAATGCATCCAAATTTATCACTAGAGCGAAACTATTACAATTTGATTTATCTATAAACTCTATGCCCAGGGATCTATCCCTTTTGAGAGGCGCAGGGCATCCATTAGGCCTTCCGCATATCCAATACTTAGCACTGCAAGTTCTTCCTTTCCTTCCTTTTGGAATCTTTCCGCGTCCTCAATGTATAGATGGGCATTTTCTATTACTGATTGAAGACTCTTGTCATCTTTGAACACGTTTACAACTTGTTCAAGTGCCTTTCTTGCCTTTGGGATATATTTTGAGAGCATCTGGTCTGATATTTTTTGAATCTTTGACGAATTATCAAACGGCTCATCTATGCACTTGGAAAATACCTTGATTGCATCATGCTCTGTAAAGTGGAGTATCCCAGGAATTATGATGGTATGTGGCGGTTTGCCAAAGTCTGTCTTTACAAGAGTAGATATTTTTCCAGATATTATTCCTTGATTCTTTGAGCCAATTCTTGATGCAACTATGGCAAATGTGGATTCATCGATTATATTTCGTCTTTCGCTGTTTTCTGTCTTAAGCAAACTAGCAAATGCATCCTTTGGATCTAAAAAGAAATTAGAACTGTTGTCGTATTCTAAAATCAATAAACTGTGACTTCCCTTAACCATGTTCCCGTAAATTGTATAGTATACAGTACTTAGTGATGGTATCTCCCTCATTATGGTCACAGGCCTTCCAATCTTGTAATGGTGTAGTCCGCATTCTCCAATTAGAGATGTAATTGCAGATGCACCGTGGATTGTTCTTGTCTTTATCCCCTCTTTCTCTGCCCTTGTTCTCAGCTCTAGGTGAGTTGTTGCCACATACGGATCCCCATAGGCAAGTAGTATGACATTTTTCTTTTTGGCAAGCGATAAAATGGCTTTGCCATCTTCAACCATCCATCTTGGAGCTATTGTCAACTTTCCCCTGACTAGCTTTTTTATCTTTGACAACTCTGATCTTCTTATTGGACTGGTAAAAATTTCAAGGTATGTCATATCTGCCTTTTTTAGAATCGGTATGGCATTTGCACTAATACCGTCAAGTCCTGATATGCCCATCCCAATAAACCATAACATTGAGCAAAACTCAACTTGCTCTATATTTTGAGCTTCGTTTTAGGATTTAGGGGGGGAATTTTTGAACTCGTGCAATCTTTTTAGATGGGATAGCATCTTCTTGAAGACCTCGACACTTCTTAGAAATTCATCCGTTGATACTCTTTCATCAATTGTATGTGATGCATGAGGATCTCCTGGGCCGTAGGTGACAACTGGAATATTTAGTGAATTTCCTATTATGTTCATGTCTCCTGTACCTGTCTTTCGAATTAATTGTGGCCTTGCTTTTTCTACGTCCATTATTCCAAGTGTCAGTGCTCTAACAAGTGGGGAATTGTGTGGTGCCTCAAATGGTTCAGTCTCGTCTATTACAGAATAAAATGCACTAACTCCTTGCTTTTTTGCTATTTCTTGAACCGTTGTCGCAATTCTTTCTCCAACCATTTTACAATTCATGTTTACAGGAATTCTGATATCTATTATTGCATCGCATTCTAGTGGTGTCACATTGTGGCTGGTGCCTCCTTTTATTTCAGTCAGCGATGAAGTAAGCATCATGCTCCTTGCCTTGCCTTCTTGATTTTCTTCCAATGCTTTCTTTAGTGCATCTGTAAATACATATGATTCCTCGATTGCATTTTTTGCAAGCCATGGTGCGCTAGCATGTGCACTGTCTCCTACATTTACTCTCAAGTTTATTGCAATTCTTCCCTTGTATGCAATTGTAATATTTTTAATTCCACTTGGTTCCCCAAATACTGCATAATCTATATCTGGTTTTTGCTTTACTAGGCTCTTGATTCCAGTTGCATTTCCTTCTTCGTCTACAACTGCTGCAAATGTTATTGTTCCGCTGTTCTCACCTTGAACAGAAGACGTTGCAAGTAGCATTGCAATTAACGGTGCCTTGGCATCAGATGCGCCTCTTCCATAAATGAATCCGTTCTCGTTTCTTACCTTTATTTTTCCTGGTACCGTATCCATATGCCCACATAGCATTATCCTTGGATAGCCAGAACCTTTAGTGGCAATTAGATTTCCTACATCATCTATGCGAATATCTTCAAACCCAAAATCATCACACTTGTCTGCCAAAAACTCTGCAAGTGGTTTTTCTGAAAGGGATGGTGTATAGAGCCTTAAAGCCTTCTCTAGCGTCTTTACTGCGTACCTTGGTGTATTTAGTATCGAAGAGTCCAATTTTTATTTTCTCAACTTCATCGCGTAGTCAATCATCATCGCTGGTATATTTACGCCAGTAACTCTGACAGTATTTTTGTATTCCGTTGTATTGTTAACTTCGTGGACAACAAGGCCATTTTCCTTACTTTCCATCAGGTCTACTCCTACTATCTGTCCCTGAACTGCCTCTTTTGCCTTGATGCATACATCCTCTAATTCTTTTGTAACTTTTAGCTCCTCTGCCCTGCCACCAAGCGCCATGTTTGTCTTCCACTGGGATCCTCCAGAATAACGGTAAATTGCAGCGACAACCTTGTCATCTACAACTATAGCTCTGATATCTCGAGGCGGTCTGTTGACAAATTCTTCCAAATAATATACTTGGTAAATTGGATACATAGTCTCCCTACTTTCTATTATTGCCTCCGCAGCCTCTCTGTCTTTTAGCATTGCAATCATTCTTCCCCAGCTACCTACAGTTGGTTTTATGACCATCGGATATCCTTTCTTTTCAAGAAGATCTAATGCGGCTTCCTGTGAAAATGCTACAGCACTAAATGGCGTGGGTATTCCTTTTTTTAGCAAAAGCATATGAGTAAATAATTTGTTTCCTGCAAATATGCTGGTATTCAAAGAATTGATTACGTTAACTCCTTTTCCTTCAAGAGCTGCAGTAGAATGAAGACTACGATAGTAGCTAACGCATCTTTGTATTACGATTCCATAATCTTCTGGACTTTTATCTAAATTGATGGCTAGATTCTTACAGTCTACCATCTTTGCATTAATGCCTTTTTCTTTTGCGGCATCAAAGAGTGCTTTTTCTTCCCACCTGATGGTATCGTAGAGAATCGATAAACCGGAGCTCACTGGCCCCAGTCCTCACCAACAGTTTGTGCTGGTTTTAGATCTAAGCCTGAGGATCCTTTGACAAGTTCAAAGCTTGCACCACAATCTGGGCAAGTTACTATCTCTCCTTCCATCGAGTCCTTTGGAGGGTTGATGTTTGCATCACATTCTAGACATTTCATATTTATTTTCCTGTTTTTTCCTTCAGTTCTTTGACATTAATTATCTTTCGTTCAAGTTTGTCATCAAGGGGTATCTCTAATAAATCTCCCATCCTTAGGTTCTTCAGGCCTGCGGCCACCGCCTTGGCATGGGCTTCATTTTGTTCAAGGCCTAATAGTGACATTAGATATGCAGCACCGTTTTTTCCTGCAAGTTCTCCAAAGACAATTCTTCTCCTATTTCCTACTACTTTGGGCTCGATTGGCTCGTATGCAGCAGGATTTCTCAAAATGGCTGCCAAGTGTGTTCCTGCCTTGTGTTTGTAAGCAGTAGAGCCCACAATGGGCTTTGAATCGTATGGAACGATGGTGGTGTACTGCTCAATCAGTCTTGAGAGGTCCATGAGCATATCTAATCTAAAGTTATTTGGAGACTTGTATAGGTATGTCAGTGCAACTGCAGTCTCTGCAAGCGCAGGTATTCCAGTTCTCTCCCCAATCCCATCTATTGTTGTATGAATCTGATCTGCTCCTCCATCACATCCGGCCAATGCATTTGCCAAAGCAAGTCCTATATCGTTATGGCAGTGCACATCAAGTGGGGTCTTTATTTCATCACGAATTGATTTTACAAAATTATACATTCCATTTGGTCTCATTATTCCAACGGTATCTGGTAAACTGATTCTGTCTACACCTGCTTCTGATATCGCTTTACACACTTGCATTAGAAATTCTGGGTCTGCTCTAGAGCCGTCTTCTACAGTAAATCTCATCTTCAGACCATGCGATTTTGCATATTCCACAGTCTCAACCGATCTTCGTAATGCCTCCTCTCTTGTAATTCTTAGTTTGTCTTTCATGTGGATTTCAGAAATACCAAGATAAGTTGCCATCCATGTTGCGTCGCAATCAATTGCTACATCTACGTCTTCTTTTAACGCACGAACATGAGCAACAATGTCTGCCTTTAATCCTTGTTTGATGATTGTCTTTGTTGCTTCCTTGTGATCTGGTGATACTACAGGTGAAATTTCAATTTGATCAACTCCAAAATAATCCAGCATCCATGCAATCTGTATTCTTTGCTTGTTTGAAAAAGTAACCCCGGGATGCTGTTCTCCCTCTCTTAGTGTGCTGTCAAGTATTCTGATTTTTTTTGGCTTTACGCCCATCTCATTATACTTGTATGCGTAATAGTTTGCGTCGTCCATTATTTTTTTACTGAGTTTTGCAAATATAAATATATTCGTACAGAATTCGTCTAATTTTGTTGTTTTCAGAACGATTTCAGGCGATTTTCAAAACTCTGTGACGAAATTCGTTTTATGTAACTGTGCGTAATATTATTACAGTATTTGTATCAAATACACCAGGAACCTTTCGCAATTCGTCTATGCATACATTGATGTCAGTAATTGTTGGGGCTTTAATTATAGTGGCAATGTCGTACTGACCGGTTATCTCAAATACTGTATGCACTCCACGTAATTTAGCAAGTTTTGCAGATACCTTTGATGTATCAGTTGATGAATCAACTGAGATCAAAATTATTGCACTTGTGGAATTTGCATCTCCTGTCTCAATTGTAAATTTTTTGATTGTCCCACCATCTATTAAATTTTTTACTCTTCTTCTTACTGCTGATTCTGATAGTCCTAGTTTTTCGCCAATCTCGACAAAGGACTGTCTAGAGTCTTTTTTTAGCATCTCAATTATCGTTTCATCTGTCTTGTCTCTAGACATTTCTTCTTCGTTCCTCCTTTGTTAATATCATATCTAGAGTTTCTAAAGCTTTGTCAATGTCCGACTCTGATATCACTAGTGGTGGCAATAATCTTAGTATGTTTTTGCCTGAATAAAGCAATAGCAAATTATTTGCAATTCCATCAAATAGTATGTCCTTTACTTCAAACTTAATCTCAACACCAATCATCAAACCCTTTCCTCTTATCTCTCGAATTATTTTGTGTTTTTCTTTTAGTCTTTCTAGACCTTCTCTGAATATTTTGCCATTCTTGTCAGCATTCTCGACTAATTTGTCTTCTGTCAAAGCATCAATTGCTCCAATTCCAGCTGCACATGATAGTGGATTGCCGCCAAATGTTGATGACTGCTCTCCTTTGCTAATTGCAGCCAGGATGTCTGGTCTTACTAGGGTTGCACCCATAGGTACACCACCTGCAATACCTTTTGCAAGACACATGATGTCTGGTACGGTATTCCAATGCTGGCTTGCCCACATTCTTCCAGTTCTTCCTAGGCCTGACTGAATTTCATCAAAGACCAGAACAATTTCCTTTTCATCACATAATTTTCTGACTTCTTGCAAAAACCCATCTGGTGCAACATTGATTCCACTCTCTCCTTGGATTGGCTCGATTATCACCATTGCAGTATCTGAATCTACCGCGGATCGTAATGCTTCTATGTCCCCAAATGATGAAAATTTGACTGTATCAACAAGTGGCTCGAAGGCTTTGCGATATTTCTGATTAAATGTAACTGATAATGCACCTAGTGATTTTCCATGATATGATCCGTTCATTGCAACCATTTTTTTCTTTCCTGTAAACTTGCGTGCAAACTTGATTGCAGCTTCTACTGCTTCTGTTCCACTGTTGTTCAGATAGACTTGACTGAGGTTCTTTGGAGAAATTTTTATAAGTTTTTCAAGAAATTCTTCTCTTGTTTTGTTATACAGTGAGCTATGTACCGTAATAATCTTGTCAAGTTGAGCCTTGATTGCTTTTACTACTCTGGGATTGCAGTGGCCAACTAATGCAACACCATACCCACCCATGCAATCAATGTACTCTTTTCCATCTATGTCCCATACATGAGCTCCTAATCCACGTTCAATTGTTACAGGAAATCTCTGGTAAATATTTCCCATGAATTGATCTTCAGTCATTTTGATATCACCGTACATTTGTCATGAGATATTGCTGCTGATATTGGGTTTTCTTTTTTACCGTTGGCAATTAACGCTTCTTTGACTCCCATCTCTAAAGCCTCTGTTGCGGCAAGTATCTTTTTTTCCATACCAAATCCTATCTTTGGCAAGATCTCCTTTGCCTCGGCTAGAGATAATCTTTCAACTAGCTTCTCATCCATGATTAAACCATCTACATTTGTAAGAAATAATATCTTATCTGAATGCATCTTGCCTGCTACATATGCAGCTGCCCTATCTCCATCAACATTGAGAAAATCACACTCTTCGCTAATTGCTATCGGTGATATGACTGGAACATATCCTTGATCTAAAATTGAACGAATCAATTCTGAATTGACATCCTGTATCTTTCCTGTATATCCGCCATCTATTGCCATCTTGCGTCCCTTTTCATTCATGATGATTAGTTTCTTTTTTCGTTCTGCTTGGATTATCTTCCCATCAACTCCCGAGAGACCAACTGCATTAATTCCATGTTTTTGCAGCATCCCAACTATCATTTTGTTAATCTTTCCGGACATTACCATTGTAAATATCTCTGCAGTCTCTTTATCCGTGTATCTGCTTTTGATTCCACCGGGGGATGTGATGAATTTTTGCTCTTTTCCCAAGGCTTCGGAAATTCTAGTTACTTCTTTTCCTCCACCGTGAACCAAAATTAGTTTCTCTTTATCCGACACTTTTTTCAAGTCCGTTATGGTAGTAGGATGAAGACCGTCTACTACACTTCCTCCTATCTTTATTGTAATCATTTTTTTACACAGGAGTTAACGGAGTCTGTGCGATTCCGTCCATCTCGTTGAATCCTGCCATAACATTCATGTTCTGAATGGCAGAACCTGCGGCGCCTTTCATAAGGTTGTCTGATGCTGAAAGAACAACAACTCTGTTATTATCTTCATCAATATCAAATCCAACATCGCAAAAGTTGGAACCTACGACAAACTTTGGATCTGGGAATTTGTAAAATCCTTTCTTGTCACGGATTAGCCTGACGAATTTCTCATTTTGATATTGTTCGCGATATATCTTCCACAAATCCATCTCGCTTAATGGCTGTTTGAGAAATACGTGGTTTGTACATAAAATTCCTCTTACGATATCTACTGCATGAGGACTCATTGATACTTTAATTTTACTTCCAGCTGCTTGAGATAATTCCTGTTCAATCTCTCCTGTATGTCTATGCTTTGCCGGTTTGTATGGTCTGATTACACCTGACCTCATTGCATGATGTGTTCCTGAAACAGTTCCAGCACCTGCGCCTGAAGATCCTATCTTTGAATCTACTATGATGTGTTCGGTATCGACAAGATTCTTTTTGATTAAAGGATATAATCCAAGTATTGATGTTACTGCCATGCATCCAGGACATGATACAATCTGGGATTTTTTGATCTCTTCTCTATGAAGTTCTGGAACTCCAAAGACAGATTTTGCCAATAATTCTGGGTGTGGATGTTGCCAACCGTACCACTTGTCATAATCAGCAGCATTGTGCAATCTGTAATCTGCACTTAAATCAATTACTTTCATTCCCCTGTCATATAATGCCTTTACTATGTCAACTGCAGTTCCATGCGGTACTGCAGTAAATACCAGATCACACTTGTCTGTTAATTTATCGTAATCAAGTTCTGAAAATGTCATATCAGTAAATCCCTTCAAACCTGGTTGAACTCTTGATATGTATTCTCCAGCGTATTGTCTTGAAGTCACCATTGAAATTTCTGCATGTGGATGACTTACAAGCAATCTTAGAATTTCTCCTCCGACATATCCTGATGCTCCGACAACGCCTACTTTCATTGATACTCTCCTACCATAACATGGTATAATTTAAACTCTAAAATTTTTTTCAACTGTTGCGATTATCGCTTGGCATATCTTATTGCATAATCGATCATTTCTTTTGGGATGTTTCTTTTTGCAACTTTTGCCATTCCTTTGAATTCTACCGTGTTATTTACTTCATGAACAACAAATCCTCGCTTTTCGTCTTCCATAACGTCAATGCCTAAAATTCCTCCTCCTACAGCCTTGGATGCTTTCATACAAATATCCTCTAGATCTTTTGTAATCTCGCACGCAATTGGCTCTGCTCCTAGAGCAATGTTAGTTTTAAAGCTACCAGTGGAAGTTCTGTACATTGCCGCAATCAACTGATCTCCTACAGATATGGCACGGATATCTCTTGGCGGACGATTTACCATCTCTTGCAAGTAATAGATTCTGTCTAATGGTCCGTCGTTTAGTTCTCGGACTTCAATTATTGCATCTGCCGTCTCTCTGTCTCTTAGAGGTACTACGCCTCTTCCCCAGCTACCTATGATTGGTTTTATCACTAACGGGTATCCCTCTCTGTCTAATGTCCCTACAGCTGCTTCGGATGAGAATGAAAAATATGTTTTGGGAGTTGGCACATTGTGTTTCTTTAAGAGAAGCGAGGTTAACATCTTGTTTCCACAATTGTTTGCAACCTCGGTTCTATTGATTACTGGAATATCTAAAAATTCAAGAGCTGCTGTAAAATGAAGACCACGAAAGTAACTTACGCATCTTTCTAAAACGACATCTCCAAAATCATAATCATTTTTTTTACTTTCGGTGGTAAATTGGGTAGTTTTTGCATCGATCATCTTTGTATCATGTCCAAGCTCAACTGCTTTTTGCTCGAGCATTTTCTCCTCTAATCTTACTCTATCGAACACGATTCGAACTTTGGGCATTTACTCTCCCCAATCTTCGCCTACTTTTTCAGCATGCTTTAATTCACACGCGGCGCCCTTTTTGGAAGCAATCTCAAAATCTGCCCCGCAATCAGGACACGAGACTATCTCTCCAACACTTGCGTCGTCTGGAATTTTTATTATTGCATCACATTCTGGACAATTCATATTTGATCATTCACCTCTTTTTTAGTAATTTATTAGCTTCTGTTGATTGCAGTCCCCATAGCTCAACGAATCCTTTTCCAAGAGTCTGGTCAAAAGTAGATCCAGCTCCATATGTTGCCAAGTCATGACTGTACAATGAAAATTCTGATTTTCTTCCAACAACTCTTAGACTTCCTTTGAACATTTTGAGTTTGACAGATCCGCTAACCCTCTTCTGAGTGGCATTGATAAACATATCTAAATCAGTTTTCAATGGATCTTGCCACAATCCAGAGTATACTAACCAAGACCATTCTGCATCAACCATTGCTTTGAATTTTAATTCATGTTTGGTTAAAACCATTTTTTCAAGATCAGTATGTGCTTCAATTGTACATAAAGCACCTGGTGTCTCGTAAACCTCCCTTGATTTTATTCCTACCACTCTGTCTTCAATATGATCTACGATTCCTACGCCGCTCGCACCCGCTTTTTTGTTGACATATCTGATTAATTCAATCGGCTTCATGTGTTTTCCATCCGCTGCAACAGGTATTCCGTTATCAAATTTTATCTCCAAGTATTGTGGTTTGTCCGGCAAATTCTTTGTCTTGACCCAGATGAATGCATCATCGGGTGGTTCTGAATATGCATCTTCCATCTCTCCCCCTTCAATTGCCCTTCCCCACAAGTTTTGATCAATACTGAATCTTTTCGCAGCGGTATCAATTGGAATTTTATGTTCTTGCGCATACTTTAGCTCCACATCACGCGTTAGATTCAGATCACGTATTGGTGCAATAATTGGAAGATTGGAACCGGAACGATATGTTACATCAAATCTCACTTGGTCGTTTCCTTTACCTGTACAACCATGAGCTAATGCTGTAGCATTTTCTTTTTTTGCAACCTCAATTACTTTTTGAGCAATTAATGGTCGTGCAAGAGCAGTTGCAAGACAGTATTTCTTTTGGTAAAGCGCATTTGCTTTAATTGACGGGAAAATGAAATTGTCTACAAATTCTTGCCGTGCATCTATGTTATAGTGTTTTAGTACGCCTAATCTTTTTGCTTTAATTGAAATCTTTTTGAGATCGTCTTCTTGACCTACATCTACAGTAACTGTTACAACATCGAGATCGTGCTTTTCTTGGAGATATTTTATGACAACCGAAGTATCAAGTCCGCCAGAGAAAGCTAGAATTGCTTTTCCTTTCATTGAGGTTTTATCTGATCAGAATTTAGCATTTATCTTTTATGTTCATATGGTGGCTCGATTTTATTTTTTAGAAAGTATGCAAAATTAGTTTCCAATTTATCCTGTTGAGCAAATTAGTCCAAGCTAAAATTCGATCACTATTTAACTGATTTATTATAACGCTGTTATATGAAATTCATGCCACGTAATGGAATCATAGTTGCAACTGTTCTGGGAATTATCAGAGGCGATTTTAAGAAATGACTAAACTTCAAGCCAAAAATATCGTAAAACACTTTGATCATAATGGAAACTCTGTTGTTGCCTTGGATGGTGTAGATCTTAATGTCGAAGAAGGTGACTTTGTATGCATAGTAGGGCCTTCTGGATGTGGAAAATCTACCTTTCTGAATATAGTGGCTGGACTTGAAACACCGGATTCTGGAGAAATCCTTCTAAATGGAAAACCAATCTCTACCCCTGGGCCTGAGAGAACTATGGTATTCCAAGAAGGTGCACTGTTTCCATGGCTCAAAGTAATTGACAATATAGAATTTGGGTTAAAGATGGCAGGTATTCCACAAGGTGAACGAAGGGAACTATCTGAGAGATATTTGGATATGATGCAGCTTGCAAAATTTGCAGACTCGTATACGTATCAACTCTCTACTGGAATGAAACAAAGAGTCGCAATAGCAAGGGCTCTTGCAATGGATCCAGAAATTCTTTTAATGGATGAGCCTTTTGCCGCTCTTGACTCTCAAACAAGAGACTTGCTGCTCGTTGAATTACAACTGATCTGGGAGAGAACGAAGAAGACTATCATATTTGTTACACATAATATTTCGGAATCTGTAATACTTGGAAACAAAGTTGAGATCTTCAAAAACCGACCATCAAAAATCAAAAAAGAAATACTAATTGATTATCGAAGGCCGCGACTTGCCGAAGATGAAAACCTTCAAAAATATTATCATCAAATTCTTGAAGAACTAAAAAGTGAAGTCATTGCACAAACAAAGGATGAAATACAATGACCAAAGCTACTCTATTAAAAAAATCTCAACGTAGTCTTGATGATGCTGCAAATGCCGCACTATTCATATCTGTATTCATCGGTATTTGGCAAATTGTGTTTATGCTTGGAATATGGCCCAAGATTTCTCTTCCTTCTCCAGCCATGGTGGCTGAGACATTTGCCAAGATAATCTGGAATGGTTCATTGCCTGAAAGTGTAGGTATAACCATTGCAAGATTGCTTGGAGCTTTTACAATTTCCATTACTCTTGGAACTCTAATTGGATTTACGATGGTAAAATTCAAGGGGTTTGGAAAGACTTTGAACTCATTTTCGGCAGGGTTGCTTTCTTTTCCTAGTATCGCCTGGGTCCCATTCTCAATTCTGCTCATAGGCTTTAATGAATTTGGCATAATGTTTGTTGTAATAATGAGTTCAATTTTTTCTATAATGATTTCGACATATAGCAGTATCAGAAATATACCTTCAATCTATCTTGATGCTGCAAGAAATATGGGGGCAAAGGGCATTTCGTTATTTAGACACGTTACAATTCCTGCTGCTACTCCATCCTTGATAATTGGTCTAAGACAAGCATGGTCATTTGCTTGGCATGCCATAATTGGTGCGGAGATACTAATGTCAATTGTAGGTCTTGGTCATATTCTCTCTGTTGGAAGAGAATTTTTGGATATGAGTCAAATAATTGCAAGTATGGTCACAATTTTTGTTATTGGTTTGTTGGTTGATAGATTCCTTTTACACAAGATGGAAGATAAAATCAGAAAAAAATGGGGCTTAGACAATCATAGATAGTGATGTACTGATGAAACCTGGATCAAAGTTTGCAATTGCGGGAGGAATCATTATAGCAGTAATAATAATTTCATTAACAACGCATTATGATGTTAGATCAATACATTCTGAGAAAACCTCATCAGATGTTTTGAGAATCGGATACTTTGCCAACATAAATCATGCTCAAGCAGTAATCGGAATTGGTAATGGCGATTTTCAAAATGGTCTAGGTGATGTTAAGGTTGAATCCCAAGTATTCGATGCAGGCCCATCTGCCATTGAGGCACTCGTTGCAAATAGAATTGATGTGGCATATGTAGGACCAAATCCTGCAATTAACGGCTACCTCAAAAGTGATGGTCAAGGACTCAAAATTATATCTGGCGTCTCAAGCGGAGGTGCAGTTTTTGTAATTAGAAATGATTCTGCAATTAATGACATGCATGACTTTGGAGGTAAAAAATTTGCGTCACCTCAACTTGGCAATACACAGGATGTGGCACTACGATCTTATCTGTTAAAGAATGGCTACAAAACTACTGAAAATGGTGGAAACGTGACAATACTGCCGGCAAAAACTTCCGATATAGTGACAATGATGTCAAAAAAAGACATTGATGGTGCTTGGGTTCCAGAACCGTGGGGAGCTATACTTGTCAAGCAAGCAAACGGAAAGATCTTTCTTGATGAAAGAGACTTGTGGCCAAATGGCAAGTTTGCAACAGCCCTAATAGTTGCAAGAACTGACTACTTGAATAGTCATACTGATGTAATACAGAAACTTCTCGAAGCTCATGTAAAAGAAACAATTTGGATTAAAAATAATAAAGATGAATCTATTAAAATTTTCAACGATCAAATTCAGAAAATAACTGGAAAAACAATTCCAAACGATATAATTTCTGAGGCCCTGTCTAGAATGGAGATGACTTATGATCCTGTAAAGTCATCTGTTGACAAATCTGCTAACGATGCATACAATCTGGGATTTCTGGGTGATACGAAACCTGATCTGTCTAACATATTTGATTTAACAATTCTCAATAAAGTGTTGCAAGAGCAGAATCTTTCAACTATTCCCTAATCTTTCTTCTTTTTCCAAATTGTTATAATTATTACAGCTGCCGCAATTGGTATTATGAATAACAAATAATTTCTAAAATTACCTACTGGTAATAGTGGATGTTGTTCAAATCCTGATATTGTTACATGCATTGTAGATCGTGGTTCAAGATTAAACGCAACATGCCAATATCCATCAGGGTCTTTACTCTGGAGAAACTCTATTGCCTTCCCATCTTCTGTTACAGCATATTTTTGTTCACTGGATTCTTCCGGAATCATGAAATTTACAAATCCTTTATCTGGGAAGGGATATCGTATGGTAAAACTAAAACTCTGTGCAAAATCATCAAATTTTGCATCATTTACATATCCTGAAGATACATACGTGATGTAATATGGCTGACCATTTCTTTGTAATTTTATTGTCTGTGTTGGATCTTCGCCAAGTGCAAAACAACTGTAATAACTGACCTTTGAGGCAAGCTGGGAATCTGGATACATTGAAAATGCAACCTTTTGACCCGGTTCAATTTTTTCAATTGTCTCGATGCTTTTACCAGTGTCTAGGACCTTTCCATCCTTGCCATAGATTACGGCATAAACGCGTACTCCGTAAGCAGGAAAAGTATCGTTGTTTAGAATAAAGCCCGAAGTATGACCATCTGGGTGTTTGATCAAAGTCCTGTCATAGATTACGTCAATGTTTAAAGCATCATGACCTGATGTGGCAAAACCGACTTGGGGTTTTTCAAGAATTGCATTCTTGCCTTCTACTTCTGGCATTTTGATCTTAAATGGAATATCTTTTTCAGAATTTACAATTGAAAGAGTAAAATTGTCTGAGATTTCTCTGTCTCCGTCCTTTACATTGATTGTGATGGAAGGAACTATTGCTACACTCTCTGTGTTTTTTACAGCCCCTACAACTGTATACATTCCATTGGAGTCGTAATATCCTAGAAATTCATTATCTGGAATCCATACATTTGCTGAAGCAGACTGAGAAGAAAGTATTCCAAGCCCAATCAATACTACAAATATAGGAATTGTAACAAGTAATCTCATATGATGGCGTTCTCTTTATACTAATCTTTAATTTTAAGATAGGTATTGACTCCTGCCTTTGTTACACATAATGCTCAAGTTACTTTAATCTCTGTAAGAGATCTAATGCACCGGCAAAGTCATTTGGAGAGCTTATCAATACATTTCCTGCAATTTTATCAACCTGTTTTACAAATCCTATCAAGTCCTTGCTGTATTCTGACCAGTCCAGTTTTAACATTTGAGCGGATTTTAGATTCTTTTCAGATGATACCAACACACACGGAATTATCCTAAATCCCTGTGGTTTTAGTTTGTCTACCATTCTTGTGATCTGATCAATTGAATTTATGACTTGGCTAACAAATCCTTTTGGCTGGGCCTCTATTTTTTTATGCATCTTTTCAAAATCCGGATTACTTGAAATTGACAGATACATGTCAATTCTCTTTCCAAAACCTTGCTCATTGAATTGTTTTACAATGTCACTTGGAACAAGTCCAGAATCTGTAGGACCTGCAGGCGGTGAATCGCCTTTGAGGACTAGAACTCCGTTCAAATTTAGCAAAATGGCATCACATATGGTCTGCGTAATAGAGGTAAGATTTCTATCTCTCACCCGAATGCTTGCAGTTATTCTTATTTTATTGTTGGAATTTCTTATGAAAAATCCGGCAGTGATAGGTGAGACACGGGGAATTCCAAGAACTGAATCAGTCAGATGGATTCCATCGCATTCTTGACCAATCTTGGCAGCTCGTTCCTTTAGTTTTTCAACCGACTCGGATAGCTGATCATGAGACAATATTGTATCCTGAATAACCTTTGGAGGGTTGATCTCGTAGATTATGGTCATAATTGACTGTCCTGACTACTTGATTATAACCTTTGAAGATAATTGGCATTATAACAAAACAAAACAGAATTAAATCGATGATAACATATGCCAATTGTATTTGACTGGAAAAATTCCTTTAGATCAATTGATGAAACAAAAGGTTGTACTTTTTGATGGCGCAATGGGAACAGAAATTCAAAAACTCAATCCACGAGCAGAAGACTTTCCTGATGGCAAAGAAGGATTCAATGACGGATTATCATTTACAAGACCTGATTGGATTAAGAATATTCACAGATCATATTTGCACGCCGGAGCAGATTGTATTGAGACTAACACATTTGGTTCAAACAAGCTAAAATTAGAAGAATATGGTTATGGTGACCAAACACTGGAATATAATAAAAAGATAGCCGAGCTCGCAGTTGAAGTAACCAAAGAATTTACAGACAAGCCAAGATATGTTGTAGGTTCGATGGGTCCAACCGGTTTTCTTCCAAGTTCAAATGATCCATCACTCGGACAAATACATCTTGATGTAATTAGAGAAGCATTTGAGATCCAAGCAGAGGGCTTAATAATTGGGGGAGTTGATGCGTTACTAATTGAAACAAGTCAGGATATTTTGGAAGTAAAACTTGCAATTGATGCATGTCATAATGCATTTAAAAAAACTGGTAAGAAAGTTCCAATCATTGCAAATGTCACATTGGATAAATATGGCAAGATGCTTCTTGGCACAAACATACAAGCTGCATATACTACAGTCTCTGAGATGGGAATCAATGCTTTTGGACTGAATTGCTCCACTGGACCAAATGAAATGATTCCTAGTATCCAATGGCTTAACGAGCAAAATGAATTGCCATTGCTTGTTGTACCAAATGCTGGAATGCCAGAAAATCAAGGGGGGAAGGCGGTATACAAAATGACTCCAGCCGAGATGGCCAAAGTTATGACAGATTTTTTATCACTATATCCAAAAGTGAGAATAATTGGAGGATGTTGTGGCACAAACGTGGATCATATCTCTCTACTGCGTAAAGTAATTGACGAAAAGGCCGCAGAAAATAACCGCTAGGTATTTAGAAAAAGTGATTGAGAACGATATTGTTGAAAACTCCTAGAGTCAGTTCTGCATTAAAGGCAGTGGATCTTAGACAGAATCCAGCTCCGCTGATAATTGGGGAAAGGCTAAACGCCCAAGGCTCCAAGAAGGCAAAGGAATGTGTCTTAAATGACAATTTTGAGGAACTAGTAAAACTTGCAAGAGATCAAGTGGATGACGGGGCCCATTGTCTTGATGTCTGTGTCGCAACAACTGAACGCTCAGATGAACTTGAATTTATGAAAAAACTTGTAAAATTACTCAGCTTAGAAATTGATGCACCCTTAGTCATAGATTCCACCGAACCCAAAGTAATTGCAGCTGCACTTGAACAAATCCCTGGAAAGCCTATCATAAACTCGATAAATTTGGAAGGTGATGGAAGTCGATTTCATTTGCTTGCTCCTTTGATGGTAAAGTATGGCGTCCCATCTGTTGCCATGTGTATTGGCCCAAAAGGGATGGCAAAGACTCCGCAAGAAAAATTAGATACTGCAGAACTGCTGATTGAGACTGGGAAAAAATATGGATTAACTGAAGAGCATTTCATTTTTGATGTCTTGACATTTACCTTGGCCACAGGTGAGGCTGAATTCCTAGATGCAGGAAAAAATACTCTAGAAGGAATTCGTCTTGTAAAACAAAGATTTCCAAACTCCTTTACAACTCTTGGATTAAGTAATGTCAGTTTCGGTTTAGCACCGCGCGCAAGAAAAATTCTTAATGCGGTATTTTTGTATCATGCAGTAAAATATGGGCTGGATACAGTCATAATCAATCCAAAGGATGTCATACCTTATACTGAAATCGATGAAAAAGAAAAAAAAATTTCAGAGGATCTGATATTTAACAAACACCCAAATGCACTCGCTGACTTTATTGCATATTTTGAAAACTCAATAGGTACAACTCAGGTAGCGACCAAAAAAGTAGATGTAGATCCAACATGGCCAGCAGGCAAGAGATCAAACTTTAGAATAATAAACAGGCTAAGGGATGGAATAGAAAACGATGTAGTAAGTGCAATAGCGGAAAAAATTTCTGCAAAATTCAATCTAGTGGAAAAAGGTGGCAAGGTTATAATCGATGCCCCAAAAGATGTGACTCATCAGGCTTCTATTTTGACACTAAACGAAGATCTACTTCCTGCAATGAAGGAGGTTGGAGACAAGTTTGGCTCTGGAGAATTAATCCTACCATTTGTACTAAAATCTGCAGAATGCATGAAGGCATCTGTTGCAGAACTTGAAAAATATCTCTTAAAAGAAGAAGGATCAAGTAAAGGAAAACTAGTTCTTGGAACCGTTTATGGCGACGTACACGACATTGGAAAGAATCTTGTAAAAACCATATTTGAAAACAACGGATATACCGTATATGATCTTGGAAAACAAGTTCCATTACAAAAGTTCTTGGAAAAAGTAGAAGAAGTAAAGGCTGATGCAATTGGACTCTCTGCACTCTTGGTATCAACATCAAAACAGATGCAATATTTTGTAGAGCACGCAAGAAAGAACAACATGAACATTCCTGTACTTTGCGGCGGTGCGGCAATTAACACTAATTACATCAATAGGGTAGCAAAGGAAGGTGGAATCTATACACCAGGTGTCTTTTATTGCAAGACCATGTTTGATGGCTTAAAAATGATGGACAAGCTTGTATCACATGAAAAACAAAAATTCCTCCACGAGTGGCAAGAAAAAATTGAAAAGTGGAAAGAACCAGTCTTTGAAAAGCAAGAGGTGCAAGAGTTTGCACTCAGTGAAATTGTTCCTGTAACATCTCCCATTCCACCTCAGTTTAACACTCCCATTAGATTGGAACCTCAGGATATCGACTTGATTGAGGTCTGGAAATATCTTAACAAAAAATCACTGTTTGTTCTGTCTTGGGGAGTTAGAGGGCAATCTGCCAAAGAATCAGAAAAAGAGCATGAAATGTTATTTGAAGAATGGAAAAAGAGAATACTGCAAGAAAAACTGTTTGAGCCACGAGCGGTATATGGTTACTTTAGATGTCATAATGAAGATGGAAAGTTAGCTGTAGACCATCCAAGCGGAGAAAAACTGGTGTTTGATTTTCCGCGTTCTTCAAAATCTAAACATCTTTGTCTTACCGATTATTTTGGCAAAGATGATGTGGTTGCATTTCAAGCAGTTACTGTAGGTACTAAAACCTCAGACTTGATAGATAAATGGAATAGGGAAGATAGGTATACAGACGCATATTACTTGCATGGTATTGCAGTAGAAACGGCAGAGGCAATGGCCGAATGGATTAATCATAAGATAAGAGAAGATCTCAAAATTGGAGATAAAAGAGGTCTTCGATATAGCTGGGGGTATCCAAGCTGCCCTGATGTATCACAGCATCATATTGTATGGAAATTGTTGGATCCACAAAAATCTGGCATGACACTAACAGAAGCAGGACAAATAATTCCGGAACAATCAACGGCTGCTATAGTAGTGCATCATCCAGAAGCAGAATATTTTGTCCTCTAGTTTTGCTATTATATATAAACATAACAGACAATAATGAATTCTGACATTCATAATATATTGGATGTTACAAATCTAAAACAGATGTTGACAAATTCAATTATGCTTGGGGTACAAGGAGATTCTAAAAGTAAACTTGCAGCAGTTATGATAATTATTTTTGGGAATGAACCAATGTTATTGATGACTGAAAGACCAAAAACAATGAATCATCATGCTGGCGAAATTTCGTTTCCTGGAGGTACATGGGAAAAAGAAGATGGAGATCTGATAGGAACTGCAATTAGAGAAACAAGGGAAGAATTGGGTGTGGAAATTTCTCGGTCTATGATAATTGGCCAACTAAAACCTGTAACAACTCTTAATTCAGGCTTTACAATAATTCCGTTTATTGTAATGCTTGATGAATTACCAACGATTGTGCCAAATTCTGAAATTGCGTCAATCTTGAGAATACCACTTTTTTCACTTCTTAAAACAATTAAAGAAGACAAAGATCCGTCCCACAAATCTATCCTAGAGATGTATACTTTCAAATTTCAGGATCATTTGATATGGGGAGCATCGGCAAGAATGCTGAAACAGATACTTGCCAAGATATCGTCATAGTTTACCCAATATTTCTGAGATTCATTTAAAAAGAGGTTGAAATGTCAAATTTTTATGGCTGCGCGTAAGTCCACTCCAAGAAAGAACAGATTGATGAAGAAAGTCAAACAGAATTCATCTGTACCAGCCTGGATAATTGTTAGGACAAAGCGAAGGGTAAGAACTAATCCTAAAAAGAGACAATGGCGCAGAACTGATGTGAGTGTGGGATAGTTGTCTACTGAATCATTAGAAAGAATTTATACAATTAATCTTGGGAAAGTACTCTTATCTCCAAATAACCAGAGGGCAAAGAGGGCAATCAACATGATACGTGAATTTGCAACAAAACATATGAAGTCAGAAAACGTCAAGATTGAAGAAGAGGTAAGCCATTTGGTTTGGGCTCGAGGTATTAGACATCCACCAAGAAAGATAAGAGTCAAGATTACAAAAGATGATGGTAACGTTATAGTTTCAAAGTATCAAGAAGAAAAGACAGTAGAGGAGACATCCAAGAAGGGAGACAAGAAATCTGAAGGTAAACCAAAGAAGGGAGACAAGAAATCTGAAGGTAAACCAAAGAAGGGAGACAAGAAATCTGAAGGTAAACCAAAGGTGGATAAGAAAATAGAGGAAAAGAAGACAGAAGAGAAACCAAAGAAAGAAGAAACTAAAGCAGCGGAGACTTCAAGGAAAGAGGGAAACAAAATAGAAGAAGAGAAGACCGAACGGGAACCAAAGAAAGTGGAAGACAAAAAGGCTTCTGAATCCAA
>Ga0209698_10000489_pt1 | contig 45595 bp, 70 predicted proteins | sample LitLauG_LLR_2012_FD_187203 | JGI IMG/M metagenome (GOLD analysis project Ga0209698, IMG submission 187203) | Freshwater sediment microbial communities from Pennsylvania, USA - Little Laurel Run_MetaG_LLR_2012 (SPAdes) (version 2) | ecosystem: Environmental > Aquatic > Freshwater > Creek >...
CGGCTACGGCGGCGGCGGCGGCTCCGGCTCCGGCTACGGCGGCGGCGGCGGCTCCGGCGACGGCAAGTAACATTGGGAGAATATATGTTTGACATAGAACTGGATAAGGGCTTCCGCGAAGGGGCATTTGATGTGGCCGCTATATATTATGTAGCTCCGCATTTCGGACTAGAAGCGCAATTTGTAAATGAAGGAAAACAAAAAGCCCTCGCCTCCCTGCCAGAAGAATTGAGGGGGTTATGAGTAAAACTGTATGGAAGCCACGATTTCCTAAGCTAACTCGTCTCATTTGTAAAAATGGAGAAAGGGGTGTGCATTTTTCTTTATCTACAAAATGGCGCAGACAAAACACTCAGTATGTGGATGATAAAAGCAATTGGATTTGTTCGTGCAAATCTTGCTTTGTGGAAAATGAAAAATATTGGGCAGAACAATGGAATGATTTTTATTCGGGGGTGTTATGACTGATAAACTGCGAGAAGCATTTGAGGAGTGGTATAGGGAATGGACTAAAGGTGCCAAACCTTATTATCGTGATGGCGAATATTTTTATGATAACGATAAAAATCTTTTTTCGTGCTGGCAAGCCTGTGCGGAATATATGTCAAAAGATACAAACTCGCCTGTTTGTAAACAAGCGGAGGGGGAATGTATACAAACTTTGCTTGATAGCCTTAATCTTATGAAACAAACGGAGCCTGAAGACCCCGCAAACTCTCTACAAGGCTACGGCCCTTCGTGGTGGAATAGTGCTATAGACAAATGTATCGCTAAAGTTAGTCAACATTGGCCTAACAAGGTTGCGGTGGTTGGGCCACTCAACGATGCGGAACTTGTTCAATTAGCGGCATTATTGCAACTCATGAAAGGCGAAGCTGTAGAAGAGTTCAAGCGAAAGCATTTTAAGCAATACGAAATGGTGCAAAAGATAATTGCACGCGCTCAAACAACCGAGCGGCAACAAAGTGAGGTTGCGTCGGATGCTGATTTTTGGAAACAAATTGCGGCAGACCTTGACCTTGCACACTCGTGGGCATCCATAGAAGATATTGGCAAAGAGTTTGAGGCTATATGGGATAAGCATGGCAAACAGATAATTGCTAAACTTACATCGCACCCCACCTCTCAGGTTGCGGTGGTTACGCCATTGTCCAAAGAAGAAGCGGAACGCTTTTGTGAAATAACTATCCGCAAATATCAAGATGGGACTTACGGGTACTCACACAGCGGATTGTTACCTTTTGAAAATGTTTTTGCTTGCTTGAAACAACAGGGATGGGAACCAAAGCACCCCACCCCTCAGTGGCAGAAATTGGATTACCTCTGTACAGATAATAATGGATTAAAAATATATCGTGAAATAACCACCAAAACAGAGGATGAGATTCAGTTAAAACGCACTATGCCCGTAGACTGGAAATGCGAGAAATGTGGTTCTACTGCTATGTGGAGTCCATCAGATGCAGAATGCCCTACATGCACCAAAACAGAGGAGAAGTGAGATGAATGATATAATCAAAAAATATTTTGAATACCCAGACGGCAGGCAGGAATGGTGTGTCTCAGGAAAATTAGGGAGCGTGTCATTTTGGGTAAATGAAACTGGTAAGGAATGGCAAGGAGGGGGTGGCGAAAGATATTATGGTGGTGTGGAATATCATTACACTAAAGAATCAAAGCCTAAATATTTAGGTAAGGGTTCGCATAACAAAAAATGCGATCAAAACAACGGTCAATGCTGGCATGACGGAACCTCACTCTGGGCTTCTGAGTATTGGATACCAATCATTTTGCCAATGGGCGACGATGCAATATGGAACAGGTTAAAACAACAATATGTGGAGCATTTATTAACCAAAACAGAGGGGGGGAAGTAGTATGGAGTCAGAAACCATAGAAACAACGCTCGCAGAGCGCGGGAAGCGTTATGGTGATTTTTCTGGACACGCTTGGATAACACAGCGGTTGAAGGACACCATGCACGGAACTGCCGGATGGCAACGCCTTTCCCCTGATAAGCGCGAGGCTCTCGATATGATCGCTCATAAGATAGGGCGCATACTTAATGGCGACCCCGAATATCACGATAGCTGGCATGACATTGTGGGTTATACAAAACTTGTGGCTGATACACTCCATTCTAACAAAGGATAGAGATCAATGAAAAATGAACCCGATCTAAAGGAGATCCACGCCACGCCGGCGATTTACATTAATAATTTCTTCGTCGGGAAAATGGAAGGCGGTATCCGCATTTCCTTCCGCGAAGAGTATAATCCCGGAGAAGGGCATTATCGGAGCGCCGTTATCATGACAGACAAAAATGCACAAGCTTTGCTCGAGGTACTAAATATGATATTAAACTTTGATCCTGCCGTAACAGGAAAGGCAAATTGATATGACGAACCCCGTAACAGCGAACATACTCGCGCAGCTCATGTATTTAACCGAGCAATCTCGAGCGCGTATGATTCAGCTGGTGGGGAGCGACTTCGCTCATAGCGAAACGGAACAAGCCCGGGAAGCCATACAAGAGTTTAATATCCAGAGATCCATCCTGCATTGGGCCGAGCGTATACATTGGGGAAAAGAGCCATTGAGCAAGCAGGAAATAACACTAGAGCGAAAATGGCAGGAAACGGAAAAACTACGCCGGGGGCATCTCGGCTTAATCAAAAGGGGGGAATAATATGTTTACATTGCTTGTCGCGCTAAAAATAGCCAGCTTGGGGAATTTTTCAATGTGGTGGCTACCGGCCGCTGCCGTTTATGATCTGGTCGATTATGTGCTCACCGCAAAATAAAAAAACAGCCCGACAGGAAAAATGCCGGCACTTTTATATAAAGATTGGGGGGAAATATACCTGCAATCAATGCGGCATGGATGCGCCTAAAAATCTCCGCGTGTGTTATAAATGCGGATGCAATGACACAAATTGCAATGGGTGCATTGAACGCACCGGCTACACTTGCCATTGGGTAGGAGATAACCTTTGCAGTGCTTGCGATGGCCAAGCAATAAAGCATTTACTGCGGAGCTGAGATGAGCCGGGATATGATCATAAACGGCCGTAAGAACGTCAATCCCTTTGGATCCTGCTTCGATAGCACGGCCAAGACGTTTTTAACGCACCACGGGGATAATATGGTTATCTGCCACGGGATCGGGATTGCAAATCACCCGGATGATCTTGGAAAGACAATAGCCCACGCATGGATAGAATACGATCATTCTAAACACGGCCGAGTCGCTCTGGATTGTATTTTCATGCTTGGATCCCCGGCCAAGAAATATCGCAAGGATCTGCAAGTGTCCTATTGCGTTGAGTATAACCTCGAGGAGTTTATGCGGCTCTGGCTAAAGCACGACATGCCCGGCCCATTTGACGAGAAAATAAAAGCCGTTATTTCGTCTTAACCCACCCACACAACACGGTGCCAGTGACATCATGGTTATAGATCTGCTGGGCGGTGTTCGGTGTGAGTTTGTCGTTTTTAGAAATATAGATAGGATTGGCGATACTGCAAAAGCTATTTGATTGTGTAGTCGCGCAGCTTGTCAGCGATAGCATCATCGCTAAGAGCACCAGTTGATTGAGTGACTTCATGAGCTTTATCCTCCTGTGCTTGCAGGGCATTCGCATCGGATAATTGCTGGTCAATCTTGCCCTGTTTAACATTCGCTCGATCTCTGAGCCATTGGGGGATACCCAATAGCCCAGAAATTATCGAGAAGATTGCTGTTATAGCAGTCCACATATTAACCAGCTGCGCCGGTTGTTTCTGTCGTAGAGGAAGCACTTGTCGATGCTTCGGTAGAAGCTGATTCAGTAGTAGAGGCGAGAGAGCCAGTAGGAACAACATTCCCCGACTGAGAAGTAGCGCCAGCCTGTTGATTCTGGATCTGATTTACTACACTTGAAACCAGCGTATTAACTGTCGCGTTGCTGATATTATTTTCAGCTGTTTTGAGTGCAGCAGGTGCAGCAGCGACACCAGCAGCAAAAGCACCAGCAGCGCCACCAGTTGCCAAACCTGCGAGAGCGGCTTCGGCAATAGTAAGGCCGGCGGCCTCTGCCTGTTGTGCGCCAATGCTTTCTAATTCAGCAATAGCGGCCTGTGCATCAGAATCGATTGCTTTGCCAATAGCAGAGCCAGTCCACCATGTAACAAATTCAGCCCATAAAGTTGAGATACTCATAAAAAATACTCCTTAATGTTAAAATGCTAGCCTGTGAATTATGCGACTTGAAAACTAAAGTGTCAACGATTACGGCACGTTGTTATAAAACCATTGCCCACCGATATCTGCACATGGCTCTAATCCTTTTGCCCAAGCCGGAAAATGCGCGATCGTCTTAGCTATGTAATGCGTTGCCGCTTTTGTTTCATCGAGCAATACGCCTGTAACCTCTTGCGAGGCGATCTGCATGGCTTGTAAGAATAGCGGATTGCTGATCGTTACTGTTTGCAATAACGGGAGATTAGGATCCCCATTGTTCCAGCAAGAAAATTGCTCCGGGCGCTTGCAACAATCCGTAAATGTGCCATTTCCATAAAGCGGATGCGGCTCGTTGTTGTCCTCGATATATTTACGCGCGATCGCGACACGGTTGCCGATAACATTAGCGACCGCTGACATACCCGGTATGCCGCCGCTGCGATCTTCTGCCCATACTGTTTGAGCCACAACTTTAATCTCGAGGTGTGGATCTACATACGGAATCTGAAAATCATCAGAATCCGACGTGTCGGTGCTATCAGTGGCATCAGAAGTAGGCTCTTGATGTCCACCAAAAAGCCCCGTTATTTTACTGATAAGGCCGCCGGAAGTGGCAGTCGTTTCAGTAGAATCATCGTTTGTTTCGTCTACCATGATAGTCCTCTCTTTTAAGTTGATGATGGGGATTAGTGTTTCTGTAGCAAGGCGTCGTGAATATCGTCTAATTTTTGCTCTATGCGCGCGTCTCTCGTATCTTTATCTTGTTTCCAAGTCTCGATCGAAGTTAAGCGCGATTCATGAGCTGCAAGGCGTGTCTCGTGTGCGGATACTGTGTTATTGAGCGCCGTCCATACCGCTGAGGCTGTACCCACGATCGTCATCAACATAAACACATAACCCACGAGCTGCGGTAACGGAGTGTTTTTATCCCAAAATTTAGCAATAAAATTCTGATGTATTGTATTACGTTTTTTGTGGCTCTTGCCTTGATAATCCACTTTTTCGTCTTGCATAAACGATTCCCCATTTTTAACTACTATTGACCGGATGGCGCGCTAGGTGTGTTTATGGCCGCAATCTGTGACTGTAACGATGCTATTAAGGCGTTCTCATTGGTTAGGTTATTATTCAAGGTTACAAGCTGTGTCTGGATAGAGGCGACCTGCGCGGCGGCATTTTTGTTTATGGAATCTATCTGTGAGTTATAAGCCGTTTGCTGCGTTGTGAATTGTGTCACCTGCGCTTGCGCGACAGCTAATTGCTGTTGAAGTTGTGATAAATTTGCAGTCATAAAATATCCTTTCGAAGAGCTGGTTAATAAAAATGTGTGAGCGAATAATACTACGACGTTTGCAACGTAGCAAGGTCGGCCGTGTCGGTGGCGATCGCTTGATTAAGCTGCGCAACCGATGCGGTGTTTCTCTGTATTCTATTTTGTATAATGGAAATTAATTGAGGTGTGTATTTTGCAATTATGCTGATAGCGAAATCGTCACTACTTGGCATTTGCTGCCATTCTTCATCAGTAATCCTACTGCGCAATAATGCTATCTGTGCTTTTTGTGTGGTTGAGAGAGCCATAATAGTTTCCTTTAAAATTATTGGATTCGTGTAGTGGTGGCGTAAAGTGCGTATTTTGCCGTAGCATAGCTTCCTGTGTGTGAGATCGCATAGGTTAAATTGCCCGATGCAAGCTGTAATGCTATACGCCCGGATGCTCTGCCTTTTGTCGTCAAGACCTGCGTTGCCGTGGAAGTGGTGCTTCCCGCCCCGTCTGTCCATGATATAGTAAGCGTTACAGAGCCAGCCGTCGCATCGGCCGTGGTGTCCTCCAAGACATAATCGATATCATAAACGCCCGCAGTTGACGTAATTGTAGTTGAGCCTATATCGGCGGCTTGCGCTGTCAATGCAACCTTGCTTACTACAAGAGGGAGCTGCTGGTCTAACTGATAGGTAGTACTTCCAATCCTTCCCTGAAAATGCGAGCCATCGTACCACAAATCTCCGTCATTCGGGGAAGTGGGCGCAGTGCCGCTTCTCAGGCGCAATGAAGCATTTGATGTGGTCGAGCCCACAATATCCAAGGCCGCTGTCGGCGCTGTTGAGCCAAGGCGAACTCCTACCAGTCCTGATGCAGAGCCAGAGTTAGTGGTCGCTAAAGCTACCCAGCCCCGCGCACCAGCGGTGGAGCCGCCATTAGCCGGGCCGGGCGCACCACCTGCAAGATATACGATACCACCTGCGCCTGATGTAGTGCCGCTAGTGGAGCTTGTTCCGCCATCCCCTGCAATGCCAACAAAACTACCACCTTGGCCCGCCGCATCACCTGAAGCGCCTGAACCTAATGCTCCGCCCGGACCACCAAAGAATATTGTGCCACCACCTTGGCCCGGATTGTTTCTGGTGGATGAATTCCCCGCAGTTCCGCCTGTGCCGCCGTTAAATTGTAATCTACCGCCAGTGCCGCCAGTATTTGTAAGACTACCCGTTCCCGTAGCAGCGCCGCCATTACCCGTGTTATAAATGTAATCACCGCCGGCACCGCCCGTGTGCGCTGTACTGGTTGCCGCACCACCTGTACCCGTGTAATAAGTAGTGCTTCCGCCTTTCGTAGTTGCGCCTGATGTAGCAGATAATCCATTCCCCAAGGTAATATTAAGATTGCCGCCTGTATTTGTATTAACGGCAGAATTTGGTGTTGTGATTACATTATTGGAAGAAGTAGTTTGAAAATTTATTGTAGAAGCAATATCAACGGTTTGTTTGAAATTTGCCAGCGTATCATCAATAGAATATTGGCCGCTGTAAATTCCTATACCACCATTGGACAGGTCATTAATGCTAATATATTCCCCGTTTACATCACCCACATAATCGCCAAGATACATTAATCCGTCTTGTATATTAAAAAAGCCATCTGGGTATGACGAGGTGTATGCAGTAAGCTGGGCGCTATTGGTTATAAGCGTGAAAGCGCCATGTAATCCCGTATAATCACCGATTTCAAAGAAATTAGAAGCGCCGGTATCGAATACCGTTTGATTCGTCCATGTATTATTATGAGCTAAGTTTAACCCTAAATTGCCAGATGTAAAATGCAACGTAGAGTCTATCGGCACACTAACAGTGGGCGAAGAAACAAGACCGAGATTTGAAAGAGCTGTCGCAACGTCGCCGGTGGGTTGAGTGATGGGATTGGTACCGTAAAATCCTATTTTATCTGTAGTGGCGGAAGCAACCTTTATGCCTGATGTTCCATTGCCAATTAAAGCGGAGGTGACATACCCACTACTATTTACTGAGTAAACCTGTGTGCCTGTTGAATTGTAAAAATCAAGAAATGGGTTTGTTGACGTGTCAGTTTTTTCCATGTGGAGGCCGCCAAAGCCCGAAGGCAATAAAGCTGACATAAGTGGGTTGCTGCTTCCATAGGAGGAATTGCCTCCAAATCTGAATACATTGTTTGTAGCTTGTGCCTCAAAAAATGTAGAACCATTGGCATTAAGAATTTTGAGGTCGTAATAATTTTGCGCACCCTTGTTCAGCGTCAAAAAACTAGACCCAATAGAATTATACACCGTACTATTTTGCCCAAAATCGAACTGTCCGTTATCCGAATTATCAAACTTTACTGCGCCATTTGCAGGATTCCAGCGCCAGTCTGCTATCTGCGTCCCATTCAATGAAAGGCCCATCCCCGGCGACCCTCCCGCGTTCGTGGTGTTCGCCATAATCTGAACAGGTTGGGACACTGATGCGGCAGAGTTTTCTGCTAATATGGATACATTAGTTGTGGTGTTTGGAGTTACAGTATTGCCAGAACTAAAGGGGTCACTCAATGCTGTGTAATATATTGTGCTACTTGATGTATCGGCATAATAATTAAACCCAGAGCTATCAGGGCTTTCCAATATACGCGCAGACGTGCCGCCTCCAAAATCTGAAAGAGTCAGAGACGTATAGTAATAATTCCCATCATTCGGGTCGCTGGTTGACGAAGATGCGTAGGTTGATGAATATAACGTGCTTGGCGATGTTTCTTTTGCGTACGCCTGATAATCTTCATTCCAGTTAGATCCATTTGCTTGGATACCATAATGTGTTGGATAAGGATTAGTACCGCCACCAATACCACTTGTCTGGTAGTAAGTATTACTTGAAGTTGTGAAATATCCATTTTCATTTACATCATAAATTAAATATGAGTTCCAGCCAGTGCCGCCACCAGATATGTTATGTACCACCCAAAAAGATGAGCCGTTATTATAATAATCCGTTACAAAAGCATCACTGCCTTGTTCTGATGTATAAACACCGCCGCCGGGCGCAGTGGCCAAATTGAAAGGCTGAAAATCAAAGGATTGCCCGGAAGCTGTGAAACCACCGAAGCTTGTATAGCTCGCGCTTTGACCTGTGCCGTCGTCTGTGTATGAAGTGCCGCCTCCTAAGTCTACAGAGCCAAAGGGGCCGGATAGTATGTAGCCGCTTACTGCCGAGCCGTCGCCATTAGTCGCAGTTGGCCAATTCAACGACACGGTAAATAGCGATGAATAATCACATACAGAATCCGTGACAGGAACGCTTATTCTACCCGCAGAAGTGTATTCGGTACCGTTAATAATATCGTAGGCATAAATTGTGTAATTCAGTGTTTGGCAGTCGCTTTGATATCCCGAGCCCTGATAGGCATTTTCATTGCCATAGAATGAGCCGGGGTCTTGCGGTCCATAAATCAGACTAACTGAATCACTAGGTGAGCCGATTAACGTCTCAGGCAAAAGCGAGGCTGTTAAGACTGTAGGAGCTGCGATAGAAACGTTTGCAGCGACAGAATCGAGCCTTGATGAAGAAGAGGGAGAGGAAGTACCGAGACCAAGCACTTTTCCCGTGTTATCCCAAAAAAGATTTGAGTCGCTTGTTACAAATCCAGTTGCCGTAGTGGTTTCGGGGAATAATATTTGTCCGGGATTGCTCTGCCATAGAAGCCGTAAAGCAGCGCCAACATCTACCTCGCTAGTGGCATAGATGTTTGGTATCTGCATCCGTTGGAATGTGGGTTGATAGAGTATATTCCCATCGCTCGCAAAGGCACCGCTTTCATTATATTGAATGTATCCATTGCCGCCGGCCGGGGATCCACCCGAGGCGGAAATATGATAAGGGCTTCCAGAGGTGCCCGATCCGCTTAATGTAATATTACTCCCGGCAGTTACGAGGCCAGTAATGTTTGATAGATAATTGCTGTTATTGGTGAATTGCGAAATATTGCCGGTGGATAGATAGCCATTAAAAGAGGTGCCGGTTACGGGCGCGCCGATCGCAAGCGTTGTTCCGTTATAATTACCGAAGGCACCACATTGACCAGAATTATTGTATTGCACACCGCCGGCCGCACCACATGGCGGTTGATAAGCATGTGCATCACCAAAAACCAAGATCAGCAATAGGCCCAATAGTGTAAAAAGATAATTTTTCATTATTCTATATTCCAAGCTGTTCCATCATCAACAAAGGATAATCCTTCGTAATTCGTACTCATTACATATGCGCTCGCCCCATCCACAAGCCCGGATTCGGTGGTTACAGTGATATTATGCGTTTCCGCATCCCCTTTGCCGTCTTTCACATATACGCGGCTCCACGGTGTGCTAGCGTTTGGCGCAGGTAATATTATATCTGTGGGAGATCCTGTTCCCTTGCGCACTATGACATTAAAGGGAGAGCCGGGAGATGATTCAACGGTATAGGTCGATCCCGAAGTGACAATCACACCACTTTCGCTTCCACTTGGCCCCGCTGGCCCCTGTGGGCCTACCCCTGCAAGCGATATATTAATTACCTGTGGATTGAGCGTTATACCGATCACGTCATTTTGCAGCGTGATTTGTATAGGCGACTCTGTGATGTTTAGGACTATGCCCATTCTACGGCACCGGAGATTCGGTTGTCTGGAAAGTAAAAGTTCCCAATAGGATTGCAGTTTCGACGCCGGAGGGGCTCACCATAAAACAATCGTATGCGTATGTGCCGGGATCCACACTTGCGGTTATTGATGATGGAATATTGATTGTGAAATTGCTCCCCGAAGATGAAGAGCTGGTAATTACAAGGCCGCCGTTACCTGTGGTTAATAAAATGGGCTCCGCCAACCCATCGACCATAGTGTTGATGAGCATCTTTAAGGAATATCCCGAAAGATTGATAGCCGCGAGCGATGCCTGTTGCGCTACCGTTTCGCCGTTTAAGAGGATAAAATCGAGAAATCTCGATATAGCGCCCCCACAGTTATCTCTTAATACTAAGCGCATTATGTGCCCCTATTGCTGCGTCGGTTGTGGTGTGTTTACATTCTGTCCGATTTGCACCCAATTATTGACCTGCTCGAGCGTTAATCCCTGTGGTGGCGTATAGGGAGAGGATCCATCGTAGACTATGATGTTTTGCACTATTCCATTTGCATCCACGAGCGCCCATTCCTGATCGCTTTGTGCAAATGCGGAAAAACTAAATAATGCAGAGAATAAGAATATTTTTATAAATCGCATAACCACTCCTATTTATATTCCCAAATTAAAACACCACCCGAGCCACCAGCACCGCCGGCGTAACCTGATGCACCTGCCGTTCCACCGTTGCCGCCAGACGGAATCGTAACGCTATATGTGCCTGATATGCTGGTTGCATAAGCAATTGATTGCGCACCAGCTCCACCAGAACCACCGGCTCCCCCTACGACTGTCGTAATAGCACCGCATGTTCCGCCGCCCGCGCCTGTGTTAGCCGCACCTGCACCGCCCGTTGCGCCACTGGTAGGAGCGCCCGCACCAGTTCCCCATATGCCCGGTGCACCTGCCACACCGCCACCAGTTACACTTGCAGAGGTTACGGTTGCCGAGCTACCCGCGCTGCCGGGTAATTTAAAGTTTCCCGTGCCTCCCGATGTCGTGCCACCGGCGCCACCTGCACCACCAGAGGTGCTTGATCCAACACCACCAGAGCCGCCCGTTGCCACACAAAGAGAGCCGACGGATGTTGTGCCGCCGGGGCTACCTGTACCGGGGCCGGATGAACCTACACCACCGCCACCACCACCAGATCCCCAACACCATATTACGGCATGTGTGGTCGCTGCGTTAGGAGTCCATGTGCTGCTTGATGTTATCGGGGTGACTGCCACGAGACTACCGGTTGCACCTGTACCGAGAGCCGTTTGCACAAAAGCGTCTGTGGCAATTTTTGTCGTATTATCGCCCGATGTCTGCGTCGTGCCCGTTGTTCCCGTAGCAAGGGTTAATGCCGTATTATTGACAAAAGCGTCTGTGGCGACCTTTGTGCTCGTATCCCCGGCCGTTTGCGTAGTTGCAGTTATTCCATTCGGTAAGGCCGTGCCATTTGTTATCGACGTGCTGCCAGAGAAGAAAGCAAGATTTCCGTTTGCCGGTGTCCCTGTGGTCGTAACCGTTCCGCTTCCTGATGCGGGTGTCTGCCATGTTCCATCGCCGCGCAAAAATGTAGTGGATGATGCACCACTACCACCATTAAAAAGATTAACTGATACGGTACCCGTTGAAAGGTTGCTGGCATTTAAGCTTGTAAGCGAAGCTCCTGAACCTGAAAACCCCGTTGCTGTAAATACACCAGTTGAAGGATTGACAGAGAAAGCAGAATTAAGATTAAACGCTTGATTGCTGTTTGTGGTAGACGCCACGAATAATGGATAAAATGAGGCATTCGATGATGTTGATACTGTTGCCCCTGTTGTTGCCGATACAGTGCAGCTCGAACCTAAAGTGCATGTCTGCCCGTTTACTGTCGTTGCTGAATTTACCAGCAAAGAATTGGGTACCGTGGCCGAAGATAAAAGACCGCCACTCGAGCTCTGTAATACACCTGCGCCGAAAGCGGGTATCGTGAGCGACCCGGTTGTGCCTATTGTTAAGGCATCCGTGGTAGCGCCACTTGTCAGCAAATGGATAGAGTTTGCCGTTTGTGTCGCGAGCACAAGATCACCGGTTTCAGAATAAAGATATGTAGCATTCGGAAGATTTAAAGATCCGCTACCTGTGAAATTGCTGCCATTGATGCCGAAATCCCCGAAATATGCGGACGACGTACCCAAGTTATTAGAGACAATATAGTCTGCACTCGATGATGTACCTGCGCTGGTATTTTGAATGATCTGTTGATAATAGCCGTTAGTGTTGCCTGTTGCCTGAATAGCGACGCCTGTATCCGTGAATCCCGGGGTGTTGATATCGATTAGCGTCGGAGTAATGGCGCCGAGAGATAAAGCGATCGTGCCCGTGTTTATTATCGGACTTCCCGTAACCAATATCCCCGAAGCACCCGTAACCGCGATGCTTGTTACCGTGCCGATCGGATTGGGTAATAGGTTATAAATCCGATTGATGTCATTATACGCGGATTGGAAATTTTGCCGTAGGGGCGCCGATGATATCGGAGCTCCTTGCGCTGGTATACCCGGATTAATTGTAGAAGTCTGCCCCGCTGCATTCGATGCAAGCAACAAAAAACCGAGGATTACCGATAAAAGCTTTTTCATGATTTTTATTCCTTAAAGGTTATCTTCCCATCCAAGCAAATACACATTGGCTGAATTTAAAGAGCCACCATTGTTAATTGTTGTGTAGTAGATATTTGTGGATTCTATGGAAAATTCGAATGGGATATTTGCATTATTGATGAAAGTATTGTCCCCGCATCCGAAACCGGCCGGCGCTAATAATCCGTTCGATCCTGCGCCGTATCCAGATCCATTGGGAGCAACCGCCATAGCATAATTATCGCCTTGGAAAGACGCATAACCAATAATCATGGAAGAGGTCGGCGGAACGAAGTTTCGTATGTCGACCGCTGTCCATGCAGAGCTTGTAGCGCCACTTGCCATCGAAAGCGGCGCGGATGGATTAGATCCCGAGACAACCTGTGCTCTACGACCATATTGCACCTTGTAATACAATTGCGAGCTACCATTAGACCAGCGCGCGCCGACACGAGCGAAAGCGGTGTATCCCGTCGGAAGTGTAGGAGCCGTTGAGCTGAGTGATAATAACGATGAAACGGTGTTGGCTGATGGGTTAAAAATGATATATTCGTAATACCAAGCTGATGCACCGAATGATCCTGTATCAAGACCACCAGCACCCGAAGTTCCTGTGGCATAGGATTGATTGACGTTGCGCAAACGATAGGAATTACCGTTCGCATCCATCACGGAAATTGCATCAGCTGTAATTGTTCCGGCCGTACCCGATCCGCTGACTATCTTTAGGTTTTTAGCTTCGCCTTGTACTACGTTGCCATGAATAGCAGAGCCTTGAATACGTCCTACCGTATAAACACCAGATCCCTTTGACTCAATGAGCCATTTTTCGCCGGGTAATACCGAAAATGTAGTTACTGATGTATTGCCTTGTTTGATAGATCCACCAGCCCCGACGCCGATCGTATCGGAAGACGAGGTGTCGTTATTGGTGACGTAAGTATACCAGCCGGCGCCAAGAGCCCCGGAGGTACCCGGCAATGTATCCGTCATGGCAGATCCACCATTGGAACGGCTTATATCTGCACCCCACTGCGCAGTCGCAAAATTGAGGCTTGCAGCTGTAGAGGTAATGGGGGGAATTGTCCCGACAAGATTGTTTGACCCATCGTTTCCGACGTTGTTACCTAAAGCAAGATAAGCCACCGCACCAAGTGGGGCAGTGGTTTGCAGTACCCATACGGCGGCAGTGGAATTGTATACTACTGTAAAATTCTGCGACGCGACTACTGAGCTTGCGGGAGGATCGATAAGACTCGAGCCCGATAATTCCTTTACGGGTACGTTTCCCGTTCCTAATACGTCGTAAGTAAAGGCGCCAGTATTCGTAAATCCCGAAGTAGCGATTACTGTATAACCATTTTGTAGGCTGAATCCAGTTTGATTAAGGGTTGCCAATACCTGCGCGGAGGCCGTTCCGGTTGTGGTACCACCCGTGAAGACGGTCGGTGATCCGACAAGGGTTTTTATGGCGGCCGCAATATTCGATACTGCGTTTGTCAGATTGCCATCATCATTCTGCGTCAAGCCTTGGGCGGCGACGAAATTTGCCAAAGCGGCAGACATGAAAGAAGTTTGGCGCAAAGTGGTATTAAACTGCACCGATTCCGCTATTCCCGACTGATAGCCCGTAGATACGGCCGCAAGTGCCGCATATGCTGCGGGTGATAATACATTTGCACCAGCGCCGATCGCAAATGTTTGTATTTGTGTGCTGCCTGTCATCTTAGTTGCCTCCTTGAATTGTTGCTATGCCACCGACATCGAAGCCCGATATTAGTGTATTTTCTACGTCAAATCCGAATAATGGCGCGCCTGATACGCTTGCCGTCACATATCCATCTATACGCACACCAGCGGGCTTTATGTTCAAATACCCGCCCGTTAATAGTGCATACGTTACTGCGTTTAATGGCACGTTTCCGATAACACCGATAAGCATCGACATGTCTTGATTGTCTTGGATGAAGAAAGTATTTCCGGGGAAAACCTTATCCATAAACTCATATGCGCCCGGGATCGTTCCATCCCATTGATTGTTAGCGATCGCGGCATAAAGCAGCTGTCTATACGAATCATCAGGCAAAACATCGAGCTGCGTTGTAGGATCGAACGGCCCGAATATGGTGCCTTGATCAAATCCTAGCCCTGCGGTATCGAATGAGAAATAAACCCCCGTTAGTGGCACCTGTAGATCCCGCGTTTCACCTATCCATTCGCCAACGATGTCGAGCTGATTTCCTATCGCTTCATCTACATCAAAGAGCTGCGGCATTGAGATCTGCACATTTTGCAGGTCGATAAAAGGCTGAGTCAATGCGGCCATTACCGCAACGAAATTCGGTTTATTATTATGCTCGCTCGTGATCAGCGCAATATATGAATTATCGTATACTTGGCCCGAGTCATAATCACTGCCATCATCCCAAGATTCCGTCATGACAATCCCTTTATGTCACCGTAAGATTAATGTCTGCCGCGCTTATAAATGGCAACTGATTAAAAGCGATCGCGAGATCTTGGGCAAGTGGCGAATTAGGCTTAATCGCTATTTGCAACCCCGTTACGTTGTACGTCTTTGGTGCGGTCGTTGCGTATATTGGCTCATATAGTGACGAAAGCGAGAGCAATCCATCATTGGCGTATATACCAAGCGAGTTAATGTAATCCAGCACATTATTAAGGATCTGTGATCCGATTGTCGAAGTGTACCCAGATAATGCTTTAAGAGTGATATTGACTGCGATTTCCACAGGTGTCGGCACAAAGAAATTTATCTTATTCGGTATCCCCACGGAATCTTGTACGAGCACGGATGTTGTGCCGAATGTAGTGGTACCCGGATTTTTCTTTTCGTTTATCGTCTGCGCGATTGCTGTTGCGTCTCCACCCTGTACTACCGCTGCGATTGAATGAGGTGGCATACCTAGCGAATTTACCGTATTTAAATCGTTTTGATAAACCTGTAACTGCTCGACCCCTGTTATATTTGCCAGAGCGCCATAAATAGCCGCTAGGATGGATTGTGCAGGTAATGAGGTCGAAGCGGATTGGCGCACGCGCAGCGCCGCATCAGTCTCCACAAGGGCGCCCGGCACGGCGGCCGATGGATTGGTAACTGTCTGCCACCCTAAAACGGCAGTAAATATCGATGTCACAGTATTAGGGGAAGCTGAAATCGCTCCCGGATTGGCCGCTGTTGCTGTTACTAACACAGATCCAGTAGATCCAATAGTCACAGTTGAAGGCAATAACCATTGATTGCCGTTCCCATCCGCTGCGATACCGCTGCTTATTATCGTGCCGGCAGTGCCACCGATTAATAGATTTACGGTGCTATTCGTAGGCACGAGACGACGGAGGCCGTTGATCTTAACATTACTGGATAACCCTGCGCCTTGGGCTGTTGCCGGGCTGAATGAATTGTATGTCGCGATCGCCGTATTATTACAATCCGATATCGCTTGAGCGAAAATAGCGAGCATTTGTCCATCTTGGGAATCAGGATCGAGATAGGAGTCCGATCCGTAAATACTCTGAAAGCTGGCTTGCAATGACTGATAAATATCAGAATAAGAGGGCGCGCTGATGCCGGCCGAGGTTATCTGCGCGGCCAAAGTTGAAAGTGGGTACGTTGTCAATTTAGCCCCCGATATTGGTGGAAATGTTTATTGTTGAATTATAATCCGACGAATAAATGGTATCGACGCTCGATTGAACTGTTAAGGCTCTTTGGCTGTTTTTTGTGCTTTGATAGCTGATAATTGCGGCCACGCCCTGCGTGTTCAATATTCTGTCTTGGATTGCGAGATCGTATACGTTTTCTGTGTTATTCTCTAATATCTGTGTCGCGTATGGTGTGCCCTCGCTGGTGTCTAAAAACCATTCGCCTGTCATCAATAGCAAGCGCGTCTGTATGGCTTGGGCAACAGCTGCCGGTGAATCTACCAGAAATTTCGTATTACCACTTCCGAAGGTGCTATCTCCGTTAGAGTCTAAAGCTCGATATCGCATAATTATACCATAATTATCGCATTGTTATCCTGTAGGGCTGTCTGTGCTACCGGTGCCTCTTTGCACGCCTGTATGTACGTGGTTTAGCAGACTGATGTTTGCTGCATTAGTCCCCGCAATCACGTCACCCGTAGCATTGATCTGCCCATTTATTGTGCAGGGCTCTGCGATGTTGTTTTCGTTTTGCACCGCTATAATGCCCGCCACGTTCACCACCGGGCTATTAAGATTGATTTCTGTTGGCGCTGTGATGTTCACTATTCCGCCGCCCGCAACCTCGATGAATGTCTTTCCATCATCGCTGCGTAATTGAGTGGTACCGGTGCTTAAATTTGCCAGCACGCGCGGCGTCGACCTGCATCCGGGGAGATAAAACCCATCCGATAGATCGTGCATCCTTATTTCTGTGGGCGCTTGAACGCCACCGTTCATCCACCAAGCATCGATGCACCGGCTTGAGAATATCGCCAGCCCTTCGTCACCGGGCGCGATAGGGAAAGTAAGCGTGAATCCTCCACCGGTCGGGAATATTACCGGGCAGTCGCGCAGCACCGGCACCGAGACATATACGAAGGATCCATCGGGATTCTGTTGCCGGCATTGTGTGGTCGGTTGAAGGTCGCAAGTCATTTGCGCAGGATTATACTCCACCACATAGACCGGCAATGCTGTCCACATTGTCGCTTGCTCGCTATCGGACACCATGCGCAGCATTTCTTCGTCGTCGCTGAATCTTTCGCGTCTATCCATTAATTTACCCCGGGAAATTTACTGCTTGGGCCGTAAGGTTGCACGGGAGCTGGTGGGCCCGCCGGAGCAAGACCGCCGGGTACATATTTCGGATTCTTGATTTGATTCTGGCCAAGCACCGCATCGATCGCAATGCACGTAATCTCATTGTACCAATTTTGCCCGCGCGTATCTCCGTCGTAATCAACCCAAAGCACTTTATATAGGCCGTCTGCATTTAGATGGATCGTTTGCTGTAATAGCGCATTATTTGCAGCTGTCGTTAAGCCGATCGGGAAGCGATACTGTTGTATCGATTTATTGTTGATCTGGATGGATCCACCGATCTTTATATTAGGATTAAGCAACGTCCTTACTTTTATGCCATCTTGTGTTTGCTCTGGCAGTCCTATCATTCCAGTTGCAGAAGTGATCACGATCGGCGAGCCCGGGAGAAAATTATTTAATGGCACCATGTTTAACTGGCCATTCTGGATACTCCACGATGTTTGCGATGTATCCGCTATCTTGCGGAGAAGATCGCGCGCCATGCCGAATAACACCGTTCCACGAGGTGAGGGATTGGCATTAAGTCCCGTCACATTGCCTTGTGTAACCCCGAAAGGCGCAAGACTGCCAGCGATCGCCTGTACTTTCTGGCTCGCTGTAGCGCCGGCCTTGAGAGAGGCATTCACAACCCCGAAATTATAAGCACCGTCGCCATCTGCCGCCGTAATGTCTAAATATGTGTCCGTTGCGTTTTCACGGCCGAGTCGAAGCTGTTTTATGGTGCCTTGAAATATAACCCCATAAATACCCTCATATCCCGCCTGTAATGTAATCGGGGAATATTCCTTTTTTAAGGCTTGCCCGATCAAGTTGGCCGTCGTTTCTGATATATTATAGACTCGTATGTCTGCGGTGTTTGGCGTCTGGATGTCTCCGCGCAGCACCTTAAACTTAAAATGCAGTGATGACAGATCTATAGTATTGCCTGATCCAGTGCCCACGACCAGCGAGTATTTTCTTAAATATTCTTGTGTCATGATACGAAATACACATGCGAGTTAATGCCAAGGTTTTCCAATGTAGGTATTGCGTCGGGATTATTGTCCGTCTGCACGATCAATTGCCCACCGATTCCGATATAGGCATATTGCTCTAACAGATCCGCACCAGTGATTAAGGGTATGCCATCTATCAAAGGGCTATCGTTGATGTCGGCAATATCGATCATCCAAGATCCGTTTTGCGGATTCCAATACAGGGTTATGTTGTATGTGACGCCGGCCAAAGCAATCGCAAATGTCTGCGGCTTTGGCGATAAGGGAATTTCATTAACTGCCATAACTACCCACTCACCATAGCCGGAGTTATTGGGAAAGATCCGCTACTAAGCGTCGGATTGCCGGGCACGAGAGATAAGCTTCCATTCGTGGTTAATGGGTTTGTCTGCGCAGGATTTGTCGGCGTAGGCGCGACTCCGTTAGTATTCGTGGAATTGGAAACCGTGGTCGATACGATGATTATCTCTTGGCAATGCACCGTGAGCATCAGCACGTTTTCCGTCTTTTCGTCCGTAGTCTGCTGTAATGACTTTATCAGCATGTTTTTATAACTGCGCTTCCCCGTAGTCACCGAGAAGGGGATACGGCTTTGCTGCAAGGCGAGCATTTGCGCATAGATCTGATTTGCATAATTCAGCGGGCCGACGGATCCGTTTACGAATAGGTTAAGTATCCCCGCAACCTCTGTCACCAATGAGGCGAGTGAACTATTAGTAAACCCACAGCGGATAAGCACTTCGGCCGGGCGCTTAAACGAATGATCGGTAATCATCGCACCATATTCGACAGGATGATTCGTTATTTCTAATTCGTCGTGTGCAATTTCCTCGATCGTTATCTGCGTCGCAAAGGGCCCGATCGCGCGAGCTGGTTTGAATATCGCAGTAATCAAGTTGCCGACCGCGCCTTGAGTGATTGACGGCGGTATGAGGCTAATTAAACCCATATAACCCCTTTTACATTAAGGCGCCGGCGACGTTGCGCGTGACTGCCTGATTTGCTCTTGTGATTTGTTTGCCAACTTCGGCGGCCGCTTTCTCTGGATCGCTGTTACCATTAACAGTTATATTATTAGTCTGATTTATTACGGGTGCTGATGCTTGATTATCGCGATATATCCGATCTGCCATATCCCCGCGAAGTATAGCGGTTGGGCTATTATAACCACCGTTATGAATGAAATCAGAGGGGCGCTCGAAACCGGTTGCTATTATCCCCGCCTCACGCGCACTACTTGCCCCGCGCAACATATCTAGCGTACCTCGTTCGGTGCCATGTAATTCTATATCGGCATATTTCACTTGTTCGGCGATCGTAGCATCATGGATATCCTTGCCCATAATGGCTTTAAACATAGCTTGTCTGTGTGCATCGAGCTGATAAACACCGAAAGAGTTAGGATCTGTAAGGCTAGGAATTGACCTTCCACCGCTTTCCGCCATAGCCTGAGCCGTCATGCCGGCGGCCTCTATATCGCTATAGCCCAATGCTTTCCACATGCCATATATAGAATTTTTTGTAGTATTAGGCAAATTTGGGCCGAAAGGCTCATCATAAGTGCGAGATACTCTTATATCGGTTATATCATTCCACCACGATTTTATTCCTTGCGACCAGCTTTTTTTAACATCATCGCCTGTTTTCTTATATTCTTCTGCCGTTTGTTCTTTGAGTATTGGGCGATTCGCATACATATTATCCAGCGGATGATTTGTTAAACCCGTTACTATCTGATCCATTATTCCTAGAAGTTTAGTTGCCGGACCTATTGCTATAGACTCTAACTTGCTTCCAAAAATATCGATATCGTCTATTAGTAATCGCCATCCGTTGCGATATTCATGCTCTTTCTGGTTAAGCGAATCTACTTGTATTCCCGCATCTTTTAAGCGGCGCAAATGATCCTCTTCCAGTCTTGCGTCTTCTTTCCCATTCAATCGGCGCTGTAATAAATAATTTTCCGGGATATTTAACTGCTGGCCATATTGACGCTCGAGCCACCAAGGCAATTTATTGAGCTGCGAAGTAGTGCTCTTCAAAATGTCGTTAGTATCGAGTAATTCGCCATTAACTCCGCGAGTCTGTATACGAAGAGAATTAAGATAAGACTCTGCTCCGGGGGTATTGCGCATAAATGCGCTTAACCCCTCTATGGCGCTTGTGGCCTCCTCGGCGCTAGATCCAATGCCTGCCGCTGCATATCCGACGGCCTGTAAATTAGCTACTGATGCACGGGAGCGTTGTGAGATGAAATAAAGACTTTCTCCCGCTTTGGCCATTTCGTTCGTAAATATCTCAATCGCAGAGGCAACGCCTATAACTGCCCCTCCCATTTTTAACGCGTCTTTTGTTCCCGTGCTTAACATATCACGGAATTTTTTTGCGCCATGTTCGTCAACTTTATATCCTAGCTGCACGAGAAATTCGCGTATTACTTCCGTTTGACTCATTGTTTAGCCTTCCAATCCTCTATCCGGGCGTTATTTTCCGCTTGTACATCGAGAGAATCATTCATAAGCGCGAAGTCCGCAAGATCAAGTGTGCCATCCTTTAGGCTTTCATATTTGCATAAACCGCGCAATACGGGGCGCATCAACCAATCCTCGCCACCGGGTAAGGTTACGAAGCGGACTCCGGAGAAGGAGCTTTCTCTTCCATTCTCGAAATGAGTGCGGAAAAAAAACTTGATAGGGAATCGACCACGACCTCCGCAGCGATATCGAAATAATCCATCACGCTTGCATCATCGAATTGCGGCGCTTTCAGTGTCCCGATCGGCGACCACAAAACATCCTGCTTTCGCTGAGTCACGGCCAGAGCTGCATTTACGATAAATTCCGATTCCGACTCGCCCATGCGCGATAACGCACCAAGCACCGAAAGCTTAAAATCTTCTTTCGATCCAGTGAGAATATAGGGGATAAGCTTGCGGGAAATATGAAATTGCTGAATCAGCGGTAACTTGCGTATGCTGTACGTGTTGCCGCTTATATTAACCTCTGTCATACATTATACCGATTGCTGTACCAGTGCTGCGGCGCTCGCTACGGTACCACCACCACCGAGAGTAGATGCGATATAACCTACATCGAACTCCCATTCAATAATACCAGCCTCTTTGGCATAATCGACCTTTGGATATTTCTTAAACGCAACATTTGTAAGCGTCCACGAATCGCCCAAAGTGGTATTGCTGATCGAGATCGTATTCTGGCCCCATGCAGCACTCGAGCCTTTTTGAGTGTTATACATGGATGAAAGCGCCGAATTAAGCGGTGAAGTTTTATTTAGGCGCACTGTCAGTTTGCCGTCTTCACGAGCCGCAAGGCTATTCATTGGGCTACCGTCTGCACCTACGACCAGTGTATTTTTGTCTGCATTGCGTTCGATCGTAAGGCCTTCTTCTGCGCTGCCCGTATTCTGGCCGCCTATAGTGAATGATCCACCGGGGCCGGTGATAGAGGCCGAGGTGTCAAGGAAAGAATATGTGCTCATTTTGGTTTACCTTTCGATTAACGGTTTACATTGACGGAGATCTGCACAGTATGCACGGCTCCGGCTTCTTTAACGGCCACTTGGAAGGGCACAGAAATACGCGCGCTGCGGTTAGCCTGTGACTGTGTAGCGATCGGAGGATAATAAACATAATACCCTTTCGACAGATAACCGCCCTGTGTCAGCTGGCCGAATCCTGCGCTATTCCATTGTCCGGGAGCGAGATACCCGTTATTGACGCCCTGCTGGCAAGCCGCCTCGATCTGGTTGGCGATCAAGTTGCTGCCGGCATCCGTCTGCGGGATCTTTGTCGGTGACTGATAAAGCAGGTTATACACGTTTGTCTGGATCTGATTTGCCAGCCAATCCGCGTTATAAATGCTATCGATGAATATCCCCGAAGCCGTGATGGCGTTCACAATGATATTCGTGTTGTTGTTAAACAGCTCGAAAAAGTTGTAATTATTGGCGGAAAGAGCTGAATACTGCGATTGTGTGAGGTTTTCAGGGGCAACGCCGGGCTCTTGCTTCCACATACCCGTGATCGTCGTATTGTTGCCATTGAAATTCACTGTAATGAAACGGCCGATCATTGATGCTGCTGCATATGGGCTCTGGCTCGACCACTGGTAGAATGTGCGTTTATAGGCGAGCTGCTTTAACTGGTACCCGATCGATGTCGTATCGGTGGACACTAAAGCCGATGTCTCCGATGTCGTGAGAGCGTAGATATGCGGGTTATTTGTATCGCCCTCGATATAAGCTGCGATCGCGAGATGATCGTTGTCCGTAATGTCACCGTCATTTGTTCCTGCGGCGAAAGTAAGGAAATACCAGTTAGTCGATAGATTATCCATAATCGTGACACAAGCGACAGCCGATTCTGCCACAATACCACCTACGCTATAAGTTTGTGTCGCTGCGGTTAGTTTCAGTTGCGCGGATATATCGGTACCGGTGCCGGCTGTTGCCGCTGCCACGGTAGAGCTTGCACCTGTAGTGGAGCTGGTGACAAGGAACTGGCTCGAGGCCGCTTCCCATACACAAGTCCCGTGGGTTGAAAGTGCGGTATTGATAATAGCCGCCACACCGTTCATGGTTGTGATGCCGGAGAAATTGAGGCCGGTTAGGTTTACAGCCGCGCCGTCGATCGTGAAGTCGACACCGCCGTTTGTGATACCAGTCCATGCTGAAGGAAGCTGTTGCGCCGCTGTGAGAGTGCCACCGAGATTGATCCCGGAGGTTGCTGTCTTTGCCCAACGTCCGATATAAAGCTGCGTAGGCTGTGGCGATTGACTGAAAAACAATGTTGCAGCGAGATACTCGGGCGCTGTCGTGCCGAAGTCAGTCGCAACTTGGGCAAGTGATGAATAAGAGCGTATGCGCTGCTTTGTGTCGATTACATTGCTGTCACCGATGATTAAGCAGGAATTGAGATTCGCATACTGCGCGGCGGCGGGCGCTTGATTGACTTGTACGTTAATCAAGAGCGAAACGGGAAGGCCTACAGACATTTTTAATACTCCTTATGGGTTAATTGTAACGGTTGCACCTCGATCGCTTGTGATCGTAATTTGTGATGATACGATATTAAGGATCGGGTAATTTCTGACTATTTCTCTACGTATTACGACAGGCAGATCCACCCGGTAATACCATTGTGTGTTTACTATAGAAGGCACGGCCAAGACTTTTCCGACGCTCACGAGCCCCATACCTGCGAGCTGTAGTACTTCACGATTCTGCGCTACCGCCAATCCGTCCCGCAATAACTTTGCATAGGATCTCGCATTGGGGCCGTAAAAGCTGCACAGGATTGTAACCACTTCGTGATAGATCTGCACGTCGTAACCGTTTGCAGGTGGCGTCACAGGTGGGTTCGGAGCTGGTGGAAATGGCGCGCCCGGAGTGACCGGGTTATGCGCTTCATATACGAAGGTATCGGCTTGCTCTTCCTGCACGCCAATCGCTGCCCAATTTGTCGTTATTGAGGGGAGATTCGGCGGCGTTACCTGCCAGCGCGGGAATATCAGATTTCCGGGCAATCCTGTTATGCCAACGACTAAATTCTGGATGAATGTGTCAAAGACGGCATCTTCAAGGATCGGCGGGTTTTGCACCGTCGGGGTACTCGGGAGTAAATACCCACCTGTTGAAGAGTCATTCGTCATTGATAATTACCCGTTTCCGTCATTTGATAAAGCGACGCTTCGGCCTGTGTGAAGCCCGCGCCATACTGTGACCAGTTAAGCACCCGATCGACGATGTAGATATTTCCGTTATAATTAACCAGATCCGGTTGATACATTGCCCCGGTCGATGCCAAGGTAATCGGATCGAATAACTGGAATCTGTATGCGTGCACCGTGATAACAGCTTTCGCGTTTTGTGCATCAGCTGTTTGCTGAAAGGCCGATGGCGATCCTTGTGTGATAACTCCGTTAAAGAAGCATTCTGTCGGCGTTATAACTACTTTGCCGCCCTGAGTCGCATCGTTAATGTATGGCCGCCGCGTAATACAGACGCGCGAGCAAAACATTGGATCCAATATGGCATCCGATACGTCGAGCATTGGCATTTTACGATTTCCTTATGACGTATGTCTGCGCCCTTAAATATTGAGCTGTGTCGATCAATGGCTTTGCATTAACGCCACTATAATCGCCAGTTTCAAGGGCTTTCCTTGCTGCTTCGCGATCGGCTTTTGTACCGCCGCTGACTGCTTGCTTACGCGCCCGTGCGCGCAGGGTTGAATCTGCCAAGGCCTTAAATGGCCCGGTGTCTATTTTATTCTGTACGGATGTCGTTGCGATCTGCCCGGCCCGTCTCAAGTTTTGCATGAATCCGGCTTTATCGCCCGTCAATGCGCTTATCGTCGCGCTGCGCATCTCTTCGCTTATCGGCTCTTCTGCCTCGCGCACGCCGGGGATTAAGTGAGGCCGTGCGGGGATATTGTGCTCCGGCACGCCGTTTTCCATCCAGTAGCCGATCGTCGCGTTATTGACCTGTTGCTTTCCGTCTTCATCGTCGCGCTCTGCTTTTTCTGCTGGCACACCGACTAAAACCTTGTTTTGCACCATAGCGCCGATGGAATCCTGTAACCGCTTAACCTTGTCCTTTACGATGAACATGCCCGATTTCATTGCGGCGACCAGAATCCATAACCGGGGGGAATGACGAAACCCTCACCGCCGACCTGTATGCCGCCGGCGCCTACGACCTTTAGGAGATCGTAAAATTGCGTGCCATATGTGGTAAGATTCCACTGGCCACCTTTTTCGTATGCGACAAGTGCCGCATCGTATCCGATGGATACTTTATCTACACTCTTTGACGTTACAGCGCCATTGCTAGCGCCGGGCTGTCCACCGACACTTGCTTCCCGGCTACGCTTTGCAGCGATCGAGATATAGTGCGCGGTGAACAGCTCTAAACCGATATTCAGTAATTCGCCCCAAACAGTAGGATTCAGACGCAAATTAGCAACGCCTAGCCAAGTGTTGATCAGGCGAAGCGGATATGTCGTTGAGTCCGAAAATTCGGGGAAATCCTGAATGAAGGTTGCGGCATCCATTTTAGTTGATACCGTAGTTAATACCCAAGGTTTCAGGGTACACAAACTCGACAACGCCAAGCTTGCAAACATATGGACGGATCTGCGCTGCGCCTTTGAACTGCACAGGAAGGCCGACCATTGGCACCATTGGGAAACGGACAAGCTTATATTCTTGGGTGTATGCAATCATCATATCGGTTGCATTTACGCCGAGAGTGTTTCCGTTATTGGTACCGGTGCACCACTTGGAAGGAAGGATCTCGAGAGGCGTACCATTAACGCGCAGCGCGATGCTGTTTTGTTCAAGGTATGCCAAGATCGAAATGCTACCGGCCGTAGATACGACGGTTGTTGCCAGATAACCATAAACCACAGGTGAGATAAGGATTTTACGCGGGCAATATTTGAACGCGCTGTTTGTCCATACCGTAGTGATCAGGTTGTTTACATCCTGCAAGATCTGTGAAGGAGTTTTGTTAATCCACAGCGTAGAACTTCCGGTGCCGTTAGCGGCAACAGCGGTGTTGTACGGAATCTGCGGGCTATTCAAAAGACCATAGCACCCGGGGATTGTGGTGTCGCCAAGGTATACTTGGATGTCCGTATCCTGCTGGTGTTTTTCCTTCAAAGCGTAGAACTTTTCTTCGTCGATGGATCCGCCGGTCGTAAGCATGGCCGATTCCAATTCGAAGATAGTAAACTGCATTTCAAGACCCCAAGGGATCAATGGGCTTGCAGTTTTGCCGATGTCGACCGCTACGTTAGGGAGCGTGCTCGAATCTTTCGAGATAAACGCTTTCTTCGTAGGATCAATGCCACCGACTGATGCCAAAGCGGACACTGTGTAGCTGGTGAAATCATGGCCCATTGTAGCATCGGAACGGACGTTGATATCACGGCTCCACGTAAAATCCTGCAAAGGCTCGTGGATAGTACGATCGAGCTGCTCGAGCTGACCGATTAAAAATGCACCGGTACTATCGATGATTCTTTGATCTACTGTACGCATTATGTGTTTCCTTTCTTATATAGCAATGCCGATTTCACCGTTGCCATAGGCATCGGTTGCACCGGTATAGTATGTGTTAATGGATCCGTACAAAATTGTGTTTGCTGTTACGGTAATCGTGAAAGAATCGCCAGCCACGAAAGCAACGCCACCGGTCGTAATTTTACCGGTGAGACCGTTTTCTGCTACGAATGCCGTTGGTGTGCCGCTAGCAACACCGGTCGCAATGATAGAGCCGGTTGAATCCGTCACATTGTAAGCGGTCGCGGTTGTGAAGGTTGCCTTATAGGTACCTGCGGCGGTATTAAGCGCCCAAGTCTGCGATCCTCCCAAACTGCCGATCGTACCGTTACCCGTATTAGTCCCGGCAACGCCGGTTACTACGAGCTCTGGTGCCGCTTCAAAGTTACCGACAACTTTATTAGTTGAGCCGTTACCGACGCGCACATAAACAGGGCTATCCTTAGTAGGAGGTACGGAGGCAAAGTTGTTTACGATCACATTGATATAGCCGCGCTTCAACACATCGGCGGGGAATGCCTTGTTAGGCACCGCAACACCGAGGCCGTCTGTACCATTACCAGAGGTAGGATATGGACGTACGAGCACACCATAAATGCTATTGGATACGTCGCCGCTGCCGATTGGCAACAACACGCCGGATACCATTTTCACTGCAACACCGAATGCGGTGGGCGGTGTAGACTGGTTTAACATCTGCGCTTCGATAATTGCGTATTCTGGGCGAGTTATCGACCCGGCAATACCAGAGGGCATCTGATAAGGATAAGCTACCATGTTTTAGTCCTTTCTTAAAAATTAATGATTTTCAGAGTGCTACTTTTTAGCGCCCCAAAATTTCTTGTTGATCTGGTCGATACCGCCCTTTTTGAAAGGATCGGCGGAGTTATCATTTGTTCGAGTGTTTACCCGAGCGCCGGCGCGATTATTATTTGCCGACTTAATGATTTCAGAAGCACCCAAGAAAGCACCTTCAACAGCGCCGCAAGAGAGCTTATCGACTGATTTGCCATCAAGGAAACCTGTCAATGCTTTTTTGCCGGCTTCATTGGCCAGAGCCGCATTTAAGACGCGCCGCTTAATGAGGCACAGAGCATCGGCGGCTTTACCGTCGCGCACCGCTGTATCTTTAAGCTTTGGCAGTGTCACACCGGGGGCGAGGATCTCTGCACGCGAAACGATATCGGCATACTGATTTGCCGCATCACGCACGCGCTCTTCCTCAGTAACGATCGGGGAATCTGAATCAGAGAAATCGATGAGAGCGTCTTTTGCTTTGTCGCGTTCTTTCTTCTCTTCTTCCTCTTCCTCTTTTTCCTCGGCGTCACGGCGAGCCTTGTCTTCGGCCTTTTTCTTTTCTTCCTTTTCGTATTCGGCATCTTTTGCCATACGATCAGCGATCCAGTCTTCCGCTTTTTTAAGGCGTTGTTCGAAGGTTGTTTCGCCTTCATCTTTCGCTTCGCCCGTGTGGATGTGGATGTGATTGCCTTCGCCTTCTTCCATTTCCGCGTCACGGAGCGCCGCATCTAAGGCCTTTTCATCTCGAGACGAAAAAGCTGCCTTGATACGGGCAAATGCTTTTACTTTTGACATATTGACTCCTTTATCTTGAATTGCACAACGGGCACCACACCGGCCATTAGCGACAAGCGCGACATGATTCCCAACTATATTAGTCTGCCGCCCACGACCCGGCTCGATCTGTTCGAAACGTGCGTCATACCCACATGACACCTCACGTTTGCCATCGCGGATGGCGTCTATCGCTTCCCTGTCAGTAATAAGCAGGTCGGCGAGTAGTAGGTTGTCTTCAAAACCGATGCCGCGACGCACATTTTGCACCACGCCCACGGCGAGACTTTTCCAGTTATCCGGAGAGACATCCTCATCCGGATGATCATTTGTTACGGGCTTACCCTCGAATGACGCGATCGTCTCCTTGCGGAAAACTTCATCTTCATCACGATCCATCCGGATGACACCGCCCTGTGATTGTAAATTGGGCACCTCATAGTCTGCATAGAGCTGCGATCCGGTGCGCGCGATAGGCACATCACGGCAAAGCAAAAACCCCTCGGGAGTTAAGGATTGTTTTTCGCTCAACTCTGATGGGGTGAAATAACGCATTGGTGTTTCGTCTTGGGTGCTGCAATCGTGGCAATCGCAATCTTTTCCACCGGCGCAATCTTTGCCCGCTTCTTTGTAAGCGATGGCGGCCGCCTGTGCGCGCGAGTGACCGGCGTTAATCAGCTCTGCGATATTAAACGAGATTGTCTTCTCGCTGCTACCTTGTTTCAATGGCATATTTACTAACCAGTGGTTGTGTTAAATGTGCAAGCGATACCTCAAACACGGGGTTTAGGCCTACTTGCGGTTGAATTACTTAGTTGCGACGATAAAACATGCCGCTGCTAATGCGAGCATGATCATCCCGAGCATAAATATGCTTTGGCCTTCGTCATCCTCGGGTGAGCTATCAAGCGATATGCTTATACCCAACAGAGCCAACAAAAGCCCGAATATAACCATTACTCCTAAAGCCACCAAACAAAGCGTATACATAAATTACCTTTCGGGGATGATTGGCTCTGGACGGCACCGGCAGTTGTATATCTCGCCCGGGTGCGCGTGGACGACAGGCTGATCGTCTTCGCTTGCGATAGGAGGGTTATCCCATGCAAAGACTTTCCCGTCGAGCTCGCGGTGTTTCTGTCGCACTCGGCCGTCGTGTACCGTGCGCCATATGTAATGCGTGCTTTGGATCGTCTGCGCGCGGGCTTGTGTTAATGCGGTTGCTGCGCGTGTTGTCTCGGTGCGGGCGATCAACATTGCCCTGCTTTCCGACACCTCACCGCTGCGCGCTATCTCTTCGGCTATTTCCTTTGCTCTGGTGCCATCAATCAGGCCTTCTTTGACTAAGTGATGCACACGCTCCGCTGCATCAATCGGCAATGAGGTTATGTATTTGACCTGTCGCTGCATTATGTTGTTGAAAACTGCGCCTACATTCGCGCTGCGCAATTCCCGGCGTATGCCTTCGCCCATTTCTGCGGTTGCGCGCGCCCATGCTTTGCGATCCTGCTTATCGCTCGCCTCGGCCAACTGGAAACCTTTAAGCTTTGCCCAAGGCTCAAGCATCTTTGCGTAATCTTCAAGGGTTTTATCCAAGGCCGGCAGATTGAATTTATCTAACGTCTCTGCCTGATAACCCTCGATGATGCGCCCTATCTCACGGGCAACCTTGCGCAAGCTCCGTTCATATCCTCGCATGATGCCTTCCGGCTTTGCGAATGGGCTAATCTTCTTTGTTTTCTTCGCCATTGTTCACCTGCTGCTGTGCGGCGATTTCCTCGGGAGTTTGTACAAATTCGGATAAAGGCGGCTCGCTCTCGGCGTCCTTAATATCTTCATCGGTAATGTTCGACCACATTCCGTTAGTTTTGCTGCTCTGCTTGAGCTCTTTTAATGCAGTGGCGTGAGATACAAGACCAGACTCAAATGCGCCCTGCACCGCTGATGTATCCTTGCTGGCCATTTCTGATTTCTGTTCGTCGGTACTCTGCCAGAGTGGGTTAAACTGGAAGTTAAAGCCCGGAGGCAATTCTTTCCCGAAGGTGGAGCGCATCGTCAAGCCGAGGATGATCTTTAACGGCCGACGGAGCTTTGTCGATTGCTTGCGCTTAATGCTGTCATAATAGTTGCGCAGATCCGTTTCGCCTGTTGCATTTAGTCCGCCCGGTGTCTGCCCGAATAATCTAACCATTGGCTCTTCGATCGCGCCACTGATTTGTTCGGCAAATTTCAATAGAATGTCATCGAGCCCGGCAAAGTTATAAGCCTGTGTCTCGAGTTTATCTGTGGTGTCGATTAGCGTTATACCCTCAATGCTCTGAAAGCGACGAATCAACGCGATATTCTTGGTGAGGCTTGACATCGCCGGGCCGCCGGCCCCGATGATTTCTCTCAAGCCTTCAACAGATAATGTGCGAAGATATGCCTTGAATACGAGCTGCGCTGCACCCTGCGTTGTGCTATCGAATGCTTCGATACGGTCGTATATGCGCTCGACGATACTTTCTGCCCATAACTGCTCTGTCAATTTCTGCCAGTGCGGGAGCTCGATCGAGTCAAAGCGGAATAAACGCGAATGATGTATTACACCGAGGTCGGGCAATATCGCATCGGGCACAGTCTGGTAAAACTCTGGCAATCCTATATCAGGTCCGAAGTCTTGCACAAGATGGCCCAAGCTTGGCACGAGCTGCCAGCGATCCATCGGTAATATGCCACGGAATTGACCTTTTTTTACTGTCTCGATGTTCAATGGAGTAGCCATATCCTGCCCATCGATCATGTATACACCTACACAGGATCCGTACAGGCGGCCCCACTTAATCACGCGGTTGATGTTTTCCCATATCTCGAGATCATCCATCGCCTCTTCAAGTATCGCAATATCGTCGGGGCTCATATCGGATTGGATCTCGATACCCGCTTGCGTCATATCGTCTGCGCAATGATCGACTGCTGCGCCGATTATCCACGACCCCCGGTATAGCGCCTCTAGCAAAATACGATTGCGCGTTAGGAACGTAAAGCCGTACGTCCCATAGGAGCTCATGTTATCAGTACCGATGCCTACCTGCGCGGCAAAGTTGATATAGCTGTCATGCACGCGCTGCGATGCGCTCTCTTGCTTTGGAAATTGTATGATGTCCGCTTTTGTCATTATTGATCCAGTTTTTCCCATAATGCAAGACCGCCTCGGCTCTTGATAAACCCATCCAGAGCGTATCGCGCGCTATCCCATGAATGGTTATGTTCATCGACTACGATCGGCAGTATCTTGCCTGATTTATCTACTTTGTAGCTGTATAGCCGCGCTTCTTTTTGCGTCTCTTTGCATCGCGTATGAATGTGTATGGCCTTGAAAGCCTTAATGTGTGAGATACCGTCTTCGACACTGCCTTTCCATTTACGGGCGGCGTCGATAATGAATCCCTTGCGTCTCAAATAACTAATCGTATCCGGCCGGGCGCTGTCTGCTTTTATAGGCCATACCTTCGCGTTTGGTATACCTGCATATGCGGCACCGCTTGCGCCGATACCGCCTTCGTAAAATGCTGGCAGATCGTCAAGCTCTACGTTTTGTGCGTATGCCTCATGGCTAATCCAGAGCTCTTCCGATCCGTCTTCGTTGCGTGTGACATAGCACCGCAGCAATACGCTTGGATCCTCGCTGAAACCAAAGTCGGCACCTTGAAGTAAATGCACACCTTCAGGCACTTCGAAGTCTTCAACGACGACACGGCTACGGAATATCGCGGCCACCGATATCTTTTTAGGATACCCGAGCCAGACGTTATCGTAACTGTCTTGTGCTTCTTTGCGCTGGTCGTCGGTTAATTTAGGATCGATTGTTTTCTGGTAGGCAAATTGTCGTTGCGCCTCGAGCTTTGCCGGGAAGTATGGGTTATCGAGATATGTGTGGTATCTGACAACAGCCCCGGGCGGTGGTGTATTGGTGACGAAGTAATCATACATGAAGTCTTCGGCATCGTCTGGGTTAAGATCCGCGAATATCTCCGATCCGTCTTTTCGGATAGTCGGCTCGAGAATCTCCCAAGAGTTCTTTGTGGTGTTTTGCGCTTCGGCGAGCCACACGTCATCCACACCCTCAAGCGACTTGATGTTGTCGACGCTGTAATCCTGCAAGCCCTTAAAGATAAATTCGCTGTTTGACATCAGGCCGCGTATGCTCTGCGACGTGACCTCGAAATATTCCTGCAACCCCATTTCCTTGATCTGGTTTTTAAGCAGACGATGCACGGAGTCTTTAATAGAGTTTTGCACTTCGCGAGTGCACATAATCAGTCGCGTGCGGGTGTGCGCTTTATGGATAAGCACCCGGGCGATTGACCACGATGCCGCCTTACCGCGACCTCCGTATGCGATCTTGATCGGTGCCGGCTCCCATAAATAATTAAACGCCGGCGGTATTATCGGCTTGTTTGTCTCCGGATCCACCTTCGGCATCAACGCTTGTGCCATTTTCCGGTGTTTCAGTTCCGCTATCGCCGCTGCTACTTTGGAGGGCAATACCTGCGTTGCGTTGGATGAAGTCTGCAAGCTGCTCATCGCTCATACCCTGTATTTCGGCAAATTGCGCGTTGATGTTTGTCTGCGGCACCTTGCCATCTATTTGTTCGATCACGACCTCGACCGCACGAATGTCGCCTTGCTCTGCCATCTCCACGAGCTTCTCGCCGATGACCTGAGCCTTTGCTTTGCCGTCTGCGTTTAACCGTGCAGCTGCAAGCCTTATCGCATTGCGTACCGAGTATGGCTTATTGGCGCCGGGGCGTGAGCTAGGAGGGGGCTCGCCGGGCTTAAATCTGTTTTCGTGGTTAGGATCGGGGTTACTCATGATCGCTTTTTCCTAAAGCGCCAACCAAGTTTTTGTTATTTCGGTTATCCGGGCGGAAAAATTCCCCGGCAGAGTTTTATGTCTAACCGGGGCAAGAACATCGCTACAAACGATGCTAGGAGAAATTCCAAACAATTGGAGGCACGTATCTGATGATGCTTTATTCTGCCATAATCACACAAAATTACAAGCCTATTTTTTAGGCAGTCTATTAGCGGTACGAAATAAGCATTAAACGCCTGTTTTTCGTCCATTACTTGAATCGATCGCCGGATGCCATTACAAGGTCAACTTTACCCTCGTATCGCTTAATCGTCATGCCGGGCAGTGCTTTTTCGAGGTGCAAAAAGAATGAAGCAATCATTTCCGGGGTGGTGTCGCGGTGGATTGAGGCGATGACGTTGCCATATCGCGCCCATTGCTTGCAAGGCGATATCTCAATTCTCATGGATTGCCTAAAGTCGTTGTTACACCGAGTCTATATGGCTTTTTATGGACATGCCGGCGGCCGTAATGCTCTACCAGCTGATCGAGGCCTCTCTGTAAGGCGTCCATGCGCCGATATCGGGGTACCGAGCTCTTTACATCCTGTAGCCATTCTCCCTCGCATACAATGGCGATTACGATCTTACGGTACCTGATATGTATCGAGTCATGCGCACGCACGTACGCTTCCCATGCTTGGTAATTCATGCCCTGCTTGTTACCCCCTCCGCCCCCTATCGTGATATTGAGGCATGACTTGAAGCCACCGACCATGCGCGATGCGTACCAGTCACGATAGAGGCTCTTTGCGGCAGATTCCTGATCCTGCGTGATTAACCCCTTGGATGCGTAATAGGCAATGTTTGACGAATTGGCATTATATGCCCGGCGCTTGCCCTCCGGTGTCATCTTGATCCCGTATTGGGAGTGTTGATCTTGTTCGGGTGTTTGTAAATTGGCCGAGTTACGTTCCTTCTCAAGTGCTGCCTTGATCTCCACCTCCGCCGGCTTTTTTATCTTTTTGGATGCCTCCAATATCAGTTTTGATATCGCTTCGACGGACGCTTTTGTAAATCCCTTTTTCGGCATCGTTGCCCCCTGTGATGATTGAAAGAATATTTAACTCGTGGCGGTTTTCGTATTCGGATATCGGCATAATTTTGCACAGCATAACAGGCGTTAAGGTCAAACACCAGACTATAACTTTATTCTCGATGCAATGCAGCACCATATCGCGAGGATTGTTTCCGTAAAATAACCGATCCCGGTACCACGGCATCGTTACTCCCATTGTCTCTTTATGCTGCCAGGGATGCCATGCCATTAATTATCGCCCCTATGCGTAAACCGTGGGCGCATACGGCCGTCATTGAATTTGCGGCCAGTTTTTCTATGGAAAGCTTTAATCACGCAATCTGGCTCTAAACCTGCGGCTATACACACCGCAATAAATCCCTTATCATTAAGATTAAACCACGAGCGCGCTTGCTTCTTTACGAGCTCTTTTTGCTCTTTGGTGCATGAGGGCAATGTCCCGTCGACCATTGCGTTAAGGATGACAGCTCTCCACAAAGCTATCTCGGGCGTTCCGTGAGCTCCCCTAGTGTCTCTCGCGTCTGCTATTGCACGATTTTTCATTCTTAATTACCCACCTGCGTCTTTTTCTTGAGTATAACCACTGTTTCACGATATGCCGTAATCGCCACAAATTACCCATGTATATCTGCCCTTTTCCTTGGCGAAAACATATCATCGGTTTTTATAAAATCCTTTGGATCGAGATATACTGGCCCAATAATATCCTGCCCCTTGCTTGCCCGGTTATATTCACCGGTGCTCTTACCCACTACATCCATGCGGTATTTTACAATCCCGTGACTGCGCTCCCAATCCGAAAGAAATGATATCTGCGTCGAACTCATATATTCGGGAAATTTATCTCGAGCAAATGCTGCCATCGTAGCGCGTTGCTCTGGTGTAAAATCACCGCAACCGTGATGATAGCCGCAAGAACATACCTTGCCATTTTTAGCGTATCCGTGATGATGATCAGACATAACCCCTCCAATTTTTACCCAGTTTGTTTTCAACGTATTCGATCGCGAAGTCTGTTAGATTGCCGCCATTTTTTACATGGCTTAGAAATCCTAAAAGCCGGCCGTTATCCTGCTCGATGATTTGCACGATATCGGATGGCGCGGGAAATTCTCTGTAGTTTTTAATGTAATACTTGAACGCTGATTTAACCAAAGGGAATGGGTAATCCTCGAGAGCAAGCATAAACATTGGTATAGCATCATTGAGCTGGCTCGAGTCTTTCCCATAGCCGTGCAATCCGTTGTAACATTGCGTTATCATGCTGATGATTTGCGTTGTACCCTCTCTATCGCTCGATAAGGGGAGCGCCCACACTTGCAAGGTATTTGTTAGCGACGTCGTATGCCTCATCGGCCTTTCCTCTCTTGGTACCATTGCCGTTTGACCGCAACCCGACGACATTACCCTCGGTGCTGTAGTCGCATTCCCATCCTCGCTGGTAGATCCATGTGGCGTAATGCTTGATGTATCGCTTTTCGGAGATTTCTGTTGCAGCGAATGCCGCATATCGTCTAGCGCCTTCGATAATGACTTCATGACTTACCCCATGTGTTAAAGCTTGCTGGTATCGGACAAAGCCCTGCGCCTTCGTCCCGTTGTTTGGCGGATACACCGATATAAAATTTTCATACTCGGGCGTGTACGCGTTAGAGAGTCTCTTATCTCTCTTCTTACTTTCTTTCTTATTGATAGAGTTAGAGAGAAGAGAGTTATCTCTTACGTGCGTGTGCGCGTTCTCTATATGCGATGCGTTAGATGGCGTTAAATCGGCGTTAGATTCGTTAGATTTAACGCTTTCTACCGACCGCTGAGAATTATCGTTATTTTTCCTGCGTTTGCGGTAATCGCGCTGATATTCTGCGTTAGATTTACGCGTTAGATTTGCGTTAGATGGCGTTAGATTATCGTTTAACGCTGCGTTAGATTCGTTAGATAACGCGTTAGATTTATTTAACGCTTGATAACGCTTTTCGATTATTTCTGTAACGACACGAAGCTGCTGTATCGTGATGCCAGCGCGTTCGAGTTTCGCAATATCTGATGATGATAACATTTGAACTTAGCCCCCCTAGCCTATGTGTTTTTTTGAGGGGAGGCGGTCTATATCCGGCTAAGAATGATTAGACACTCGGGCGATCAACCCGGCCTCCCCCGTTATAATTGCTGGACGCAAAATAACTCTTATTTTTATACGAAAAATATATTTTTGATGCAAGTCAATTATTGGATACCGATATCGTCTGCTATGCCATCGGCAGGATCATCGGTGAAACGCCACTTTTTATTTTCCCATACCAGAAAGCCATTATAGAAAGGGCGCACATTATCGCGCCCATACTTTCCGCACATGAGCTCGTAAAGTACTTGCGGAGGTATGACAAGATGATCGGGTTGTGTATCCATGATTATTTCCTTTTGTGTGGTGTACCGGCTTTATACCACGCCGCCGGCGAGCGCCCTAACTTCTACCGCTGCCAGTAGAGGGTATTTATGCGGCCTCTGAATCCTCTACGGTATCAAATAAATGTAATTGGCCGTGATTATCAGCTGCATATTTACGCAAGCGATTGGTTTGTTTTTCGACCTCGCGCTTAGACTGTAGCTTTTCAGGGTTGCTTATCATCTCTTTTCCAAGTGTTTTGATTGGCGTTTTTAGATGCCCTTCATCCTTGGCCTTGTTAAGCAAATCCTTTTGTTTCTGGCCAAGCTCGATTTTCTTTTTTTCGATCTCTGCCCATGACGTTGCATATCTATATTCTTGTTCAAGATCTGGTTTATTGTGCCCGGCCGCTGCTGCGGATCCCGGCTCTTCGAAAGCTTTAGTTTTACGTGCCATAAAATATACTCCTATAGTTGGCGGTTATACGGCTTGCCACAATGGCTTCGCCAGTATTTCAGATTTGTATTGCTCGAGGGCATCGATATTGCCGCGCGCGACGACATAGACACCCCCCTTGCTGCGCACGAGAGCCATACGCTCTAATTGCTCCGGGCGTAGCTGTCCGTCTCGAGTTTTCGCCTCTACCTCAACCCACCTACCGAATGGGCTCAAAGCTAAAATATCTCCGGATCCTTTCTTGCCATAGCGGATATAATGCCCGCTTTCGGCTTTATAGGCTCCCGTATTGTTGCGTATGATGTCGCATTGGTGAAGGCATAGCCAATCGATACACGCTTTGATCACATGCCCTTCGCTCATGGCCGCAATTCAATCCCGCCGATTTGCACTTCATCGGCTCTATCTTCGACATCGAGCGTCGAGGATCTTTGGCGGCCGAGCATTTCACCTTTGGCGCGTCGGGCCTTCATGCGTTCGCTTGCTGCTTTGCGCGCTTCCTCCGACCACGGCTTACGCTCTTTTTTCGGCTTATCCGTTGCAACGTCTTTTTTGTCTTCTGTTTTCGCAACTGCTTTGTTACCAAAAAGGAAATCGGATATAACAGAGGATTTCTTTTTCGGCTCCAATTCTGCCGATGATTCTGGTATTGCAAGCGAGATATCTGACTCCGTAGTCATTACCTCCCCGGAAGGCTCTATGCCAAAGAAAAGGGCTTCCGCATCGAAAAGCTTATCAATGTGATAAAGGGCGCGCTCCCGCAACGTTTCGTTATCCGCATTTTCGATAATGTCGATCGTGCGATAAATTGATTCTTTTAGATTGTAATAATCCATAGCGTACCCCTGTTAAATGATTTTATAAAATTCGTAGATGGCTTGTCGTTCGTCTTCTGTAAGTAGTGATTGCTCAACCCAATACTCTATTGTGCGAATTGCGATCGGTGCGCTCATTTCAGCAAGCACCGTAATACATGCGAGAGCCTTGCGGAAACCGTCGGCCGGTGGCATGAGCTTCGGGCGTTCAAAAGCGAGTATGGTTGCCGGCTCCTGTTGTTCATCAGTCATGCTTTGCCTCTTTGTTTAAATAATCCACAATAACTACAATCAAGTGATCACTGATGGAGACGCGCTGATTAATTTCTGCATTTTTTTCAAAAGCTGCCATTAATTTATGCGGCAATCTAAAACTTCTCGGCAATCTCTCCGCCGTTAGCATTTCTATAATATCTAGTTTTTTCATAATATTGTCGGTTTCTGTAATTTTATTGTAATTTTTTTGTTGCCGAAACCTATCAAATATGTATTCTGGTGTCAAGGCGAAGGAATTTCAACCGTCGCCGACATAACAAAGGATTCCAATCATGACACAAAACAATTTTCCAATTATGCAAAAAGAGATTATCGACGCGATCGAGTCATCTCTGCGCATACTGACACCGCTACAATCAAATGTATTGCCAACCCAGAGAGAGCTTAAAGATGCCATCGACACGATTCGCATGGCACGCTCTATCATCACTGTACGCGGGGGTGACAATGTTCAATCCTAATGAACCCGAAAACGAATTTGACGAACGCCTCGCAGACACCAAAGGTGCCGATGCGCAACAATTCCGCAAATCGGTTAGAGAAGTAAAGCTGGCAATGGCCGATCTTTTCTTGCGGTTGCACTTACCTTTCGAGGCTATCACTCAAGAGCAAGTCACGCACGCTCTTGATTGCTGCGCAGAAGCGATAGATGATCTGGTGTACACAAATGAACAAGAAGCCGCAAAATGGCTTGGAAAAAGGGAGAAACACTAATGGAAGATTTTACAGCACAAGACCGCAATGCACTTATTGCTATAGTTGCAGTCAATATCGTGATTTATGTGGCCATAGGATTCACTATGGATCTAGGGTATCGCCTATTGGATAATTGGGGGTTTTTTGAATGGGTGTTTAAGGTGACGGGATGGTAAAGAATACCCGTAAGGGTGTAGTCAGGCTATCCGTGGCGACTTTAACAACGCGGAGTGATGGGCGGCAACTACGACAGCCGCGCGGTGCCTACACACCTCTGACGTAGAGTCACGCCAAAGCGGGCGGTAATTTGTGGAGTATGTCACTCCTTAACCGGATGGGAAAGCTTGACAGGTCGGAGAGACGATCAAAAGAATATTAACCAAACAAAGGAGTCGCCGAAATGAATTATACAACCGCAGTTATGCTAATAAATACGAATATCCGGGCTATCAAATGCACGTATGAACCTGATACCGACAGAATCACGCAATCGCGTACACTGTTTAAAACCCTCGATAAATCGATTGCGATCGGGGATTATGTGGTCGTGCCAACAGACACACGCCATAAAATGACAGTCGTTAAAGTGGTGGAAGTGGATACCGATGTTGACTTCGAAGACCCCACACAGGTCGGGTGGATCATTGGCAAGGTATCTATCGCCGATTATACGCAAATAACCACCGAGGAGGAGCGTGCGATTAAGCAGATTAAAGATGCCGAGAAGCTTAAGAAACGCAATGAGCTGCGCGACTCCCTGTTGGCAAGCCAAGCCGAGGTATTGAAAGCCCTTCCGATTGCTACTATGGGCGATGCGCCAGCGATTGACGCCCCGACAGACGATAAAGCAGCATAACAAAGAATTGGTAAAGCAGTGGCACTGGTGCGCTTGATCTCACAGAGGCTTTACCACAGAGCATCCATGCGGATGCTCTGTAATAGAGATCCTTTCTCTATCGCAAATCGGTGTATAAAGGGGGTGCGAGTGAGATTGCGCGCGTATTGCGCCCCCCGGTTACACGAAAGGGTTATGTATGGCACATTGTCATAAATGTGGCGGAAAGGTTACTAAGCGGCCGGATAAGAGTCGCAAATGCAAATCATGTGGGTTTATGCCGGGCAAAGGCAAACTCGATCGCTCTGGCAATCCTAAACCAGTTAAATCGCTGATATATTATTGCGATACACATGGACAAGTGCTTCCAACTTTTTTCTGTGCAACTACCCCCGCAGCTGTGAGCAAGCCCTTTTGCGCGTTATGTTACATGGACTGGCTACCCAATAATTTCCCATTACGAAAGGATACACTATGACCATACTTTTTGATTACATGATTATCGGCGTGCTGTTTTTATCAGGGCAGATACGCTTTGCTGCAAAGCAAAAATGGCAAGGATGGGCATTTGTAGCCGCTGCCCTATTGATGATGTTCATAGATAGCGCAAATCGCGCGGCGGGGATCTGATCATGCCACAACCCCAAGGTCTACAACCCGGCGTCTATTTCATCGACATGGAAACCTATCACGCGGATCCTGCCATCGGTAGCAGCGGCATAAAGGATCTGCTCATATCCCCACGCCGGTACTGGTTTAATAGCCCGCTAAACCCCAAACGCAAGCCAAAGAAGGAAACCCCGGCGTTGCGTTTTGGCAAGGCTTTCCACGCAATGATCCTCGAGCCAGAGAATTTCGAGAAATACATAGCGATCATGCCTAAAAAGTTTATCCCTGCCAAGCAACACCCGACAGGGTTAAGCATGGAAAAGCAAAAGGAGCTATTCATCGAAGCAAACAGTGATAAAATCATAGTCTCACACGAAGAGATCGATACGATGATCGAGATGTTATACGCATTGCAGGTCGAGCCGGCCCACCTTAACGCCCTAAAATCCGGTCTATCGGAAGTGTCTATCTTTTGGCGTGATGCTGAAACAGGCCTTATGTGCAAGATCCGCGCCGATCGATTCGCCCCGTTATGGGTTAGCGACCTCAAAACCACAACGTCGATCGATGATAAGAATCTGCGCCATGAGTTTCCCAAGCGCGGCTATGACGTGTCCGGGGCAATGTATTCCGAAGGTATGATACAGCTTAAAGAGATGATCCGCGGGGGCTACAAAATGCCATCCGATTTCTCTGACATGTTTATGAATGAATTTATGAGCACGGAAAAGCAGCACTTCGCTTTTATTTTCCAAGAGAAAGAATCGCCCTACATAACAAGGCTGTGGCGCATGACTCCTTACATTACCGAGATCGGTTACGATAAATTCCGAAAGGGGTTGTCGATCTATCAGGATCACCAAAACAAAATAGACGCTTGGCCATCGGGTTTCCCTGTGGTCGAGGATATTGACGAATCCATGCTTTCCCAATCTGTAAATTTCTAGGAGATATATGACAGAAAAAAAACCTCAAGAACCCGAAAGAATTATGACGAATTATGAGTGCATCGAGGCGGAGCTCAAGCGTCATCAAAATACTAATAAAATTGTCCTTGCCCTTGGCCACAACGCGAAAAGCGAAGCCGGAAAGACGGAGGCGTTTAAGTATATCGCGAGTGTGCTGATCGAGATCCAAAAAAGTGCTACGGATGATAAGAAGGATTTAACGATCTGCACCCCCGATAGTATCGTGCGCGCTATCATCGATGCTGCCACGTTCCGCTTGCCGATCGACGGCCGACAACTTGCCTACCTTATCAGATACGAGAATAAGGCCGGTCGTTGCTTCGAAGCTAAATTCCAACCGGGATATAAGGGATTTATCTATAAAATTGCTGAGCATTACAAAGATGTCGACTTTACGGCCGAGCCTGTTTTTGAAGGCGATCAGCTCGATCTATCGGACGAAGGTGGATTCCAGACATATAAACATATCCGCCCTAATCCTTTCCAAAAGGATCAAGCGAAGATGATCGGATTAATTGCTTGCCTTGCATATTCTAGCGATGCCGGCCGACACTCTAAAATCGCCACGTTACCCAAGTCCGAGATTGATCAGATCCGCAAAGCTGCAAAGCAGGATTTTATATGGGCATCGTGGTATTTTGAAAAAGCCAAGGCCGCCGCATTAAAGCGCCTGTGTAAAATCCACTTCGCAACAGTTATGGGCGTGCAAGAGTTGATCATGTATGACAATGAAACGCACTTCGCGATCGAGACACCAAACGGCGATCGTATTACACAAGCCGGGGGAGCTGATGACTTAGCGAAAGCCCTTGAGCATAAACCGGCCGTGCCTATGGAAATTGTCGAAAACGTAACCGAAGGAGTAAAAGCCGATGTCGCAAAATAAACCAGAAAATCCACCTGCTTTCGCTTGTGCTAATGATGTCGCGCATCAAGGCGGCATGACGCTGCGAGATTACTTTGCAGGACAAGCCCTTGCCGGCATTTTATCTTGCCCATCTACTATGGATGCTATTAACAATGAAAGATCTGGCACGGATACTATCTTTAATTTATCCGCATTAATTTCATATGGTTTTGCGGATGCTATGCTCAATGAAAGGTCTAAATAATGAACGCAAAGAAATGCAAAAACGCTCGCAAGCTAGCCCGCAAATTATCGACTGATTACCCGGCATATAGCCTCGTGCAGAAGAGCAAAACCAATTACCGCCAAGCGGTTAATTATCTAAAATCGACGCGCGGGATATATCGCTACATCAAAAAGCTCATTCGCAAGGGCTTCACCATGAAAAAAATCACGGAGGCAAATATCAATGAGCTCGCTTAAAATTCGTAAGATTGATGTCTTAAAGGTATACCCCACCGAGACGGGCACATACTTCGGCCGTAAATGGGCTCTGGTGGCCTACGAGCTATCGAATGATGTTAAGGGGATAATCGATCTCCCCATACCCAAAGACTGCGACGATATCCACCCGGTCGCGATCGGAGCGATAAGGGGGGCAATTAACCGGGGAATATTCGATAATATATTGCGCCCCGTATCCGTGCCGGCCGTTGCTTAACTTTAACTTAAAAGGACAAAACCATGCGTATATTAAAATTCGACGACGAACTAGCCTTTGCCAAAGAATACCCACACCTTGTTAAAACGATTATAAAGCCCAATAAGCGACTAATCTTTGCCTCCCTTGATATGGGGTGGCCACTGGTAGGCGTGCGCGTAATAGAGGGCACAGAAGAGGAAGGCGACGATATTGCCGAAGATAGCCCCATAGAGCAACCCAAACAACCCGAGAAAGTGGAAGCTAAACCAGAGATCCCCACATTTCTGCGCAAGGATACTTTAGAGGTTTCGGCCGAAGAAGAGAAGACGATCGGGGAAATGCTGCACATTACCGACACACCGACGCAAGCCGCCACACTCGAGGATCCATCCATACCGCGTTTGCCCGGCGAATCTGATCGCCAATATGCTACTCGCAAGGATCTTGAGCAAAAGATCAAAAAAATGAAAGATGACGCATTGCGCGCGGCATCAGAAGGTCGAGTCGTCTAACATGGATAAATTGGATCTTCGCGAATATTCCTTGCCGGATCTGTCAGCGGAAGCCAGCCTTAAAAAAGCGCAAGACGACCTGCGTAACTTGGCTAGAAAGATGCAGACAATGCCAACACCGGAGGGAATCATCGCGGAGATCCAAGAACACAAATACTGCAACCACGACTAACTTTTATGGGGCTCTGCCTGATCTAACCCGCGAGGGCGATGTCCTGCACTGCTCATGGAATCGAGCACTATAGGATTGAAACAGGCAACCTCACCAAAGGAGAAATTAAAATGACGGATAAGATACTGGATAAAGAATGGCGGCGCTTTGCGGAAATGGGTATCCCTCGGGATGCCACTATTAGAGAGCGTATACAAATGCGCAATGCTTTCTACATCGGCGCGCAGGTGGCATATACCGCTATATTCTCGAGCCTCATTGTAGCAGAAGAGGGCGACGTTAAAACGGAGAGCATCAACCCGGAAATCGTAGAAATGCTCAAAACCGAGATCCAAGACTTTTTACGCGGCCATCAGGAAGCAAGCGCGAAGGTGCCGTTATGAACACAATGGAAATGGAAAGCGAACTCTTCATGTCCGATTTGCGTAACGGCGCAAAGAAAGCGTGCCCATGCTGCGGGCGGTACGCGCAAATATACAAGAGAAAACTTCACGCTGGCATGACTATGCAATTAATAAAATTGTACCGGATCGGCGGCCATGAGCGTTTTATCCATGTGAACGAAATGGCTAACTTCTTTAGTGGCACCGGCGACATGACAAAGTTTAAGCATTGGGGGTGCATTATCAGCGCGGAGAATGAGCCGGATTCACAGACAAAAACAAGCGGCAAATGGAAAATAACTTCCAAGGGCGTTTCCTTTATCTTGGGCTACATTAAATTACCCGAGTGCGCCTATATCTATGACGACCGCTTGTTATCATTTTCACCGCAAGAGATCGGCGTATTAGACGCCTTGGGGAATAAATTTTCATACATGGAATTAATGAGCGCATAACATGGCAAAAGCTAAACCACCCACCAAGAAGCAAATAGAACGCCGCGAACGCATACGCGAGCTTGGGTGCATCGTGCAGCGCACGCGCAAACATGAATGCAAGGGATGGAAAATAGAGATGCACCATTGCGGAACGAACGCCGGAGGCCGTAAAAACCATGATAAGCAGATCCCCCTCTGTCAATGGCTACACCAAGAGATTTCCCGCTTGAGTCTCCGGGTATGGGAGACAATATGGGGAACCGAGGAGGAGCATTTAGCAATCGTCGAACAAGAGGAGCCGTTATCATGAAATACTATTTTTCCATGGTATTCAGTTGCGCTGCGATTGTTATAACTGGTGCTATTGCAGGGGTATTGCTTTCGGATATTAACAGGAGACAACAGAGGGAGTATAGGAGATGAACGATAAAACCGTAGAAGCTGTGGGTAAGGCTATGTATGATGTGGCTAAGGCTATGTATAATGTTGACCCTATTGCATCTTCGTATTGTTGGATGAAATATAAAGACACGCATTATATACCAATGGCTCAAGCAGCCATCGCCGCCCACGACAGCGAGCTAAAGAAGCATATTAAGGTGCTGGTGGAGGCTTTGGTCATAGCAATTCATTACGTAAATGCAGAAGTTTCAGAAACATGTTCAATGGTGACGCAAAGTGAAGTTTTAGAACATTGCGAAGAAGCCGTCGCTTCCCTGCCAGAAGAATTGCTTATCAGATTTGCGCTGTATGATTATGTGATTAGTAAAGAAGATTAATTTTAACAAAGGAGACGTGACTATGAATATAAATGATTTAACAATTGGCGAAGCCAAAGAATTGGCGTGTTTGTTTGGTACAAAAGAAAGTGGTGCAGATTGCTGTCATCCATTTATTGGTAAGAAGGTGATTGTGAGAACTTATGCGGCAGGCGTTCATTTTGGTGAATTAACGCACAAAGAAGGCAAAGAAGTTATCCTAAAAAATTCTCGCCGTCTTTGGTATTGGAAAACAGCAAACAAGGGCATTTCACTCAGTGAAGTTGCCAATGAGGGTTTAGCAAAAGATAGCAAAGTATGCTCACCAATAGAATTGCTTTGGCTCGAAGCGATTGAAATTATTCCATGCACGAAAGAAGCAATCAAAAACATAGAGGCGCAAGATGAGTATAAAGCATAAAACATCAATAGACGGCGACGGCTCCGGCTCCGGCGACGGCTCCGGCTCCGGCTCCGGCGACGGCTCCGGCTTCGGCGACGGCTCCGGCTCCGGCTCCGGCTACGGCTCCGGCGACGGCTCCGGCTTCGGCTCCGGCTC